>Ga0105047_10007215_pt1 | contig 18767 bp, 17 predicted proteins | sample MAT04_FD_78384 | JGI IMG/M metagenome (GOLD analysis project Ga0105047, IMG submission 78384) | Freshwater microbial communities from Lake Fryxell liftoff mats and glacier meltwater in Antarctica - MAT-04 (megahit assembly) | ecosystem: Environmental > Aquatic > Freshwater > Ice > Liftoff... | reverse complement strand
GTTTGTCGCCTATGAACTGCTCGGCGGCGTGCAGGTCGCGATCGTAAAGCTCGATCCGCTACCCCTCACGCAGCGGGTTCCAGACCTTTCCATCGGCCATCCTTCCCGCCAAACAACACATCGCCCGCCAATGGGTGCAATGGGTGAGGAGGCGCTCGACAGCGGCCTCCCAAATGGGCCACCGTTGCCGTCGCTTCGACGGCCGGATGTGTCGCCGGCATCTGGGCGGCGGTTCACTCCGGTGGGCCTTCGCCCTCCCCGGTTGAGCCGGCCCCGGCCGCCGGTCAACAAGCAGCTCGCGCGAGTGGAACCGCGACCGGCTCCTTCCATGCGGCCGCTTGCGCCGGGCCGACGGCACAGTCCTGATCGTCGAGGTGCTCAGCGGCCATCCGCTTCAAAAGTGGACCTAAGATCGGCCGGTCCCCAACAATTGATTGCGACTCGTTAATATAAAAGCAGTGAGACCTGCCATCCTCTTCGTCGCGTTCCTGGTGCTGCTGGCGCAGAAAGACCCGCGTGCGCCGGGCCCGGAATACTTCGCCTCGCAGGTCCTGCCGGTCCTTCACAAAGCGAATTGCGAAGGCTGCCACAATGGCGGCGGCGTCGCGGCCGGCACGCGGTTCAAGGTCCCGGAGGGCGAACTCTCGAAGGAGGAGTGGGCTCGCTTCGGCCTCTCGCTACATACGCTGGTCAACCGCACCGATCCCGCGCAGTCCATCCTGCTCAACAAGCCAACGAAGCGCCTCGCTCACGCCGGCGGCCAACGGATCGTGCCTGGCAGCGCCGATGAAGCCATTCTTCGTGTCTGGGCCGATTACCTCGCTTCCAACACAAAGCCCTCGGATAAGTTCGAAATCGCCGAGCGCCGCGGCGAGCGTAAACCCGTTCTGCGGCGCCTGACCAACACGCAGTACAACAACACCGTGCGCGACCTGCTGGGCGACGATACACGGATCGCGGAGCAGTTCCCGCCGGAAGATTTTGTCAATGGTTTCCGTAATCAGTTCCAGTCTCAAAGCGTCTCTCCGCTACTCGCCGAGGCTTATGCCGGCGGCGCGGAAAAGCTGGCGCGGAGCGCATTCCGCGGCGGCGACACGCGCGGCCTGGTTCCTTGCAAGGACAAGACGCCGCAATGCGGGGGGCGATTCATCAAGGAGTTCGGCGCGAAGGTCTTCCGGCGTCCGCTGCTCGAGAACGAACAGGCGCGCTATCTGAAGCTGTGGGCAATGGGCGGAGCGCCGATGGTAGTGGAGGGGATGTTGCAGTCGCCCAACTTCCTGCTGCGCACGGAGAACGGCGCGGAACCTTCCTGGCGGCCGTACGAGACCGCGAGCCGCCTCTCTTACGCGCTGTGGAACAGCATGCCGGATGCCGAGCTATTCCGGGCCGCGGCCGCCGGTGAATTGGCCACGCCGGAAGGCGTGGAGAAGCAGTCCCGCCGCATGTTGGCCGACGCGCGAGCGCGCCAGACCGTCGACGAATTCACCGCCGAATGGCTGCGTTTTGACAGCTTGGCGGCGGCGGTTAAAGAGCGGGCTTCGTTCCCCATGTACACCCCCGAACTCGCTTGGGCGATGACGGAAGAGGCGCGCAAGCTAGTGGAGTATCTGGTCTGGGAAAACCGCGATTTTATGGAGCTTTACAAAGCCGATTACGCCTTCGTGAGTACCCAGTTGGCCAAGCTCTATAACGTTCCGCCGCCCGCCGAAGAGTTCGGACGGGTGACGCTACCGCCGGAAACGGAGCGCTCCGGAGTGTTGGGTCAGGCAATGCTGCTGGCTGCCACCGCCAAGCCTTCGGAGACATCTCCGACGGCTCGCGGTCTGTTTGTCCGCGAGCACTTCCTGTGCCAGGAGGTTCCGCAGCCGCCGCCGGGTGTCAACGCCAATCTGCCTTTGAACAATCGCGAAAAGCCGATGACCAACCGGGAGCGATTGGCGGTCCACCTATCCAACGAGAGCTGCGCGAGCTGCCATACGCTGATCGATCCGATCGGGTTTGGTTTTGAGAAGTTCGACGCCGTCGGCCAGCGCCGCGAGAAGCTGAAGATCGTCTTTACGCCGGAACGTAAGGACAAGGGCAAGACCGAAACGGTCAATTTGGACCTGGACACGAGCGGCAGCATTGCCGGGGCGCCGAACTCGGCCTTCCGCTCGCCGCGCGAATTGGGTACCATTTTGGCAGGGAACACGCAGTGCCAACAGTGCGTGGTGAAGCAGTTGTTCCGCTACTATCAGGGCCGGATGGAGAAGCCGGGCGATGCAGCCACTATCCGCCGCTCTTACGACGATTTCAAGAAATCCGGTTTCCACTTCCAGGAGTTGATGGTTTCGCTTCTGCGGTGGTCAATCTTCCCGCCCGAGTTCTGACACGGAGTTTTGTTTATGCCAGCCGTTCATACCAAAGACCGTTCCCTGCCGCGCCGAATGTTCCTGCGGAACCTGGGCGGAGTGACCATTGGACTGCCGCCGCTGACGGCGATGTTTAACGCCGCGGGGACTGCCTTTGCGGCGACGCCGAAGGCTGAGATCCCGACGCGCTTCGTCCTGTGGTTCAACGGTAACGGCGTGGTGGAGAAGTATTGGATCCCCGCCGAGACCGGCTCCGACTTTACGATGACGCCGTGCCTGGCGCCGCTGGCTCCGTTCCGCAACGACATCCATGTTGTCACCGGGCTCGATAATCCCGCCGCGCGCCTGCCTGGTCCGGGCAACGATCATCACCGCTCGATGGCGGCGCTGATGAGCGGCACGCAGTTTACGGGCCGCGGTTCCGGCGGCGCGTCGATCGACCAAGCGATTGCGGCGCGCGTGGGCAGCGAGAATCGGTTCCGATCCTTGCAACTCGGCGTTTCGCAGGAGTCGTTTGGCGAGAGCATTCAGCGCAACATGAGTTGGGCCGGGTATGATCGTTCCCTGCCGCCCGAGATGCTGCCGAACAAGTTGTTCGACCGCCTATTCGGGGCGCGCGACGCCGGTTGGATTGCGCGGAAGAAGAGCGTTTTGGACGCGGTTCAGGAAGATGCCGCGGGCTTGAAGAAGGCGCTTGGCCAGGAAGATCGAACCCGGCTCGATGAACACCTTTCGTCGATCCGGGACGTTGAGCGTGCGATCGCCAGCCTGCCTCCGAATTATCGCCGGGTGGATCCGCCGGAGGCGGAGGGCGACATGAAAGACTGGCCGCGGATTGCGAAGCTGCAGAGCGACCTGTTGGCGCACGCATTTGCCAGCGGACAGACGCGCGTGGCCTCGTATATGTTGACGAAGTGCCAAGGCCTGGCGCGGTTCCCGTGGCTTGGCTATACGGCTGCCCGGCATCACGATTACACGCACCGCGATGGTAAGGCGCCGGGGTATGACGCTCCCGACGGCCAGCGCGTGATGCGGGACATCTGCCGGTGGCACGTCGAAGAGTTCGCCTATTTGATCGGCAAGTTGAAGTCGATTAAAGAGGGTGACGGCACCGTGCTGGACCGCACTTCGCTGCTGTTCGTTCATGAGCACGCGGAGGCGAACGATCATAAGAACAACGGCTATTCGCTGATCGTCGCGGGTAACGCGGGCGGGCTGCGGACGAACGTGCATACGCGCGCGACGGGTACGGTTAGCGATCTTTATCTGGCGGTTGCCAACAAGGCAATGGGCGCCGGGCTGAAGTCGTTCCCATCGGCCACGAAAGAGATCCAGGGCATTTTCGCCTAGGTACAGACCAGGGCCTTGATGGCGGCTGGTTTGTTCCAGCGCCGGGCCATGTCGAGCGGCGTCAGGCCTTTGGAGTCTTCCGCCGTGGAATCGGCGTTGAGTAACCGGCGAATGCTGCCTTGTGGAGCGCCGTTTGTCCGTGGGCGTCCTTCGCATTCACGTTCCAACCGACGCGGGCCAGATAGCGCAAGCCGGGGATCAGGTGTTCGAAGTGAAAATGAACGTGAAGCAAGGAGGTCACTTCATTGGGGTTGGCGCCGGCTTTGAGGAGTCGATCGGCAACTTGAAAATGAGGGGCGTGCCCGGCGGCCGTAAGGAGCGGCGCCTGGCGCCAGATGGCGTTCACGTCCTGGCTGTCAGCAAGGACGCCGACAGTTTCGAGTAGCGCGGGTTCCGGCAGAGGCGATGCGGCAGCCAGCAAGAGATCATTCATCGCCGTGGGATGCGGCGTTGCGGGCGCGAACTTCCGAAGTAGTTTGGCCGCCGGTTCGAGCCCAAAAAAGGCCGCGAGTTCAAAGGGCGTCATATCGAGGCTGGTGGAGCGCACGGCAGGGTCAGCGCCATTCCGGAGAAGCATACGAACTGTTTCGAAATGCCCCTGGTTCTTTGGGAACGAAATGCGGAACTCGAGGGTACGGCCCAACGGAGTTAGGCGCCATTCCGCGGGCGGGACTTGATTCGGGTTGGCTCCGGCATCCAGCAGGCGTTCCACTTCCTGGAACTTGCCCGCCCAGCACGCTTTGTGGAGAGCCGGCCACTTCATGGCGACTAGAATGGCGTGCAGCGAATGCGCTACTTAAGTTGGTTTCGATAGACCGCAACGAATCGTTGTCCACGATCGCGCCGAGGCCGTCGTGCTGCGGTTAACTCAGTGGTTCAGGCCATTGTGGCCTGGCGCCTTTCGGAACTGAGAAGGTTAGGACGGTAGCCGCGATCGTGCCGGGAGGAAAGGCTCGCAGGCCGGCTTCCAGCTGGCTATCGCTTTTCGTGAGCGCCGCCGCGTCGCCGGGCAGGAGTTCGCTCGGACGCTCAAACTGGCGCTCAATACTTTCCATTGTCGCGATGATCTCAGGGGCTTGCGGATCGTCCAGCCGTCCCGCGCAGCGAACGGTAATTGGCTCCGCATCCTGGTAACCGTTGGCGAGCGCCAGACGTTCCAGGAGCGTGTCTTTGGGCGGGAGCAGTTCCCTGGCCGCTCACTAGTGTGTTTACCGCCTCTTTCAGCCAACTTCCTGAAAATCGCTTCGCCTTCATTTATTGGCGCCTCGAACTCGAAGCGCGCGTTCTTCAGGGCCGCCAGCGTGCGCGGGGCGAATTCGGAATGCCTAGACTGCGGCCGTTCAAGGACCTTGCGCAGAAGCGGCACGGCCGCCGGTGGCAGCCCGAACATCGCTGCAATCGCCGAATAGCGTAGTCACTTCGGCACTCGCGAGAAATGACCCGGGTATGCTCACGGAGAGTGACCCACCGGCCCGGCGGGGCCGGGGATGATAATACCTTGCTCAGCAGTGGTTTGTCGGCGCGGACCCGGTTCCGGGGGTGGGCAACTCTATCGGAGCACAAGTGGTCAAGTTTTGGTGAGCGCCGAGGCGTAGTCACGGAGAATTCGGCGGCGTATTCGCATACACTGGTCCCAATGGTTTCCCGACGGGATTTTTTGCGTGTTCTGGGTGCGTCCGCGGCGGCTTCGGCGCAGGCTAAACGGCCTAATGTGTTGTTGATTCTGGCGGATGATCTGGGCTTTGAGTGCTTGAGCTGTTACGGCGGGAAGAGCTACCGGACGCCTCAACTCGATAAGCTGGCCACCGATGGCGTCCGGTTCCGCTATGCCTTCGCGCAGCCACTCTGCACGCCCACGCGGATGCAGTTGATGACGGGGAAGTCGAACTTCCGGAACTGGAAGGCGTTTGGCGTGATGGACCCCAAGGAACGCACGTTCGGGCACCTGTTTCGCGAGAACGGGTACCGCACGGCTATCGCCGGTAAGTGGCAGTTCTGGAGCTACAACCCGCCGGACTTCGAGCCGGAATGGCGGGGGAAGGGACAGCGGATTGAAGACGCCGGGTTTGAGGAGTATAGCGTCTGGCACGCGCATCACACCGAGGAGAAGGGCTCGCGTTATGGGGATCCGACTTACTACGAGAACGGCAAGCTCTTCAAGAACCAGAAGGACAAGTACGGCGACGATATTTCGGCCGATTTCCTGTTACGGTTTATCGAGAAACACAAGGCCGAGCCGTGGTTCGTTTACTACCCGATGGCGCTGACGCACGGGCCTTTCACGCCGACACCGAAGAGCGCCGATTGGAATACGAACAAGCGGTTGAAGAACGACACCGCCTACTTCAAAGACCAAGTTGAATATATGGACGGTATCGTGGGGCGGATGATGAAACGGCTGGACGAATTGGGCCTGAGTGAGAACACGCTGGTGCTGTTTTTTGGAGACAACGGGACGCTGAATACGATCACGTCGAAGATCGGCGATGGCGAGTTCCAGGGCGGCAAAGGCGAGACGACCGAAGCCGGGATGCGGGTGCCGTTTATCGCGCGGTGGAAGGGTACGGTTCCGGCGGGCCGCGTGCTGGACGACCTGATCGAATCGTGTGACTTTTTGCCGACCATTTGCGAGGTTACCGGCGTGTCGCCGAAGTCCATGGGCGTGATGGACGGCCGGAGTTTTCTGCCGCAATTGCGCGGGCGGAAGGGGCAGCCGCGGGAGTGGATCTATACCTGGTACGACCCTCGTCCGGGACACGATAAGGAACGGTTCACGAAGACGGCGCGGTACGCCTTCGACCACCGCTGGAAGCTATACGACGACGGCAAGCTTTATGACTGGGCCGCCGATCCCAAAGAGACGAAGCCGGTTGAAAATGCCGCTGTCCGGAAAAAGCTGCAGGGGGTGCTGGAACGGTACAGGAAAGAAGAGACTACACAGCCGCGGTAACGGCCTGGAACTCTTCGTAGCTGCCCTTGAAGTTGGTGAACTTGCCGGCGTCGAGATGCCAGATGCGGGTCGCGGTGTCGGCGACGAGGTCTTCGTCGTGCGTCACCAGAATTACGGTGCCATCGTACTTTTGAATGGCAAAGTTCAGGGCGTTGATCGACTCGAGATCCAAGTGGTTGGTCGGTTCGTCCATCACGAGAAAGTTGGGCTTTTCGAGCATCAGCCGGCAGAAGATGAGGCGGGCGGCTTCACCACCGCTTAGCGCTTCGGTGGGTTTCATGCCTTCTTCGCCGGCGAAGAGCATCTGGCCGAGGACGCCGCGGATCTCTTCGCGGCTGGCTTGCGGATCGAACTGATGCAGCCAATCGCTCGCGGTCATGCCTTTGGCGATCGACTCCCGGTGATCCTGGGCGAAATATCCGATCTGAACTTCGTGTCCCCAGGTGACTTCGCCGCTACCCGTCGCCAAGTCCGCTTCCTTGTCGTACGGCCCGGGTCCATTGGCCAGCAGGGATTTCAGAAGGGTGGTTTTTCCGGCGCCGTTCCGGCCCAGGACGGCGATCTTCTCGCCGCGTTCGAACATGCCGGTGAAGTCTTTGAAGATGACGTTATCGCCATAGGCGCGGCTGAAGTTCTTGACTTCGAAAGGAACGCGGCCACTGGGGCGTTTTGTTTGAAAGCGAATGAAGGGGCGGGCGATGTTGGAACGGTTGAGGTCGCTGGTTTGCAGGCGTTCCATTTCCTTCTTGCGGGATTGCACCTGGCTGGCGCGAGTGCCGGCGCTGAAGCGCTGGACGAAGTCCTGGAGCTGGGCGATCTTCTTTTGGCGTTGTTGATTGTCGGCTTCGATGCGGGCGCGGACTTGGGTCTTGGCAAGCACCATGTCGTCATAGCCGCCGGTGTAGGTGATGATGGTCTCGTAGTCGATGTCGGCGATGTGGGTACAGACGCTATTGAGGAAGTGACGATCGTGCGAGATGACGATCAGCGTGCCTTTGTAGCTGTTCAGGAAGGTCTCGAGCCAGTGCACGGAATCCAAATCCAAGTGGTTCGTCGGTTCGTCGAGGAGCAGCGCTTGGGGGTTGCCGAACAGGGCCTGGGCGAGAAGCACGCGGACCTTTTGGCCGCCCTGGAGTTCGCTCATTTTGCGATCTTGAATTTCGTCGGGGATGCCGAGGCCTTGGAGGAGAATGGCGGCGTCGGAATCGGCGGAGTAGCCGTCTTCCTCGCCAACGATGCCTTCGAGTTCGCCCAGGCGGATGCCGTCCTCTTCGGAGAGGTCGGCTTTGTCGTAGAGAATCTCGCGCTCTTCGAGAGCGGCCCAGAGGCGTTTATTGCCCATGATGACGGTATCGATGACGCGTTTGTCGTCGTAGGCGAACTGGTTCTGGGCGATGACGCCCAGTTTGGCGGGCTTGCTGACATTGCCCTTCTGCGGGTCGGACTCGCCGCTGAGCAACTTCATGAACGTGGATTTGCCCGCACCATTCGGGCCTGTGAGGCCAAAGCGGCGGCCCGGCTGGAAAGCCGTCGACACGTCTTCAAACAGAATTTTTGCGCCGAAGCGCATGGAGACACTACTTACAGAAATCATTCCAATTGTCTTTTGTGGGGAGAGGCGAGGGGAGCGCCGGGGCTCAACTTATTATAACGGCAGTTTGCGCGAAGTCGCGCAAACAGGCTTCAGGAGCGCCCTATGCTGATTCCTCTGCCCGATTCGAAGCGGCGGCCGACCTGGGCGATGGTCATCCGTTCCGGGGGCAGTTTCAGCAATTCCCGCAGCCGGACGGTGGCTTCGACTCCGGTACAGTGCGCCGCGAGGAAATAAATGATCCCCATTGGCGCCAACTGTTTTGCGGTCCATTCGAGTTTCTGGTCGTTGGCATCGAAGAGGTGGAACCCGCCGATCACCGCATAAATATTAGTCGCCCGTATAGCTTTTCGAGCATAGGTGAGTATGTTCACGATGCCGGCGTGTCCGCAGCCGGAGACGACGATGAGCCCCTGGTTGGTGTCGATGACAAGCGCCTGGTCCTCGGGGATAGTGTCTTCGGCGTCGCGGTCGTCGGCGCGCAGGAGCGAGTTACCGGACCAGTTGCGTTCGCCGTGTACGCGCGGCACAGGGCCGGTGAGCCAGATGTGGGGTGCGATGGCGGTGGGCTTGGCGATCTCCTGGAGTTTTGCCCCAGTGGCTTCGTATTCGGCTTTTATGAGAACGAAGTCGTTGGCCGGTTTACGGGGGAGGAGGATTCCCTTGCCGCCATACGCCGTGGCGATTGATTTGGGATCGCGCGCCATGGCATCGCGGCGAAGGGTGACGAGCCCGCCGGTATGGTCGCGATGGTGGTGGGTGAGAATCACAGACGGCACGCCCGCGAGATCCATCTTCATTTCGCGCAGGTTGTTCAGGACCGTTTCCGGCCGGTTGCCGGTATCGAAGAGGATTCGTTTGCCGTCAATTTCGATCATGGCGGCGAATCCCCACTCGCCAGTGAAGGCGCCTGAGAGCATGGTGGACAGTACGGTAATTTTGATTTCAGACGGGCGGGTGGGTTGTGCCAAGGCTCCACCGGCCAATGTACCCAAAGCCATCCGTCGAGTGAGTACCGGCATGGCCGTCAGTATACCTCGGCTGAATGGAGCCGCCGCGGGCTCCCGAGGTGCTACCATTCCGTTTGCCGGCGATTTAGTCAAAATCAGACGGCAGGCACGCGGAAATAGGGCTAGGGAGAGTATGATGCGGTTCCATTCGTTTCTCACTGGGCGGCCGGCAATATTTGCAGTTGGCTTTTTACTTACAGTGCCGGCGGCGGCGCAGAACTTTTACCATTTCTACGAATCGGGCTCCGCACAGCCGATGGTTCTGGCCGCATCGGAGATTGCGGTGAAGGCAGCTCCGGGTTCGGGCGAAGCAAAAGTCACGGAAGCATTGCACCGCCACGTTCCGCAATCGTCGACGCTCGAAAAGTGGGATCAGCGCTATCTCATGTTCATTCCTCCCCCTCACGATGTCCACTTCCTAACCGGTAAATCCGCGCCGATGCGACAGGAAGCCGACCTGATGGAAACAGCGCCGGTGCTGTATCTCGTGCAGGAAGCGGCCGGCCAAAAAAGGAGGCGCGGCGGGACCGGATAGCGGCCGGCAACGGCGGTTGGCGGGGATGGAATCGTGACAAAACGCGCCCTGGCAAAACTCTCGGGCGGCGCCGCCGAAGCGGCGCAAATTGAGAAAAGGACGGGGGCAAAATCGGTAGAGGCGGCGGGCGCCGACGGCTGGTGGATCTTCGTTTACGAAACACCTCGCGACGCCTTGTTAGCGGCGCAATGGATGACCGAGACAGCAAAACTGGAAGCCACCCCCTTGTTTGAGCGAATGCGGTTCCGCCGCCAGGGGACGCCAACGGATTCGCCGATATTCAGCGGTTCTAGTTCCTGGTGAACTCGAATCCGTCGATTCCGGCGGGAAGCTGCCATGGGTTCTATGACCGGGCGAGCAATTCGATTGTGTTGTACAACGATGCGGTTTCGGCGGTGGTTGGAGCGGTGACGCCAGGGGCGGCGGGCACGATCCAAAACAGTCAATGCGCGATTAACGGGGCTGCTTCGCCGGTATTCTCTTCGGGGACGGACGTCGTTTTGAACCTGAACATAACCCGGCAGGGCGCCTACTCCACCGGTTCCCTCAACCTATACGCCTGGGTGACGGATAACTCCAACCTGGGGACTGGCTGTTTCCAGGCAGCTACGTGGTCCGTGGGCGGCGGCGCTCAGGCTCCAACACTTGCAGGCGCCACGCCGGGTAGTTCCGCATCGGCGACGCAGACGATTACGCTTACCGGGCGCGACGGCAACGGATACACCGACATCAACCGGATCTATTTCCTGGTGAACAACAGCACGGCGATTCCCGCAGAAACCTGTCATGGCTTCTTTGACCGGGCCGCCAACGGGTTTTTTCTTTATAACGATGCGTTGTCGGCCGGGAGCGGGCGGCACGCTGCAGAACAGCCAATGCCTGATAAATGGCGCTTTGTCGACCGCATCCGGAGCAGGGACGGACCTGATTCTGAGTCTCAGTATAACGAGGCAGGGCGCGTATGCGACGGGCACGAGGAACCTCTACATTTGGGTCACGGATAACGCAGGCGCCGGGACCGGCTGGGTGCAGGCGAGCAACTGGACATTGTAGGCCTACCGCTTTTGCGGCGGCCTAAACGTACAATCAAGAATGGCCTTTGATGGTCTTCGCATACTGTCGCTTGAGTCTCGCCGCTCCGAGGAGATGGGTATCCTGCTGCGCAAACAGGGCGGCGAGGCTTTCATCGCGCCCTCGATGCGGGAGGTTCCGATTGCGGACAATCCAGACGTTTTCACGTTCTATGAGCGGCTGCGCCATGGGGATTTCGAAATGGTCATTCTGCTGACCGGAGTGGGGGCGCGCGCTGTGGATACGATACTCGGACCGGGGCTGTTTGCGGCTGAACTGAAGAAGGTCGCTGTTGTGCCACGAGGGCCGAAGCCGCAGGCCGTGCTTCGGGAGTGGGGTGTGCCGTGGGCGGTATCGGCGCCATCGCCGAATACGTGGCGGGAGTTGCTGGCAGTGACGGCAGACCGGCCCGAACGCCGGATTGCAGTGCAAGAGTATGGCCGGCCGAATGAGGATCTGCTCGCGGGACTGCGCGAGCGCGGCTGCGAAGTTACCGCGGTTCGCGTCTATCAGTGGGCGCTGCCGGTGGACACCGCGCCCTTACGGGACGCCGCGCGGCGAGTGGCCCGGGGCGAGTTCGATGTGCTGGTCCTTACGACTTCGATGCAGTTGCCGCACCTTGCGCAGATGGCCGAGGAGGAGGGCGTCGCGATTCCTTTTCGCGCCGCGTTGAACAAATTAGCGATCTGTTCGATCGGTCCGACGACGTCGGAATCGCTTGAAGATATGGGCTTGCGCGCCGACATGGAGCCGTCGATTCCAAAGATGGGAATCCTGGTGAAGGAAGCCGGGGAGCAAGCCGGTGATATTATTGCCCGGAAGCGAGGAGTTTGATGCAACGACGCGACTGTTTCCGGCAACTGATGGGTTTGGTGGCGAGTTCGCCGCTTTGGGCGCAACAGCCAGGGCCCGACGACGTAATGGGTCCGATCAACATTCATGAGTTTGAAGATGCGGCGAAGCGCAAAATGCACCGCATGGCGTATGACTTTATTGCCGGAGGCGTGGAGGACGAGTACACGCTTCGCGCCAATCGGGAGGCTTTTGGGCGGGTGGCGATTCTGCCTCGCGTGATGGTGGATACGACCGACGTTTCCACGGAGATTGAGTTGTTAGGGTTAAAGCTGAAGTCGCCGATTATCATTGCCCCGACGGGCGGGAAGAATCTTGTTTTGCCGAATGCGGATGAAATTGTCGCGAGGGGAGCGCTGGCGCGGGAGGCGCTGATCTGTTCCGCGACGGGCGTGCAGAAAATTTTGCAGGAGGGCAAGCCGCTGCTGTGGTGGTCGAACACAACGGGCAGCGCCACGAAGGCGCAGGCTTCCGGTTATGCAAAGAGGGTAGAGGACGGCGGGGGTAAGGGTATCGTCGTTACTGTCGACAACGCCTATCAGTCCAATCGCGACCGGAACAATCGCAACCGTTTCGACTACGGATACATGCAGCGCGGCGTACCGGCGGGCGCGGAAACGCGGAAACCGGTGAACCCGGCACGGGCGGCGATGTGGGGCCCGCACACGCCGTCGATGACGTGGGAGTACATCAACTGGGTGAAAGGCGCGGCGAAGCTTCCGGTGATTGTGAAGGGTGTTCTGCATCCGGAAGATGCGGCACTGGCTGTTAAGCATGGGGCTGACGCGGTTGTGGTGTCGAACCATGGGGGCAGGCAGCTTGATGGCGCGATGGGCTCGCTGGACGCGTTGCCGGATGTCGTGGACGCCGTTGGCGGAAGGGTGCCGGTGTTGATGGATGGCGGTTTGCGGCGGGGTGGCGATATTTTGAAGGCGATGGCGCTGGGAGCTCGCGCCGTGCTGGTGGGGCGCGCTCCGCTATGGGGGCTGGGCGCGTTCGGGCAGCCGGGCGTGGAGCGGGTGCTTCAGCTCTTAACGGATGAGACCCGTTTGGCAATGGCGCTTGCCGGGAAACGAAGAGTGGCGGAAATCGATCGGACAATTGTGAAGAGGATGACGGTGTGGCGCTGATCTTTTTGTGGTTGAACGGGTTGGTTGCCTTTGGGCAGGAGCCGCACCGGTGTGCCGCCTGTCATGAGGAGACGGTGGCTGATTTTAAGTCGCACAAACACGCTAATTCCGGGATGGATTGCGGGATTTGCCACGGGCCGAGTGAGAAGCACCGCACTTCGGTCGGAAACGTTCCGCCGGATCAGGTGGCGGCTCCTTCCGAAGTTTCGAAGTTGTGCGGCAACTGCCATCTGGCGGAAAAGCAGCAGTACGAGAGCAGCGCCCATGGCCGCGTTTACACGAACGGCAAACAGGTGAAGACAGCGAATTGCAACACGTGCCATGGCAATCACGCATTGCGTCCCTGGGCGGCGATGGTGGAAAACTGCCAACGCTGTCACACCACGCTTCCCGCCTCCTGCAAGGCGAAACCGTTGTCGGTGAATGCGCGTGTTTCTTGCATGAGTTGCCACGCACGTCATACGCTTGCTGTTAGCGGCCCCTGACGCCATGGCCCAGAAAAAGAACTTCGCACGGATGGTGGGGGAGTATTCCAGCCTGGCCACGATACTTCCCGCGTCAATACTTGTGGGTTACGGCATTGGGTATGCGTTGGATAAGTGGCTGGGCACGCACTATTGGTATATCGTTTGGCTGCTCATCGGCATTGTGGCCGGAATGAAAGAGCTGATTCGAAAGGTGCTGGGAGATTTTCAAAAGGACCAGGATGCCGGCGGCGGAGAAGACTGACAGTTTCGCGGCCCTGGTTGAACGGCTCGGGCGCTGGATCATTCTGGTGGGAGTGGTGATTTGGGCGTATGTGGCGGTCCGCTGGGGCTGGAAGGGAGCGGCCGGTTTCGCGTTCGGTGTTATCGCCGCATACGTGAACGTGCGTTGGCTGGCAAAGGGACTACTTCGTCCCGAAGGGATTGCCTCCGGCCTGCTGGTGCTGCGTTTCGCGCTGGTTGGCGGGGCGGCCTATGTTATTCTGGAATCATTCGGGATCAGTCCGCTTTTTGTACTTGCGGGCCTGCTTTCGGCCTCTTTGGCCGCCGTTCTCGAAATTCTCTTCCAACTTTTCTATGCACGAACATGAACTTTGGGTGACCGCCCTGTTTAACGATCATTTTGCGGGGGTCGCCAATTCCATTTTGACCGCGGTCGGGCAACCGGCGCAGGAGCGCCCGTGGGCGAACTACATCACGATGGAGTTGATCGTCGCGGCTGTCATTGTCCTGCTTTTCGGAGCACTGAAGCCGAAGCTTTCGATGGACCGCCCGGGCGGGCTACAGCACGCAATGGAAGGTATTCACGGATTTCTGAGCGACAATGCCCATGACAATATCCACCACGGCTATCGTCGGCATGTGCCGTTTTTCGGTGTACTTTTCTTCTTCGTGTTGTTCTCGAACCTCATTGGCATCATTCCGACGTTTGAATCGCCGACGATGTTCCCGCCTGTTCCGGCGGGGCTGGCGCTGGCGGCATTCCTGTACTACAACATTCAGGGATTTGTGGAAGGCGGCATCGGCTACCTGAAGCAGTTTGCCGGTCCGAGCATGGGTTTCGGCTTCATCGGCAATACGCTGATGGCGATGTTGATGATCCCGATTGAGATTGTGAGCCATTGCGCGCGTCCGATCTCGTTGACGATTCGTCTTTTCGCAAACATGTTCGCGGGTGAGCAGGTGACGCTCGTGTTTCTGAGCATGACGTACATCCTTGCTCCCGTGCTGTTCATGGGGCTTCACGTTTTCGTTTCTTTCGTGCAGGCTTACGTTTTCGCGCTGCTGACGATGATCTACGTCGGGGCGGCGGTCTCACACGAACACTAAACTTTCATACCGGCATTTTGCGGCGCGCAGTGTGAGCCTTGCTCCCTCCCAAGGGCTGCCTGGAACCACCTCCTGAGCGCAAATCATAACCAAGGAGAAGTATCAAAAATGTTGTCCCGTCTGTCTTTCCTCGCGTTTGTCATGCTCGCTGTCGCCTCCCCGATGTTTGCCCAAGGGCAGAGCAATAGCGGCGGCGGAATCGTTCTCACCAACGCTTTCTCAATGGCCATCGCTTCCGGTCTCTGCGCCCTCGGTCAGGGGCGGGCGGTTGCCGGTGTCGCCGAAGGTATCGCGCGCAATCCTGGCGCCGGTGCGGTGATCCGTGGAATCGGCCTGCTCGGCCTGATTTTTATCGAATCGCTGGCGCTGTACACTCTCGTCATCATCTTCGTCAAAGGCTAATCGCCTTCGATTTCGCGCAAAAAGGGCGCGGTGTGCCTCGCGGCCACCGCGCCCTTTTTTCTTCCAGACAGTTTCCCCATGATCAAACTCCAAGGCATTTACCCACCGATCGCCACGCCCTTCAACCATAGCGGCGACTTGTATAAAGTGAAGGTTCAGCACAACGTCGAAAAGCTGAATAGGGTGAACCTCTCCGGCTACGTTGTTTGCGGCTCGACGGGCGAGAGCGTCATGCTGACGGCGGAGGAAAAACTGCAGATGTTCGAGTGGGTGGCGCAGTTTGCGAAACCTGGAAAGCAGTTGCTGTGCGGCACCGGCGTGGAAAGCGTTCGCGAAACGGTTTCGCTGACGAACAAAGCCGCCGAGATGGGTTATGTTGCGGCGATGGTCCGGACACCGCACTACTATAAGAATCTGGTCTCCAGCGTCGAGGCTCAGGTTCGTTATTTTCGTGCCGTGGCCGATCAATCGAAGATTCCGGTGATGATCTACAACTGGCCGCAGGCGACGGGTGTGGATATTGCGGCGGAAGCAGTGGTGATGCTCAGTGAGCATCCGAACATTGTTGCGATCAAGGAGAGTTCGGGGAACCTGGAAAAGCTGATGCGGATGATCCGTGAAGTGAAGACCGGCTTCCAAGTATTGTCGGGCAGCGCGCCGACGCTCTATCCTTCGTTGAAGGTGGGCGCCGTAGGTGCGGTGCTTGCCTTCGCGAACGCCGCGCCTTATGCCTGCGTCACGATTTGGGAAGCCTTTCGGACTCGCGAAGAGGAGGCGGGGATGGATTGGCAGAGCCGCATCGCCAACCCGGCGGCCCTCGTCACGGTGAAGTACGGAATTCCCGGACTGAAGTATGCGATGGATTTGAATGGATACTACGGGGGCCTCCCCCGGCTTCCGCTGATTCCAGTGTCTCCCGAAGTTCGGCTGGAGCTCGAAGCGGCCTTCGATGGCATGAAGGGATAGTTAGCCGCGGACGAGCATGTGCCCGACTAGATCGGCACGGTTATTCGCTTTGCCCCGGTCATTCGGCAAGATGCAAACCTGGACCAGAAGTTCCCCGCCGCACACTTCGACGGGAATAAGTGTCCATTCCTCGCTACCGCCGATCTTCGTGGTAAAGCTGGCCCCAAAGATGGTTGTCGGCGTGGATAGCCCCATTTCGCCAACCTCCTCTTCGATGGCTACCTTCAGGTTTCCGATGACCATGTTCGCCAACTCGGCGACGGCGTCCAGCACGTCGTCATTTACGGTATCGTATTCCGTCAAAAGGAAGGCGCCGGCGAGCTTGCATGCCAATTCCGGCTTACAAGTTAGAGCTCCGGTGCCGACCCAGGGGCCAGCCATTCCGAGCAGCGCGACCACGCCGTCGCTCTCTTGCAATGGATGGCCTATTTGACGAGTTTTGCCGACCACAACTTCGCAGCCGAGCATCGTCCCGCAGACGTTTTCGACAGCGCTGCGGACAGTCTTGTCCACGAGTGTATTCATCTCTTCACGAGTCATGATTTCATTAGTCCCCGTTCACTCTCTTGCAGACGTGGAGATGGCTTACACCAAACCCGCCAGCTTTTCCTTTATTTGGTCTGCCGTAAACGGCTTACGTACGTAGCCGGCGGCTCCGAGGTCCACCGCCTCCATCACTTTTTGCTGGCTGCCTTCCGTGGTGATCATTACCACCGGAATCGACTTCCATTGCGGATTCTGGCGCATCTTCCTCAGGAGTTCGATTCCGTCCATGTTCGGCATATTGATGTCGGAGAGGACGAGACCAATGTTATTCGCCTTTAACCGTTCGATTGCCTCCAGGCCATCGCCCGCTTCCAAAATGGTCCCCAACGGCAACTCTGTCTGGGCCAAGACTCGCTGCAGTATCTTTCGAATCGCGGCGGAATCATCTACGACCAGCACATCTAAAGGCATCGGTCCCCCTGTCTTTTCAGCGCCGCTCATTGTCCACGAGCCGTGCCATGTTTTTCATTTCGTCGGCAATTTTCGTTTCGTTAGGGAAAATTCCATAGCCTAAACGTGATATCTTCGCCCCCAAGTGCTTCAGCTACTTTTTTTCTTCGCCGCTATCGCCTCCGAACCCGTCGTTCACCGGACCCCCGTGGCCGCATCCTGTTTCCCACAATCGGCTCGGCCGGGAGAAATCCTCACCGCCGAAATTCTGGGCGAACAGCTGGATGGCGCGCTTTCTATCCTCGTTCCTAACCAGGCCTTCACGGCCACGATCGTCTCCCACTCCCCTACACGCCTGACCATTCGCATTCAGATTCCGAAGGATTCCCCCTTTGGATCTCACCCCTTCTACGTCGCCTCCCGGCGCGGCGTTTCGAGTCCCGTTTTATTCCGGGTCGCCGATCTCCCGCACGTCCAGGAAGCGGAGCCTAACTCGCTCCTCGAACAGGCCCAGCCGACAGTTATTCCCGCCACCGTTCTTGGCCGGCTCAACACCGATGGCGACTTCGACTTTTTCCGTTTTCACGCGGCGAAGAACTCTCACTGGCTCTTCGATCTTCGCGCCGCCCGGAATGGGAATGGTCTCGATGCCGCCCTTATCCTTACCGATGCCAAAGGCCGTAAGCTAGCGCACTCCGAGGAGCGCTTTATTTGGGACCCGTTCCTTCCATATCGCTTTGCCGATGACGGCGACTACGTCATAATCGTTCAGCCGACGCATCGGAACAACGACCCCAATTTCGCCTATACCCTGGACATCAGGCAGTCCCCGCAAATCGACACTATCGCCCCGATTGCCGTCCCTCCCGGCCAACACGAGGTCACTCTCTACGGCGCCGGTTTTTACGATAACAACGCGAGCCTCGAATTCTCCGATCCGCGCATCACGGGAAAAATATCTGCTGTAAATGGCGCTACGGCCCGGGCGCAAATTGAGGTTCCGAACGTTCCCGGGTCCTATTTTCTGACGTTAGTCAGCCCCGCCGGCCGCTCCAATACCGTTTCGTTCCTGATTGAGAATCTTCCAGTGGCTTCGGGCGCCCAAATTACCGTTCCAGCGCAAGTTACGGCCATGGCCCGGTACCGGGATCCGCACAAGTTCCAGATCGATGCGCAGGCCGGGCAGGAACTCACGTTTGAAGTCCGATCCCAGCGTTTCGGAGCCGATTCCGACCTGACAATGCGCCTCATCGATGGGAAAGGGAAAGTGGTCGCAAGCAATGACGACTTCGCTTTCGCCGGGGCCGAATTCTACACCAAGGACCCCCGCCTGACCCACAAGTTCGCCGCCACCGGAGCCTACACGCTCGAGCTTCGCAACACCGTCGCCGTAGCCAGCGAAGGGACGCCGTTCCAACTGGCAGTTACTTCCGCGCAGCCTCGTTTCACCCCTCAACTTGCCGATGACCGCCCCTTTATCTACCCCGGGCAGACAAAGAACTGGAAGGTCTCCGTGCAGCGTCTCGATGGCCATACGGGAGAAATCCCAGTTGCCGTCGAGGGATTGCCGCCGGGAATCGTGGCTAAGGAAACCGTTATACCGGCAGGCAAGAATGAGGTGGAAATAGCACTTACGGCGGCGCCGGATGCGAGTCCTGGAAGCACGGCCCGAATCACCGTAAAGATCGGCGGCCAGCCGGCGTGGCGCTCCGTACGGGTGTCTAGCGGCGGCGGTGAGGGCGCGGCGTTTACTCGTGTCGATGGCGCGGTGATAACGGTGGCCGAGAAACCGAATTTTTCACTTGAAGC
>Ga0105047_10007208_pt1 | contig 18783 bp, 17 predicted proteins | sample MAT04_FD_78384 | JGI IMG/M metagenome (GOLD analysis project Ga0105047, IMG submission 78384) | Freshwater microbial communities from Lake Fryxell liftoff mats and glacier meltwater in Antarctica - MAT-04 (megahit assembly) | ecosystem: Environmental > Aquatic > Freshwater > Ice > Liftoff... | reverse complement strand
GACCGGCCACCCCGGTGCTGGTGCTCTCGCAGTACGTCGAGGAGAGATACGCAGTCGAGCTGCTGGCGATGGGCACCGTCGGTGTCGGCTACCTCCTCAAGGAGAGGGTGGCCGACGTCCGCGAGTTCGTCGACGCCGCCGTGCGCGTGGCGGACGGTGGCACCGCACTCGACCCCGAGGTCGTGTCGCAGTTGTTCGCCCGCAGCCGTCGTCGCGACCCACTCGCGACGCTCACGCCGCGCGAACGGGAGGTTTTGTCATTGATGGCGCAGGGTTTTTCCAACAGCGCCATCGCGGCGGCGCTCGTGGTCAGTGCAGGGGCTGTCGAAAAGCACATCTCCTCGATCTTCGCGAAGCTCGATCTGCCACCGTCGGATCTGGAACATCGCCGCGTGCTGGCGGTACTGCGTCAGCTGACGGGGTGAACCGTCTGGACGGAGCGGCGTGGTCCTACGCCATCAGACTCGCTGGCGTAGGCCGGCTGGTCACGCCAGCGCTGGAATCGGCTGCGGTGGTGGTGGGCCGATGTAGCGAGCGCTCGGCCGAACGATCTTGTTGTCAGCTGCCTGCTCGAGGATGTTGGCGCACCACCCGATGACCCGGCTCGACGCGAACGTCGGGGTGAACATCTCCGGCGGAATGCCGCACAACTGCATGACGACACCGGCGTAGAACTCGACGTTCGTGCGCAGATGGCGGCCCGGCTTCAACCGGTCGAGGACGTCGATCACCCCAGCTTCGGTGGCTTCAGCAAACGCAACGAGTTGGCGGGCATCCTCGCCCAATGCCAGTCGACGGGCGACCCCGCGCAGCATGACCGAGCGCGGGTCGTCGGTGGAGTACACCGGGTGTCCGAAGCCCATGATCTTGTCGCCACGTTCTACCATCGGTGCCACCACCTCCTCGATGCGTTCAGGTGACCCGATCTCGTCGAGCAGCGCGAGCGCCCGGCTCGGCGCACCGCCGTGTAGCGGACCGCTCAACGACCCGATGGCCGCGACCACGCACGCACCCATGTCGGCGCCGGTGGAGGCGACCACCCTGCCGGTGAACGTCGAAGCGTTGAAGCCGTGGTCGATGGTCGAGATCAGATATTGCTCGACCGCCCGGCGGTGGGCGGCGGTGGGCTCGGCACCAGTCAGCATCCACAGATAGTTGGCCGCATAGCCCATGTCGCCGCGGGGCTCGACGATCGCTTCGCCGCCGCGTAACCGGTACAGCGCGCACAGCAGAGTTGGGGTGATCGCGCACAGGAAGAGCGCGTCGGCGCGGCGCTGCTCTGGACCAATGTCGATCAGCGGTCGTAACCCGCGTTCGGCCGCCGCCAAGGAGAGGGCGGTACGCAGACCTTCGAGCGGCTCGCTGACGGCAGCGATGGCCGGCAGGACCGCCCGAACCGCCGCCGTGATCTCGCGCAGCGGCGCCACCTCGGCGACGAAGGTGGCGCGCTCGGCTGCGTTCGCAGGTAGCGCGCCGTCGATCATCAGGCGCCACACGTCCTCGATCGGCCGCCGTTCCGCCAGCTCCACGGCCGAGTATTGGCGGTAGTGGTAAAAGCCCTCGCTGCCACGGACGTCGCCGACTTCGGTGTCCGCCACGACAACCCCTTTGAGGCCTCGCGGAACGTCGGCCGGCCCGATGGACGCGACGCGCATCAGGTCGCGTAACGACACCACCCCCGCTGGGCTGCCGTGGTCGGTGACCGGCATGTGCCGGTAGCCGCGCTCACGCATCATGGCCAGCGCGATGGGCACTTCAGTCAGGATGTCGACGGCGTCCACCGGTGTCGTCATGATTGCGCCGACGCTGCTGTCGTGCAGACCGGTAGCGGTGGCGCGCAACACATCACGTTCGGTGACGATGCCGACGGCCGTGCTGCCTTCCATCACCAGAACCGAGCCGACTCGATGCTGGTGCATGCGCTGGATAGCGGTGGTGAGGGGCTCGTGGGTGAGGGCTGTCACGGGTGGGGCTGTCATCAACGAAACGATCGAAGTCATGGATACAAGCCTGCCTCCGTCGGGATCGCTGATCAATGTTGATTATGGTCAACCAGGTGCAGTGGCTGACCACCTCCCAAGCGGCGCATCGACTCGGCGTGAAGCCCGCCACGCTCTACGCATATGTCAGCCGCGGCATCATCGAAAGCCATCGCGACGAAGACCGCACCAGCCGATTTCGGGCAACCGATGTGGAGGCCCTTGCAGTCCGTGGGCGTCCTCGTGAGGCGAGTCGTCATCATTCCTTGGACATCGAGATCACCACGCAGATCACAGAAATCGTCGGCCATTCCATTCGGTACCGGGGACACGACGCGCTGACTCTGGCTCGCATGTGTTCGTTCGAGCAGGTGGCGGAACTGTTGTGGACGGGTGAGTTGCCCTTGGTGACGCCGTTCTGGGCCGCCAGCGCGCGGCCACTCGTGATCCCGGGTGAGTTGTCGATGCGTGATCATCTGCGCTTGGTGGCCGCACAGGCATCGGTCGGCGCACACGAACGTCGCGATTTGCGATCCGTCGCCGATGAGGGTCGTCGGCTGATTGCCGCAATGGTCGACTCGCTGCCAATTGCCGGCGACGGCCGCTGCCCGCGGTTGTTGCTACCTGATGGGGTTGGAGTACGCGGGTCCTTGGCCGGCCGGCTCTGGTCGCGACTTTCCCCGCGCCGTTCGACACCTGAACTGATAGCCGCGATGAACGCGGCACTCGTGCTCCTCGCCGACCACGAGATGGCGGCCAGCACGCTGGCCGCACGGGTTGCCGCAAGCACACGCGCCGGGGTGCATGGTGTTGTCGCTGCCGGCATGGGCACGCTGAGTGGGCCGATGCATGGTGGTGAAAGTCAGCGCGCTCGCCGTCTTCTTGATCGCGCCACCGTCGCGTCCGCCCATGGTGTGATCTTGATGGCACTTGAACTGCACGGCAGGTTGCCCGGGTTCGGGCAGGTGTTGTACCCATCAGGCGACCCTCGGGCCGCGCTCCTGTTGGAGATGTTGCGCGATGCCGCCGGCTCGCATCCCGCCGTCGCCACTGCGGACACGTTGATCGCCGCCGCGGCGCGCCGGCGCTTGCCGCCACCAAACGTCGACTTCGCACTGGCCGTGCTGGGGATGGTGGCCGCGATGCCCGAGGATGGTGGCGAAGCAATTTTCACGCCCGCTCGAGTTGTCGGCTGGCTCGCGCATGCAATGGAGGAGTACGACGAGCGGCCACTGCGCTTCCGTCCGCGCGCCCTGTACGTCGGGGCCAGTGGGTGACGGGAGTCAGCCGGAGACAGGGAGCGCGACCACAGCCATCGCGATGGCGAGCGCATGGCCGAGGTTCAGTGAATCGACGCCGCGATGCATGGGAATTCGCACATCGAACTGCGCCACGCGGCGGGCTTCTTCGGTCAGCCCTGGCCCCTCTGCGCCGGCGACGAGCGCGACTTTGTCAGGCATTCCCATGTCGAACAGGCTGTTCGCCTCGGCCGTGGGGGTCAGCGCCCACGTCTCGAAGCCGGCACTGTTGAGGTGCTCGATGGGGCTGGGCCACCGGTCGCAGCGAACCACCGGCAGGTGCAGCATCTCGCCCATCGAGACGCGCACTGCGCGGCGTGAATAGGGGTCGGCGCAGGTGGGGTCGAGCAGCATGGCGTCGAAGCCCAGAGCCCGCGCGGACCGTGCGACCGCCCCGATGTTCTCCTTGTCGTTCGAGCCTTCCAGCACCAGCACTCGGCGTGCACCCGCCAGCACATCGGGCAGCGTGGGGTTCGGGCGGCGTTGGACCGATGCCAGCACCCCTCGATGTACGTCGAAGCCAGCAATCTCCCTCATCACCTCACGACCAGCGATGTAGATCGGCACACCTGTGGGTTCGACCACGTCCTTCACCCGCTCGTAGCGCGAGGGGGCGAGCAGGAATGACCTGGCCGCGAAGGTGGACGTGACGAGTCGGGTGATGACCAGTTCGCTTTCCGCGATGAAGTAGTCGAGCGTGTCGGCAGCCTCCCCACGGTCGCGAAGGCCCAGGTAATCGGCAACGCGCGGGTCGTCGGCGGAGTCGATCTCGATCGGCACGGGGCCGACTCTACGAGCGTCGGCGCCAGGAGAGGGTTGCGAACAGACGTTCGCCGCGCCAAGATGGCGCGATGACCGGCCCCACCGCACCCCTCGTCGCTACCGACGCCGAACTGATCTGGCAGCAGTGCCTGTTCGCGTTCGAGGAGCCGAAAGTCAATGACGTGGCTGCCGGTTGCAGCGGCTTCACTCGCACCTGGCTCGACGAGGCGTCGTGGGTCGACTACGTGCCGCGCTGGCTCAGCGGGGCCGACCTCGTGTTTGCCGAGCTGGTGGCCAAGCTTCCGTGGCGCCAACGCGAAGTCACCATGTACGACCGCCGTGTTGCCGAGCCGCGACTCACCGCCTGGTGGGGGCCCACCAGCGGCGAACCCGAGCCGCTGCCAGTGCTGGCAGAGGCCATGGCGGCGCTCACCCGTCACTACTCGCGCCCGTTCGATTCCATCGGCTTCAACCTGTACCGCGACGGGCGCGACTCCGTGGCGTGGCACGCAGATCGCGAGCGCTACTTCCACGAAGACCCGGTCGTCGCCATCCTCAGTACTGGCGCACCACGGGCCTTGCATGTTCGGCCCAAGCCCTCGCAGGGCAAAGGTGGGCCTTCGCGCACGTGGCACATCGGCCAGGGCGACCTGCTGGTGATGGGCGGCGCCTGCCAGCACGACTTCGAGCACTGCGTGCCCAAGGCAGCGCACGTCGAAGGCCCCCGGCTCAGCATCATGTTCCGCCACAACATGGCCGATTGGCAGCCGCCCGACTCGGGCACCTACAACCAGGGCTGAGCACGAACTGTTCACCTCGCCAGTCCGGCCGAGGCAATTGAATGGGGGCATACTGGGCCGATGTCCAACGATCCTGTGATGTCGAGTGACTCCTTGATGCATAACGACCCGGTGATGCCGAACGACCCGGCGCGCTACGCATTTCTTCCCGGTGCACCTGCCTACCCGATCATTGTGGCGGGCGATGGTGTCTTCCTGATCGCCGACGACGGCCGGCGCATTCTCGATGCTGCGGCCGGCGCGATCGTGGGCAACATCGGGTGGGGTCGAAAGGAAGTAGCCCAGGCGGCGGCGGTGGCAATGGAGACCGGCTATGTCGTTCCGTTGTGGCCCACCCCGCACCGGTTGGCGTTGCATGACGAGCTGGTGCAGCACTGGCTGCCGGCAGGTTTCAATCATGTCTTTTTCACCAGCGGCGGCAGCGAGAGCACGGACTCAGCGATCCGTTTGGCCCGCGCCTATCAAATGGCCAAAGGCCGCACGGATCGGTGGAAGGTCATCGGTCGTCACCCCAGCTACCACGGGATGACCATCGGCACGATGGCCGTCGCCAGTCACGATGCCCGCCAGAAGGGGTACGAGCCGCTGCTGCTGCCGTTCCCAAAGGTGCCGTGGGACGACCCTGAGCAGGTGTTGAAGGTGATCGAGCAGGAAGACCCGGCCACCATTGCCGGCTTTATCGCCGAGCCGATTACAGGTGCGGCCGGTGCGTGCCTCACCGCGAGCGACGAGTACTGGCAGGTCGTCACCGACGCCTGCCGCGAGCACGACATTCTGCTCATCGCCGACGAGGTCATGACCGGCTACGGCCGCACCGGTCTCAACTTCGGTCATCAGCACTTCCCGCTGGTGCCCGACGTGATCGTCGGCGGCAAGGGGTTGGGCGGTGGCTACGTGCCGCTGGGCGCAGTCGCCGCGTCCGATCAGGTGGCCCAAGCGCTGACCGGCAGTGGCTTCATGTACTTCACCTTCACCGGCAACGACGGCGCGTGCGCTGCGGCCGTCAAGGTGCTGCAGATCATGCGCGAGGAGCAACTGGTGCAACGCGCTGCCACCGTCGGCGCCCACCTCGGTCAGCGACTGCGTGACGAGTTCGGCCAGCACCCAGCGGTCGCCGACATCCGCGGTCGCGGCATGTTCTACGGCCTCGAGCTGAACTGCAGTCGCGATGCCGTCGTGCAAGCCGCGATGGATCGCGACATGTGGGTGTACCCCGCCGGCTCTGGCCCTGTGGGGCAGGCCGTCATGGTGGCTCCGCCCTTCGTCATCAGCGAGACCGAGATCGAGCTGCTCATCTCCACGCTGCGCGCCTCGCTCGACGCCGCCTACCAGTGACCGGCGCCGAGACGCAGGGTGGGCGCAGCCGCGGCGTACGCTCGCTGCCATGAACGCCAGCAGACTGAACGGCACCATCGCATTGCAGGGCGGTGGCCCCTTTACCGCCAACGACGACCTTGACCGGCGGCTGCTGGCCTCGGTCGGTGCGAAACATGTCGTCGTACTGCCGACTGCAGATGCCTTCGAGCGCCCCGAGCGCCTGGTCGCCGCGGCCATGAACTGGGCCGAGCGGCTGGAGTTGGAAGTTGAGGCGCTGATGGTGATGCGCCGCGGTGAGGCGATGGAGAGCGGCCCGGCGAACGTGGTGCGCCAGGCGAAGGCCGTCTATTTCGTGGGCGACCAGCCGATGCACCTGCGGTCCGTGCTCAAAGACACGCCCCTGTGGGATGCCCTGCGCGACGTGCTGACAAACGGCGGCCTCGTCACCGCCGTCGGCGGCAGCGCAGCAGCGATGTGTGACCCGATGGTCGATCCGCGCGGCGGCGCCTTCACCCTGGGCCTCGGCTTGGTCCCTGACTTGGCGTTGGTCACGGATGCCGAAACGTGGTCGCCTGAACGGCTGCACCGCACGCGCAAACTGGCCAACACCGCGTTCGCGGTCATGCGCAGTGGTGACGCGCTCGTGCTCTCCGCAACCGGTTGGGAATCCGTCGGAAGCACCGAAGTGCACGGCGAGCTGCCGTAGCGCTGAGACGTCGATCAGGTAGTGACGGTGGCCGGCGCGGCCGGCGTGATCGACATGATGTCGACGATGAACGACAGCGCACCTGCCGGGCGACCCTGTGCGGCGGCGTCGGGGCCATACGCCAGGTCCACGGGAATGTCGATCTGGTAGCGCCCGCCAACCTTCAGGCCCAGCAGGCCCTGCTCCCAGCCGTCGATGACCGAGCCGGTGCCGAGCACCACGGGGATCGGGGCGCCACGGTCGTAGCTGTTGTCGAACACCACGCCGTCAACACTGGTGTAACCGATGTAGTGAACCTCGACGGTGTCGCCCACCGCTGCGCCCGCACCGGTGCCGTCGGTGATGGGGGTGACCTTGAGCGCTGTGACGGGCTGCTCGGCGGGAATGGAGACTTCCGGCTTCGGCGGCGTCGTGGTGGTCGGCGCGTTCGGGTCGACGGTGGTGGTCACCTCTGCAGCGATCGTGCTGGCAGTGGTAGCAGGCGTTGACGTATCGTCGCCTCCGCCGAAAAGCGAGATGCCCGCGACGACTGCGACGACGGCGCCGATCAGCAAACCGATCCTGAGACCGAGACGCTTGGTCTTGTTTTTGCGCGCCTGCTTGGCAAGCTCCTCCAGTCGCGATTGGCGATTGGCCTTCTGTCGTTCACGCTTGACGGTACCCACGAGGAGTGGAGGCTACAGGGGAGCGCCCCGACCTGTCTCGCCATCGTTCCGCAAGGATTGTTCAACCTTGTGTCGCTCAGTGCCGATGTCATTTGAACGTTGGTGGAGACGAGAGGGTCGCAACGCATGAGGCGGACGGAACATTTGGGTGCGCGGGCACTGGCCACAGTCGGTCTCGCTGCGACGCTGTGCTACCTGATCTGGCGCATTGGCTTCTCCATGCACGACACCGAGCTGTGGTTGTCGCTGCCCACCCTCGCCGTTGAAGTCGTCGGATTCTTGGGTGCAATTGCCCTGACCTGGGCGTTGTGGCCGGTGCCGGCCCGCCATCAGGCAAATGACGGCGTCACCGTCATCGCACCCGTGGATGCCGTCGTCCGCGTTGACCAACAGCCGGTGCACGAGGTGCGCGCCACACTCTTGGCGCTGAGGTCGGTACAGCACATCAATGATGTTGTGCTGGTTGACCTGTCTGCGCAGCCCGCGCTCGCTGCGCTCGCCACCGAGTTCCAAGCCGTCTATGCCGCGACGGACGCCGCTGACTACAACGGGTTGCGGGTGATGCTCGCCGCTGTCCGCACGTCGCAGTTCTTGTTGATCGACGCCGGTGACATCCCCACCGGCGACATCGTCGAACGGCTGGTCACCGACTTCATCGACCCGCGCGTCGCAGTCGTACAGGGCATGGGCGTGTCGTTGGTGGATGGCTCCGCTGAGCACGGCCCCAATGGCCGCCATGAGTTGCTGTTCGAGCACAGCGCGCTGAACCCTGCGCTGGGCCACCGTGGCAACGCCGCGTGGTTGGGCACCGGGTCGCTGGTGCGCGCCGACGCGCTGTGCGAGATTCAACTCGAAACGTCGGCAGCGTTGGAGGCTCACTGGTTGGCCGGTGCGGCGTTGCTCGCCGCCGGCTGGCGAGTGACCGCCCCAGCGCATGTACCAGTGGTCGCGCAACGTCCGTTGCGTTCCGAGCAGGCCGTTTCAGCGGATCGCCTGCAGCGTGCCCGCGCGGCGCGGCGAATGGTCTTCGGCAGCACTGGTGTGCTGCGATCCCGGTCGTTCAGCGCCAGCCAACGACTCTCCGTCGCAGCGTGGGCAGTTCGGCCACTGTCGGGGCTCCGGCGAGTTGTCTTCCTCATACTGCTTGGCTCCGCGATCCTCGCCGGCTCCGTGCCATTCCATGCGTCCGTCACCGTCTTGGTGTGCGGCTGGTTGCCGGCGTTCGCGTACACCTCGCTCGGCCTGGCATTGCTCAGCAGCTGGACCCTGCGACCCGGCGATCGGGCCCGTTGGTCGTTGCAGTCAATGGGCGCTGCCTACCGCAGCCTGCGCTCCGCTCGCGAGCGTTCGGTTCATCGCGCGCCGATCATCGCCCTACCCAGCCCGCAGTACGGGGCTGGCTTGGTGATTGCGGTTGTCGGGCTCAGCGCCGTTCTTGTGGTGCGCGGCATCAGCGACCGGCTGACACACACGCTTGGGGAGTTGCCGCAGCCCTCATTGATGGCACTGCTGATCGTGACGCTCTGGGCACTGGCGCTGTTGCTCGACCTTCTGCGGGTCCTAGCCCGACGGTCGCAGTTGCGCCGCACCATGCGTGTTGTCTCGTCACTGCCCGCGACTTTGGGCGAGCGCGCTGTCAGCATTGTGGACCTCACCGCGCTGGGGGCGGGCTTGGTGAGCCAGACCGGTATCGAGATCAACGAGCGACTGCTGCTGGACTCGGCACTTCCCACTCGATCGGGCGTCACCACCATGCGTATGCCGTGCATCGTGCGCAACGTGTCGCGGCGAACGGACGGCGACTTCCGAATTGGTGTCGAGTTCGGCGACATGAACGATGCCACGGCCAACGCGCTGGCCGAGTTCTGCAGCATTGAACCCATCTGGGAACGCATGGGCACGGTGCCGTCCAGCAAGCCTGTCAGCGCGCAGCAACTGCTGTACGTCGACGAGCCCGAAGCCGAGACGGCAACCGGCCGCGTGGCCGTGCGCTTGGTCTCACTGCTTGCACTCGTTGGTGTTGTGGCCAGTTCGGTGCCGGTAACGGTTGATGCCTCGGCGTCGATCAACCATCGCCTCAGTGGCGTCGTCGTGGCCGTTGTCGCCGAGACGGTTCCGGCGATCTCGACGTCGACCTCTCTTCCCGAGACGATCGTTGTGGAGACCAGCGTGTTCACGTCCGTGGTGGATGAGACGGTCGTGGAGACGACAATCGAGCCGAACCGGACGACTGTTCCCCCGGGCGCGTCGACCGGCGAACCTGCGCCGGTACCGGGTGCCGTCGTGGTTGCCGTTTGTTCGCTGGATGCCGGTGGCGACGGCGCGTGGGGCACCGCCGACGACCTGTACGACGCGCCTGTGTCCGCCATCACAGAACCTGACGGCACGTATCAGCTCTCGCTGGTTGGCGGGGCCTGCTGGGCAACGGTGGCCCCGCCCGAGTTGCTGACCGACCCGGACGGTGGCGAGGTAGTGCTCTCGGCAGTTGACGTGAGCGGGGCCTCCACAAACCGCCAGCGAGTGGTCATCCAGCGAGCTCAAGCCGACGCGCCTGTGCCCACGACCGACGCACTGGATCAGGCGCCGGGCGGCAGTGTCTCGTCCTTGGTGCTGCTCGACGCGAGTGGTCGCACGGTCGGCAGCGTGACGGATGATGCGGTGCGCGGGCTGCGGTTCGCCACCACCGAGGGCAGTGCACTGCCCACTCCGTCCGCGTCTCAACTGGCCGCTGCCCCGCCTCACCAGCGTTCCAAGCTGTCGGTCTTCGTGCTCGCCATTGCGGCGCTCTTGGCGCTCAGCGTTCTGTTGGGTCTCGCCCGTCCGCGCTCGACGGGCGTGAAGCCGCTACATGCCTTCTGACGTGTTGGCATCATCGTCCGCGTCGCCGTCGACGGCCTTCGCGATCAGGTATCCAATCGCGCGCTCTGCCTTCGGGTACCTGTGTGCCAGTTGCCAGAAGTCGGCACCGTGACCGCTGACCTCCAAGTGCGCCAATTCATGGACGATCACATAGTCGATCACCCAGTCGGGGAAGGCAGCCAGCCGAGTGGAGATGCGGATATTCCCAGTGGTCGTCGTGCACGAACCCCATCTGCTGACCATGTCATCGGCCCAGCGGATTTCGCGCGGTCGCAGCAGTTCGTAACGGCGGGCGAGTGTGGTCGCTCGCACGGTCAGGTCGATTCGCTCGGCGGACATCTTGCGCTTGAAACTGGCCGACATTTTGTCGACCCACATCGCGGTCTCGGCACTGCTCATCCAGCCCGGAACCGTGACGGTCAGTACGCCCGTGTGCAACTGGGCCCCAACGGTGCGCTTGCGTCGAGCAGAACGGATGATGTTCACCCTGAACGGCTGGGCACTCGCGACGGGCTCGCTACTGATGACGGGTGCGGGCTTGGGCGTGCGAGCAGGCTTGATGGGCGCCGGCGGGTCGAGTTCGGGGCCGAAGCCGGGCAGCGGTTGCGCGTTGGTCACGGCTGCCTAGAGAGTGTCGCCGAAGGATTGCGGGTCAATGAGATGCACCACTTCGCCGGGCGTGACGCGTCCATCGGCGTGCACGTCGAACCAGCAGCCGCCCAAGTTGGTGAAACGAATGTCGGCCGCCCCCAGCGACTGGCGCAGGGTGCGCAGCAGGCCCGCGTGAGTGACGACCAACACTTCGCCCCCGGGGTGTTCGGCGGCAATACGGCGCAGCGCGCCCAGGGCGCGCCCGGTGACTTCGTCGGCCTGTTCGGCGCCCGCCGGCCGACGGTGCTCAGCCAGATGGTTCGGCCAGCCGGCCTCGATCTCCTGAATCGTCAAGCCCTGCCACGGACCGAACGCGTTCTCCATCAGCCCATGGTCGACCTGCACGGGACCGATTCCCAGGGCCTCGGCGATGATGGCCGCCGTGTACGCGGCACGTTGCAGCGTGCTCGCCCATATGGCGTCGAAGGTGCCCAGAACCTCCGATGCGGCCACGGCCTGCAGCATGCCGGCGTCGGTGAGCGGCGGGTCGGCTTGGCCCTGCCAACGACCAACCGCGTTCCACTCGCTCTCGCCATGGCGCAGCGTGAGCACGCGAGTGACGGGGTTGGCGGTCGACGGCACTCGGTGGAGGGTAGCTGTCACCGTGCATATCAAGCCCACTACCATGCTCCCATGGCCACGCTTCGTCTCTTTGCCGCAGCCCGCGAGGCTGCGGGTACTGGCACGGCGCAGTTTGACGGTGGCACAGTGGGCGAAGTGTTGGCCGCAGCGGTTGCTCGCTACGGCGAAAGTTTCCAGACGGTGCTTGGCAGCTGTCGTGTGTGGGTGAACGGCGACGCCGCCGACCCGCAGACCGCTGTCGGTATCAACGACGAAGTGGCGGTTCTGCCGCCCGTGAGTGGAGGCTCCACATGACTACCCCCATGCCCACTGCCGCCGAGCTCGAGCCTGGCACACTGCCGCTTGACGAACTGCGCGCCCTGCGAACCGTGCTGCAACACGAGGACGACGCGATCAGTTATGTGCGCCGTCTCGCCCAAGCCCGCCTCGACCTGCTGCGCGCCGAGTTGCACAACCGTTCGGTCGGCGACGAGAAGAACATCACCGGTGAGCTGCCCGCCATCCTGGGCACTCATCTGACGGGTGGCCAGCCGCGGCCGCCGCGCCCGGCCGACGACTTCAGCCACCACCCTCTGGCGCTCGCGCTGGAGGAGCTGTGCAGGGATGCCGGTAGCACCGACCTGCCATCGATGAATGGCGACGAGCTCATCGATTTCCTGGCCCGCCTGCACCAGTTCGAGCAGCTTCGTTCGCAGGAGCGCAAGGAGCTCTTCGTGCGCATCGATGCACTCAGCGCCGAGTTGGTGCGCCGCTACCGCGACGGTGAGGCCGACGTCGACGGCCTGCTCGCCCAAGACTGATTGGCCAACTCCGTGGCAGACGCGCGCGACGAATTCGACAAGCGTCTGGCCGACGTCGGCGAGTTCATCCGCACCCAGCGCGAGGTGGCCCGGATGAGCGTGCGCCGCCTGGCCGAGGTCGCCGGCGTCAGCAACCCGTACCTGTCCCAGATCGAGCGCGGCCTACGCAGGCCGTCAGCCGAAATCCTGCAGCAGATCGCGAAAGCGCTGCAGATCAGTGCCGAGACGTTGTACGAACGCGCTGGCTTCATGGATGCCGACCCCTCGGCGCGCGGGGTGAGAGAAGCCATCGCCGCCGACGAACTGCTGACCCAAGAACAACAACAAGCGCTCTTGAACGTCTACGACAGCTTCGTCAGCCAACACCGCCCCTAGGTTGAGAAGCCTCTGGAACGGATTGCACCCATTTGTGCGCGCAATGGGATTCTGGGCGGAAGTTGTCCCGCGGAGCGTGCCGGGCGTCCCCAGTTCCGGCTTCCGGGACGGAATACACCCAGAAGGCGTTGCGTGGAGAGGTCGGCCAGCTCCTCGATGTCGATCAGTTCTTGCACCTGGCGCGGCTTCACGGGGGTGAGCAGACCGCACACGACGCCCGCCGCGGATCACAGGCGACTGCTTCTGACGGGGCATCGTGATTGGCACGGGTGTGAGTCTGTCGCGCAGCCTGCGATCGCGAAGTTGCCGAAATCCGGAATGTCGACCGTCTGGATAGCGTTTCGGACCGTCGTGCAACGCGTCGCAGTGCTTTCACTCCACACGTCGCCGCTGGCTCAGCCAGGCTCCGGCGACAGTGGCGGCATGAACGTGTATGTGCGCGAGCTGGTATCGGCGCTCTCGCAGGCCGGGTTGGAGTGCACCACCTACACCCGCCGCACCAGCGCCGACCAGCCCGAGGTCGTGCTGGTCGAGCCCGGCCATCGCGTGATTCATGTGCCCGCCGGCCCCTACGACCTGGCCAAGGAACAGCTGCCCACCGTTCTCGAAGAGTTTGGCGACCGCGTGATCGACCATCTGAAGAACGACTCGCCGGCCGACGTGGTGCACGCCAACTACTTCCTCAGCGGTCTGGTCGCGCACCGCATCAAGCACGAACTGGACATCCCGTTCGTCAGCACCTTCCACACATTGGCCAAGGTGAAAGCCGAGGGCGGCGACCTCGAGCCGGAATGGCGGCATCGTGCCGAGCAGGAAATCATCGCCTGCGCCGACGCCATCTGCGTCAGCTGTACCGAAGAGGAAAGCCAGTTCCGCCGCCTCTACGGGCATCCCAAGGGGCGCATCGAAATCGTCGCCCCCGGTGTGGAGCATGCGTTCTTCGCGCCGGGCGAACGCAGTGGTGCACGTCGCGCGCTCGACCTTCCCAACGACGCACCGGTGTTGCTCTTCGTCGGCCGCATCCAACCGCTGAAGGCACCAGACATTGCTGTGCGCGCACTCGCACAGCTGAACCGCCCTGATGCGCTGTTGATGATCGTCGGCGGTGCCAGTGGTGTGGAAGGCGATGGCGAGGTCGCCGCACTGGCGGTCTTGATCGACGAGTTGGGAGTGCGTGACCAGGTTCGATTCGTGCCGCCGCAGCCGCATCACATCCTCAGCACCTACTACCGCGCCGCCGATGTCGTCATCGTGCCCAGCCGCAGCGAGAGCTTTGGGCTGGTCGCGCTCGAAGCGTCAGCCTGCGGCATCCCGGTCGTCGCCGCGGGCGTGGGCGGGCTGCTGACCCTTGTCGACCACGGCGAGACCGGCTATCTGGTTCCCGACCGCGACCCTGCTCTGTTCGCGCATTACCTGCGCGAGATCATCGACCATCCCGCGCACGCAGCGGCCCTCGGCCGTCGCGGTGCCGAACGCGCGAAGCGCTACACGTGGGGTTTCGCCGCCGCTCGACTGCGCCGGCTGTACACGGACCTGGGCGCACGCGAACTCGTCGCCTGCGCGTGAGCCGCACGTGACCGACTACCACCTGCCTCCTTCGCTGCACGCACTGGAAGCGTCGATCTCTCAGTGGCTCGCAGGTTTCGCTGCCGAGAACCCGGCGTTCGAAGCCATCGACCGAGGTGAGCCTGGTGAGCCCGAGCCACGCTGGTATGTACGACTGCGCGGCGAGGAGAAGGAACACATCACCATCTGGATCACGCTCGGCCAGCGCACACTGCGCTACGAGGCGTATGTGCTGCCCGCGCCGCAGGAGAACGTGACTGCGGTGTACGAGATGGCGTTGCGCCGCAACGACAAGCTGGTCGGCGCGCACTTCGCTATTGGTGTCGAGGATGCGCTGTTCCTGCGCGGTGAGATCCCGCTCTCCTGGCTCACCGAGCCCGAACTCGACCGCATCATCGGCTCGTTGTACAGCTACACCGAGCAAGCGTTCCCCGGGCTGATTCGCCTGGCCTTCGCCAGCAAATTCGCCTGATATTGCCGTTTCCCTTCTCTCACCATGCCCAGTATTAGTGCCGGGCGGGTGGCCGCGTCGGGGAAGTCGTGCCACCCACCCGGTGCGATCCCAAGAAGAGTCAGTCGATGTCTGGTACGGCATTTGGTATGGCGACCAAGAAAGTCACTTGCGCACGTTGTGATCTGGGCACACCGAACGGCTCAACCAGTGGTCACGTCCGATGTCGGCGAGCTCTCCCGGCTGGACCCGCAGCTGGCAATTGTGTCCATCTAGGCGTCGGCCCGTGGCGGGTGGACGCGACGCGTAGCCTGGCTGGATGACGACGTATCGGTTGGCAGTGGTGGGCGGCGGCAACATGGGGGCGGCGTTGGTTGGCGGTCTGCTGCATTCCGGCTGGGTCGCAGGAGACCTCGCCGTCGTTGAAGTGCTGCAGGCTCGCGTCGCCGAGCTGCGGCAAATGTTTCCGGGCGTCGCCGTCACGGGCGAGACCCCGCCGTGCGAAGCCGCACTCATCGCCGTCAAGCCCTACGACGTCGCCGCCGCGTGCACCGCTGCCGCTGAAGCAGGCGCCACGCGGCTGCTCAGCATCGCCGCCGGCATCGGCATTGCGGCCCTGCAGGGCGCGGCCGGCCCCGAGGTCGCCGTGGTGCGGGCGATGCCCAACACCGCCGCTCTTGTCGGCCAGGGCGCGGCCGCAATCTGCGGCGGGCCGACTGCCGGTGAGGCCGACCTTGAGTGGGCTGAATCCATCCTCGGCTCGGTCGGGATTGTGGTGCGCGTGCCCGAATCGCAGCTCGATGCGGTCACCGGATTGGCCGGCAGCGGCCCCGCATACCTGTTTCTTGTGGCCGAGGCGCTCACTGAAGCCGGCGTACTGGCCGGGCTCAGTCGCGCCAACAGCGAGGCACTGGTGACCCAACTCTTCGTCGGCTCGTCGGCGCTGTTGCAGCAGCGCGGCGACCCCGCCAACCTGCGCGCAATGGTCACATCACCAGGGGGAACGACCGCAGCCGGGCTACGCGCGCTCGAAGAGCACGGCGTTCGTTCGGCCTTCCTGGAAGCCGTGATGGCAGCCACCGCACGCGGCATCGAGCTCGGCCGCTCGGCCTGAACTGTTCAGCGACCGTTCACCTCCGCGAAAGAAATCTTGCTGTGACTCTTTTCTCACCGGCAGTTGTATGCCTATCCTTCCCACGGGTCGTAAGACCAACCGGGTGATTCGTCACACGGGTGTCGCGCCCCGCAAGGGCTGCGCCGCAGAGGGCTGGTGCCATCGGGGGGTTGGCATCGGCCCTCTACGCATTTTTGGAGCAGGTAGCGTGAGCCGTCCATGGGCCGCCGCTACGACACCATCTCGTTCCTCAGTGACCTCGGCACTGCCGACGAGCACGTCGGTGTGGTGAAGGCCATCGTGCGCGACCTGGCACCGCACGCGCAGGTTGTCGACTTGACGCACGGCATTCCGTCGTACGACGTTCGTGCGGGAAGCCTTGCGCTTGCGCGTGCGATTGGTTATGTGCCGTCGGGTGTGGTCATGGCCGTTGTCGACGCCGGCGAGCGTCGCGCTGTCGCCATCGAAGTCGCCGATGGTGAAGGCGTGGTGATTGGCCCCGACAACGGATTGCTCGCCTCCGCGATCTCGATGGCGGGCGGGTCGGGTCGCGCGGTCATCCTCGACAATCCCGAGTTTCAGCTGGCGAGCCCAGGCGCAACAGTTGCCAGTCGCGACGTGTTCGCGCCGATAGCCGCGCACCTGTGCAACGGTGTCGACCTGGCCGAGCTCGGCACACTCGTTGACGCCGACGAACTGCTGCCCGGTGTAGTGCCGCTGCCGCGCGATGCTGATGGTGGCGGCGTCCACGCCGAGGTGCTGTGGATCGATCACGCGGGTAACTGTCAGCTGAACATCGGCCTCGACGATGTCACCCCGTGGGGACTGGCCGAAGGCACTCGTGTGGAGATCACCGCCGGCGACGTCACCCGCGTGGCGCAACGTGTGCCGCGCGCTGGCGGCCTCGGCCCAGGGTCAATCGGTTTCGTCGTCGACGGCTTCGGCTTGCTGACACTGGTGCTCGACCGCCGCTCCGCCGCCGAGGAACTGGCACTGGCCACCGCCGACCAAGTCACCGTGCGCCCCCTCGCCGAAGGCTCGAAGGGTGCGGGGGTCAGCGTGCCCGTGTCCCTGTCAGAGCCTCGCAGATAGCGTGACGGTATGCGCCCCGCGACCACACTCACACTCGGCTTGCTGCTGCTCTGCATTCTGGCTGCAGGCATCCTGTCGCTGCTGCGCCTGTAGCGCCCTGCGACGTCCTTCGCCTGGCGTGCGTCCAATGGCTCTCCAACGTCACGGCAGTGGGTAACCGGCGGGTAACATCCACACAGCCGCAAGAGGGGGCTGGCATCACGTGAATTTGGCGCACATCATCGATCCGCATCCGGCCGACAAGGTGGCCATCATCAGCCGCGGCCGTCCCACCACGTACGGGGCGCTGCGCGAGCAGGTTGCGCATGTACGGGGTGGGCTCGCCGCACTCGGCGTCACCAAGGGCGACCGCGTCGCGCTGCTGTGCAGCAACGGCCGTTTCTTCGTCGACCTGTACCTCGCCGCGCTGGGCTTGGGCGCCGTGACCGTGCCGCTCAACCCAACCAGCCCGGCGCCCGAGATCGAGCGCGAGGTCCTTACCGTGGGCGCCAAGGTCGTGGTCGTCGAGCCGCAGGCCGCGAGCGCGTGGGCGCACATCAATCGTGCACACGTGCCGAGCGTGCAACACGTTGTTGCCACCGAGCCCGGCACCGTCGACGGCGCGGATTCCACATTCGACGATCTGCTCGGCGCGCAGCAGGTGCAATCGATCGATGTAGATGACGACGATCTGGCCGCACTCATCTTCACCTCGGGAACAGCCGGCTCGCCACGGGCAGCAATGCTCAGCCACGGCAACTTGCTTTCGAACCTGGAGCAGGGGCGCAGCACCGACGGCATTCGCGAGGACGATGTCGTCTTCGGTGTGTTGCCGATGTTTCACATCTTCGGTCTCAACGTGGTACTCGGGCTGACGCTCGCCCGCGGCGCCACGGTCATCCTCGTGCAGCGCTTCGATCCGTTCACCGCCCTCGAGACCATCACCGATCGCGGCGTCACCGTCATCCCCGGCGCACCGCCGTTGTGGTTGGCCTTCAGCCACTTCGACGGCATTCCCGCCAACAGCTTCGCCACCGTGCGGCTCGCCCTCACCGGGGCGGCGAAGATGCCCGAGGAAGCCACCCGCCATCTGCAAGAGCGCTTCGGCATCGTGTTGCGCGAGGGCTACGGCCTCACGGAAGCTTCGCCGGTGGTGACTTCGTCGGCAGGCTTGACACCCAAGATCGGCTCGGTCGGCAAGGTGCTCGACGGCATTCAGGTACGCCTCGTCGACGAGAACGGCGACGACGCGTTGGCCGACGACTCCGGCGAGATCTGGGTCAAGGGTCCGAACGTATTCAAGGGCTACCTCAACGAGCCCGAGGCCACTGCGCGCGTGCTCACCTCCGATGGCTGGCTGCGCACGGGCGACATCGCAGTGGTCGACGATGAGGGTTTCCTCTACCTGGTCGACCGCGCCAAAGACCTCGTCATCGTCAGCGGCTTCAACGTGTACCCCGCAGAGGTCGAAGAAGTGCTGATGGAGCATCCCGACGTGCAGGAAGTGGGCGTGGTGGGCGTGCCGCATCCGCACACCGGCGAAGCAGTGAAGGCATTCGTCGTGCTGCGTCCCGGGGCCACTGCGCACGAAGACACGCTGATCTCGTGGTGCCTGGACAACCTGGCTCGCTACAAGTGTCCGGCCAAGATCCTCTTCGTCGACGAACTGCCGCGCAACGTCAGCGGCAAATTGCTGCGTCGCAGCCTCGTGTGACGGGCGGAGTCGAAGGTCACACCGGACTCTCACCCTGTGAACTTTGTGAACGTGTGCACGAGTGCCTAACGTG
>Ga0105047_10007207_pt1 | contig 18783 bp, 17 predicted proteins | sample MAT04_FD_78384 | JGI IMG/M metagenome (GOLD analysis project Ga0105047, IMG submission 78384) | Freshwater microbial communities from Lake Fryxell liftoff mats and glacier meltwater in Antarctica - MAT-04 (megahit assembly) | ecosystem: Environmental > Aquatic > Freshwater > Ice > Liftoff... | reverse complement strand
CCGTGAAAGTACAGCGTCTGGCCCAGGCCATTCGCGGCCACTGGTCGATCGAGAACCAGTTGCACTGGATGCTCGATGTCACTTTTGCACAGGATGCGAGCCGTATTCGGAAGGGAAACGGCCCGGAGATTTCTTCGATGCTGAGGCAACTCGCGCTCATGATCCTGAAACAGGACACTCAGTGAAAAGGAAGCCTGATCGGCAAACCCAAGTCCGCCGGATGGAACAACGACATCCTCGAGCCTCTCCTCCTGCAAATCTCCAAGCGATAAGATGCGGAGGCCCTGACCTGCACCTGATCGTCGATAACTACGCCACTCACAAACACCCGAAGGTTCTCGCCTGGCTGAAGAAACATAAACGCTTCCACATCCACTTCACACCGACCAGCAGTTCGTGGCTCAACGTGATCGAACGCTGGTTCCGCGACATCACCCAGCAACGCATCCGCAATGGAGTGTTCAAAAGCGTGGCCCAACTGGAGCAAGCGATCCGCGACTACATCGCCCACCACAACGCCCGCCCCAAATCCTTCGTGTGGACCAAGAAAGCCGAGGACATCCTCGAAAAAGTCGCCCGCGCCCGCAAGGCTCTCGATAAGAGCCCATCTATGTGAATCGTAACCATTCACACCCCGAACACATGGTGATTTCCTCAGTTTGCGTTGAGTAATTCGGGATGGATGGTTTTTTTCGAGCGGAGGAAATGTTCGACAAGCAAAGTCTGTTCACTAATACGGCAAGAATCACTGAAGAATCTGATATTGACTGTTCAGTGCCATGTTATGGTACGCCCGGAGTGTGAACGGTTACGTGTGAATCACTACACTAGCGGTCGTTGACTTCGACGGTCATTCGGAGTGGAGACAAGTTCATTCACATGTTTCTGACTCGGGTGTCTGACCACCCATCGTACTGCTTCGAATGTCAATACGCATGAGTTGCGTAGATTCAATCTCATCTTGATTTTGTGGCGGTGGGTCTCAACTGTCTTGACGCTTAGTAAGAGTTGCGAAGCGATTTCAGCAGTCGTGAATCCTGCCCCGATCAGTCGAAACACTTCAAATTCCCTCTCAGTCAAGGCGTCTATGTTGCTGAAGGATGAACGCTCGGAGTTTGTAGAACCGAGGGCTATAAGTTGGTGAAAACTTCTGTCGCTGAGCAATACGTGACCGTTGAGCATGTGCCGAATCACAGCCACGACCCATTGAAGTGTAGCCAGTTTGTCGACATGCCCGATCACACCGATCGACATCACCAATTCGCGAAGTATCTCTTCGCCATCAGCCGAAATCGCCAATAACCTAGCGGCAGGAAAACGGTGTTTGATGAGATGGATCACTGTGATCGCTCTCGAGTTCTGATTCGAGATATTAATGATGGCGACATCGGCCGATAATACTTCTGTGATTCTTGACTCAATACGGTCAAAATCCGTCTGACAACTCACGATCATATCTGGGCATTCCGCCAGGTCATGAGCCAGCTTTTCTCGACTGACTTGATCATCATCCACGATCATGATGCGAGCGGGTGATTGTGTGCAGGGGGTTGCGTGTAGAGCTTGCATGACATTGAGACTCTGAATGACGGTCGGCGTTCCAGCTTCAGACAGCACTCGGAACTCCCACGTGCGACCCCATTCAGACTGGTATTCAGCGAAAGAATGAAGCGTGCCGATGAATGGCTATAAGAGCGATGGGGGCACTCTTTAGCGAATCAGTCCCAAGAGTTCCTGAAGAGTTTCGTTGGCGACGGTGATGGTGCGAGCGTTGGCGGAGAAGCCGCGTTGGGCGACGATCATTTGGGTAAATTCGGTCGCGATGTCGACGTTTGAGTGTTCGAGTTGTCCGGACCGGATGCTTCCTCGAGCGCCCGCTTGTCCGGCTCCGATTTCCGGTTCCCCGGCGGAGGACGAAGTCGAGTAGAAATTGTTGCCGGTACTCTGCAGGCCATCGGGGTTTTTGAAGGAGGCGATCGCTAATTGGGCGAGCGGAATCGCGCGGCCGTTGCTGGCGACCCCTTCGATTTCACCAGTCCCTTTAATTCGCACCGAAATGAGCTTCCCGGGGGAGAAACCGTCCTGGTGAGCGGAGATCGAGGAGGACGAGGCGAGTTCGGTCAACCCCTGCAGCGAGTTGGGATCGCCGAATCCAAATCGCATGACCTGGGGCGTGGGGATTCCTGTGAAGGAGGCTGAGACAAAAAGGTCTCCGGTCCCGGTGCCCCCCGCACCGGCGAATGAGCCGTCGGGATTGAAGGTGACCCGCTGAACCGAGCCATCGATCACAGTGCCATCGGCGGCATCTAGGGCGGCCGTCATGGACCATGAGGAATCGGCTTGCTTTTTGAAGGTCAGGTTGACGACATGGGCACCGCCGCGAGCGTCGAACACCTGAATCCCCCCCTGCACACGATCCCCGTCCTTGCCAGCTGTGGTAACGACCTGCGGATTGTTGGGCAGCCCAATGTTGCCTTGATTGGCAGGGCCGTCGCTCAAAGTCATCGACATCAAAGACGGTCCTGTACTATCGGCTTTCAACACGATCTTGCCTGCCGCATTGAGCGTGGCTCCAGCGCTGCTATAAGTCGTATCGATGAAGCTGACCAAGTCGCCCAATGTGGATGTGGGTGTGACGTTGAAGTTGGCGTTGATCGGGTTGCCGCTGGATTCCGCTCCGACAATCTGAATTTGATCACCAACGGCATAGGACCGCGTCAACCCGTCGAGTTGGTTCAGTGGAGTCGTCGCTGTGGCCGGCACGCCCCCCACTGTCCATGCTCGGAACGACTGCAATTGTCGCTCGACGGGGCCGGTTGACCCAGCTTTCAGGTTGCCAGCGATGTTCACGAGCTCGGTCCCCTTACCACCGACCGCCGCTCCAAAGGGGACCCGGATGCTGGAGTCTCCTGGGACTTGGAAGCCGGCGTTCAGTCCATCGGCTTCTCCGAACGCGCCAAACCGTTGCACCTTGAACCCCGTTGACGGATCGACCAGCGAACCTTGTTCGTCCACACGGAACGAACCGGCTCGGGTAAAGAGCCGTCCTGCCGCACCCCCATCGGCGACAAAGAAGCCATCGCCTTCGATCGCCATATCCAACGGATCGCCCGTCGGCTGCAGTTCGCCCTGATTGAAATTGACATCGATGCTGGCGACTTCGACCCCGTTCCCGACCTGGGAGGGGTTGATCGACCCGAGGATTCCGGTCTGCCCGCCGGCGGACGAGTGAATACCCTCGTAGAGTAGGTCGGAGAAGAGGACGCGCCGCGACTTATACGCGGTCGTGTTGGAATTCGCGAGGTTGTTCCCCACAACCTCCAACATCTTCTGGTGGGCATTCAGTCCGGAGAGACCAATCTGCAATGTGTTCGACATCGTTCTGTTCCTCAGTGATCGCGTGGATGTTCTCGCACGCGTTCGTGACAGGTGGAAGTGTGAATCTCAAGCGCTTCGAAGCACGCCGGCGAGGTCAGCCAAGCCGATGATGTCATCGCCAATCTGAAACTTGAGTGCCCCGTTGAGTACGCGAGCGGAGTCGATCACTCCGCTCTTGGGTTCTCCCTGGGCGTTGGTGTATTCGACACGACTCCCTACCAGCGAACCCCCTTGGGAGATTTGTTGGAACTTTAAGGACTCGGCGAAATTCGTATTGAGGTTTTCGATGCCTTGGAGCTGCGAAAATTGAGCGAGTTGACCGAGGAAGTCCTGCTGGTTGACCGGCTCCAGCGGGTCTTGATTGCGGAGCTGCGTGGTGAGCAGTTGCATGAACTGATCTTGTCCGAGTTGCGAGTTGAAGGTCAATGAGGCCATGTGGATCTCCGTATGTCTTGTGGTGTCAGGCGTTGGTGTCGAGTTCGCGACGCGAACGGGGTTTGGCTTGTGGGGTGGTGTTCCACTCGATGTTTTTGTGAAAGGACGCTTCCGCTTCGGACTGCCGCTGATCGCGACGTCCGGCCCCCCCCGAAACGTCCGCTCCTACCGTGAACGACATGTTCCCCACCCCTTGCAAACGGGCCTCGGTCTCCAGGAGTTGCACGTTGCGTTCGAGGAACCGCAGGACTGAAGGATCCTCAGCGGAGACGTGCGCCCGCAGTCCTGCGGGCGCGTCAACCAGTTCCAAGGTTAGTCGTCCCAATTCGGCGGGTTCCAGTTGGATCGTGGTTCGGGTTTCTCGCTCGGTGACCATGGTCCGAACATAACGTACAACCTCGCTCAGTTCAGTTCGCGGGTCCACTTGGAGGGTGTCTGGACTGTGTGAGGACTGTGTCGCCACGAGTGAGGTGTTCGTGTGGACTTCGTTCGGCAGGACAGAGACGACTCCGGTCGGTCGGTCGACTGTGACTGTGTTCGCGGCGTCAGGAGCCGGTGCATCGAAAGGTTTGAGTTCTATATCGACGGTCGGTTGAGCCGGGGTTTGCTCGCTCAGGGGAAGACTCGCGTCTTCCAGAGACAAGTCCTTGAAAAGCTTTTCGTCGATTGTCGAAGAGGGCGAAGTGATCGCTGGACTCATTGCCTTGGGTGTGAATCGAAGTCCTGGATCGAGTGTCGGCACATCGACGGTGTCTGGATCGACTGTGCCGAGATCGATTGACACGGATCGGGGATCGGCTGAGAGTTCCTGACGAGGAGCACCGACTGGAGCCAGTCCCGCTTCGAGTACGTTGGTCAACTCAGCGCGAGAGATCAGTTTCGAGTCGTCCTCGGCGCTTGGCGCCATGTAGTGAGGACGCCGTTCGATTGGAAGTGAGAGTGTGACGCCCAGCCACATCAATAGTTCCGTCAGGGATGGATCCTCCGAGATGTCTGATGTCTCCCGATCATCAAGAGGAACGTCCAGCAGCGACATCCCGAGACCCTCTGGAGCCGTCACGAGTTGAGCCGCTTGGAGGTCGATCCAGAAGCTGGCTGCCCCCGTCTGGGGCTTGATCGTGAGCGGTCGCTCGTCGGCGGCGGTGAGGCCGCCCGATCTGTTCGCCGAGGCCGTTGTGATGTCGATTGTCACTCGCCAATCCTTTTTCGCGTCGAACGACATTCCTTCTTGGATAGCAATTGACATGCCAGGCGACTTGCAGGACTCGGCGATCAGCCGAGTGCAGAGAAAAAGCCACTTTTCATGAACCACCTAGGCTGGACAGTCCAGATGACAGCGATGTCTGTTCCCGGAGTCGGAACGAATTGCCCCGAAATCAGAAGTGGTCGTCAAACGTTCGCGAGACGAAGCGTATCCACTGCGACCTGAGCGCAGGCGCTCGCACTTCATCTCCCCTTGTGGCCGGCCTCTTCGATACAGACCTCACCTCGACCAGTCGACCGCTTTATTCTGATGAATTGAGAGGCTGGTGGCGGCGATTGACTCGGCACCGATGCTAGTTTTTCACCAGAGAGTCCCTCCCTCTTGATATCACGATCCCACGAGGCCGATATGGTCGCCACAGAGACACCCCGCGAGTCCTTGAATATCCCAATTCATGTCGAGCGACACTTGCGGTCGACTTTGCGTGGGTCGTTTATGCTGCCGATGGTGGCGATGGAAGCGCTGGAGATCGTGAAAGACCCTCGTTGCACCGTCGGGGAGTATTCACGGATTGTCGAGCGTGACCTGCGATTGGCCACCGAGATCATCTCTCAGTCGAACAGCATCCTGTATTCTCCGGATAGTCCGGTCACCAGCTTACACCAATCCGTTTTGCGATTGGGGTTCAAGCCATGTCAAAACCTAATCTTGTCGGCGAGTTTGTCCAGTTTGATGCAGCGGTTGCCATTGGAAGGTCGGCTGGCTCAAGAGTTGCTGTGGCGCCACAGCATCACCACGGCGATCACCTCGGTTCGGCTCAATCGACTCTTAGGGCTGGGTTTTCAGGGAGAAGACTTTACGGCTGGATTGATTCATGACATGGGTCGAATGTTGATCGCTGTTTCCTATCCGGATCGGTTTGATGAAATCGACCTGCTGGATTTTAATGAGACCGATGGTTTCACTTACGCGGAACGCGAAGCACTGGGCACCGATCATTGTGCGATCGGAGCCTGGTACGCGGACGAAAACCGGCTGCCAAGCGAACTCCGGGAAGTTATGTTGGCCCACCACGGAGATTGCCCTGCAATCATCAATCCGCGACTCGTGGCGTTGACGATGGCGAGCGACCATCTCGCTAACTATATCCAACGGCACGGCCCCACGTCGGAGTATCCCTTCCGGGAAAATCCGGGATTGCAGCGACTCGAAGACCTCGGATCACCCGGGGCCGTCGAGCGTGTCGGTGAACTGAGCGAGAGCTTGCTCACTGAATTGATTCATCAGTCGCTTGATCTGTCCAAGCCGCTCCATCCTGGTCAATTCCAACGAGGTTGATACATCATGCTGACATTCTCTCTTGAAGTACCTGGACCTCGGCGATGTTTGCTGGAGGTGGCGGGATATTCACACTCGGTCGATCCCGTGTCTGGCGACCACGTCGACCTAGTGTTGAGCACATCGGGGACCAAACTGACAATGCTGCTGGGGGACGCCACAGGACACGGCACGAAGGCTGGACTGATCGCCGCAGAAGTGATCGGTGCAATTCGGAGTTTTGCGACCGAAGGGGCCCCACCGCATCAGTTATTGGCCCATGCCAATCGAATCCTGGTGAACCGCTTGGAGTCTGGCTTCATTTGCGCAGCCGTCGTGCAAATCGACCTGCTCAATCGCGAGGCCGTGTACTCAAGCGCTGGTCACAACGGGTTTCGATTTCGCCGAGGAGACTCCACCAGTGAATTGCCGAATGAATCTTTACCGTTGGGACTCAATCCGAATGAGACTTTTGAATTGAACGTGCTGGGATTGATCGGTTTCGACGAAATCATCGCCCTCTTCTCCGATGGAATCTTTGAAACGATGTGCGGCGCGGGTCAGCTGTTGGGAACCCCAGCTGTGGTGGCCCAGATCGAACGATCCCGAGACCTCCGGGCGATTGAGATTGCTCACATCGTCGAAGGGATTCGCGCCGTGCATCAGGGCCTCGGCCCCACGCAGGATGACATCTCACTGCTGCTTATGAAGATCAGCGAAGCTCCTCGACGTCGAAAGGTGCCGACTCCGGCTCCGATGGGTGCTGTCGGTTCGTCCAGTCAGGAGCTCGCCGTCACGGAGAGCTAGCTTCAGATCGTCTCGGGATCTGATCAAGCCGATTTTGTCGAGCGGTCGGTTTGGAGCTTGTTGCGAATGGTGCGAGGAGTCACTCCGAGATCGCGTGCTGTCAGGGTCTTGTTTCCATTGAAGACCTTGAGGCGATCCAGAATGGCGTCATGTTCAATCTCATTGAGTGTTTTGGACGTCGCATCGGACGAGGAGTCGAGGCCCACTGCGACCCGTTCGGTCTGCCGCCGTAACGCCTCCGCTTCGATCCGTGGACCGGTTGCCAGGACTGCTGCGGCATGAAGTAGGTTGCGGAGCTGTCGAATGTTGCCCGGCCACGGCTGTGCCTGCAGCCAGTCCAGCGCCTCGGGAGCGATCGATTCGACCTGGGTTTCGGAGTCATCACGAAGTCGCTGCAATATCGTCAGGGCGATGCCGGGGATGTCATCGGGACGGTCCCGCAACGGAGGCACATGAATCAGGAATACGCCTAGTCGGTGATAGAGGTCGAGCCGAAACTCCTTAAGCCGCATCGACTCCTCAAGTTTTTGGTTGGTGGCCGACACGACACGGGCTTGAACTCGCAGTGTGGTGTTGCCGCCGACACGTTCGTATTCCCGCTCCTCCAGCGCCCGTAACAACTTGGCTTGGCAGCGCAACGAGAGTTCGCCGACCTCATCCAAAAACAAGGTTCCCTGCCCGGCAAGTTCAAATCGCCCCATGCGAGTTTGATGGGCTCCGGTAAAAGCTCCGGACTCGTGACCAAACAATTCGCTTTCGATCAACGTCTCCGTCAAGGCGGCGCAGTTGACTCGGACGTAGGGAAGCCTGGTCCGCGCGCTGCAATCGTGCAGCCAGCGAGCAACCGATTCTTTTCCGACCCCACTCTCTCCAGTAATGAGCACGCTCGCTGCGCTGGGAGCGTATCGCTCCACTTCTCGCAGTAGTTGCAACATCACCGGAGATCGAAGATTGATGAACATAAGCGGGTGAGTCGTGATCCAAGGCGTGGGTGACAGGTTGCCCACTGCGGGTTCCAAAAAAGCGGGGTCGAAAGGACCATCCTTTACGAGAGGTCACAGAACGCATGGGGTGACTGTGGCCCACGTTTCCGATGAGCGACACCTCCATAACAGGCATTTGCCAGTCGGGCGGCTTCGCGGGCCTCCAAGCGTTCCGCCACACCCAACACCCGACACCGTAACCGGTTTTGGATGTCTTGTAGCATCGCCACGAGAATTGACAACCGGTGGTTGTTCAGTGAGCCATCCGCCGGATTCGAGAACTGCGAGACATGTTCATTCAACGTCTGCGGATCGCAATCAATCTCGCGGCCATAGTGGATGAGCAGTTCAAACAATTCCAACTGGCTGTGATCCGCCGAATCGCCACGCTGCAACTCGGCGCCGATTCGCATCAACTCCTCCGTGAAGCGTTGCTCGGGAAATTCGGAGGGGGCTTCATGGGGCACGGTTGACCTCCAGTTCGAGCGCCTGAATGATTTGATCGAGATCGGCGACACGGTTCTGCAACTGTTCGCGATCGTCGAGCTCTTTCAGCCACCAGCGAGACATCTGTCCCAGCCATTCCTCCGAGGTCTCGCCAGCGACTCGGCGATACGATTTCTGGGCCGGTGCCAATTGACCGAGATGCCGCTGGCAGTTGGCCACTTGAAATTGAACCCACTGGGCTTCGAGCGGGTTGAGAGGCTGCTTCAACATCATTTCATAGTTCATCAGCGCGAGTTCATGGGCTCCGATGGCGTAGAGATTGTTTCCCATACGTTGACGATCGATGGCCTGGTCCAACAGTTCTGACGGGAGAGTCAGTGGGGAGTCTTCGCGACTGGGCGGGATGTCCGGCGCTGCGGGTGTGCGAATCGGCGTCGCCTGCATAGGGACTTTGAGGATGGGATGTGGCGGATCGGGTCGTGGTGCCTGTTGTTCGATGGTCGGTTCAGGAGCCGGCTTCGGCTGAGGTTGTAGAGCCGGTTGAGGCTCAAGCACCGGTTGAGGTTGAGCCTCAACCGTCGGCTGACGCTCACGCTGGGACTCAGGCTCAGGTGGCTGAACTGACTGCGCTGAGGGAGATGGTTCGAGATCGACGAGGACAGGAGTCTTCACCTGCAAGGGACTGGCCGGCGGATGCGGCTTGTCGGGCGGTGATGTCTCCTGCACCACGACGGGAGGTTCGATATGCGATGAGGGTTTCGCTTCGGCGGCCAACGTTGACGACGGATTCTCGAGCAATGGCCTCAGATTGTTCACCCGATCTTTCAGGCTCTGAATGCGTTGTCGACGTGTCTGTTCAGTGACTCGCAAGTGCGGTTCTCTGGGAGGAGACGCGGGCCGTGTGGGCGGAGTCTGTGAAGACGTCGCTGCGTGGGGAACATCGTCACACCGTTGCGGTGGGGCCGACAGCCCCGTCGCTGGCAGGCAGGCGAAGAAGATAGCGAGTTGGGCGTATTTCATCTGACGGCCTCCCCGGTTTCCGTGGCCAGTTCGGGGGGAACGCCGGCGAAGCAATAGACCGCTTCGAGATGTCTGCCCAAGGTTTCGTAGGCCGACCCGAGCGTTCGTAAACACGCCTGCCGCTCGGGCAGAGGCAGTTCGCTCTCGAGCAGCCGTTGGCAACGACTCACGACGAGTTGAGGATTCCGTCGATCCGCGCCTTGCACTCCATGACGGAGCCAGGCTCGGAGTCTCCATAGCTCCGCGCCCACTTCGGTGTGAACTTCTTCGGGGTCTTCGGCCAACTCGCAAACCATCAATCCCGCTTGCTCTCGACAAACATGGTCATAATCAGCAGCCAGGATTTCTCGAGCAATTTCGATCGCCGCCGTTTCCAGCCCTAGCTCGCGACTGAAATCGGCGACCAGCAGCGACAAGGCGGTGCTGAAGCTGGGGGCTCGAGTCACCGGTCCCAAGGCCCGCACAAGTTCTCGGGCCTCGAGGTCTTGGGAGGGCCCCGCCGCTGCGTGTCGATAGCGGGCACAGGCCGAGAGAAACGCGGCGATATCGCGATCGTGGGCCTCCACGAAGAGCGCACGATGGTCCATCAAAACGGTATTCGCATTGACGGGATGATCTGCTCGTAACTGAGCGACCGCCAGCAGATGAGCCGCCTCCGGCCAGTGGGGACCGATCGCCAAACACCGGGACAACGAAGTGGCCGCCGCCTTAAATTCTCCTTGTTCCAACTGCAATCGGCCCAGGTACAAGTAGGCGGGTGCCTGACAAGGCTGACCGTGACCGGAGTCGACGGCACGCTGGAAAGCAACTTGCGATGCTTTGATCTGGTTCATGGCAAGTCGCGCTTTGCCCAAGTTGAAGTAAGTCACCGCGGACAATTCAGAACGGGGGTAAACGCGAAGGGCTTGTTCCAACCAACGTGTCGCTCCGGCAGTGTCCCCGGAGGACATAGCCACTTTGGCGAATGCAATCAAGGTAGAACCGGACCAAGGGTGTTTAGGAGCCAACGTCAAGGCCACCCGGGTGGCTCGCATCTGGCGGTCGGAGTGATCGACATGATCCGCTTCCGGCCTGATCTCGATGGAGTCGCCATCGAATGACCAGTCGAATTGTGTTTCGTGCAGGAGCGCGTCCAATAAGTATCCGACAGTGAGTCGTGCGAAATCCACTCCTGCGACACGCCCCTCCAGCGACTGACGGGCTGCGGAATCTGCTTGTAGCGTCCAACCCGCCCGCAGACAAACGGCTTCGATCAACAGCAGGACTTCTTGATCCGGAATTTGCGCGGCGATCCAGATTTGGTCGAGATGTTTCTCGTTCGGCGCCGACAGGACTGTGACACCCGGCTGTCGCTGGGGGCGAGGGGGTTGATCGGGACTAGGTGGCTCCGCGCGGTCCACATCCGCGAGTTGTGACCAGCGTTCGAGAGGGAGCTTGAGTGCGGGCAGCGCCAGGCGATTCAGTTCTTTCCAGTCGGCTCGGTCATTCGAGACGCCACCACATCGGAGATGGGCCAGAAGATGCACGGTTTCTTCGAGGATGGCGGGGTCTTCTCCGGCGGGCTGCTGAAGCAATAATCGATTCAGGCAATGCATGGCGTGGTTGATATTGCCTAGCCGCGAGGCGATCCGCGCCAACCCCAGTTGTGAGACTCGACCGATCATCCCTTGGGCATCCGGTTCGCTCGCTTGCAGAAACGAGTCCCAGGCCAACGGGTCATCGCCGCTGGCTTCGGCGGCCAGGGCCAGCCGCAACAACACCTGTGGTGTGGGGCGCATCACTTCGGATGCGGAACGGTACCGACGCACCGCTTGCATCATCCGGCCGTCTTTCAGGTCGGCGTCGGCGGATTGAACCAACGACGAAAACCGTTGGAGCTGTTCTCCTGTTTGATCGGAAGTCGGTGACCTCTGGATCTCGTCGGTTGGTGTGGCGGACTCCGACGAAAGTGCGGGAGCGATCTTGGGAGCCTGGGGTGTAGCAGCGTGCGGGAGGTTGGCCGACGTGGTCACGTGAGGCTGCGACCAATGTGTGGGCCACATTCCGAGCGCGACTCCCAGAGATCCACACAGGATGGCTCCCCGGAGTGCCACGGACTGTGGCAGGAGTCGACGCGGCGGTGGTGTATTTTCATCTGAAGTCACGTGTTTTCCCTCAAGATCAGCTGCAAACTTGATGCAACCCTCAAAGTCATCGACTTGGACTGTCTCAAAATTCATTCGAAATGGAGAACAAGTTTTGGAAAAGTTCTTCGATCACTCTTCTGAGTCCTTTGTGTGAGGTGGAACCATGCAGATCGAACGTTTTCTCTCATCGCCGCATGGTTCTCCACCCGCACCTCGGGGTCCGCAGTTCTCCTCCAGTGGTGTTGCGGCTGATTCGTCCCAGGGCGTCGAAACGACGACGTCCGCGGCGAGTTGGCGTGCACTGTCGCCGGAGATTGAACGCTGGTCTTCGCGACTGGCGGCGGAACCCGAAGTCCGTCCTGATGTAGTGACAGCAGCTCGTCTGCGGTTGTCCAGCGGGGCACTGTTTACCAGGAGGGCCGCGGAACAGACTGCCGCGGCGATCATTCGTACGGAGTAATCACACCCCCACGCTGAGTCGCACCCCGGGGCCCCCCGGATTCCGTGACAAAGTTCAATTGGAGCCCATCAATGTTGTCAGCAGTGAACAATTCGACGTCCCTGAATGCCCAAGCCAACCTCAACCGCGCCAGCAGCGCGTTGTCCAAGACGACCGAACGGTTGTCGTCGGGCTTGAAAATCAACCGCGGTGCCGACGGCCCCGCCGCCCTGGTCATCTCCGAAAAGCAACGCGCTCAAATCGCGGGTTTGCGGCAAGCGATCGACAACTCCGACAAGGCTGTCTCGGTGGTCCAAACCGCCGAAGGGTCCCTGAACGAAATCAACTCGCTGCTCGTCAAGGTGCGTAGCTTGGCAATCGATTCGGCGAACACCGGCGTGAATGATGCGGACGCCCTCGCCGCCAACCAAGCGGAAATCGCCAACGCCCTCGAAACCATCAACCGGATCGCGAACAACACGCAGTTCGGAACAAAGAAGCTGCTCGATGGCAGCGGCGGAATCAAGGGCACCAGCGACGATATGGACGTGTCGGTATTGAAGGCGACGAGCGACACCAAGGCCGGAACCTACGCAGTGGCCATCACCACCGCCGGGGAACGAGCGAACGTGGCCGCTGTCGGGCCTCAAGTTGGCAATCTCGCGACTGACGAGACGCTGACAGTCAACGGTGTGGCTATTCAACTAGAATCGGGATTTTCGCAGGCGGAAGTTGTCGCTCGGATCAACGACTTCAGCGCTCAGACCGGCGTGACCGCCGATATCTCCGGCGGTGCGACTCGTGTCTATTCGCAAGCCTTCGGGTCGGATGCGAAAGTGTCCATCGTCTCCAACGTGGCCGCCGGTCCGTCTAGCTCCGCCTTCGGCACGACGTTGAGCAACGACACCGGTGTCAACGTGGTCGGCACGATCGATGGCGACAGCTTCACCGGGAAAGGCAATGTGCTGACCGCGACTTCAGGTAGCACCAAGGGCCTCTCGGTCCGATTTGCCGCCGCCGGCGCGGATGCTGCCCTGACCGTGGCCGCCGGGGCTCAAGGCAACGTGACCGTCGTCGACAATTCGCTCGTTTTCCAGATCGGTGCGAACGCCAACCAAACCGCCAAAGTGGCGATCGGGAAAGTGAACACCGACGCCCTGGGTGTTGGTGTCGGCGGCAACCAATTCAACAGCCTCAACGAGATTGATGTCACCTCGGCCTCGAAGGCCCAGGACGCTCTGGGTGTGATTGACTCCGCCATCGCCGACGTGACCACCCTGCGCGGTACGCTCGGTGCGTTCCAAACGAACACCCTCCAAGCGACGGCCGCGAACCTCCAAGTCACCTTGGAGAACACTGTCGCTGCGGAATCGGTCATTCGTGACACCAACTTCGCCGAGGAAATCGCCAACCTGACCAAGAACCAAGTCCTGGTTCAGGCGGGCGCGTCGGTGCTGAAGACCGCCAATCAACAACCGCAATTGATCCTCTCGCTGTTGCAGTAGTTGACGAATCGCGGACCGGGAGGGCACGCTGTTTCAAGCCAGCCGCGCTCCCGGTTCCTCCAGGACACCGGATCGGTGTCTTCAATCATCTCTCAACACTTGGTCAAACCGTCCGGAAAACTTGGAGCGCGAAAGCGACTTCGCGTTTCCAGGCGGTTTTTCACATGTGCCGAGCGAGTTCCCCGACACGCACCACACTCCCGTCCACGGCTTGACGGTGAGCTTACGAAATCGGCCGCACTCCACGGTCGGAGAGTTCCCCATGGCTACGATCAACTTCGGCGGATTGAATTCGGGAATAGACACGGACAAGATTGTCCAGGGTTTATTGGAGGCCCAAAAGAACCAGGTCACTCTCGCCGAGAACCGCCGGCAGGGAGTCGTGGCTAAGCAAGCCGCGCTGTCCGCACTGCGAGGCCGGATCTCGACCCTACGGTCTACCAGTTCCGATCTCGTTCGGGCTCAAGGGGGCGTGGTCGGTCGGCGGAGTGTCCGGCTCTCCAATGACACTTTGGTCGCGGCGACCGCGAGCAACAAGGCTGCCGAAGGGGTCTATCAAGTTCGTGTCAATCAACTCGCTCAATCGCATCAGGTGGCCACTCAAGCCTTCAGCTCGCCCGATGCGGCGGTCACCCATGGGACGCTCGAACTGAGAGTCGGTCAGCGTCCCCCGGTGACAATCTCTGTCGACAGCACGAACGACACGCTCTCGGGTCTGGCGGAGTCGATCAATCGTTCCACTCCAGGGGCTTCCGCCGCATTACTCACTGACTCCACCGGAACCAGGCTATTACTCACCAGCCGAGACTCCGGCACGGCCAACGCGATCACGCTGACTAACAATCTGGCTGCGGGCGACAAGCCGGAATTCAACCTGTCGACGCCGGTACAAGCCGCTGCCGACGCGTCGATCTCGGTCGGCTCCGGAGCGGGAGCGATCACCGTGACCAGTTCGACCAACCGCTTCGACACCCTTATCGAAGGGGTCCGCATCGATCTGTTGAAAGCCGATCCCGGGACTCCCTTGACGATCGAAGTCGCCCGCGATCCCTCGGCGGCTGTGAAAGCGGTGAACGACTTTGTCGACGCTTTTAACAGCGTGATGGAGTTCGTCGACACCCAATCCAAGGTCGGAAGCGATGGAGCCGTCTCAGGATTATTGCAGGGAAATCGGACTGCTCGGCAACTCCAGCAGGAGATTCGGTCGACGGTACTGGGAATTGTCCCCGGAGCCAATTCGAAGGCCAATCGATTGACGGCCCTCGGGATCACCGTGAACGACAAGGGACGCCTGGCGGTCGATACAGCCCGCGTGACATCAGCCCTGAAGGGTGATGTGTCCGGAGTGACGGAAGCCGATGTGCGACGACTGTTTGCCCTCGACGGTCAATCGACCAATCCCGGTCTCTCATTCATTCTCGGGTCGACGAAGACTCAAGCGAACACGACGCCGTATGACGTCGAAATCACTCAGGCGGCGACTAGGGCCGAGTTGACCGGAACATCACTCGCCGCTTCCACCGTGATCGATGGCACCAACGACTCGCTCTCGCTCACCATCAGCGACCAGTCCACGGGAAGTCTCCGATTGAAGCACGGCACCTACACCCGGTCTCAACTAGCCGATGTGCTGCGATCGACGATTCAAGCCGCCCCGCAATCGACCGGTACCGATGTCCGAGTCACGCTCAGCGGCGATCAACTACAACTCTCGACCGGCACCTTTGGTCGAGACACTCAGATTTTGCTGGCGGCGGGATCGGCTTGGAGCGCTCTCGGATGGACAGGTACGGAATCCTCTCAAGGGACGGATGTAGCTGGTTATTTCCAGGTGGCCGGCCAACGAGAGAATGCCGTAGGGCGCGGACAAATCCTGACCGGATCGCCCACCAACGCCCACACCGCGGACCTGCAATTACGAGTCTCTCTCGGCCCCAGTGACTTGGGACCTGGCAGCGAATCGGAATTCACGGTGACGCGCGGCGTGGCCGCGCGTCTTGAACAAGTCCTCGCGGGCGCTGTCGCTCCCGAAGGAGGATCTCTGCAATCGGCCGACGACTCGTTCACCGAGGAGTTGACTCGGATTAAAAGCCAACTTGATCGCCAAAACGCGCTCGTCGAATCGCAACGCACCCGACTGCTTCGCCAGTTCCAAGCCATGGAAACGGCGTTGGGCCAGTTGAAATCGGTGAGCAGCTTGCTCGACCAGCAGTTCGCCAGCAAATGAACTCGCCCAACGAACGCAGCGATTCTGCCGGACAATTGGTTTTGAGAGGTCAAACCGGCGATTGGCAGGGACATCTTGTTTTTCTGTAGACAGCGCGAGCCAGTTCGCAACTCGACAGAGAACTCTTCGATGAAACACTCGAACGAATTCTCTTGTTCACCGAGTCCCCAACGTGCGACGACCGACAAGAGGTCACGTGATTGGGGGACATCACTTGCGTCAGGACACGCCACATGATCGCGCACCAAGCTTACTCCGGTTCCCGTCGACATGGCTGGACACGGATTGACATGCTCATCGCCCTGTACCAGGCGACGCTCCTCTCGATGGAACAGCTGCAAGTACAGCTGACCGAGGGACGTGTCCATCCGGCCACCCAATTGAAACTCCAACGTCGACTTCTCGGCATCCTCGCGGGCCTCGATCTCTCGGCGGGCGACTTACCCATGGGAATTGCACAACTCGTCCGCTGGGCGTTGAGTCAATTGCCGACCCCTGACCCCCAAGTCTGGCGTCAGGTCATCCGGTCTTTCCAGACGATCTGCCAAGGCTACGAGTCGATCCGATCTGAAGCGGCCGAGCAAGAATTGGCCAGCTAAACATCGCTCGAACAATCAGTGTATTGTCTTTCGCTGAACGGACGTTTCGATCGCAACACATTTGAGGGCTCTTGTCGCCACATTTTCAGACCGGGAGGGTCGACATTTCCCCTGCCGGTGGCGTGAGCCACCAGACTATGTCGCCTAGGATTTGGCAGCCCTGAAGGGCCGACACCGATCGGCATTCGCTGGCCAGTGTCGCCCTTTCAGGGCTGGGCACTCGAGTTCGCCTTTCCCGGTGGCTCGCGCCTAATGGCACTTACTTTACCAAATGTATGGGCGGGGTGAACCTTGGCATGGGATTTACGCACTCCTTCACTCTTTGGGAACGGGAGTCAAATTGGCATGGATGCAGAACGAGCAGAGTCACGAGTTTTAGCGTAACCGGTGATCAAGCCGGGAGTGGACCCGGTGCGGGAGTTGGAGTTCGACAAGGCGTTCGCGATGTTGCGGACGCTGGTCGACTTCGACGAGGTCGAGCGGTGGCATCCGTCGCGGGGTCACGCGGTGTACACGACCAGTGTCGTGTTGTGGATGTTGGTGTATCAGCGGCTGAATCCGGAGCGGTCGCTCGAGGCGGCGGTGAAGCAGTTGGTCGAGAATCCGCCGGGATTAATCCCGAATAATAACGGGTAACGGAGGGACAGCTCTCGTTAAATACGGGGTCTTATAGTCGAGCACGGTCGCGGATGCCGGGCAAGGCGTCGCGGTGGTTTGCGGAGCGGGTGAGTCGGTCGTTGATCGAGGCGTCGCCGCCGTCATTCGGGACGCGGCGGGTGTACGTCATGGATGGAACGACGATCTTGTTCTCGCCTGGGCCGGCACTGCGGAAGCTCTATCCGCCGGCCTCGAATCAGTATGGTGTGGGAGCGTTCCCCGTGGCGCTTCTGGTCGTCGCGCATGAGCTGGCCAGCGGGGCTGCATTAATTCCCGAGGTGGGGGCGATGTATGGCGAGCAGGCGGTCTCGGAGACGACATTATGTCATCAGTGTCTGACACAATTCCCGCCCGATAGTATTGCGATGGCGGACGCTGCTTTCGGAATATTTACGGTCGCGTATGCGGCTCAACAAGCCGGTCAACGGTTCCTGGTCCGGCTCACGCCGCAGCGGTTCGAGGCCCTGCGGCGCGAGGCGACGCTCGAATCCGAGAACGAGCTGTCGAAGACCTGGACGCTCGACTGGCGGCCCACCAAGTCGGTGCTCCGCGACCACCCCGAATTGCCGAAAGACGCCCGCATCGCCGTCCGCATTCACGAGAACCAGATCCACGGAGGCCGACCGCTCACCCTCATCACCGACCTGACCGACTCCGCCGATGCACTCGCTGACCCTTACGAACGCCGCTACGACATCGAGATCGACATCCGCAATTTGAAGGTCGTCCTCGACACCGAACACATCCTCGCCCGCAGCCCCGACATGTTCACCAAGGAACTGCTGACCTCGCATGTCGCCTATAACCTCGTCATTCAATTCCGCCGCCAAGCCGCAACTGCACTCGGCATACCACCCCGCAAACTCAGCTTCAAACGCACCTGGACCACGTTCCGCACGTTCCTGCTCTCGCCCATGACCCACGACCCCGCCGACTGCCGCTAGCGTTACGAACGCGCCCTGCACCTCGCGAAATACGACAAACTTCCGAACCGCCCCGATCGCCACTACCCCCGCGAAAACTACAAAAAACGCGCGAAATCCACCCACTTCTAAACTCGAAACCCCCCTCCCGTCCCCCCCCTCCCCGATGAAAAAGTAAAGTAAGTGCCATTAGGCTCGCGCCACCGGCATTTGAAATACCGGCCCTCCGGGCCTCAGAGGTGGCCAGAAGGGCTGTTGAATGAGTCGAGTCGAATGAGACATTGATTGTAACCGTTCACACTCCGGGCATACCATAACACGGCACTGAACAGTCAATATCAGATTCTCTAGTGATTCTTGCCGTATTAGTGAGCAGACTTTGCTTGTCGAACATTTCCTCCGCTTGAAAAAAAACATCCATCCCGAATTACTCAACGCAAACTGAGGAAATCAGGTTCATCCGACTATTTGGGGGGATGGGTTGAAAATGCGGACATGCTTGTCTCCACTAGAGTTGTGTTTACTAGGCACGACAAACCAGGGGAGACGGCAGCATGTCCGCAGCGGGATTATATCGGGCGTTGGGGTTGGATGGCTATCGGGTGTTGGACGCGTGGCAGTCGTAATCGGATGGTCGGGTGCGGACTTGGGGGCCGGCTCCGATCGGGTTGGTGCCGGTGGTTGTGGTCATGCACTCGCCGCGGGTGAAGTGAATG
>Ga0105047_10007204_pt1 | contig 18789 bp, 15 predicted proteins | sample MAT04_FD_78384 | JGI IMG/M metagenome (GOLD analysis project Ga0105047, IMG submission 78384) | Freshwater microbial communities from Lake Fryxell liftoff mats and glacier meltwater in Antarctica - MAT-04 (megahit assembly) | ecosystem: Environmental > Aquatic > Freshwater > Ice > Liftoff... | reverse complement strand
GGTGGTCGCAAAGCCGACCGAATCGCGGCGCTTTCGGTCGATATCGGGGCTTATTCCTACAGGATTCGTGCTAGATCGATGGTGTAAGGACTTTCACGTATACCTGCCGATGACAGCGTCGGTCGTCGGGCTGGAAGGTACCTAGGGGCGCGAAGCGCGCGGGCTCTATGATCCGATCTTGCTGGCATGATCTGATTCTCGCCGGCGCGCGGGTAAGCGTCTGGATGTGTTTGGGCGGTTGAACCTTTGGAGCAGGCAGATGACAACGACGCAGGGCAGCACGACTGGTCTCAACCACGGGCACGCCAACAACGGGGCCGCGCCGGTGGCCAAGGCGCACAGCGCGATGACGGCGTTCGAGCGTGCGCGTGAGATCAGCCCGCGCCGCAAGACCACCGCCGCCAAGGACATCGACGGGCTGGTCGCTGAGCAGCTTGCGCACTTTGGCGTTGACGGCGCGAGCGACTTTGGCAAGCACCTGGCCAGTGTGGCGCGCGGGGTCTACGGGACGCACAGCGACACCAAGCTGCTGTGGGAGACGCTGACGCACGAGCTGGCGCGCCTGCCGCGCGAGGACCGGGCGGCGCGGTTCGCGGCCCAGAAGTTCCTGTGCTTCCAGATGGCCAAGGTGATGGACACCTTGATGCACCCGTTCCGCCGTACGTACCAGTCGCTGGTGGACAGCCAGACGGGGCGGCTGGCGCGCGGGCCTTACCCGATCTTCGACAACGTCACGGCGTTGTTCAGCGCCAAGCCGGTGATCACGCGGACCGCGACGTACATCTACGCGTGCAGCGAGTGGGTTGACGACGCGTTCCAGGGCAAGGAGCTGATGCTCGAGATCTACTCGCGCCTGCTGAACCCCACGGCGGTCAGCCTCGCGAACCACATCGTTGACGTTGAGTGCGGGCCCGAGGCGGCGGACTACTTCGCGTGGAACTTCAACAGCGGAATGGCCGCGGTCGACGCGACGCTGAGCCACCTGGTGGGCTATCAGGACATCATCTTGACGTCGCGGAACGTGTACGGCGGGACGTACCAGCTGATGCACGACTGGTTCGCCAAGCCGGGGAACCTGGACGTGGCGGTGGAGTTCTTCGACGGGTATACCGAGGCAGACTTCCGCAAGGCGCTGGAGGCGGCGAAGGTCAAGCACGCGGGTCGTCTGGCGGCGGGGCGTCACATCTATGTGTACCTTGAGAGCCCGTGCAACCCGCACGGGTACTGCCTCGATGTGCCGGCGATGTGCAAGGCGTCGCACGAGCAGAAGCTGACGGTGATTTTGGACAGCACGGTGGGCACGCCGTTCTTGCACCGCCCGCTGCGCCGGGCCGAGCACATGGAGCGGCCCGACTTTGTGATCCACAGCTACACCAAGGACATCTCGGGCACGGGCGGGACGACGGCGGGGTGCGTGATTGCGCGCAACGAGCGGATGTTCATGGGCAAGCACGATGTGGTGCGTGGCAAAGACGTGGACGGGAGCGCGCGCGACTGGCACGGGCACGAGACGCTGTTTTGGAACGTGTACTACATCAAGGGCGCGTTCCTGGATGCGGACAAGGCGTACGAGGTGCTCAACGGCCTGCACACGCTCGAGACGCGGGTGCTGACCAAGACCATCAACACGCTGACGATGGCCGAGGTGCTGGGAATGCACCCGCACATGAACGTCAACTGCAACGCGGTGCCCGGGCACTTCAACGGCGCGGTGCGTGAGAAGGTGCTGCACATGGGGCTGCCGGCGCCGCTGTTTACCATCGACTTTGAGGGCAAGGGTGGGCAGGGCGGGTTTGACCGCGGGATCTTCAAGCGGTTCTTTGACTGCCTGGACCCGGTCTTTGGGCACCAGGTCAGCCTGGGGCAGACCAACACGGTGGTGCTGTGCCCGGCGATTACCAGCCACAGCGAGATGAGCGACCAGGCGCTGCGCGACGCGGGCATCCAGCCCACGACCGTCCGCGTGGCCATCGGCATCGAGGACCCACGCACGCTCATCGCGCACCTGATCAAGGCCAGCAAGCTGGCGCTTGACCCCGCAAGCCCGGGCTTTAGCGACAAGTTTCCCAGCCCCGAGCAGGTCGACGCGATCTATCGCAAGCACTACCTTGACGTGCACACGCGCTACATGGCGAGCCTGCGGCCAATGACCGAGCTGCTGAAGTAAGGCGGGGCGGCGGCGGCCGGAGCGCCGGCGCGGGCTACTTCTCCGGCACCAGCACAAGCACGCTAGATTGCAGGCGCGCGGGGCCTTGGCGGGGCTTCTCACGAACGCCGGCACCGTTGTACAGGTTGTTGGGGAAGCGCTTGCGCAGGGCCGAGAGGGCAGGGTTTTCATCGCGTGCTGCGCCGGCCTGGCCGCTCAGCCCCGGCGAACTGGCGCGGGCGAGGTCGTCCTCACCAAAGAGCCCGATGGTGACCATGCTGCGGCGCGGGCCGTGGTAGTAGAAGGCTTCTTCGCCCTGTTGGCGCAGCCGCAGCACGCCCTCTTCGGCGGCGACGCGGCTCTCGGCGAGCTCAGCCTCGGTGGGGTCGCGGGCGAGCTCTTCGCGTCCGTAGACGGCGACCTGGAGCGTGTAGCGCGGCGCGGGCTTTGAGCTTTGAGCTTGGTTGGGGCGCGCGTCACGCGCGTTGCCAAGGTTGTATTGTGGGCGAGCGCCGGCGCGGGTCAGCCCGCCGGGCGGCGCGAGGAACGCGCCGAGGTAGGGGCGTGCACCGGCGACGCGGAGCTCACCGATCTGCTTCACGCGCGCCAGGGCCGCGTCGGCGGAAGGGTCTGGGTAGCGGCCAGCGCAGAGGATGACGGCCTCGCCGCGCGGGTCGATGGTCACGTCGGTAACCCCTGCGGCCTTGGCGGCGTCGAGAGCCGCGGCGGCCTGCGCGAGGCGCTCTGGCCCGCGGAAGGTGGCCAGCACGATCGTCCAGTTGTTGCCCAGGCGCGAGGTCGCGGCCGCGGGCTGCGCTGAAGATGGCGCGGGGTCGGACGTGGGGGCGGACGCGGGGTCGCCCGCTGGCAATGCGGGCGTGGTGGGCGCTGGGCGCGGGCGGCGCAGGCCGGGCAGCTCGTCGCCTTGCGCGAGGGCGAGGCTGGCCGGCAGCAGCGCGGCGGCGAGCGCGAGGGGCAGGGCTGATGATCGCGCGCGGTTAAAGAGGTGGAGCATGACGGATCGTTCGCGTCCCGTGGGCGGCTGGGTGCACGAGCGCGAACGCGAGCGAAGTTTGGCACAATCACGGCGTGCGACGACAGGATCATGCCCGATTGGGCGAATATTCGGCACACCTGTTCGGGAGGTAGAGAGTGATCGATTTGCGCGAGGGCGCAAAGGTGGCGAGCGCAAAGGTGGACAATCTGTGGGAACAGTCTCAAAAACAACCGCCTAAAAGTAGGTAATCGGTGGGCTAAGTCTAGATTTTACAGTAGTTTAAGAACTTGAGCTGGATGCGCGTGGTGTTGGAGGAAAACTGCGGTCTGGGTCGATAGACAGTGGGCGGAAGCTCAGGCGGGGCCGGTTGAAGAAGCGGCCGACCCCGAACGGATCAATGGCCAGAGATGGATCTCTGCGGGGGCTAGGGCCAGGATGGCCGGCAGCCTTGGCGTTGCCATGGCTGCAAGTGGATTGCCCGCGTCGCATCGACGGCTTCGCACGGAGCGTGTTCCATGTCCAGTCTTTCAAGTGTGTCCTCGACAGGCCTTACCGAGCGTGGCGGGGTGATTGGCCGAATCGGCCCGCGCAGCCCGCAGGCGAGTGCCGCGGGTGAGGGTGTGTCCGCTCGCGCGGCAAGTGACCGCGTTGATCAAGTTGAGGTTTCGGCGGCGGCGCTCGCGGCGAGCCAAACCTCTGGCGCGGGCGTGAGCGAGAAGGTCGCGCGGATCAAAGCGCAGATCGACTCGGGCACATACGACCTTGACGAAAAGGTTGCGGTCGTGGCGGACCGGCTGTCACGGACGCTGCGCGGCCTTGGCTGAGGGCCGGTGAGCGGGTCCGCGGTTGACTGAAGTAATCATCCCCTGGCCCCCGGCTGCTGGAGCAGCGACCGGGGGCTGTTTCGTGGCGGTCCTCTTCTTTCGCGCGGGGAAGAGCCACGCGGATCGCTACGGGTATGCAAACGGACCGCGATTCTCCGGATTGTGTTTGGGAGGCGGGGGCGGGGAAAGGGGGGTAGAGTTAGAGCACGGGTGGATACCGCATGGAGCACGGATATGAAGAACCTCGTCTCGTTTGGTTGCTTTATTCCTGGCGTTGGGATGATGATGACGGCGGTCGCCGTCGCAAAGAGTGAGCCGCAGAACGCGCCCGGGTATAGGTACGGGCGGGCCAACTGCAGCCCTTTCAGTAAGCCGTGCGTAGGCACTCTGCGCGACTGCAGGGCCTGCTGTCTAGCGGGCAAGTGGAATATGTCGTTCCGCTCCGAGGATTTGGAGGACTGCTACGCTTATTGTGCCTCAAACCCGTGGGTTCTGCCGTGCCCATGACATCATCGTCATCGAGGAGACACATCTGCATTAGTGCAAGCTGATGAACGGGTGGTACAGGCATCGTAGGTTGTGATCGTGATTATGGCAATACATGATCGTAAGGCGGCGGGATATGCGTAAGGGAAGCGTGTGGATTCTGGTGCTGGGTGCTCTTACGCTAGTGCTGGCGATGGCGTGGCGAGGGGTGTTTGTGCCATGGCAGAGTTCGCGCAGTAGTGAGCTTCCTCACGGGCCCCGGGTAGCCTTCGCGGAGAGAACGGGTGTGAGAGCTGCGGCTCGGCTCGAAGCTGGGCGGCCGCATGGCAATGAGGAGCTGGAAGTTCGCATGGCGCAGCTCGCCGGCCGTCGGGTGCTTGGGCCTGAAGAGGTCACGAACCTGCGGGGGATATTGAATGAACCGTTGTCCCCCGAGCTTTGCTTGGACTGGTCGCGGTGGGACGAAGCGCTGCGCGAACGTTGGGCCCGCATGCTCCGCTCGAGCCTTAATAAAGCTGTATTGTCAATCCTTGGGGATGTGCTGCTCAATGAGTCACCCGGTCCGGAGCTTGTCGCGCTGATTCGACAGGTGTTTATGCAAGAACTGTTTGCAACCGACCCGGCGGCGCGCGAGGCGGCGGTGCTTTCTTTGTGGGAAGCGGGGCTGCTAGATGAACCGTTGTTCTACGATCAGGCGGCGAAGCTGATGGGTGACGCCGATGCGCGAGTAGCGTCCTGGGCGAAGCTCAAGCTTGCGCAGTGGTCGCAGTTTCGTGTGCAGTGGTATAGTGTCAGGAAGCGTGAGGCACCCATTGTCCATCATTTGCCCAAACCCGAGAGCAGGTAACGGCGTCCGCCAGTGGCGACAAGCCCAGCACAGCTCAGGGGCTGGGCGCGTACGTTGTCAGGCGTTGCGTCACGGCGTGACGCTTGTTGAGCTGCTTGTTGCTTTGGGCGTGATGGCCGTGCTGGTCGCGGTAAGCCTGCCGGTGATGAGTTCGGCCCGGGGCGTCGCGCGGTCGGCGGTGTGCATGTCGTCGCTGCGGCAGGTCCATGTTGGCGTGCTCGCTTATCGAGAGCGTTACAAAGGGGCCATGCCCATGGCGCTTGGGCCGGCGGACCTGCGGTTTGGTCAAGCCGCGCCATTCGATGCCTTGGCGAGCTTTGTGGGGGTCGCGCCACCATCGCTTGTTTCGCGGGCCCAGCCCTGGGTCTGTCCGTCGGATCGGAGGTCGGGTGTTGGCACTGATGTCCCGCGCACCGAGGCGTTCTTTGGTGTTTCGTACTATTACATGACGCTGGACCTGGCGTATCTGCTGGTGATGTATCCCGCGGAAGACCGCCCCGCACGCCTGGGAAAACTGGTGGCCGACCGGCCCGACGAGCCTCTCTTCCTAGATGATCTGCCTCGACACGCGGGCGAGAGAGGTGCGAACGTGCTGTGGCTCGACGGCACCGTGACCAACGGCTTTCGGCGGTAATGCGCTGTCGACCGACACACGAGCGATCAGTGGTTCTCAGCTTGTGATGATCGTGCCCGAGAACGTGCTGGTGAGTGTGGCGGCGAGCAGAGCGCCGGGCTGGCGGCCGTCGGTGATGGCGACGTGCTGGACGCCGGCGTCGAGTGCGGCGAGGCAGGCTTCGAGCTTCGGGAGCATCCCGCCGTCGATGATGCCTTTGGCTTCGAGCTGGCGGACCTGCGCGCGGGTGAGGGTGGCGGCGTAGGAGGCCTTGTCTTCGGGATTGGTGCGGACGCCGGGGGTATCGGAGACGAGGATGAAGGCGTGCGGGCGGAGGGCGCGGGCGATCTCGCCGGCGGCGAGGTCGGCGTTGACGTTGAGGCGGCCGCCGGTGCGGGCGGGGTCTGTGTCGAGGGCGACGGGGGCGATGACGGGGATGGTGCCTGCATCACATAGGGCGGCGATGATGTGGGCATCAACGCGGGCGACGCGACCGACGAGGCCGAGGTCAACGGGGTGGCCTTCTTTGTCGGTCACGCCGGCGCGGTGAGCGTGCAGCACGCCAGTGGTGAGTGAGGTGAGCCCGTGGGCGCGAGGCGCGCGGATGGCGTGCGCGGCTGAGGGGAAGGCGGCGCCGAGTGTGTCGCGCAGTGTGTCGGTGACGGGGGCGATCAGTGGGGCGGCGAGTGCGGTGTTAATGGCGGTGACGATCGCGGCGTTGGTGTCGTGGCAGAGCACGCGCTCGACGACGGCCATCGAGGCGTCGTCTGTGTAACGCTGGCCCATGACAAAGCGACTGTGGATCCCGGCGGCGGCGAGTGCGGCGGAAATCGCCTTGCCACCGCCGTGGACGATGACGGGGCGGAGTCCGGCGTGCGCGAGGGCGGCGATCTGGGCGGCGACGAGGGCGATTTGGGTAGGGTCGTCCTGGATCGAGCCGCCGAACTTAATGACGGTGGTGGTGGCGCGGAGGTGGGCGAGGCGGGCGGTTAGCGCGAGTAAGTCAGCGTGGCTGAGCATGCGCGGAGGATAGATGGCCGCGTGGGGGGGTGCGGGCCGGTTCACTTCGCGGCGCGGGTGACCGCGGGCGACGGCGCGGGGCGGTCGGTAGTGCGGTCGGAGGAGCGGTCGGTGGTGCGGTCATTGAGGCGGTCGCGGGCAAAGAGGGCCCCGCCGTAGACCCCGGCGTCGGCTTCGAGCTTGGTTTTGACGATCTCGCACTTGCGGTTGACGTGCGGGTAGACGTGGTCATTGAAGCTGGCGCGGACGAGGTGGACGAGGGTGTCGCCCATCGCCTCGGTCAGCCCGCCGCCGAGCACGACGCGTTGGAAGGAGAGCGCGGAGGAGAGGCCGGCGATGCAGATGCCAATAAAGTGTGCGGCGTCGTCAACCACGTCGCGCGTGAGCAGGTCGCCCTTGGCATAGGCGATGCTGACGGTGCGGGCCTTTAAACTCTCGTGGTCCAGCGGCTCGCCCTCGAGCAGGTCAGGGATGATCGAGGGATGGTGGGCGCGGATGAGGCGGATGATGCGGTCGACAATCGCGGTGCGCGAGCAGTTGTGCTCAAGTGTGCGCGAGCCTGGGGGTGTGCCGGGGAAGAGGGTCATGTGCCCGACCTCGCCGGCGGTGTTGAAGTGCCCGGTGTAGAGCTGGTTGTTGAGGATCAGCCCGCCGCCGACGCCGGTGCCGATCCAGAGGCAGAGCAGGTCGCGGCAGCCGCGGCCCGCGCCGAGCTGGTGCTCGCCGATGGCGGCAGCGCGGACGTCGTTGGTGACGAAGGTGGGCACGCCGACGGCCTTGGTGAGGGCCTTGGCAAGCGGGACGTTGGTCCAGCGGAGGTTTGGTGCCTGCAGCACGGTGCCGGTTTTGGGGTCGATCGCGCCGGGCGCACCGATGCCGATGGCCTTGAGGTTCTTGGGGCTGATCTTTGCGAGCGCGCAGGCCTCGTTGATCTGCTCCACGATGCGTTCGAGGACGGCCTTTGAGCCCTGTTTGGCGCGGGTCTTGGTCTTGGTGCGACCGACGAGCTTCATCGTCGTGGTCAAGATCCCGACTTGCATGTTGGTTCCGCCGAGGTCGATGCCGACGATGTACTTTCGCGCGCTGGTGGCCATAGGTAGAGGATATCGGCGGGTTGCGCGCGGGCCTTGGGCGATTGCGGCGGCGGGCGGCCTCAGCAGAGTCGTGTCGGCAGGGCCGGCAACCCCAGGGCTGCCGCGGCGGCGAGCAGCTTGGCGGGCTGGCCTGGGGCGTCGGCGAGGGCGAAGAGCGTGCTGCCCGAGCCGGTGATGTGGATGCGCTGGCCCGTGGCGCGGGTCAGCGCATCGAGCAGCGCGGTCAGCGCGGGCTGCACGGCTTGGGCGGGGCGGGAGAGGTCATTGAAGAGCGCCGCGGCGTTGATGCGGCTTGCCGCCAGCGCGCTCGCGTGCGCGGCGAGCACGGCGGCGCGGTCAACGCCTTGGCGCGGGGCGGCGTCATAAGCGCGGTAGACGGCGCGAGTCTCGCAGCCAAAGGGCGGGAAGAACAGGATAATCTGGGCATCAACGGGCGCGAGCGGAGCGCGGACATCGCCGAAGGACTCTACCAGCGCCGGTGCTGGGGCGGCGGCGGGGTCGGCACGCAGGAGGAACGGGACGTCTGAGCCAAGCGGGAGGGCGAGCGCGGCGAGCGTCGCGAGTGGGAGCCGAAGGTCAAAGAGTTGGTTGAGGCCAACGAGCATCGCCGCGGCGTCGGCTGAACCACCCCCGAGCCCGCCGCCGACGGGCGTGCGTTTGGTGAGCGTGGCGCGTACGGGGAGCTGACGGCCGAGGTGGCGCTCAAGGGCTGCGTGGGCGCAGAAGGCGAGGTCTTTGTGTGTGGGCCAGTTGATGGGTGACGGCCGCGGCGCGTCGGCGCCCCAGGTGATGGTCAGGTCACAGGTTTGTGCGGCGGGGGCGGGTGGGGGTCGGGCAATCTGCAGTAGCAGCTCGTCGGCGAGGGTGATCGGGGCCATCCAGGTGCAGATCGGGTGCCAGCCGGCGCGGGGGTTAGCAGTGGCGTGAGGCGTGGTCGCGGGCTCGGGCGGGCCGACGGCCAGGCAGAGGTTGAGCTTGGCGTGGGCCGGGATGAGCAGCGCGCGGCGGCCGTGCATGCGGCAAGGTAGCGCGCGGGGCGGTTAGGCGGCGCGGGTATTGGTAACGCTCACCGGCGTGGTAAGTTGCCCGGTGATTGCGCGGTCAACGAGCTTGACCATCTCGGCGAGCTCAGGCTTGGCGACCTGCACGTCAGCGCCGACTTGCTGGCCCTTGTTGAGGTTGTCCTGGCTGATGAGCGATGAGAAGAGGATGACAGGGACTTTGGCGAGGCGCGGGTCGCTCTTGAAGCGCTTGCACAGGTGCAGCCCGTCCATGCGGGGCATCTCGATATCGCTGACGACGGCGAGTGGTGTGGGGCCGATCTGTGCGGCGTCCCAGAGCGCGGCGCCATTGTCGAAGACCTCAACAAGGTGGTAGCCGCTGGTGCGGAAGACGCGCTCGATGACCGAGCGCATGAAGGGGGAGTCTTCGGCGAGCAGTACGCGGGCGGTGCCGCGCTGTGCGTTGACGTCGTTGGGGACGTTCTGGACCTTGAGCTTGTCCTGCATGAGGATGGCGTCGGCGACGGACTCAAAGTCAATCATGAGCACGAGGCGGTGATCGTGCTGGGTTTTGAGCTCGACGATGCCGGTGGTGCTGCTGGTGGCGCGCGCGTCGCCGGGCTCGGTGGCTGCGAGGCCTGCGAGCGTGGGGGCGGGCCTGACGCTGGACCAGCTCATGCGGTGGATCTGCTCGACGCTATCGACCATGAAGCCGGTGCGCAGGCCGTTGAACTCGGTGATGATGACGCGGCCGTCGCTGGCGGCGAGCCGGGGGCCGGCGAGGCCGAGGTGTGCGGCGAGATCGATAACGGGGATGACGTTGCCGCGGATGTTGAACATCCCGATGACGGACTTGTGTTGACCTGGGGAGGCGGTGGTGGTGTGCGGGCGGATGACCTCGCGGACCTTGGCGACGTTGACGCCGTAGTGCTGCCCGGCGAGCTGGAAGACAAGGACTTCGAGCTCGTTGGTGCCGGCTTCGAGGAGGATCTCGCCGGGAATGTTGGGCGTGTTGCCGGTGGCCATATTGGTGCCTTTTGCGTCTGGTGGCGTTGCGTGCCTGCGGGGTGTGGCGCGTCAGCGCGCGAGCGCCGGGCGCGAGTGCTGAGAGCGGGACCGTCGGGCGTGTGACCGCCCGGCGTAGAGGGTTATCGGCGCGGGAGAGGGGCGACTGAAGCTCGGGTCGGGTTGCGAGGGCGCGGCACCCTAGTAGGTGTTGAGTTTGCGTAGCCGCGGGCGGAAGGTTGCCAGCAGCCGCGCGATGCGGGCGGCAGCGCGTCCATCGCCAAACTGCGTGCTGGGTGCTGGCCCAGCGAAGTTTGCGGCGCGTAGCAGGTCGCTGACGGCGGCCAGCGCGTCACCGGTGGGCTTGGGCATGTCGATCACGTTGTCCGCCCGCTCGCGACCGTTCTGGCGCGGGCCGATATTGACGCACGTCAGGCCGAGGGCGGCGGCCTCGATCAGTCCGGCGGATGAGTTGCCAATCAGCACGCCCGCGGGGCGCTGGCGCGCAAGCCGCTTGAGCAGTCCGACGAAGGCCGGGCGCGGGAGGTGGTCGCGCCGGACCAGCAAGCTCGGGGCCGGCGGGCTTGAGCCCTCTATCCGGTCGTACGCGCCGTTGATGTGCTCACGCCCGGGGTCGCTGTTTGGCGCGAGCACCAGGGGGACCGTGCGCAGCGACCACGCGAGCATCACGGCGCCGATAGCCATCGAGTTTAACTCACGCGCGGCGCGCCCGTCAGGGTGCAGCAGGATCACGGCGCGTGCTTTGTACGCGGCCCCCAACAAATCGCGAGCCTCTTGGTCTGTCAGCGGCTTGCAGGCCTTGAGTGCATCGAGCGCCGGCGAGCCGGTAATATGCACGGTCGCGGGCGATTCGCCCATTCGCAATAGGCGGTCACGCGAGCCGCTGGTGGCGACGCAGTGAAGCTGGCTGAGCTTGCTGACGGCGTGGCGGATCGACTCGTCGGCGATGCCTTCGGCGCGATCACCGCCGTGGATGTGGCAGATCGGGACCCCCGCGACGGCGGCAGCGGCGGCAGCGGCGAGGGCTTCTATGCGGTCGCCCAGGGCCACCAGCCAGTCAGGCTTGAGCTGGTCGAAGGCGCGGGCGAAGCCCGTGACGCCCCGGGCGAGCGCGTGGGCGTGATCGGCGCGGCCGCGGTCAGCGCGGCGCTGCATGGGCACCTTCAAGTCGATCGGCTGGTCGTGAGCGACGAGCTTCCACGTGTTCGCCGGCATGAGCAGGTGCTCACCAGCGGCGGCGACGCGGACGCGCAGTTGGCTCTTCGCGCGGCAGGCGCTGATAATCGGCGCGAGCAGGCCGTAGTCAGCGCGCGAGCCAGTGACAAACATGATCGTCCGCCGCGCCGAAGATTGGGCACCCTTGCGGAAAGAGGAAACACGCGGCTTGCTGGTGGCGGTAGTCATGCGGGTGTGCTTGGCACGGGTTGGTTGAAGACCTGCACAGAGCGATCATGCAGACAGGGGCGCTCGAGAACCGCTGCCCGAGAGTGAGGGCGCTGGAGCAAGGTCAGACGCGGTAAGGGGCTCGTCGGGCTCGAGGTTGTGCGAGGCGAGCATGCCGACCACGCGGTCGAGCGTCCACGGGGCCAGGCCGTACCCGGGGCGTTTGAAGGCGATGTTGTCAGCGGTGATCGCCTCGCCAGCGACGACGCCGCGTCGTAGCACAATCGACTGGCGCGAAACACGGCGGACGTCGTGCTCAATGGGCTGCACGCCTTTGGATGGCGCGCTCGCAAGGACCGCGAGGCGAGGCGGCAACGGCTCACCGGCGAAGCGGCGGATGAAGGCCAAGGCCGCGGCCCGGGCGTAGTTCGAGAGCTGCAGAGGTTCGAGCGAGGCCGCGTGATCTGGACCCAGCGCCGCCCGGCTGTGGGTCATGTGCTTCTCAAGCACGCACGCGCCAAGGGCCACGGCATCGGCGGCGATTGGGCCCTCGCTGGCGGTGTGGTCGCTGTAGCCAATGGGCACGCCAAGCTGCGCGAGAAGCGCGGTGATGCCCGCGAGCTGAGCGCCGTCCTCGGGCGTTGGGTAGCTGCTGACGCACTGCAGGAAGCAGAGGCGCTCGCGCGCGAAACCAAGCCAGTCCATCGCGCGCTGTACCTCGGGCATGGTTGACGCGCCGGTGCTGACAATCAGCGGGAGGCCCGTGCGAGCCAGCGCTTCAAGCAGCGGTCGGTGTACGATGTCGGGGCTGGCGGTCTTGAACGCGTCGAAGCCCAGGCTTGCCGCGAGCGGGACCAGCTCGAGGGAGAAGACGGTCACGATCGCGCGGATGCCACCGGCGTGAGCCTCATGCACCACGCGACGCATCGCGCTCTCGTCAAGCTCAAGCCGGCGGAGCATCGCGCGCGGGTCGCGCTCGCCCGCGGCGGCCTGATAGCCAGCCAAGGCCGAGGCGCGGCTCATCAGCCCCTCAGCGGTAAAGAGTTGGAGCTTGACGGCGTGCGCGCCTGCGAGCGCAGCGGCACGCGTCATCTCGACAGCGCGGTCGGCGTCACCGTCGTGGTTGACGCCAAGCTCGGCGATGATGTACGGCGGCGTGTTGCGCGAAATAGCCCGACCGGCGATGTTCATGCGTGCTCCCCGTGCGAGTGCCCCGCGTGCGTGCTGCCCCCGTGCGTGCGAGCATCGGCGGGCGCGCTGCGCCGCGTCAGCACGGCCTCGGCCACCAGCGCGTCGATCTCATTGTCGATATCGATCACGCTGCCAGCGGGGCTGACTACGCCGAGGCGGCGCAGGCCAAAGAACTGGTGCGGGCCGGGCAGCGCTCCGAAGACGTCAAGCCTCAGCGCGCGGCGCGACACGACGATGACGCCGCCGTCGGGCATGAATGCCGGAGGCAGGTCTTGGCGGCGGAAGGTGTCGTGAAAGAGCTTCTGGCCCTCCCACGGCGCGAGCGCGCCGGTTGACGGCTCGACACGGACTGTCCACCACGGGTGGTGCTTGCCGACGGGCGTAAACGACTGTACGCTGTCACACACCTCTTGGTGATAGCGGCCTAGCGCGGCGGCGATGAGCCCGGGCGGACGCACGGGGACGTTGGCGTAGAGCAGCGCGATCGGTGCGTCGTCAGCGAGTGGCGCGTGGGCGCGCTCCCAGCGAGTCAGCGCGTCGCGCGCCGCGGCATCAACGGTGGCACCATCACTGGCGGTAGTCGCGTCGCGCGGCAGGGCTTCGCAGCCAAGAGCCTTGGCGGCGGCAGCGATCTCGGGCCCATCGGTGCTGACCACCACGTGCATAATGGCGGGGCATTCGCGGGCGTCGAGGATCGACCACTGCACGCACGGCCGCCCGGCGATGAGCCGCGCGTTCTTGTTGGGCAGGCCCTTGCTGCCGGCGCGCCCGATGATGATCGCCAGCGCGGTCACGGGTTGGCTCCGTCGGGGCACGCGGGCGCTTCAAGGTTTACCCTCAGCGACTCGCGGGCCTCACGCACCAACGCAAGCTCAGGCCTGGGCAGCGGGGCGATCCGCGCACCCGCAACCGGCGATGGCAGCGCGTCAAGCACGCAAGCGCCCTGCGCGCTGAGCCAGTGGTCGTAGAACCCTTCGAGCTCTGCGTACACCTCGTCGCGGCGCGTCAGGCGCGGGACGAGCCACGGCGACCGAAGGCCCTTGACGCCCGGTGTTGGCACGGTCGCTTCGTGCAATGTGCGCCAGGCGCTGGCCATGTGCTCGTGCAGCGCTTGCCCGCGGCCGTGCGGCGCGTGGCCAAGAGCTTCGAGGGTCGCGGGCAGCATCGAAGGGATGTCCAGCGAGAGCGCGTCGATCAGCGGCAGCGAGCTGGCGAGCGTCTGAGCCTGCGCGGCACTGAGCATCAGTAACGTACGGACGTGAACGGCCAGCGCGCCGTGCTGACGGGCCAGCGACACCAGCTCTAAAAGCACATCCAATCGCGAGGGATCGCAGCTGATCGTGACCGCGAGCGCATCGCAACCGGCGGCGGCGCTGGCCAGATGCTCACTGGCGCGGCTGAGTGCTTGGGCGCGGTATCGCCCGGCTGGCCCGATAAGCGCGGCTGCTTCAATGGGCGGGCCAGCGTTGTCGCTCGCGGGTAGGTGCAGGCGCAGGTGCCAGGGGCTTGGCAGGCCGACGGCCGCGCTGCGCAGCGCGATCGCGCCGCTGACCTGCTCACTGGTCGCGGTCGCGGCGTGCAGGCCGGCGGCATCGAGGGCGGCCTCCAGCCACGCGCCGCTCACGGGCCCATCGACCACGCAGCGGTGCAGCGCGTCGCGGGCCGCGGGGCTGATAGTCACGCACGGCGAGCGGCCCAGGTCGTCGGGCCTTGGTGATGCTGGCAGGTAACCGGTCAGCCCGCCGATGCTCGCCAGCACGCCCGCCTCGGGACGGAGCTCTGCGAGTTGCTCAATCGAAGCCCGCGCAAGCAAGCACGGCGCGAGACCCGGCGCCGCTTGCGAGAAGACCAGGCGGTGGTGCTCGGGGTCGTCGCGGTGGCGCTCGATGATCGAGGCGGTGATCGCCGGGTCAATCAGCGCCCAACTTGGCCCGAAGATCAGGGCCGCGTCCGCGTTCATGGTGGCGTTGGTGGCGGCCAGCGTGGCGGCGAGCAAGGCGGGGTTCAACTGCTCGTCATAGCAGGAGAGGTTGGCCAGCCCGCCGCGCCAGCAACTGCGATTGAAGAGGCGCGCCGCGGCGATGGTGCGTGTTGGCCAGCTGTGGGTGGGCCCAGTGTGCGCGGGCCGGGCGTTCAAGTGATTGCGCTGTGAAGTGTCACTCGCGACGCTCTCTGGCGTGGCGCTGACGCTGACGCGGGTATCAGTGGCGTGCGGGCCCAGCAGTGCGCGGAGCTGGTCAGGGTGGTCGGTGCTCAGCGCGACGCCGTCAAGCCCCGGGGTTCGCAGCAGCCGCCCAACGGCCAGGCGGATCGCGGGCTGCCCGTGCAGCGTGACAGCCGCTGGCGGCGTGCGGTCACGATGGTCGCGCCCGAGCCAGTCGTGCGTGAGGCTCACGTGCGTCGCGGCCACGACACGCGCGGAGCTGCGTGTGACGCGGACGACCTCGCCGGCTAAATGGGGCGTGTTCGGGGTGATTGCGCCCGCGTGTGGTGATCTGCGCGCCGGCGACGCCTCGGGGTCGCTGGCGAGCTGGTCATTGACTGGACGCGGCAGGTCACGTGTTTGGCGCGGGCCGCCGTCGAGCATCGCCAGTGACCCGCGCGAGAGCTGGTCAAGGCGCTCACAGGCCTCTTGCAGCAGGCGAACGTTGACAAGGTCGCGATCAAGCTGGCGGGCCTGAACCTCACGCGGCGGAAGCCCGGCGCTCAGCGCCAGTGCGCGGTCGGCCTTCCACCGGCGGAACGCGGCGGTGATGTTGAAGACGTTAATGAGGAACCACGCTGGCTCGATGGCGACAATCCGGTCGCGCATGACGCCCAGCTCGGTGACGGTGCGCGTCGCGAGCGCGGCGTCGTCTGGCCGTGCCTGGCAGGCCATCAGCAGTCCCTGCGCGCGCTTGGCCAGGGCGGTGATCTGCGCCAGCCCATCACGCAGCGCCAGCAACCCCGCGCGGGCCGCGGCTGGGCCAGGGTGAGGCTTGTGCACTTTGTGCTGTCCGGTCGCGGTGGCGGTCGGCGGCGCGGCGCTGCTTGCAGTGCTGGCTGTGCGCGTGGGTGTCGCGGGGTGAGCGGCCAGCGATTGTGGCCCAAGGCAGCGCTCGATGATCTCGTCGGTGCTCGGGCCACTCGAGTCGGCGCTCGCGAGGGCATCATCGATCACGCTCGCCAGCGGCCTGGGCGTGGTATGGTCTTTGCGCACGCCGCCTTCGGTGGCGTCGATGGTGGTAAGCCCGCGGGCGCTATCACCGAGGAAATCTCGCAGAAACTGCTGCAAATAGCCGTTCATCTGCTCGTCGGTGTAAACCGGGCGTCCGAGCTGATCGGTAGCGTGGCGCAGCGAGGGGCCCATGCGTTTGATACGTTGCCACTCGAGCATCTCGAGGGTGTTGAACTCACCGAGCTCGCCGGCCCAGACGCGGTGAATCGCCGCGCCACCCGCGTAGTACTGCCCGTCGGTAAAGCCCAGGTCTTGCCCCACGAGCGCGACGACCTGGCAGCCCAGCGTTCGGGCCAGGTAATAAGACAGGTGCGCGACGGTCGTGCCCGAGCTGACCTTGCCCATCTCGCGCTTACCGCCGCCGGCAGCCAGCACGCGGTCGAGCAAGAAGTCTGCGGGCATGACGGTGCGACCCATGAACGCCGCGGTGACGGCGGGATTGACCTTCGCCTCGCACACCAGCGTGACGCCCTCAAGCTGCTCGCGCGTGAGGCCCTCGTAGAAGCGGGCTGAGACTTCGTGATGGTCGAGCGCCGTGACAAAGTGCGGGCGGATGCCCCGGGCGAGCAGCGGCTTGAGCACGGTCTGTGCGGCGATGATCACGCACCGCTCGCGGACGCCCGGGCGCGCAAGCTGATCGATATTCCGCCCCAGCGAGGGCCCTGCGGCCACCGTGATCGCCACGCGCCCGGCCAGCGCGCCCGTCAGTGGTTCAAGCGGTTGGCACGTCGCGTAATAATCAATGTTGAATAGCACGTTGCGGAACGTGGCCTCGGTCTGCGTCAGCTCGCTGACGGCGTTGAGCCGCACGGCGCTGGTCGCCGCCGCAAGCTGCGAGGCAAGGCGGGCCCGGTGCGGGGCCAGGCGCACCAGGCTGGGCGCGTGGTCGATGACCTTGACGCCGCCGGCCATCGCGCGCGTGAGGCTTACCGCAGCGCTGGCCAGCTCCGAATCGTTCGCAGGGTCGGTCAGCAGGTACAGGCCCTTGCCGTCAAGCAAGTCCGCGTAGTTGATGCGCTCGAGCACGGCACGCAGCAGCGCCGGGTCGGGCTCAAAGATAAGACACGCGTCGCCCTCGGCTTGGCGGGCGATAAGCGCGCGCACGTGGTAGCCCAGCCCCAGGCCCATCACCGCCGCGCACGTGTGCTTAAGCGGATCTAGCGTGGCAGCGACGGCCTTGGCCTCGGTGATCGGCTGTCGCTTGCTGGCCAGGGCCCGGCCCTGATACACCGCGCTGAGGCCCTCGGTGGTCTGGAGCCACTGGACCGCGGCGGGCGCGGTGGCGGCGAGCATGGCCGCGACCTCAGGCTGCTTGGTGCGGACCGCCGCGAGGTTGGCCGCGAGAATCGCGGGGTCGGCCGGTGTTGGCGTCAGGGTGGCGCCGGGGGCGTTGGCGGGCGCGGTGTTGGTCGTGGTGCTGGTGCTCATGAAGGGTTGACCGCGAGCGCGCTGAACAAAGCGTGACCGAAGCGCGCATGGGCCCAAAGGGCAATCGGCCAAGCGCGGCACCGAGCGTGAAAACCGCCCCGCAAGCCTGCAACAGGCCAACCCCGCGGCGGGCCGGTGCGTACAACCTGCCATGGGCCTGACACTTGCGCAGCTCGCGCCGCCCGGCGGCCGCAACCCTTTGGCCTCCGCGCCGCGCCTTCCCGATGCGCCGCTGCTGGAACGCTGGCTCTATGAAGCGCCCTGGACGCCCGCCGTCGCGCTGACCCTGCTGGGCTTGTTGGCGGCGTGGCTTCTGCTGCGTGCGGGGCAGGCCGGCGCGCAGGGGCGCTGGGCGGTGCTCGCGGCGTGCACGGGGGTGCTGGCGGGGACAGGCCTGGTCTTGCTGGCCAGCAGCGTGACGACCATGCGCGAGGTGCTGGTTGAGCGGACGCGCGGGCTAGTTGTGGCGGTGCTCGCAGGTGACGCGGCGACAGTCGAGCGCGAGCTCTCGCCGAGCTTTGCACTCACGCTTCTTGGACGGCAGTCCAGCCGCGGGCGCGACTATGTGGTCAGCGCCGTCCGAGGCGACATCGCCGCCCGCTTCAACGCCAAGGCCAGTGAGCTGCGGTGGGTTCGGGCGTCTATGGATGGTCCTGGTGTGGCCCGGACGCAGGTCAGCTTGCTGGCGAGCAGCGAGCTGATGGGCGGGCCGACGCCGACGGTCTGGATGATCCACTGGCGGGCTGACGCGCAGGGCCGGTGGTATGTTGGTCGCCTAGAGGCCCAGGAGATCGGTCTGCTGACGGGCGTGCCCGACCCGTGACTGCGGCGAGGTCCGCGAAAGTGGATTGCAAAAATGGCCCGCGTAAGTCACCCGCATGAGTCGCCCGCGTGGCCGGTCCGGGTAACTGGTGGGCGCAGACGGGGCAATCCCAGGCCACCGACGGGTGGATTTCTGGGTGTGTTGAAGAAATTGCGGTAGGTTGCGTCTTCGAGAAGCGAAGTCGGACCCTTGGCGGGCCGATAGGCGAAGGCCAGCGCATGCCGCGCGGGCTGGAGGTCGCATATGTCGGTCCAGAGCAGCGCCCAGACGCCCGCGTCCAACAGCACGCCCCCCGCCCCCGCTGGCGGCCCCGCGGCCACGCGTGAGCAGGTGGTGCAGAACGCCATCCGCGAGATCAGCCACATCGCCACGCTCCCCGAGATCACGCTGAAGATCGTCAGCATCGTCGAGGACCCCAGCAGCACGGCCCAAGATCTGCACAACGTGATAAGCAAAGACCCGGCGCTGTGCACGCGCATCCTGAAGGTTGTCAACAGCGCGTTCTACGGCCTGCCCGGGCAGATCGGCTCGATCAACCGGGCCATCGTGCTGCTGGGCCTTAACGCCGTCAAGAACATCGCCATCGCCGCCAGCCTGGCCAAGCTGTTCAAGGGCGGGCAGCTCACGCCCACCTTCAGCGCCAAAGACCTCTGGACGCACAGCCTGGCGGTCGGCACGGCGACCAAGCTTCTG
>Ga0105047_10007203_pt1 | contig 18791 bp, 20 predicted proteins | sample MAT04_FD_78384 | JGI IMG/M metagenome (GOLD analysis project Ga0105047, IMG submission 78384) | Freshwater microbial communities from Lake Fryxell liftoff mats and glacier meltwater in Antarctica - MAT-04 (megahit assembly) | ecosystem: Environmental > Aquatic > Freshwater > Ice > Liftoff... | reverse complement strand
GATGAAAAGCGATGAGTGAAGCGAAGAAGCGGCAGGTGCATGCGCCCGAGTTCAAGGCAAAGGTGGGCTTAGAAGCCTTGCGCGGGGTCAAGACGATCAATGAGATTGGTCAGGAGTACGGTGTTCACCCGAAATTTGCTCTACCCGAAACCTCGTCATTCCGGCGAAAGCCGGAATCCAGATTCCACCATCTAATCAGGCTGTTAACGTTGATTAAACGATTGAACTGGACTCCGGCTTACCCCATGCCGGATAAGCAGGGACTTGGCCGCTGTTTTTGGCGGCTTATTGATCCGGCCAGATTTATCCATGAAACCGTAGGGTGCGCCATGCGCACCGATTGGCTGAATGGTGCGCATGGCGCACCCTACGGCTTGGCTGGCAATCTCGGATTAATCGGTCCGAATCAATAGTCAACGCTCACAAGAAACAAAAGTAACTGCTCAACAACTCACGGCACCCGGTTCGATTCCGGTTCCGGGCACCAATAAAATCAAAGAATTAGGCCACTTTTCGAGGTGGCCTTTTTCTTTTCAGCTCCATCCCAGATGTCGCATCAAACAGGCCAGCAACGCTTCTTCAACGGGTTGCGGGGATGGTTTGCTGGCGAGGTTGCGGACTTGGGTGACTGCCATGCCAGCATATCCGCATGGGTTGATCGCATGGAAGGGGGACAAATCCATGTTCAGATTCAGGCTGAGGCCATGGTAGGTGCAGCCGTTCTTGACCCGCAGGCCGAGGGCGGCGATCTTGGCGCCGGCGACGTAGACGCCGGGCGCGCCGGGCTGGCGTTCCGCTTCGATGCCGGATTCGCTCAGTACATCGATGATCGCCTGCTCCATCCGCCGCACCAGTTCCTTGATGCCGAAGCCGAGGCGTTTAAGGTCGAGCAGAAGATAAATGATGACCTGGCCGGGGCCGTGGTAGGTGATCTGGCCGCCGCGGTCGATTGCCACCACCGGGATGCCGATGTCGGCCAGCAGGTGTTCGCGCTTGCCGGCCATGCCGAGGGTGAACACGGGTGGATGTTGCAGCAGCCAGATTTCGTCGGCGGTTTCGGCTGATCGATTGGCAGTGAATGCCTGCATCGCTTGCCAAGTGGGTTCGTATTCGACCAGACCAAGTCGCTTGATTGTCGGTTTAGTTGTTGCCTTGATGTACGGTTTGCCTGGCACCGTTTTACTCAATCAAAGCGCTACTTTTACCAGCGGGTGTGCGGTCAATTCACGGTACAGATTGTCCAGCTGCGGCTTCGATGTAGCGCGAATGGTGCAGGTAATGGACACATATTTGCCACCCGAGGAAGCGCGCATTTCGACGCTTTCCGCAATGAAATCGGGGGCATGACGCAACACGATGGCGACCATGGTTTGGGCAAAGTCATCCCGCCGTTCGCCCATGATCTTGATCGGAAATTCGCAGGGAAATTCAAGCAGCGTATCCTGACTTGCTGGATCGTTTGCTTTGTTGTTTGCTTCCTCGTTCATGCGGCGCTCTTTCTCCGCATGATGCGGTGCTTGAAGGCTTGATAGTCGGCATGCATCTGGCGGAACAGCGGTCCGGGCTGCCCGGTGCCGACACTTTGGCCATCAAGTTCTGTCACTGCCATGACTTCCTTGGTCGAGGAGGTGAGCCAGATTTCGCTCGCCTGGCGCAATTCGGTTTCCGAAATCGGTCTTACCTGATGCGGCATCGCGGCTGCCGCGGCTAGTTCGAGCACCACGTCGTAGGTGATGCCGGGCAGCATCAGGTTGGATTTGGGCGGGGCAAGCAGCATGCCATCTTGCACAATGAATACGCTGCTGGCCGAACCCTCGATCAACTGGCCATCGCGGATCAGGATCGTTTCGGCACAGTTGGCATCGACTGAAAGCTGGCGCAGCAGCACGTTGGGCAGCAGCGAGGTAACTTTCAGATCGCAGCGCAGCCAACGATTGTCCCGGCTGGTAATGGCGCTGACGCCCTGCTCCACCGCCTCGGCGGCGGGCGGGCTCAGTTGCATCGGCAAGATGAAAACCGTGGGTTGCACGATCTTGGGAAAAGCATGATCGCGCGGACCCGAGCCGCGCGTGACTTGCAGGTAAATGCCTTGATCCGGCCATTCGGCAGATTCAACAATCCGCAAGATCAGGGTTTCCCATTCGGCGGGGGGATGCGGATTTTCCAGACGGATGCCGTCCAGGCTATCTTGCAGGCGCGCCAAATGCGCATGCAGCCGGAAAAGTTGCCGGTCGTATACCGGAATGACTTCATAAACACCGTCGCCAAACAGAAAGCCCCGGTCCATCACCGGGATGCGAGCTTCTTCAAGCGCTAGAAATTGGCCATTGAGATAGACAGTCGTCATAGCGGCGCATACCGGTTGATTAGTTGAACACTGCTTATTTGAACATCAACAAGATGTTGTCCCAGCCGCGCCCGAGAATGCCCGCGACAGGCACGGTTTCCAACGCCAGCAAAGGGTAATCGCCGGCCGCCTGACCATCCACCGTCAATCGCAAGGTGCCCAATTGCTGACCGCGCTTGATTGGAGCCAGCAGGGGTTGCTGCGAGATCATCTGGGCCTGGATGCGTTTGCCTGTGTCGCGTGGCACGGTGACATGCAGATCGCCAGTGAATCCGGCTTTGACTTCGGTCTGGGTGCCTTTGTACAAGCGCAGTTTCGAGACCGTTTGATTGGCTGGGTAAAGTTTCACCGTTTCATAGAACTGGAAGCCGAAGTTAAGCAGTTTCTGGCTTTCCATCGCGCGTGCAACATCCGACTTGGCGCCCAGCACAACCGACAGCAAACGCCGCTTTTCTCGCTTCGCCGAAGCGATCAGACAGTATCCGGCACTGTTGGTATGACCTGTTTTGAAGCCGTCAACGCTGGGGTCGATGAACAACAGTCGATTGCGGTTGGGTTGGGTGATGTTGTTGTACTTGAATTCTTGCAATGAATAGATTTTGTAGAACTCGGGAAAATCGTGAATCAAGGCACTGGCCAGAAGCGACAAGTCATGCGCCGTGGTCAAGTGCTGTGGGTGCGGCAATCCTGTCGAATTGAGAAAATTCGTCTGCTTCATGCCCAGCTTCTTTGCCGTCGCATTCATCATCGAGACGAAGCCTTCCTCGGTACCGGCAATGGCTTCAGCCAGCACGATGCAGGCGTCATTGCCAGACTGGACGATGACGCCTTTCAACAAATCATCGACCAGGACAGGCTGTTTCGGATCGAGAAACATGCGCGAGCCTTCCGCCCGCCAGGCCTTCTCTGAAACCGGCAAGCGCTGATCAAGTCGCAGACGACCTTCCTTGATGGCGCTGAATGCCAGGTAGGCAGTCATCAACTTGGTCAGCGAAGCGGGTTCGATCTTGGAATCCGGCTTGTTTTCGGCCAGCACTTTTCTGCTGTCGTAGTCGATCAGAATCCACGCATTTGCCTCGATCTGAGGCGCCGGAGGCACCGGCAAAGCAGCTCTTGAGGCGATGGAGAAGCCCGCGACGAGTAAGGCGATGAAAATGACGAGTCGGGATTTCAAGCTGAGCACCTGCATATCTGGAAATAATTGAATTGAAAATGATGCACCGCTGGTTTTCGGTGCGGTTATCGCTTCCCGTTATCGCCGGCGGTTAGAACAGCGAGTTGTGGTCAGCGATTGACGCGATACGGCTTGACGCCGAAATCCTGCAAATACGCCAGCGAGATCCGCTCTGCATCAGCCGGGCTGGCAAATGGCCCTGCCTGAAGCTTGAACAAACTGCCGACATTGATTTGATTCAGGCCAGGAAGTTCATCGCCAAAGCGAAGCTTGATCCGGTTGGTCAGGGCTTCGGCGGCGACCGGGCTGGAGAATGCCGCCAGTTGCAGATACAAACCGGAGGCGCTCGGGACGATTGCGGGTTCCACAACGACAGGCGCCGGCGTGGCGACAATCACTTTGAATGCCTGAATGCCAAGATCAGTCTTGATCAACGCTGCCGCCTGATCGGCTGCCTCGGCATTGGCAAATGGCCCCGCCTGGACTTTGTAGAGGCCATTCGATTCGAGGCGCATGACGCTGGGGAAATCACTCGATAGCTTGGCCGTGGCCCGTGCCATTACGCCATCCGCGGCGACTGGATTGCCGAACGCGCCGAGTTGCAGATAAACACGTTGGCCTGCATCAATGCGGGGCGGTTCGGTTTTCCCCGCTACCGCTTGCAGCGCTGGAACCGGTTCCGCCTGCACCGATGTCTGCACCGAAGCAAGGCTGACCTCCTCCGCCGCGAGTGCGGCAAAAGAAGTCGGCGCCGCGTCAGCCTGCACTGCGGCCACTTCGACCTCCGTCACATCCTTCAGAACGTCCAGCTTGTGTGCGGCGGTATAAGACAAGTCGATGATGCGGCCGGGATGGAACGGGCCTCTGTCGTTGACCCGAACCACCACGCTCTTGCCATTTTCCAGATTGGTGACGCGGGCATAACTGGGCAATGGCAGGGTCGGATGCGCGGCAGACATCGCATACATGTCATACGGTTCACCGATCGACGTTGTATTGCCGTGAAACTTGCGGCCATACCAGGATGCCTGGCCTCGCGCTTTGTAGTCGATGTTGTCGGCCAAAGGTACATAGCGTTTGCCCATGACCTTGTAGGCCTTGCTGGTTTGACGATTGAACGGCTCCTGCTTTGGCACTGCATCGGGAATTCCATCCAGATTCGCCGGCGGATTGGCGCCCGGGCCATCATCCTTGTAATAGCGGCCGCCTTTGAACGGCGGCACTACTGCTTTGCTTGCGTCAGCCTGCTGACTCGGCACACTGGTGCGGTCTGTGTCGCTGGTCTTGGTATTGACGTTGGCGCAACCGGCCAGGGCGAGTCCAAGCGCGAGGCCCAGCGGCACAGCGAATTTGCTTGGCCCGGTTGCGGCCGCCAAGGGAAAGCATGGATTGGGACGATGAGTTTTCATGGGACGCCCACTTTCATTGTAAGAACATGAGAAAACGCTGCAAGTTTAGCTCGTATCCGCTATGTTTTTACAAGCTTTTTATGTGTTGCGGCGCTCATCATAATGCCAAATCCGACCAACACGGTCAGCATCGACGTGCCACCATAACTGATCAGCGGCAACGGCACGCCCACCACCGGCAATATCCCGGACACCATGCCCATGTTGACGAACGCATAAGTAAAGAAGGTCAACACGATGGCGCCCGACAGCAAACGACCAAACAGTGAGGGAGCACCAGCAGCCAAATGCATGCCACGCAAGATGATGGCGGCATAGAGCAGCAACAGGAACAGATTGCCGATCAGGCCGAACTCCTCCGAAAACACCGCAAAAATGAAGTCGGTGCTTCGTTCTGGCAGGAAATCGAGATGGGTCTGAGTGCCCATCATCCAGCCTTTGCCGGCGACACCGCCTGAACCAACAGCAATCGTGGACTGGATGATGTGGTAACCCGCCCCGAGCGGATCAGCGGCCGGGTCGATCAAAGTCAGCACACGCTGGCGTTGATAGTCGTGCAGCAAATAGTTCCACACCAACGGCAAGGCCGAGCCAGCCGCGATCGCCGCACCAGCGATCACTTTCCAGGACAGGCCGGCGAGAAACAAAATGAAGAAACCGGAAGCGGTAATCAATAACGAGGTTCCCAGATCAGGCTGCTTGGCAATAAAAGCGACCGGAATCATCAGCATCAGGGCGGCAAACGCATAGTCGCGTCCACGCAAGGTTTCCTGCTTGTAGTGGAAATACCAGGCCAACATCATCGGCACCGCCAGCCGCATCAATTCGGAAGGTTGAATGCGGGTGAAGCCGAGTTCCAACCAACGCCGTGAGCCATTGACCACCACACCAAACAAGGAGACGCCAAGCAATAACAGAATGCCAACGACATAGATTGGCAGTGCGAACTGCAGCAGACGTTGCGGCGGAATATGTGAAATCAGCACCATGGCCGCCAGCGCCACCCCCATGTTGCTCAGGTGGGAAAAGAGTCGGTCGCTATTTTCGCCGCTGGCGCTGAACACAACCGAGACGCTGGTCAGCAGAAGCAGCGTCAACAAGCCGATCATCGGCCCATCGAGATAGCGGACGATGTGCCGCAGCCACTGAAAAATCACTGTGCCCCCCCCGCTATCGGTGTCACCACAGAGGGAAGGCCGGGCGCCGCCGGGCGACCTCCGACACTTCTTCCTCATTCTCGGCCTCGGTATCGACAGCGGCGTCTGGCACGACGGGCTCATACATCGTCGGCAGTTTGCCAAGCAGCCAATAGTCCGTCACTTTGCGCGCAATCGGCGCCGCAATCGAACCACCATGACCGCCATTTTCAACCATCACTGCGATGACGATCTTGGGATCGTCCGCCGGGGCGAAGGAAATGAACAATGCATGGTCACGATGCCGCGCATTCACCTGGCTTTCGATGTAGCGCGCACCCTGCTTGATACCGATGACTTGCGCGGTACCCGTCTTGCCGGCAAAGAGATACGGTGTATTGGCACCGGCGATGGAAGCCGTGCCGCCTGGGCGTGTGACATCGACCATCGCATCCTTGACCACGCGTAGATGGTTTGGATCCAGCTTGACCCGCTCGACGATCTGCGGCGCGGCGTAGAACATTTGATTAGTCGCCGGGTCGCGCCAGGCGCGCAATAGTTGAGGTTTGTAGACCACGCCATTATTCGCCAACGTCATGGTGGCAACCGCCAACTGCATCGGCGTAGCCAGCACATAGCCCTGCCCGATCCCAGCCACCACGGTTTCTCCCGGCCACCAGGGTTGCTTGAAGCGTTTCTTCTTCCAGGCCGGGGTTGGCATCAGGCCGGACAATTCACCATCCAGATCAATCTCTGTTTTCTTGCCGAAGCCAAAATGCGAGAGAAAACCGGCCATCCGTTCGATGCCCATTTGCTGCGCCAAGCCGTAGTAGTAGGTGTCACAGGAAATGACGATCGAACGTTTCAGGTCGACCATGCCGTGACCATCCTTTTTCCAGTCGCGGTAGCGATGGCTGCTGCCGGGCAGCGTGAAATAGCCCGGATCGGAGATGGTATCGCCCGGCTTGCGGATGCCCAGTTCAAGTCCAGCCAGCCCCATGAACGGTTTGATCGTCGATCCCGGCGGATAGACGCCACGCAAAGCACGGTTGATCAGCGGGCGATCAAGAGAATCGTTCAGCTCGCGCCAAGTCGCGACATCAATGCCATCGACAAACAGGTTGGGATCGAAACCGGGTTTCGAGATCAGCGCCAAGACGCCGCCATTGCGCGGGTCGAGCGCAACCAGCGAACCCCGGTAATCGCCAAATACCTTTTCCGCGATCTCCTGCAATTTGGCATCCAGATGCAGATACAGGTTGTAACCGGCCACTGGCGGCGTCCGCGATAAAACGCGGACCGCGCGACCACTGGAATCGGTTTCCACCTTTTCGATGCCGGTGCGTCCATGCAGCCAGGTTTCGTAACGCGCTTCCAGGCCGAGTTTTCCGATGTGGTCGCTGCCTTTGTAATTGGCGGTAAGCCCGCGTTCTTCCAGACGAGTCTCATCTTTTTCGCCAATCCGGCCAATATAGCCAACCACATGCGAGAAAGCGGCCCCCTGCGGGTATTGGCGAAATTGCCGCGCCTTGATCTCGACACCAGGAAAACGATAGCGATTTACCGAAAACCGGGCAGCATCTTCTTCGCTGAGCAGATTGCGGATCGGAATGCTTTCGAAGTTCTTGCTCTCGGCGAGCATTTTCTTGAACCGCTTGCGATCGCCAGAGGTAATCGTGACGACCTCACTCAATCGGTCGATCGTCTCATCCAGTTTTTCCACTTTGGAAGGCGTGATTTCCAACGTACTGGCGGAAAAATTTTGCGCCAGCACGGTATTTTGCCGATCGTAAATGACCCCGCGCGAGGGCGGCGCCGGCACCAGCGAGATCCGATTATTTTCCGCCAGCGCGTGGTAGTGCTCGAAATGCACCACCTGTAACCAGATAAAACGGCTGAACAGGCCGACAAACATGAGAGCGGCAATCACGCCGGCAATTTCCATGCGCCGGCGAAAACGCAGAAATTCCTGCTGTGGGTTGATCAGGCGCAGCATAGGGTCAGCGCAAGACTACAGCGGCGTTTGCCGGCTTGCCGGAGCTTGCGCTGTGATGCGGTCAACCAGCCAGGCGAGAAGTGGCCACAGCAGCGCCGCCACAATGCCGGCGGCAAGCCAACGCCAATCGGCATCACCCCGCCCCATGGCCAGGCCAAGTGCCAGAACCAACACTTCCTTGCCGAGCAGGATCGGGGACAGTTGCAAGGACTGACGCGGCACATCGAAGCCTTCCAGCCGACGTTGCAGCAGCAACACGATGAAGGTCGCGATGCAGTAAGCCAACGCATTCAGTCCAAACACCACGCCACGCGCGACATCGGTCAACAGCCCCAGGCTGAAAGCGGTGCCCAGCGAGGCGATTCGGGGTGCCCGGATATTCCAGTAGAGCAAGACCATCAAGGTGAAATCCGGCACCAGCCAACGTATCTGCTCCATCCATGGCAACAGGGTCAACGCAAAAGCCAGCAGCAGGCTGATGTAGACCTTGTTTCGCGTCGGCGGATGCAGCAGTTCGGCGCCCTGCGGCAATAAGGGTCGCGTGTTCATTTCGACGTCTTTTTCGACGCGGGCTGGAGTTGTTTTTCGACCCGTTGTTTTTCCACCCCAGCTGTCGGCACCAGGACCGCCATGTGACGGAAGCGACCGACCCCGCCGAGCGGCTGACACAGTGCGCGCGCGAAAGGCGTGTGATGCGGCGGCTCGGTTTTCGCCACGCGCGCGACCGGAATGCCCGCCGGATAAATGCCATCAATCCCCGAGGTATAAAGCAGATCACCAGGTTGCAAATCGGCATGCATGTCGAGAAACCGGACTTCCAGAAAGTTATCCGACCCCTGGCCGGAAACGATGATCCGCAAGCCGTTGCGCATATTCTGTACCGGCGCGCCCTGGCTGCGATCAGTCAGCAAGGAGACTTCCGCGCTCCATGGATAGACCCGCGTCACCTGGCCGACCAGACCATTCGCGTCAACCACCGGCCAACCGGCGGCGACGCCATGTCCAGAGCCACGATTGATGATGACTTTGCGCGTGAACGGGTCGGTCGACGCTTCGATGATTTCACCTGGCAACAGGGTAAATCCCGGGCGCGGCGGCAATGCCATCAAAGCCCGCAGTTGCGTATTTTCCGCCTCGATGGCAATCCGATCGCCCAAGCTGGCAGCAAGCAATTCCTGCTGTCGCTTGAGTCGATTGTTTTCTGCCGCCAGTTCGCCATGCGCAACAAAAAAGCCACCCACCCCAAGCAGCCATTCCCAGGGTCGGGCAAGCGCCATCTGCACCGGATGAATAATCGCATTGAGTCCGCTGCGAACACCGTTCAAGGTGGCATAACGGGCGTCCAGACCAAGCAGGAACAGACACACCAGAACATACAGACCGAAGCGAGTGGGCAGCCCCATCTCCCGAACAAACAGTGGGGCGTGAGGCGCGGAAGACATGAGGAAAGTGGTGTAAAGGGAAAAGGAAAGTGGCAAAGGAGGGAAGGGGAAAAGCGAGCACGTACGCGTAACCGACGCGCTTACCTCACCTTTCCCCTTAGCGCGCCAGGAGCGCGAACCCTTCCCCCTTCACGAATCAGTCGTTGGTGAAAACCGTGGACAGCCGATCCATCTCTTCCAGCGCCCGGCCGGAACCACGCACGACACAAGACAGCGGGTCTTCGGCGACGATCACCGGCAACCCGGTTTCCTCCATCAGCAAGCGATCCAGGTCACGCAGCAACGCGCCGCCGCCGGTCAGCACCATGCCCTTGTCGGCGATGTCCGCGCCGAGTTCCGGAGGGGTGTGTTCAAGCACAGCTTTGACCGCCGAGACGATGGTGTTGAGCGGATCGGTCAACGCTTCCAGAATTTCGTTGCTGGTAATGGTAAAGCTGCGCGGAATGCCTTCCGCCATGTTGCGGCCTTTGACTTCCATTTCGCGCACTTCCGAACCGGGGAACGCCGAGCCCATTTCCTTCTTGATCATTTCGGAAGTGGCTTCGCCGATCAACATGCCGTAGTTGCGGCGGATGTAGTTGATGATGGCTTCATCGAACTTGTCCCCGCCGACCCGCACCGAGGTGGAATACACCATGCCGCCAAGTGAGATGACGCCCACCTCCGTCGTACCGCCGCCGATATCGACCACCATCGAGCCAGTCGCTTCCGCCACCGGCATGCCGGCGCCGATCGCCGCCGCCATCGGTTCCTCGATCAGATAAACCTGGCGCGCGCCGGCCCCGATCGCCGATTCGCGAATGGCACGCCGCTCGACCTGGGTCGCGCCGGAAGGCACGCAGATGATGATGCGTGGACTCGGATGGAACATCTGCTTCGGATGCACCTTCTTGATGAAGAACTTGAGCATCTGCTCGGTGACGTTGAAATCGGCGATGACGCCGTCTTTCATTGGTCGAATCGCCTGGATGTTGCCCGGCGTGCGGCCAAGCATCATCTTGGCTTCGATGCCGACGGCCTGGATGGTTTTCTTGCCGGTCAGGCCTTCCTGACGGATGGCGACGACGGAGGGCTCGTTCAACACGATGCCGCGACCGCGGACGTAAATAAGGGTATTGGCGGTTCCCAGATCGATGGCCAGATCGGTGGAAAAGTAGCCGCGGAGGAGTCCGAACATGTAAGGGTCTCAAGGGGTCGGAAAAATAGCGGCGTATGATAACCTACCCAGTCTTATGCAATAAGGCCCTGTAATCTTTAAAGGGCGCTTTTAAGACAAGGCGTGAATCTCTTATGTCGCTTTCCCCGCAAGACGTCGAACGTATCGCCAAACTGGCCCGAATCCGGGTCGATGGCGATGAAGTTATGGCCTACCAATCCCAATTGAACAACATCTTCGGCCTGATCGAAGCCATGCAAGCGGTCGATACCGCAGGCATTGCGCCGATGTCGCACGCGCAGGATCTGTTTCAACGTCTGCGCCCTGACGTGGTCACCGAACCGAATCGACGCGACGCCTTTCAGGCATTGGCGCCGCAAACCGAGAACGGTCTTTACCTGGTCCCGAAGGTTATCGAATAAACGGATTCCGCTGTTTCCGCACGCTTACTTTGTTGATCGTTGACCGTTGACCGTTGATCGCTGAAAAAATGAACAAAACAATCAAACAACTCTCAACCCTCCTCGCCGAGGGCGAAACCTCCAGTGTCGAGCTGTGCCAGGACTACCTGACGCGCATTCAGGCGCAGAACGCGACGCTGAATGCTTTCATCAGCGTCGATGCCGACAAGACACTGGCCGAAGCCCGCGCTGCCGATGCGTTGCGCGCTTCCAGCCAGGGCAGTTTGCTGACCGGCGTGCCGATCGCGCACAAGGACATCTTCTGTACCGAAGGCTGGCTGACCACTTGCGGCTCGAAGATGCTGTCCAATTTCGTCTCGCCCTACGACGCCCACGTCATTGAACAATTCAAGGCTGCCGGCATGCCCTGTCTGGGCAAGACCAACATGGACGAGTTCGCGATGGGCTCGTCGAACGAAACCAGTTTTTATGGCCCCGTGCGCAACCCGTGGGACACGGAACGCGTCCCCGGCGGCTCTTCCGGCGGCAGCGCGGCCTGCGTTGCCGCGCGGATGGCGCCGGCGGCGACCGGCACCGACACCGGCGGATCAATCCGGCAACCGGCTGCGCTGTGCGGCATCACCGGCCTGAAGCCGACCTACGGCGTGGTTTCGCGCTACGGCATGATCGCCTTCGCTTCCAGCCTCGATCAGGCCGGTCCAATGGCGCAGACCGCAGAGGATTGCGGCTTGTTGCTCAATGTCATGGCCGGCTTTGACGCGCGTGATTCGACCAGTCTGGAACGGCCGAAGGAAGATTACACGCGCAGTCTGAACCAGCCGCTGAGCGGCATGAGGATCGGCCTGCCACGCGAATTCTTCGGCCCGGGCCTGGTCGGCGATACGGCCAACGCGGTTGAAGCCGCCATCGCCCAGTTGCGCAAACTGGGCGCCGAGACGGTGGAAGTCGACCTGCCCAACTCCAGTCTTTCGGTGGCCGCCTATTACGTGCTGGCCCCGGCGGAAGCTTCCAGCAACCTGTCGCGCTTCGACGGCGTGCGTTACGGCTATCGCACACCGGAATATGGCGACCTCACGGACATGTACGAAAAGACCCGCGCCGAGGGCTTCGGCAGTGAGGTCAAACGCCGCATCATGATCGGCGCCTATGTGCTGTCGCATGGCTACTACGACGCCTATTACATCCAGGCGCAGAAACTGCGCCGTCTGATTGCCAACGATTTTGCTGCAGCCTTCCAGCAATGCGACGTGATCCTCAGCCCGACCGCGCCGTCCACTGCGTTCAAACTGGGCGAGAAGACCGCCGATCCAGTCGAAATGTATCTGTCCGACATCTACACCATCGCCGTCAACCTGGCCGGCCTGCCTGGCATGTCGCTGCCGTGCGGCTTCGACGCGCAAGGGCTGCCGATCGGCCTGCAACTGATCGGCAATTATTTTGACGAGGCGCGCATGCTCGGCGTGGCGCATCAGTATCAGTTGGCAACCGACTGGCACATGGTCTCGCCCGCATTGGTGGGGTGCTAACCATGCCGGACAGCTTGACCAAACGCTTCACCGACGCCGAACTTGTTCGGATCAGGGAGGAGGCGATGATCTACATGTGTGCGTGCCCGGCACAGGTGGCCGAAGCCCTGTCCCATTTACGCCAACTCCATGCATACCAGCGCAATTGCATGCAAGTCGGTTCCCTTATGCTCGGTGTGCATGATCGGATTGCGCTGGCGACAGCGTTGGCGCATCGCGAGATGGAGGCGTGCCTGGATGATGTGCTCAGCATGGAACAATGGGACAGAACCACGTTGACTATGCCAGCCGGGCTGCGGAGAAAGCGTGACGATTTGATTGCGGCCGGAGAATAGCCGCCGTGTCTTGCTCAAGTTTAGGAACCTGAATATGCAATGGGAAACTGTCATCGGGCTGGAAGTGCACACCCAGCTCACCACGCAATCGAAGATTTTCTCTGGCGCTTCCATCGCTTTCGGCGCGGCGCCCAACACCCAGGCCTGCCAGGTGGATATCGCACTGCCCGGCGTGTTGCCGGTGCTGAACAAGGGCGCGGTGGAGTGCGGCATCCGCTTTGGCTTGGCGATTGGCGCCAAACTGAACCGGATCAACAGTTTTGACCGCAAGAATTACTTCTACCCGGACCTGCCCAAGGGCTACCAGATCAGCCAGTTTGCATTGCCGATCGTCGAAGGCGGCGAACTGACAGTTCAGGTCGGTAGCGGTAGTGATCTTTACGAGAAAACCATTCGCATCACGCGCGCCCACCTGGAAGAAGATGCCGGCAAGTCGCTGCACGAAGACTTCCACGGCGAGGATGGTCGGCCCCTAAGTGGCATCGACCTCAACCGAGCCGGCACGCCGTTGCTGGAGATTGTCTCCGAACCGGACATGCGTTCGGCCAAGGAGGCGGTCGCCTACGCCAAGGCGCTGCATACGCTGGTGAGCTGGATCGGCACTTGCGACGGCAACATGCAGGAAGGCAGCTTTCGCGTCGATGCCAACGTCTCGGTGCGACCGGTCGGCCAGCAGGAATTCGGTACCCGGCGCGAAATCAAGAACCTGAACTCGTTCCGTTTCCTGGAACAGGCGATCAACTACGAGATTCGCTGGCAGATCGAGCAGATCGAAGACGGCCACAAGATTCAGCAGGCCACCGTGCTGTTCGACCCGGACACCGGCGAGACGCGCGCCATGCGCAGCAAGGAAGACGCGCACGACTACCGTTATTTTCCCGATCCCGACCTGTTGCCGGTGAGGCTGGATGAAGACTGGATCGAACAGGTGCGCGCCAGCCTGCCCGAGTTGCCGCAACAAAAGCAGGCGCGCTATCAAAGCGAATGGAACCTTTCAGCCTACGACGCCGCGACGCTGACCGGCTCGCGCGAACTGGCGAATTATTTCGAAGCGGTCGTCGCGGAGCTGGCTAAACCGGATGCAAAGTTGGCGGCGAACTGGGTGATGGGCGATCTATCCGCCACGCTGAACAAGGAAAACCTGGATGTTGCGGCCAGCCGTATTGCCGCCACGCAACTCGCCGGACTGTTGGCGCGAATCCAGGACGGCACGCTGTCCGGAAAACTCGCCAAGCAGGTGTTTGAGGCGATGTGGGCGGAAGGCGGCGAAGCGGACAGCATCATCGAAGCGAAAGGTTTGCAACAGGTCTCGGACAGCGGCGCCATCGAGAAAATTATCGATGAAGTCATGGCCGCAAACGCCAGGTCGGTGGAGGAATTCCGTTCCGGCAAGGAAAAGGCGTTCAACGCGCTGGTGGGTCAGGTGATGAAGGCCAGCAAGGGCAAGGCGAATCCGCAACAGGTCAACGACCTGCTAAGGCAAAAACTCAGCGCATAGACTCTTTCAGTTCGAGGAAGCGTTTTTCGTCTTCCTCGAAGCGCTTGTGGATGTTTTCAATCGCTTTGGTGCGCAGATTCATCGACTCACTGATCTGAGCCAATTCGCGCTGCGCTTCATCGCGCATCTGAAGAATGCTGGCTGACGCCGATTTCCCCTCATTCCGAGAAATGGCCAGTATGGCATTGGCTTCGGCCAATTTTTGCGCCGCACTATCCATCCGGGTTTGCAACCCCCGAATGTTCAGACTTTCCAGTTCAATCGCCCGATCGCGCGCCAGTGCGATTTCCTTCTCGCTGGTGTAGGTTGAAAGCAGTGACTTGTCGCGTCGTTGCTGCGCTTGCTGCTGCTGTTTCAACGCTTTCTGGTGAGCAACCGCCTGCCGATCTTGTTCAATTTCCAGCGGAGTCATCAGGCTGCGCCGCTGTTCCTTGATCACGCGGCCATATTTATCCAGTTCCGCATGCCCCTTGCCCGCCTGGCTGGATGGCATCACATCGCTGTATTGCACCTTGCCGTCTTTATCGACCCAGCGATATGTGGTCGCAATAGCGGGCGCCACAGCGATCAAAGTGGCACTGAGCAAGGTCAACAAGGTTGATGAGGTTTTTGACACCGAGTATCTATCTCTTGGCAGAGTTGAATGGAGGCCGGGAGTACTCAGCCACCTGAGGAATATTTCAGAAGACCGGCATAATAGCGAACAAAAATTCCGTCAGGTACTCACCCCATATCGGCTGCGATAGGCATTTATTGAGGCCAGCGTGTCATGCCATTCCGGCTTGCCATCCAGATGACGTGCCAGATCGTCCAGATTGACGATGCCGATCACCGGAATCCCATAATCGCGACTGACTTCCTGTACTGCCGACAACTCACCCAGACCGCGCTCCATGCGATCCAGCGCAATCGCGACCCCACACGGCACAGCGCCAGCAGCGCGAATCAATTCGACGGATTCGCGCACCGAAGTACCCGCTGATATCACATCATCCACAATCAAAACGCGGCCGGCCAAAGCCGCGCCGACGATGCTGCCGCCTTCACCATGATCCTTCACCTCCTTGCGGTTGTAGCTGAATGGCACATTGCGCGCCGGCGCCGCAACACCGGCAGCGAACGCAATGGCAACCGACGTCGCCAACGGAATGCCCTTGTACGCCGGTCCGAACAGGCTATCAAAAGCCAGGCCGGAAGCAGTAATCGCGCTGGCGTAGAATTCGCCCAGTTTTTTCAGCGAATCGCCATCGTTGAACAGCCCGGCGTTGAAGAAATACGGGCTCATGCGACCGGCCTTGGTCTTGAACTCGCCGAACAACAATACCTGCTGGCGAATCGCGAAATCGAGAAATTCCCCTTTGAAACTTTGCACAGAAAACCCTTAACTCATGCGTGTCATCAGCCTCAATCTTAACGGAATCCGCCAGGGTGAGTTGGCCTTGCGGGTAGGCGATGCCGATCCCTTCGGCCTCATCAACATTGGCGATGACGCCGGCTTCTTCAAACTCGCCGAGGACGCGACGGCGTTCGACAACGAGGCCGACGATTTCGGTGGCGCCCTGTTCGGCACGCTGAACCAGAAGGACAGCAAGCTGAACGTGCTGGTCGGCTCACGCAAATTCACCGAGGGCTGGAGTAGCTGGCGTGTTTCGACCATGGGTTTGCTCAACATGGGCCAGGGCGAAGGCTCGCAAATCATCCAACTCTTCGGCCGTGGCGTGCGTCTGAAGGGCAAGGGCTATTCACTCAAACGCACCCCCCCGCAGGAACGCCCCAAAGGGGTTCACCTGGACAAGCTGGAAACCCTGAATATCTTCGGCGTGCGCGCCAGCTACATGGCGGCCTTCAAGGCTTACCTGAAGGAGGAAGGCGTCACGCCCAGCGACGAAATGCTGCAACTGGACTTCCCGACCCGGCCCAATCTCCCGGCCGGCAAGCTCAAGACGTTGGCTTTGAAGGACGGCTACAAGGACAACCAGAAGCTGGGCTTCAAGCGGAAACATTTCCCGTGGTTGTACGAGACCCCGGAAGTTTTCAAGGACAAGATCAAGCCTGCTCATGTGGTGCTGGACCTCTACCCCAGAGTAGAGTGAGTAGAGGCCCTGAGTTCGCAGGACAAAACCCTCGCAGCAACAACGGAAGCCAGATACAAGGGGAAGCTAGTCCCGAAGCTGTTTGCCATGTTCGACTTCGACCGCATCTACCTGGCCCTGCAAAGCTACAAGCTGCAGCGCAGTTGGAGCAATCTGCGGCTGGATCGGCAGAAGCTGATCGACTTCTGCATGGGTTCAGCGGATTGGTACACGCTGTTCATTCCCGAGGCCGAGCTGCGCATCACCACCTTTGCCGACGTGAAGAAGCAAGAAGACATCCTCATTCGCTTGTTGACCGATTACACCGACCGCTTCTACAAAATGCTGAAAACGGCCTACGAAGGGCAGTTTTACGATGTCATCCGGATGGACGAGGAGCATGGCTCCATGCTCAAGCTTTATCACATCGAGATTGAGGACAACGACGATGGGCTGGAGTATCTGAAGAAGCTGGAAGTGCTGAAAAAGCTGGTTGCGGAGGGCAACTTGGGTGTGGCCAGTCAGTGGAACGCGCCGGGGACGATCACGAATATGGTGGCGATCAGTTTCGACCGGCATTTGTATTACCGCCATGTGCTGTTCATGGAGGAAGGTGGGGATAGCTATCTCAAGAAGATGTTTGCCCGCTTGTCCGTTTGAGTTTTCTTCCCACAATCACAACCCATCACCAGCCCCATGCTCAGAGTAATTACTGCAAACCTTAACGGTATTAGATCCGCCACCAGCAAGGGCTTCCTGGACTGGCTGCAACAGCAGAATGCTGATGTGGTCTGCCTGCAAGAACTCAAGGCCCAGACCGCCGATATGAGCGTTGAGATGCTCAATCCCCCCGGTTATTTCGGCTACTTCCATTACGCCGAGAAGAAGGGCTACAGCGGCGTGGGCATCTACTCACGCCGGCAGCCGGACCAGATCATTGAAGGCTTGGGCATCGCAGACATCGACGCGGAAGGCCGATCCATCGAAGCTGCGTTTAGTGGTGATCTCGGCAATCTCTCGGTGGTCTCGCTTTATCTGCCCTCTGGTTCCTCCGGCGAAGAACGCCAAGCCGCCAAATTTGCCTTCATGCAACGCTTCCTGCCCCGTCTGGAGGCCCTCGCCAACAGCGGCCGCGAATTCATCCTGTGCGGCGACTGGAATATCGCGCATCGTGAAATCGATCTGAAGAACTGGAAGGGCAACCTGAAGAATTCCGGCTTCCTGCCCGAAGAACGCGCCTGGATGAGCGATCTCTTCGAGCGAATCGGCTTGGTCGATGTCTATCGCCGGCTTTATCCCGGGCACGCGGGCGAGGCCTACACCTGGTGGAGCAACCGCGGCCAGGCCTGGGCAAAGAATGTCGGCTGGCGCATCGACTACCAGATCGCGACCCCCGGCATTGCTGCCAAGGCGCGCTCGGCCAGTGTTTACAAGGTGGAACGGTTCTCCGACCATGCGCCGTTGATTGTCGATTACGACTTCAACCTCTGAAACCGTCACATCAGAATTGAAAAGGGGCGCTCATATGCGCCCCTTTTCAATTTCCGGATCAAAACCCAGTCGTGAATTACTTGCCTGGCTTCATATACATCTGCATGAACGCGGCCGGATCGAGCGGCGGTAAAGCGGCTTCGTCGGGTTTCGCTTCTGCCGCCGGCTCAGGCGCAGGCGAAGGTGCCACCGGAGCAGCTGGTGCGGATGCGGCTGACGCAGCTTGCGGTGCGAAGAAGAAAAACGGCAATGCGACAGGTTGCTGGGCAGACGGCATCCAGGGCTTACTGGAATCAAGCATTGGCGCCGAGGGTTTCTCAACCGGCGGCTTTGCTTGCTGCTGAGCTTGCGGCATCAGAAACGGGTTGAACGGGAATGCCTGCTGCATCGGCTGCTGCATCGGCCGCTGAACGGGCTGAACCGATTGCGCGGGCGGTTGCATCATGCCGAAAAAATTGGGCACGGTAGGCTGTTGCTGGACCGGCTGCGGTGCGCCATAAAAGTTGGGAAAAGAGGCTCGCTGTTGTTGCATGGGCTGAGTTTGCATACCAAACAAGTTGCCCAGCGAGAGTTGCTGTTGCTGTGACGGCTGCTGTTGCGCGCCGTAAGGCATATACGGATACCCCTGTTGCTGCTGCATCGGGTAATAGCTGCCCGGCATCATGTTTTGCGGTTGCTGCGCTGCAAAAGGCATGTTCGGGTAGGACGGCATCGATGGACTGAAAGCCGGCGCGCCGAAGGGTTGTTGCTGCGGCGGACGTGCATAGGGATTGCCACCAAAGGGATT
>Ga0105047_10007200_pt1 | contig 18798 bp, 30 predicted proteins | sample MAT04_FD_78384 | JGI IMG/M metagenome (GOLD analysis project Ga0105047, IMG submission 78384) | Freshwater microbial communities from Lake Fryxell liftoff mats and glacier meltwater in Antarctica - MAT-04 (megahit assembly) | ecosystem: Environmental > Aquatic > Freshwater > Ice > Liftoff... | reverse complement strand
GGTGGTGAACCGCGCGCCGCTGAGCAGTTCGACCAGGTTGTAGATCTTTTCGCGCTCGGTGAAGGTGTGCAGGAAGACGGTCATCGCGCCGCAATCCATGGCAAAGGTGCCGACGCCGAGGAGATGCGAGCTGATGCGCGCGATCTCGCAGCAGATCACGCGGATGGCCTGCCCGCGCGGCGGGAGCGTCCAGCCCATGAGCTTCTCGACGGCCAGCGCGTAGGCGACGTTGTTGGCGATGGGGGCGAGGTAATCCAGCCGATCCGTATAGGGGATGAACTGATTGTAGTGCATGTTCTCAGCGATCTTTTCGTCGCCGCGATGCAGGTAGCCGATGTCCGGAGTGGCCTTGGTGATGATCTCGCCATCCATCTCCAGGACGAGCCGGAGCACCCCGTGCGTCGCCGGATGCGACGGCCCCATATTGAGAACCATTTTCTCGCCGAGGAGGTCCTGATGCTGGCCGGCGATCTCGGCAGCGGAGTGGCCTTTGGCGAGGGTGTCGGGCAGTTCGAGTTCAGTCGTGGTGACGGCCATGGCGTGTGCCGGGACGGTGGTTTGCCGCGCGCGGCGTCGCAAGTGGATTATGTGAAAAGATTCACAAGGAAGGGGCGGCCTTGCCTATTGCGCCCTCCCACATTGATTGGCACGCTGGAGCAACAGGGCATGTCAGGGCTTCACGAATTATCCATTTCTCAACCGGTCGCGTATGCCGTCCTGGTTCTCAGCTTGATCGCCGTCGCGGGACTGGCGCTGGGCAGCCTGAAAGTCCGCGGGATTGGCCTGGGCACGGCGGGTGTTCTTTTCGCCGGCATCGCCTTCGGTCATTTCGGCTTCCAGATCGACCACCAGATTCTCGACTTCGTCCGCGAGTTCGGACTGATTCTGTTTGTCTTCACCATCGGGCTCCAGCTCGGCCCCGGATTTTTTGCCTCGTTGCGCCGGGAAGGCCTCCGGTTGAACCTGCTCGCGGCATCCATCGTCATCGGGGGCGCGGTCACCGCGGTCGGCGCCGGGTGGGTGATGAAGATCGACGGGGCCGCGGTGCTCGGCGTCTTTTCCGGCGCGACGACCAACACCCCGTCGCTCGGCGCCGCCCAGCAGGCCATGGCCACGCTGGGCACGATCGCGCCCGACAGAGCGACCCTCCCGGCGCTGGCCTACGCGGTCAGCTACCCGATCGGCATCGTGGGCATCATCGCCACGCTGCTCTTCCTGCGCTCGGCTTTCCGCATCGACGCGGAGCTGGAGGCGGAAATGTTTCACGCCGAACGGCAGCGCGGCGTCCAGCCACTCAAAAGGGCAAATCTGCTCGTGGAAAACATGAATCTCGATGGCGTGATGATCTCCGAGGTGCCCGGCCTTCAAGAGACCGGCGTAACGATCGCGCGCATCCGCCGACCCGGCCAGAAAACGGTCCAGGCAGCCACCCGCGAAACGGTGTTGCACGGAGGCGATACGATTCTCGCGGTCGGCACGCGACCCAATCTTCACCGCTTTCAGATGGTCGTCGGACGCGAGACGGATACGGATCTCTTTCAGGCACCCGGCGACATCACCTTTCGCCGCGTCGTCGCGACGCGTCCGGAAGTGCTCGGAAGAACGGTCGGGGAACTCGGCCTTGATCATCTTTATAACGTCGCCGTAACCCGCGTGAATCGCGCCGGCATCGAGATGACGGCGGTCACGGACTTGCGGCTGCAATTCGGTGACCGGCTCCACGTCGTCGGCGACGAAGAAAGCCTGGCCAAGGTCGGTGACGTGCTGGGCAACTCGGTGAAGGCGCTGAACGAAACTCACTTCATCCCGGTTTTCCTCGGCATTGCCCTGGGCGTGACGGCCGGTGTCATCCCCTTTCAATTGCCCGGCCTGCCCGTGCCCGTGCGCCTCGGCATCGCGGGCGGACCGCTGATCCTGGCCATCCTGCTCAGCCGCATCGGCCGCGTCGGCCGGCTCGTCTGGCACATGCCGGCCAACGCCAACCTCGCCTTCCGTGAATTGGGCATCACGCTCTTCCTCGCCTGCGTCGGGCTGAAGGCGGGCACACAATTCTTTGCGATGGTCTTCAGCGCCAGCGGGCTCGTCTGGGTGCTCGCGGCGCTGCTCGTAACCATGATTCCGCTCATCATCGTCGGGCTCATCGCCCGCGCAGGGATGAAGCTGAACTACATGACGATCTGCGGTCTGATCGCCGGCAGCATGACGGACCCGCCGGCCCTCGCCTTCGCCGGCGCGATCAGCAAATCCGACGCGCCCTCGGTCTCCTACGCGACCGTCTATCCGCTCTCCATGTTGCTGCGGATCACGACCGCGCAGGCGCTGGTCTTCGTGCTCTGCCGGTAAACACGGTCCCCGGCAGCGTAGTCGCAAATTGCGAAAGAAAACTGGCGGGGCGAGGCGCGCCCCTTCTAAAAAGAACCCCGCGACTCCCCTGCTCCATTCATGATCAAGATCGACAACGACCTCCGGCCCGCGGACCTGCGCACGAAAGTGGAACGCCTTTGGGAAGTCTCCGCACCCAAGATTCTCGCCATGGACCGCACCGAGAATGGCGGCCCGGTGCCGGTTTTCACGGTGCAGGGAAAGTTTACCTCGCGCGGCTGGACGGATTGGACGCTGGGCTTCGTGTACGGCTCGGCGCTGCTCCAGTTCGACGCGTTTTGGGATGAGGCTTTTCTCAAGATCGGGCGCGAGCGCACGCTCCAGCGCATGGCGCCCTACGTGACGCACTTCGGCACCCACGACCACGGCTTCAACAACGTGAGCACCTACGGCAACCTCTGGCGGCTCATGAAGGAGAACCGCCTCAAGGCGGACGAGGCAGAGACGAATTTCTACGATCTCGCGCTGAAATCCTCCGGCGCGGTGCAGGCCCAACGCTGGACCCACATTTCCAACGGCGAAGGTTTCATCCATTCCTTTAACGGCCCGCATTCGCTCTTCGCCGATACCATGCGCTCGCTGCGTTCGCTCGCCCTGGCCCACAAGCTCGGCCACGTCCTCCTCGCCGAGCGCGACGAAAAACTCTCGCTGCTTCGCCGGCTCATCGAACACGCGCGCACGACCGCGAAGTGGTCCATCTACTACGGCACCGGTCGTGACAGCTACGATGTGCGCGGGCGCGTCGCCCAGGAGAGCATTTTCAATGTCGCCGATGGCTTCTATCGCAGCCCCGGCTCGCAGCAGGGCTACTCGCCCTTCACGACCTGCACGCGCTCCCTCGCGTGGATCATGCTCGGCTATACCGAGCAGCTCGAATACCTCGCGACGCTCGCCGACAGCGAGCTGGACAAAGTGGGTGGACGCGAAGCTGTCGAAGCCGTCTTCCTCAATGCCGCGCGAGCCAGTTCCGACTACTACATCGAGCGCACGCCCACCGACGGCATCCCCTACTGGGACACCGGCGCGCCCGGCCTGCAATTTCTCGGCAACCACCTCGACCGTCCGGCCGACCCGTTCAACGACTTCGAGCCCGTGGACAGTTCCGCCGCCGCCATCGCCGCGCAGGGCCTGCTGCGGCTCGGCAATTTCCTCACCACACGGGGGCAGTTCGTCGATGCCGAGCGCTACTGGCAGGCCGGCCTCACCGTGCTGAGCACGCTTTTCAGCGAACCCTACCTCTGCACTGACCCAAACCATCACGGGCTCATCCTTCACGCCGTCTATCATCGCCCCAACGGCTGGGACTACATCCCCAACGACCGGCGGGTGCCGTGCGGAGAAGCCACGATGTGGGGCGACTATCACGCCCGCGAAGTCGCGCTCTACCTCCAGCGCATCTACGAGGAAAAACCGTATTTAACCTTCTTCGGCGCATGATCCTCTCCGACCTCTCGCAAATCGCTGCCCGCCGCTATCCCGCGCGCCGCCAGACCCAGAATCTCATCGGCGGCGTGGCGCCGATTCAGGCGAAGAACTTTAGCAAGGGCAACGTGACGCTCGACCCGAAGGGCGGCCAGGTGCCGTGGCACAACCAGGAGCAGGAGGAGGTCTATTTCATCGTCGAGGGTGAGGGCGAGAGGTGTCTCGGCGAAGAACGCCAGCGCGTGACCGGTGGCCAGATGATCTTCATTCCTTCAGGCGTCTTCCATCAGCTCACCAACATCGGCGACACTCCATTGCGGATGATCTACTGCTACGGCCCCGCTGGCGATGTGGCGCACTGGCGGCAGGAACTCGACGGCACCCTGCCCCGCGCCGGTTTCGAAGCGCCGCCCCTGCCGGAAGGCGCGTGGCCACAATGCACCGACAAACCGCCAGCGTGAGTTTTCCGCCGCAAAGCTGGCCGGTCCACTCCGCGCCTGCCGCGAATTTCCGCTTTCCTCTTTCGCCTTTCACTTTCACCCTCCCCGCCATGACCGAAGCCCAGCAGCAGATGATCGACAAAGCCTTCGAGATGCTCAGCGAGCACTTCGACCATGTGGTGATCGCCGTCGGCACCTACGACGAGGACAAACAATACACCACCACGGCCTCCTACTATGGCGGCGTGGCCCCGGCCATCGGCCTCTGCAAACTTTACGAAAATCGCTGGACCAAAGAGCATCTCTGGGGTTCCGACGACGATCAGGATTAGGCGGACCAGCCGGATTGCTTCGCTGGAAAACAAAACGGCGCAGGCCGCACGAGGCAGCCTGCGCCGGAAATGTGGCTCTCGGGCTTAGCGGGAGTAAAGCTCGACGATCAACTGCTCGTTGACGATCGGAGCGATCTCCTCACGCGTCGGGATGCGTGAAACCTTGCCGCTGAATTGCTCCTTATCGACCGTGAGCCAATCCGGCACCGGCGTGATCTGGGTCAGTTCGAGATTCTTGGCCGCGAGCCGGCGCGATTGCGGCTTCTCTTTCACCGTGATGGCATCGCCGGGCTTCACGTTGAACGAGGAGATGTTGACCTTGCGGCCATTCACCTGGACGTGGCCGTGGGAGACCATCTGGCGGGCAGCACTGCGGGAATTCGCAAAGCCGAGGCGGTAGATGACGTTGTCGAGACGGGTCTCGAGAAGCTGGAGCAGGATCTCGCCAGTCACACCGCGCTTGGTGGAAGCGATGCTGAAGTAGCGGCGGAACTGACGCTCCAGGATGCCGTATTGATAACGGAGCTTCTGCTTTTCCGCGAGGGCCACGGAGTACTCGGATTGCTTGCGCCGGGAACCCTTCGGGCCGTGCATGCCGGGGCCGTAGTTCTTACGTTCGAGCGCCTTGGACGGGCCAAAGATGGCGACTCCGAAGCGGCGGCTGATTTTCGATTTGGGGCCTGTGTAACGTGCCATAAAAGTGAGTGGGTAGGTGGGTGAAAGCGATCAGACGCGGCGTTGTTTCGGCGGGCGGCAGCCATTGTGCGGCACTGGCGTCACGTCTTTGATGATGCTGATTTCCAAGCCGACGGCCTGGATCGCACGAACGGCGGACTCACGACCAGCGCCCGGTCCCTTGACGCGGACTTCGACTTCCTTGAGACCGTGGCCCATCGCCTGACGGCAGGCGTCCTGCGCGACCATCTGCGCCGCGTAAGCGGTGCTCTTGCGCGAGCCCTTGAAGCCGCACTTGCCACCGCTAGACCAGCCGAGGGTCGAGCCGTTCAGATCAGTGATCGTGACGATCGTGTTATTGAACGAAGCCACAATGTGCGCGATGCCCGTGTGCACATTCTTGCTACCTTTGGCTTTGACGATTTTGATCTGCTCGACGACCGCGTTGGGATCGAGCGAGAGGTTTTCTTCCTTTTTGGGCTCAGCCACTGCGGTCGCAGCGGCCTTCTTGCCTTTGGAAGCTTTGACTTTCGCAGCCTTCGGTGCAGCCGGTTCGGCGGCAGGGGCGGTGACAGGAGCCGCAGTCTCGGTGACCACGGGAGCTGCAACCTCCGCGGGAGCGGCGGGCGTTTCGGCGTCAGCCTTCGGTTTCTTGGAATCTGGCATATACGTTCTGGTTCGAGATTATTTGCCGGCCTTGGCGTCTTTGGCGCGCTGCACACCGACGGTCTTGCGCGGTCCCTTGCGGGTCCGGGCATTAGTCGAAGTACGCTGGCCGCGGACGGGCAGGCTGCGGCGATGGCGAATGCCGCGATAGCAGTTGATCGCCTGGAGTCGCTTAAGATTGGATTGGAGTTCGCGGCGCAGGTCGCCTTCGATCGGCAGCTTACTCGCGGTGATGGCTTGAATGATCTGATTCAGTTGCTCATTCGACAAATCCTTCGCGCGGGCGTCGGGATTGATATTGGCCTGCTCGAGGATGCGCACCGCAGTGCTCGGGCCAATGCCGTAGATGTAAGGAAGCGACGCAGCGATGCGTTTGTCGCCGGGAATTTCAACGCCGAGGATACGGGGCATAATGGTGTTTGGTTGGGGCTTAGCCTTGCCGCTGCTTGTGGCGCGTATTCTTGCAAATCACGCGGACCACGTTTTTGCGCTTCACGATGCGGCAGGCTTCGCAAAGGCGTTTGACGGATGCTCTTACTTTCATGGTTTAAAAATCGTTTCGGTTTTGGAGGACAAAAAATCGCGCCGGAGAGGGTTTTCCCCAGAGCGATCTCAACTAATTTGCTACTTTTGCCGGAAGGTAATCCGACCTTTGGTCAAATCGTAGGGCGACATCTCTAACAGAACTTTGTCCCCTGGCAAGATGCGAATGAAGTGCAAACGCATTTTTCCTGAGATGTGCGCGAGGACGCGGTGGCCGTTCGGTAGTTCGACCCGAAACATGGTATTGGGCAGGAGTTCGACAACTTTGCCTTCTACTTCAAGAGCGTCTTTTTTCGCCATGTCAGGATTTCGGGTTCGCCCTTCGTGATCAGAACGGTGTGCTCAAAATGCGCGGAAGGTTTGCCGTCGAGCGTCACCACCGTCCACTTGTCACCCAGCACCCGCACGCCTGCGACTCCTAGGTTCACCATGGGCTCGATTGCGATCGTCATGCCGGGCTTGAGCTTCGGGCCACTCCCGCGACGACCGTAGTTGGGCACCTGCGGTTCTTCGTGCAACTTGCGGCCGACGCCATGCCCGACAAACTCGCGCACCACGGTGTAGCCGTTGGCAACGATCTCATCTTCGATCGCCGCGCACAGGTCGCCAAGGCGGCGACCGTTTTGCGCATGGGTGATCGCGAATTCCAAAGTATTCTCGGTGACAGCCAGAAGCCGCTGGACGCGCTCCTCAATCATGCCCACTGGAACTGTCGTCGCCGTATCACCGACCCACCCGTCCTTAATCACTCCGATGTCGAGCTTCACGATGTCGCCATACTGAATCCGGCGCGCACCACCGATTCCATGCACTACTTCCTCATTGACCGAAATACAGATGTTACCGGGAAAACCGCGGTATCCGAGAAAGGCGCTTTTGCAGCCAAGCTCCGCGATGTAATCCGCGGCCGCCTGATCGACCTCGCCGGTCGTGATGCCAGGCCGTACGAGACTGGACACGCGTTCCAAAATGTCGCTCGCCGCACGGCAAGCGTGGCGCATTCGCTCCACTTCGCGTTCGCTCTTAATCGGAATGCTCATACACCTTCCAAAATCCCGCTAAGCCACCGCCACGCGCAAGCTGCTCTCAGATCCAATCAATCGCTGCTGCACTTTCACTGATGGAAACGTCCGGCGATGAGGATCGCCATACCGGCGATGAAAAGTAGCGCAATAGCCACGTAAAGCCAAAGCATCGCACCCTGCTGCACCGCTTCGCCCTTACCGGCCGGACCACGGTCAAAACGCCCGCGGATGCGGCCTTTGCGGAGGAAGCCATCGTAGTGGCGCTGAATCAGATGAGTTTCGATCTGGCGCATCGTATCAAGGATAACACCGACGATGATCAACAAGCTGGTGCCACCGAAAAACTGCGCAGTGATGTAAGGCACATTGAGGCGCTCGGAAAGCATCTGTGGCAGGATGGCAATGATGGTGAGGAAGATGGCACCGGCAAAAGTGAGCCGGGTCATGGTAAAATCCAGGAAGTCGGCTGTCGGTTTACCTGGCCGGACGCCTGGAACATAACCTCCGTACTTCTTGAGATCTTCCGCGATCTGCTGCGGTTGAAATTGCGTGGCTACCCAAAAATAGCTGAAGAAGAAAATCATCACCCCGTAAAGGAGGTAATGCAGCCAGCCTTGACTCAGCATCGCCGCAATCTTCAACGCGGTCGGACTTCCTTTGAATGCCATCGTAGCGATCGTGGAAGGGAACACGAGCAAGGCTTGGGCGAAAATGATCGGCATGACGCCAGCGTAGTTCACCTTCAACGGCATATACTGAGTTTGACCGCCATAGACCTTCCGCCCCACAACCCGTTTCGCATATTGCACGCTGATCCGGCGCTGCGCCTGCGTGACACAAATAACCGCCGCGATGACCAACACCAGAAAGGCGATCATCAGCACCAAAACCATCGGATTGACCTGGCTGGCCTGACCTCCCGATGGGACAAACGTGCGCCACGCCTGAATGAGCGCCGCTGGAAGTTGGGCGACGATGCCGACTGAAATGATCAGCGACATGCCGTTGCCGACGCCGCGGTCGGTAATCTGATCACCGAGCCACATTAGGAACATCGTCCCCGCCGTGAGCGTGATGACCGTCATCACGCGGAAGGTGATGCCCGGTTCAGCCACGAGAGGAACACCCATCCGGTTGATGGTGTCCATGATGCCGTTGAGGAAAGGATTCGAGGCTGGATTCTCGAAGGAAAGCGCCAGGAGATAGCCTTGGAACAAACACAACGCGATGGTCGCGTAGCGCGTGTACTGCATGATCTTCTGCCGTCCCCCATCTTCTTTGGAAAGCTTGCTGAGTTGCGGGATCACCGCGGTCAGCAACTGCAACATGATCGAAGCGCTGATGTAGGGCATCACGCCGAGCGAGAAGAGCGCGCAATTTTCCAGCGCACCGCCGCTGAAGATATTGAACAGTGCCGCGATACTGCCGCCCGCCTCGTTGTTCACCTGCGAGGCAAACCACGATTGGAGGACCGAAGCATTCACGCCCGGGCAGGTAATCGCCGCACCCACGCGGACGATGACCAGCATGACAAGCGTGAACAGCACGCGACTCCGGAGCTCCGGAATCTTGAAGGTGTTGGTAAAGGCGGAGATCATCGTGGCGCGGAGAAACGGATGCCGGTTAACAAAGCACTACCGACCCGTGCGCCGTGCAACCAGCGAGGGCCATTACTTAAGAGTCAGCGTCCCGCCGGACTTTTCGATGGCCGCCTTGGCCGTCTCGCTCGCCTTGTGGGCGGTGATCGTCAGCTTCTTGGTCAATTCGCCGCTGCCAAGAATTTTGACCTGATCGTAGGGACGGCGAATCACGCCGGCCGCGAGCAAAGTCTGTTCGTCCACGGTCGCGCCGTCCTCAAACGCATTGAGCGCATCGAGGTTCACGACGGCAAACTTCGTCTTGAAGTTGGCGTTATTGAAACCGCGTTTGGGCATGCGGCGAAGGAGCGGCATCTGGCCGCCTTCGAAGCCAAGGCGAATGCTGCCGCCGGAACGCGCTTTCTGACCCTTGTGGCCTTTGCCCGAGGTCTTGCCGTGGCCGCTGCTTTCGCCGCAGCCGAGACGCTTGACCCGATGCTTGGAGCCGGGACGGGGTTTGAGAGTGTGCAAATCCATAACTGCTTATTCTTGGGAGTTGTTGGTGCTCTTCACCGCGATGCCGCGGGTTTTGAAAATTTCTTCCCGCAGTCGGAGCTGCTGGAGCGCGCCGATCGTGGCCTTGACCACGTTGGCGTGGTTGCTCGAGCCCAGCGACTTCGCGAGCACGTCGCGAATGCCGGCTGCTTCGACGACGGCGCGAACGCCACCACCCGCGATGACCCCGGTTCCAGGCGAAGCCGGACGCAGAAGCACGCGACCACCACCATGTTCACCGATCACTTCATGCGGAATCGTATTCTCACGAACCGAAATCTTGACCATCGACTTCTTGGCCGACTCGGAAGCCTTGCGAATCGCTTCGCTGACTTCGTTCGCCTTGCCGAAACCGCAGCCCACTTTGCCGAGCTTGTCGCCCGTCACGATGAGCGCGCTGAAGCTGAAGCGGCGTCCACCCTTCACGACTTTGGCGCAACGGTTGATGAAAACCACCTTCTCCGTCAGGCCGGATTCGTCCTTGGGTTTGTCCTGCCGGTCACGACGACCGCGGTTGCCTTGTCCTTGTCTGGGTTCTGCCATAAAAAATCTGTGGATTAAAAGTCGAGGCCGCCTTCGCGAGCCGCATCGGCGAGGGCTTTGACCTTGCCGTGATAAAAGAAGCCGCCGCGATCGAAAACGACCTTGCTGATGTTCTTAGCCTTCGCACGTTCCGCGACCGCCTTGCCGATCTTGACGGCCGTCGCGACGTTCGCGCGGGCGCTGTCGGCCAAAGTCTTCTCGGTGGTGTTGGCAGAGGCCAGCGTTTTGCCGGATTCGTCGTCGATCACCTGAGCGGTGATGTTTTTGCCGGAAAAATGCACGGCGAGGCGCGGACGCTCCGATGTGCCGGAGACCTTCTTGCGCAGGCGCGTGTGGCGCAGTTTGAGCGGTTTAATTTTCTTCGTAGCCATGACTTATTGGACGGTTTTGCCTTCCTTGCGCTGGATCTGTTCGCCGGCGTAACGCACACCCTTGCCCTTGTATGGTTCTGGCGGGTAGTAGGCGCGGATGTCGGCGGCGACCTGGCCAACGAGCTGGCGGTCGATGCCTTCGACTTTGATTTTGGTGTTCTCTGCGACGGTAATCTTGATGCCTTCAGGGATCGGGAAGTGAAGATCGTGCGAGAAGCCGAGGTTCAGGTCGAGGATGGGTCCCTTAACCGCGGCCTTAAAGCCGACGCCTTGAATTTCGAGATCCTTGACGAAACCGGTCGAGACGCCGGTCACGATGTTATTGACCAGCGCGCGGGATAGACCGTGCAACGCGCGGACCTTGCGATCTTCGCTGGTGCGCTCGATATGGACGGTGTTGCCTTCGACTCGACCGGTAATCTGCTTGGGCAGGGTCCACTCGAGTTTACCCTTCGGGCCTTCAGCGGTAACCGCGCCCTGGCCGGAAATGTTAAGCTTCACTTTGGCCGGAAGCTCGATGATTTTTTTGCCGATACGAGACATAGCTAATTCGTTGTTACCAAACGTAGGCGAGCAATTCGCCGCCGACGTTCTGCTTCTTGGCCTCGCGGCCACTGATGATGCCTTGCGGGGTGGAAAGGATGGAGATGCCCATGCCGCCGAGGACGCGCGGGATTTCCGTCGCGCCGACATACTTGCGCAGGCCGGGCTTGCTCACGCGCTTCAGACCCGTGATGGCCGATACGCGGTTGTGGTTCTTGGTCGTCACCTTGATCTGTGGGAACTTGCCCGTAGTATCGACCTCGTAGTTGGAGATGTAGCCTTCCTGTTTCAGGATACGGGCGACCTCCGCCTTGATCTTCGAGTAAGGCGCGATGACTTCCTCCTTTTTGGCCATGCCCGCATTGCGGAGGCGCGTCAGGAAATCGGCGATGGGATCGGAAAGTTGGCTCATGGTCTTGCTTAGGCGTTCGCTGCTGCGGCTGCGGCGGCTTCTTCGGCAGCCTTCTTGGCGAGCCGGGCCTTGTCGGAGAAGGGCATGCCCAGTTCCGACAACAGCGACTTCGCTTCTTCGTTGGTCGTCGCAGTCGTGACGATGGTGACGTCGAAACCGATGTTCCGCTTGATCTTGTCGAGTTCAACCTCGGGGAAGATCGACTGGTCCGGCACGCCGAGCGTATAGTTGCCGTTGCCGTCGAATGCGCGGGTCGAAACGCCGCGGAAATCGCGGATGCGCGGCAGGGCCGTCTTGATTAGACGCTCGAGGAACTCATACATGCGGGGACCGCGCAGAGTGACCTTCGCGCCAATCGGCTGGTGCTGGCGCAGTTTAAAATTCGCGATGCTCTTCTTCGAGCGAGTTTCGGCAGGTTTCTGGCCCGTGATGAGGGCAAGTTCAGCCTTCGTATCTTCCAAGCCCTGCTTCACGTCGGTGTTGGCATTCACGCAGCTATTCACGACGACCTTCTCGATCTTCGGAACCTGGTTGACGTTCTTGTAACCGTGTTTTTCCTGCAGCGCAGGAATCACGCGGTCTTTGTAAAATTGGTAGAGTTCAACAGCCATGACTAGCTAGCTTTCTTTTTGGACTTTGTCTTCGTCGTCTTGCTGGTGGCTTCCGCCTCCTCGACTTTCTTGACGTTGGAAATGTGGATCGGGCCCTCGCGTTCGAGGATGGCGCCCTGAGGATTATCCTGGGACTTGCGAGTGTGCTTTTTGATCAAGCGCACACCTTCAACCAGAACCTGCGACTTCTTCGGCAGGACCGCGAGGACTTTGCCGGCCGAACCCTTGTGGTTGCCGGAAATGACAGTGACTTGGTCACCCTTCTTCACGTGGAAATTCTGACGAGCCATGATTAGAGCACCTCCGGGGCGAGCGAGACGATCTTCATGAAGTTCTTCTCGCGGAGTTCACGGGCGACGGGGCCGAAGATACGGGTGCCGCGCGGGTTGAGATCTTTGTCGATGATGACGATCGCGTTGTTGTCGAAGCGCAGGTAGCTGCCGTCTTCGCGGCGAATCGGATGCCGCGTCCGCACGACCACGGCACGCACGACTTCACCCTTCTTCACCGTGCCGCCGGCACTGGCTTCGCGAACGTGCGCGGTGATGACATCGCCGACGAAAGCCTCGGGCGAGTTCTTCTTGCCGATGACGCCGATCATCTTGGCCATGCGGGCGCCGGTATTGTCAGCGACATCGAGTCTGGAACGAATCTGGAGCATAAATTTGGGGCGCGGACTATACGCTAGTGTTTAACGATTTCAACCAGGCGCCAGCGCTTGAGTTTGGAAAGCGGGCGGGTCTCGGCGATGCGGACGGTATCTCCGGGCTGCGCCTTGCCTTCTTCGTCGTGAGCGTAGAAGCGTTTGATCTGCTTGATGATCTTGCCAAACTTGGCGTGCGGCACGCGGGTCGTGGTTTCGACGACGAGCGTCTTGGACATCTTGGTCGAGACGACTTGGCCGACGCGCTCCTTGCGGAGACCGCGCGACGGGGTTTCGACAGTGGCTGTGGTGGAATCTTCGCTCATGGCTTACTTGGCGGCCGCGGGCGCAGCCTTGGTTTTTTGGGTCAGCACCGTCTCGATGCGCGCGATTTCGCGACGGATGTCGCGGAGCGTGCTCGGCTTTTCGAGCTGGCCGCTCTGCTGCTGGATCCGCAGGTGGAAACTTTCTTCGCGCAGCTCATGCTTGCGCGCGACCAGTTCAGCCTGGCTCAGTTCACGAATTTCTTTGGTCTTCATAGACTAGGCGGCACGGTGGCGGGTGAGGAATTTGACACGGATCGGCAGCTTGTCCGCGGCGAGTCGCAAGGACTCACGCGCCACGGATTCAGAAACGCCGTCGAGTTCGAAGAGGATGTTGCCGGGGCGAACGGTCGCCACCCAGTACTCGGGAGCGCCCTTGCCCTTACCCATGCGGGTTTCCGGCGGACGCGAAGTCACCGACTTGTCGGGAAAAATGCGGATCCAGAGCTTGCCCTTGCGCTTCATGTTGCGGGTGAGCGCAACGCGGGCGGCTTCGATCTGGGTATTGGTGATCCACGCCCGGTCCAGCGTCTGCAGAGCAAACGCGCCGAAGTCGATCGAGACATTGCGTGAAGCCGTGCCCTTGCGCGAACCGCGCTGGGACTTGCGATACTTCACTCGTTTTGGCATCAAAGGCATAACAGGTATTCCTTAGGTAAAGTGCTGGAGTCGGATGGTTAGGCGGCGGGCTGCTCGGCCGGAGCCGGAGTTTCGCGCTTCTCGACGGGTTGCGGTTCGGCAGCGCCTTCCGGCTTACACAGCCAGCATTTAACGCCGATCTTTCCGTAAACGGTGTTGGCTTCCGCGAAGCCGTAATCGATCGCCTGGCGCAGGGTATGGAGCGGGATCTTGCCCTCGCGATACCATTCCGCCCGGCTGATTTCCGCGCCACCGAGGCGGCCGGCGCAGCGCAGCTTGATGCCTTGTGCGCCAAAATCCATCGTCTGCTGGATCGACTTCTTCATCGCGCGGCGGAAGCTGATCCGGCGCTCGATCTGGAGAGCCACGTTTTCCGCGACGAGCTGAGCGTCGAGTTCCGGAGTCTTGATTTCCTGAATGTCGATCTTCACCGACTTGCCACCGGCCATCTTGCCGATCTCTTCGGTCATCTTCTCGATCTCGGTGCCTTTGCGGCCGATCACGATACCGGGACGCGCGGTGAAAATAGTGACGCGAATGCTGTTCCAGGCGCGCTCGATGACGATCTTCGCCACCGCGGCGAGGCGCAGCTTGTCCTTCACGTAAGTGCGGATTTTGAGATCCGAATTCAGGAACTCCGGCAATTCCTTGGGGGAGGCATACCAGCGGGAGCGCCAGTCGTGGTTCACCGCCAGGCGGTAGCCAATTGGATTAACTTTCTGACCCATAGTTATTCTTGTGTAGTGGTCGGCTCAGCGGCGGGAGCGGTAGCTTCAGGAGCGGGCGCGGGCGCCTGCTTCTTCGCCGCGGGTTTCGCAGACTTTTTCTTGGCCGGCGACTTCTTCGCCGTGCGCTTGGGTTTGATCTCGATCTCGTCGGTCAAAATGATGCGGATATGCGAGGTGCGCTTGCGGATCGGGCCGGCACTGCCGCGAGCCTTGGGCTGGAAACGCTTGAAGGTCGGGCCTTCACCCACGGTCGCTTCCTGCACGACGAGTTTGTCGGCGCGGAGGTTGTTGTTGTTCTCGGCGTTGGCCACAGCGCTCTTCAGCGTCTTGGCGATGAGCACGGCGGCCTTGCGCGGCGTGAACGCAAGGAGGTCGAGCGCTGCCGCTACCGGCAAGCCCTGAATCTCACGCGTCACTTCCCGGCATTTAAATGCCGAGATGCGGGCGCCTCGATAGATGGATTTGATCTGCATGTGCTCTTCTAAGTTTGGTTAGGTAAATTTATTGGCGGGCGTCCACCTTCAGGCGGTCACCCACTTTGATGCGGTCTTTTTCAGAACTCAGATTTTGAATAGTGGCCCCGGCAATTTTTTCGCGGACATCGACGACGCGCACGCTGCCGATGAGACGCTGGTCACGGATCACCTGGAAGGGCATCCCGACTTTCACGCCGTGTTTGCTACCGAGGTTCATGACAACCAACGCGAGGTCATCCTTAACGCTGATCACTCCTCCGTCCGAAATCGTCGCCGGCATCGGATTCGCTTCTACTGCGTTTGGCGAGTTAAGGCCAAGCGCGAGGTTCGCGTTGCGGATTTCCGCTTCGAGCGAGAGCCGGGCTTCGGCATTCGCACCCGTGGCCGTCCTCGCATAAAGCGAAGCCGCTTCGGAAAGTCGCACGATCGCTTCGGAGAGTTGTTTCTTCTCGTCGGCCATCACGCGGAGATCGCTCACCGCAGTCAGCAGTCGTTGCTCCAGTTTCGATTTGTTGCCGCCGGCGGTTTCGAGCCCGAGGGCTTCGATCTTGAGCTGCAACTCCATCGCCCGGCGTTTGAAGACTTCATTTTCTCCACTGGCCACCGCGAGATTTTTTCTCATGTCGGCCAGCGTCTTCTGCGTTTCGGCTAAAGCGTCACCGAGTTGTTTCTTCTCTCCGAGAACTTTCTCGAGGGTCATTTTCAACTCACTGTATTCAATATCTAAATCTGACAAAGAACCTTTGGCTTGCGCCCCCAGTCTTGCGACTGCGAGCAAACAAAGCCCGGCGACCAGTGCTGCAAACTTCAGGCCGAGAGTCGAGAGCTTCATTTGCCTCAACACTGGACCATCGGCCGGCGTTACTTGGTGACCTTCGCGGTGTGGGAACCGTGCTTCTTGAAGATTCGCGTGGGCGAAAATTCTCCAAGCTTGTGCCCCACCATGTTCTCCGTCACGAAGACGGAGTTAAAAATTTTGCCGTTGTGCACGAGGAAAGTGTGCCCAACGAATTCCGGCGTGATCATCGAACGGCGCGACCAGGTCTTGATCGGCTTTTTGACCGGCGCAGCATTCATCTTATCGATTTTTTCGAAGAGATGTCCGTCAACGAACGGACCTTTTTTGAGAGAACGACCCATATCTAGTTAATTATTTCTTCTTCGATTTGCGACGCTCGACGATGAAGTTGTTGCTGGTCTTGTGCTTGCGGCGGGTCTTGAAACCCTTGGCGAGCTGACCCCATGGCGACATCGGATGATGACGGCCACCACCGCCCTTCGATTTACCCTGACCACCACCGTTCGGGTGATCGATCGGGTTCATGACCATACCGCGGACAGTCGGACGAACCCCGCGCCAGCGGCTGCGGCCCGCCTTGCCCGAAGATTCATTCATGTGCTCGACATTGCCAACCTGACCGATGGTGGCATAGCAGGCTTCGTGAATCTTGCGGAGTTCACCAGAGGGCAGCTTGACCAGTGCGTAACCGGATTCGCGGTTATTCAGAATGACCAACTGACCGGCACTGCGGGCGATCTGACCACCGCGGCCGGCAACGAGTTCCACATTGTGGACCGAGGCGCCGAGCGGGATCGACTTGAGCGGAAGCGCGTTACCGACCTTCGGCTCCACGTTGTCGCCAGCGGTAACTTTGTCGCCCACGCCGAGACCGACTGGGGCGAGGATGTAAGCCTTTTCGCCATCCGTGTACTGGAGAAGCGCGATGCGGCAGGTGCGGTTTGGATCGTATTCAATCGCCTTCACTTCTGCTTCGATGCCGCGCTTGCGACGCTTAAAGTCGATGATGCGATACTTCTGCTTGTGACCGCCCCCGATGTGGCGGGTGGTGATGCGACCGTTGTTATTGCGACCACCGGACTTCGACTTGGTTTCGACCAGCGATTTCTCGGGCTTGGATTTGGTGATCTCTTCAAACGAAGGCAGCGCCTTGTAGCGACTGGCTGGAGTGAGGGGACGGAAAGTTTTAAGTGCCATGACTAGTCAGTGGTTAGGCCAGTTCGATCTTGTCGCCTTTTTTGAGCGTGACGATCGCCTTCTTCCAGTCGGACTTGCGACCGAAGGCGGCAGTGCGCTCGCGCTTCTTCTTGCCGGCGTAGTTACAGGTGTTCACCGCGACCACGGTCTTCTTGAAAAGCTTTTCGATGGCTTGCTTGATCTGGATTTTGGTCGCGTGTGGGCGGCACCGGAAAACGTATTTGTTTTCCTTTTCCGCGAGGAGCGTCGCCTTCTCGGTGAGGCGAACCGTATCGATAATGTCGTAGGGCTCGTTCATTTACTTGGCCAGGCGGTCGGCGATTTGGGCGAGTCCGTCATTCGTAATGACGATCTTGCGGTAGTTAAGAAGTTGTTCGGTGTTCACCTCGGAGGAGGTGATGAGCAGCGTTGGCTGGACGTTGCGGGCGGAGAGGTAAGTGGTGTCGTCGAAGGCGGCGGAAACAACCAGCGTCTTCGGTTCATCAGTGATCTGACCGAGCGTCGCAACAAACTGCTTCGTCTTGGGCTCTTTCACGGCGAAGGCATCGACGATAAATACATCGCCCATCTTGATCCGCTCGCTGAGCGCCTTGCGCAACGCAAGCCGCTTCACGCTCTTCGCCACCTTCTTGGAGTAGTCGCGGGGATGCGGCCCGAAGACCACACCGCCACCGACCCAGACGGGGCTCGATTTGTAACCAGCGCGAGCGCGGCCCGTGCCCTTCTGGCGCCAGGGCTTGGCACCAGAACCAGCTACGGTGGCCTTGGTCTTGACGGAGGCCGTGCCGCTGCGGCGATTCGCCCGCATGGCTACTACCGTGTCGTGAATGACCTGGCTGTATTTGCCATTCTCGATCACGTCGATCTTGGCAGCCTTCGCGGCTTCAATAGTAAGAACTTTCGCGGCCATAAATTACTTCGCAGCCTCCGGTTGAGCTTTCTTGGCGGGGCGGACGACAACGTAGCAGCCATTCGCACCGGGAACCGCGCCGCTGATCAGGATCACACCTTCTTCGGCGCGGACCTGTACGACCTTGAGGTTCTGCACGGTCACGCGCTCGTCACCCATGTGACCAGGCATGCCCATGTTCTTCCAAATGCGGCCCGGGGTGGAGCGGTTGCCGATGGCGCCGTTCCGACGATGCATCATCGAACCGTGGGACATCCCCTGCCCGGCCATGTTGTGCTTCTTCATGACGCCCTGGAAACCCTTGCCCTTGGATCGACCGATCACATCCACGATGTCGCCCGCGGCGAATTGCGTGACATTGAGATCCACCGCTCCTTCGAGCGTGGTGCCGTCGGGGAGACGAAATTCTTTGACGAACTTCTTCGGCTCCGAGCCGGCTTTCTTGAAATGTCCGAGCAGCGGCTGCGTGACGCGCTGTTCCTTTTGCACATCGAAGCCAACTTGGATGCCGGCGTAGCCGTCCTTTTCCGTGGTCTTGATTTGCAGAGCGGTGTTGCCGCCCGCTTCGATGACAGTCACAGGCGTAGCTTTGCCCTTGTCGTCATAGATGCGGGTCATCCCGATCTTTTTGCCTAATAGTCCAATCTTCATGTCTTAGTCGGGCGAAAGGTCAGATCTTGATGGTGATGTCCACGCCAGCCGGAAGGTTGAGCTTCTTGAGCTCGTCCACGGTCTTGGCGGTCGGCTCGATGATGTCGAGCAGGCGCTTGTGGGTGCGGATTTCGAACTGCTCCATGGACTTTTTGTCCACGTGCGGGGAGCGGTTCACGGTGAATTTTTCGATGCGCGTAGGGAGCGGGATCGGTCCCGCGACCTTGGCGCCGGTGCGCTTGGCAGTCTCGACGATTTCCGCCGACGACTGGTCGAGCATACGGAAGTCGAAAGCTTTAAGACGGATGCGAATGCGTTGTCCGGACATAAATAGG
>Ga0105047_10007199_pt1 | contig 18800 bp, 14 predicted proteins | sample MAT04_FD_78384 | JGI IMG/M metagenome (GOLD analysis project Ga0105047, IMG submission 78384) | Freshwater microbial communities from Lake Fryxell liftoff mats and glacier meltwater in Antarctica - MAT-04 (megahit assembly) | ecosystem: Environmental > Aquatic > Freshwater > Ice > Liftoff... | reverse complement strand
GGCCGCGCGGCGGAACCCGTGTTCGTGAAGCCGTTCAAGGCATTTGCCGAGGAACATTGCATCACCTGCCACGGGCCGGACTCGCAGAAGGGCGGACTGCGCCTCGATACTCTGTCGACTGATCTGACCGATGAGCGAACGGCCACGGCCTGGATCAACGTGCACGACAAGATTCGCACCGGGGAGATGCCGCCCAAGAAGCGCGAACGCCCCACGGCTGCCGAGTTGGCATCGCTGAAGCCGCTGGAAGAAGATTTGTACGAGGCCTCTCGCGATCGGCAAAAGTCGCAGGGCCGGGTAGAGGTTCGCCGGCTCAACGGCACGGAGTACGAGAACACTCTGCGCGACCTGCTCGGCACGCGCATCTCCGTGAAGGAGATGCTGCCGGAGGACAACTCGGCCGCGGGGTTCGACAACGTCAGTTCCGTTCTGGACATCTCGGCGACGCATCAGCTGCTCTACCAGGAGGCGGCCGAGAAGGCGGTTCTGTCAACCATCCCCGTTCATCCGCCGATTCCGTTCAGCGATACGCGCACTGGCAAGGAGATGAGCGAAAAAGGCTCGAATTTCCGACAGACGCTGGGCCGCAGTTGCAGAGTCGATGGCGATTCGCTCCTGTTCTACAGCAAGCTGCCTCGCTACGGGCTCTGCAGCTCGGCCTCAGTGCCTGCAGCGGGCAGGTACAAGGCGACCATATCAATTGCCGCGCTGGGGGTGGCCAACAAGTCGGTTCCCGCCGCGTTCGCGATCATCGGCCAGGGCCGTGAAGACGCAGTGCTGCAGGAGATGCGCGACATCGCACCCGGAAAGAGCCAACAGATCGTCGTCGAGGTCGACTTGAAGCGCGGGCAGGCGTTCGTCGTCAACCTCATGATTCACTGGGACATCCGGGCGTTCAAGAAAGCACTCGAAGAACATACGGGCCCCGGCCTGCGTGTCGATTGGATCAGGATCGAAGCCGTCACCGAGCCGTTCCCGCCCCTGGCGTATCAGAAGTTGTTCGCCGGTGTGCCACTGAAGGCCCGGTCGGTGGCCAAGGCCGAGAGTGAAGGCAAGCCGGCACCGAAGATCTCGCCCACGCGCCCGGAACAGCAATGGCAGAACGACCCGCTTGTGCCCGCGTCGGCTGAGCCGAAGAAGGATGCCGAACGGCTGATCCGCAGCTTCCTGCCGCGCGCGTTTCGTCGCCCCGTCAGCGACGATCTGGCGAAGCAGTTCGTCGCACGCGTTCATGCCCGACTCGACAACGGCTACACGTTTGCCGACGCCATGCTCTACGGCTACAAGGCGATCCTGACCTCGCCGCATTTTCTGTTGTTGCTCGACCAACCGGCCGGCAAGACGGTGTCAGTTCAACTGGATGATTATGCCCTCGCCAGTCGACTGGCCTACTTCCTGTGGTCGATGCCGCCCGATGCGGAACTGCTGGCGGTCGCGGCCAAGGGCGAACTCATTAAGCCCGATGTGATACGGGCGCAGACCGAACGGTTGCTGAAATCGCCGAAGGCAAAGAACTTCACCGACAACTTCACCGGCCAATGGCTTGACCTGCGGAAGATCGACTCGACCATCCCCGACCCGCAACTGTGCGGTGAGTTCGATGGCACGTTGCTCTACGCCATGCCGCGCGAGACGACGCACTTCTTCGATGAAGTGCTGGCGAACGACCGCAGCCTGCTTGAGTTCATCGATTCCGACTGGACGATGCTCAACGAACGCCTCGCCAGGCACTATGGCATCCCGGGTGTCGAAGGCAACCACTTCCGCAAGGTGGTGCTGCCGGCCAACAGCCATCGCGGCGGCGTGATCACGCAGGCTGCCGTGCTGAAGGTGACCGCCGACGGCACGCGGACCTCCCCGGTGCTTCGCGGCAAATGGGTGCTGGAGAAGATCATCGGCCGACCGCCGTCCCCACCGCCGCCCGATGTTCCCGCCATCGAGCCGGACATTCGCGGTGCGACCACCATCCGCCAGCAACTCGATAAGCACCGCAACATCGCGGCATGCGCGTCGTGCCATGTGCATATTGACCCGCCCGGCTTCGCGCTCGAGAACTTCGACCCGATCGGCACCTGGCGAGAGTTCTACCGCGCCACCGCACGCACGAAGGCCGGCGTAGTTAGCCTCCCCGGTTACACAGGCCGGGCGTTCTTCCGCGGCCCTGACGTCGAGCTGGGCGGCGAGACGCCCGAAGGTATCAAGTTCACGACGATTGAAGACTACAAGAAACTACTGCTGTCCAACAAGGATCAGTTGAGCCGCAGCCTGACCGAAAAAGTGATGATCTACGCCACCGGGGCCGACATTGAGTTCGCCGACCGCGAAGTGGTGGAACAGATTGTCGAGAAACTGAAAAAGAACAACTACGGCTTCCGGACACTGGTCCATGAAGTCGTGCAGAGCCGGGTGTTCCGCGAAAAATAAGTCGTCGCGTTAGCGGGCATCCCGAAGGGATGCCGATCCGTTCACGGGAGTTGCCATATGCCGTTTCGACCGATCGATCGCCGGACGTTCCTCCGCTCTTCGGGCGTGGCCATCGGGCTGCCTTTCCTTGATGCGATGGTCCCGCTCGGTGCCGCGGACGCGAAGAAGACGCTGGCACGGCCCAAGCGCCTACTGACCGTCGGCCGGCCGCTCGGTATGTACCCGAACTACTTCTTCCCCGAGAAGCCCGGCAAGGACTACGAGCCGAGCCGTTACCTGAAAATTCTGCAGCCGCACCGCGACAAGTTCACGGTGTTCTCCGGCATGTCGCACCGCTATGCAACAGGCCACTTCGCCGAAGTCGGGCTGATGACCGGCGTCGCACCCGACCGGATCCGCTTCAGCGACATTCGCAACGGCGTCTCGCTCGATCAGGAAGTCGCGTCACGCATCGGCGGCGAGACGCGCTTCGCATCGCTGGTGCTCGGTGGCGGCGATGTCGCCTGGAATCGCCGTGGCGTGCGCGTGCCGTCGCAGCAGCGGGCAACCCATGTCTTCAAGCAGTTGTTCATCCGCGGAACTCCGGAAGAGGAAGCCCGCGAAATTCGCCGGATCCGCGACGGGCAGAGCATTCTCGACGACGTCCGCGGCCAGGTCGCGACCATCAACAACAAGCTGAACGCCACTGACAAGGCCCGGCTCGAAAACTACCTGGCGTCCGTCCGCGAAGCTGAGCAGCGGTTGCAGCAGGACGACAAGTGGAGCAACACGCCCAAGCCGAAAGTCGACGTGCCGACGCCGACAGTCGACTACAGCGGCGTGCAACTGGTGGAACGCAGCAAGCAGTGGTACGACATCGTCCACCTGGCCATGCAGACCGATTCGACGCGCGTTGTCTCGCTGTTCCTGGGCTCACAGGAAAAGCCGATGATCGACGGCGTCAACCTGGCCCACCATGATGCCTCGCATCACGGCCAGGATCCCGAGAAAGTCGAACAGCTGGCCCTGATCGAAGAGGCCGAACTACGCGTCTTCGGCGAGTTCATCGACAAGATGAAGAAATCGACCGAAGGCGACAGCACCCTTCTGGATCAGACATCCATGTTCTACGCCAGCAACCTGGGCAACTCATCGAACCACGACAACAACAACCTTCCCATCCTCCTCGTCGGCGGCGGCTTCAAGCACGCCGGCCACGTGGCCTTCGACCGCGCGAACAACACCCTGTGCGCGAACCTCTTCCTGCGCATCCTGCACCAGACCGGCATCGAGGCGAAGTCGTTCGGTGCCAGCACGGGAGCGATCGGGGAGGTGTGATGAGTAGTGACGAGAGCGAACAGATCAGGGTCCGGAGCGGGTTCTGGTTGTCGTTCACTATTCTCAGTCCGCATCCACCGAACATTGTGCGGGATCGCATAGCTGCGTCTTTGACGACGGACAACGCATCGGAAAAGAACCCATTCCGCGGCACTGTTGACGAAGACGGTCTTCGGGTCGCCCGAAAGTTTGTCGAGAGGAATTGGTTGCCGGCCGTTGTCGACGGGCAGTTCGTGGCTCACTCCGGCGGCACGGCGATTCAGGCAGTCTTTCGCCCGCGGTGGTGGATAATACTCATCTACCTGGCTTTGTTCACCAGTTGGGCGCAATTACTTTGGGAACGGCTCGTTTCTGATCCACTCCCGGGCGGCATTCATTGGGGCGAGATGGTCGTGCTGACCGGGTTCCTGGCATCCGGCCCGGCCTTGTTGTACTTTTCCTGTCTCATCGAGCAGTGGAAATACCAGGTGGCGCTTACCCGGATTGTCGCCCCCGATTCAGTTGAACAGTGATAAATCCACAACAACGCGGACCAACATGCGCAGCTCGGTTCGCGTGACCTCGCTGTCCGCTTCGGAAGCCCTGCGCTTCGCGGCTTAGCCGCAATACCGCTCAACAATAGTGGAAGAATTTAACCACGGATGACACCGACAACACGGATAAGACCCGGGAAGTGACTGCTCAGCTTCGTGTATCGAGTTTGATCCATCCGGTTTTATCCGTGTTCTCGGTGACATCTGTGGTCAAAATGAACAACTGCAAGCCTGCCTTCAACTGAGTATGAATGGCATCGCTCAAAATTGGGCGGAATTGGGCTTAGCCGCTAACCGACCGCTGCTTCGCGGTACACATGCGGGGAGTCGCCGAGGGCTTCAAACGACTCTTTGACGATTTGATTCTTCTTGAACAGCACCAGCCGGCGGCAGTGGCCTTCTTCGTCTTCCAGATCGTGGTACGACTTGACGACGGCCCAGGCCCCGGCCTGCCGCAGGCGGTCGCCCAGGTATATCCAGTCGTTGAGCCGCAACAGTTCCGCATGCGAGAAATGCTCTTGCTCGGTCAGCCGCTGCACCAGCCGCGGCCGACGTGCAATTTCCCGCAGCCGTTCACGTTCGCGCTCGCTGGCGCGGGCCCAGTTGCGGAAATCATCCAGCTTCTCCGCCACGCGCTCGAGGTCGTCATCCTCGGCATTGCGGAGCATCGACAGAAGGTCGCCCGCGTCAGACTGGATGCGCGGAAATCGCAGTTCAAGGACCGTCAGCCCCAGTGACTCGGCCTGCTGCCGCAGTTGCTCCATCTCTTCATCGAATTCAACATCGGCAATCAGGTGCAGGGAATATAGCTTCTCCAGGCGCGGATCGATGGCCAGCGATTCAATATGCGATGTTGCATGGCTCAACACCACACGGCGAATGGGTGTGTGGCCGAACAGTTGGCTGTCTTCCTGCATGAACCCGGCCGCGGTGCTGTCGATCTCCTCTACGAAGCCTCGATGGAACTTCCATGAGCCGCCCTTGCCGAACAGCTGCGCCTTCAGCCATTTTCCCGGTCGCAAGAAGCTCGGCTGAAGCAGTTGGCGCAACGGACGTTCCCAGGTGGCACCCCACTCGGCCATCAGGTCGCGCTCGCGCCCGGCCAGTTTCGGCCAATCGCGGTCGTTGTCGCGGATATGTTCAATCTGAATCTGCGTGCGGATCAGTTCGGCCCGGGCCACGTTTGCGGGAATACCCGTGGCGGCCAGCACATCGGCATATGCCAGGCGCGGAGCATCATCGTGCGGCGATTCCAGCACGGCATTGAGGGTGGCCGCTTCGTCCGACATGGAGCGCTTTCCGGGAGAAGTTTCGCTGATCGACACAGAACTGTACAGTACATGAATAGGCAGCATGTCGCCATCGCACATGCATGCGAGGAAAAATGATGTTTCCCCGCAACATCTACTCTAGCAGAGCGAATAAACTGAGGCGAACGTGATTCTCCTGATTTGCCGCTCTTTCGTGTCTTCACAGGAATTGTCATGCCGATCATGAACTCGCAACGGCCCCAACGCGACTGGCTTTGGCTGGTGGTGGCGTTCGTGCTCGTTGCCGGCGTGTCGATCCCGCTTTGGCAATGGGCCAGCCCGGCTGAAGGTTCGGCCGAGTACTGGCAGCGCTGGACGAACCAACGCATCGGCAAGCTGCTGCTCGGCCCGGAACAAATCGCCTGCTACTTCTGCTTCACCTGGGCCAGCCTGATGCTGCTCAATCGCTACCGCGAAGTTGTGCGACAGCGCATTGCTTTTTCACTCGACATGCTGCCGACCGAGGACGGCGCCCGCATCCTCCCCGAAGATGCCCGGCCGCTGTCCCGCAAAATCGAAGCCCAGGCCCGGCAACGTCCCTACATCCTGGCGAAGATGATCACGATGGGGCTGACGAAGTTTGCCATCAGCCGCAAAGCTCCTGACGTCAGCGAAGTGGTCCGCAATCAGGCCGACGTCGAACAGGGCCGGCTGGTCACCAGCATGGGGATGATCACCTATCTGACGTGGGCGATCCCCGCGATCGGCTTCCTGGGCACGGTTCGCGGGCTGGCGGGCGGTTTGAGCAACTTCCGCAACGTCAACCCCGCCGACAAGGCCGCCAACGCGAAGCTGATGGAAACGGTCACCGATCAACTCGGCATCGCCTTCGACTGCACGTTCGTGGCACTGGCCCTGAGCGTAGTGCTGATGTATCTGCTGCACCTGGTACAGAAGGCGGAAGAGATGCTGATTATCGACTGCCAGCAGTACTGCCAGGAGCATCTGCTGCTGCGGCTGTACGACCCGCAGCCGGAATTGGCGGTTGCGTTGAAGGGGTAGTCAGCAGAGCCCGAGCGCCAGCGAGGATTCGTTCCTCGCTGGCGCTCGGACTCTGATCATTAGCCTCGATCACACGGCTGACCACTTCTCTTTGATCAACTTCAATCCGTTCGTATACACTTCGCTTGGAGTCGGGAACAGGTCGCGCCAGACGCGCGTGGCAGCGGCCAGATCTGGCAAGGCCCGCCCGAACGCTTCGATGACCAGCCAGCCGTCGTAGCCGACTTCTTTGAGCGTTTTGAAGTTCTCATCCCAGCGGACCTGTCCGGTGCCGGGGGTGCCGCGGTCGTTCTCGCTGATATGCACATGGGCCATGACCGGGGCGACCGTCTTGATCGCGGCGCTGGGGCTCTTTTCCTCGATGTGCGCGTGGAACGTGTCGTACATCGTGCGGAAGAACGGATGGTCGACTGCCTTCACCAGCGCGGCGGCGTCCTTCGCGGTTGTCAGAAAATAGCACTCGAAGCGGTTCAGGTATTCAATCGACAACGTGACATTCGCCTGCTGCGCGATGTCGGCCGCCTGGCGAAGTGTGTCGGCTGCGCGCTTCTTCTCATCCTCGGTCGGCCCGTTGCCCGAGAAGACCGCCAGCGGCGAATGGAACGGTCCGCACAGGCGCTCGCTGCCGACGATATGGTTCATCTCGATCGCCCATTTCAGACGCTCGACTGCGGCCTTGCGGATGCCGGCATCAGGGCTGATCGGGTTGGCATCCGGTCCGACCACCGTGACCGAGGTACAGCCGAGTCCTTGGGCATCGAGTTCCTTGCGGATCTTCTTGTAGTGGGCAGCATCACCTTCGAAGATAGGCAGTTCGACGCCATCGAAGCCGGTCTTCTTCAGGTCGGCAATGATCGGGAAATGCTCTTCAGTAACGTGGGATGCCCACAGCAGCAGGTTCATGCCGGTCTTCATCGATCGCTCCGGAGAATGGTTTGTTGCAGGTGGCCGGTATTCTCCGGCAACGTGAAGCGATCGGCAAGATGACTCAATCCGAAGCGGCGGGGACATCGTCGGAACCGTTAAGGTGAATTGTCTCCATTCCGGATGGGATCTGCCGACCGTGGTGGACTGAACAGCAGGCAATCGCCCGGAACGACTTGATTCTCACGAGAAGGAAATGATTCTCACCAGAGGTTATGATTATCGGCTCATGGGGCGATATCGTGAGAACCAACGGTGGCAGAGAGCAAGTCCGCCGGCACGACAGCCACTTTTGATACCGACAAGCCCGCGACCCTGCGACACAGTCTGGCCGGGCCATTAGAACAGCGTATCGTTCTTTCCGTTTGCCTTGCCGCTCTTCGGCTTCGTGCCCCCCTCTTCGTACTGCTCCCAGTCGACAAGTTCGATCGGTGTGGGGACGATCTGTTTGAAGCCGCCGCGCTTGATCACTTCAAGGCCCTTGCCGCCGCGAGCGACGGTCTGGTATGCGCCGCGGCGGAACTCGCGCGTCGTGCCGCCATCGGTCTCGAGGGTTAACGCATCGTGCCGATTGGAGACCAGCGCCCCGCCCAGGCAGACATCGTCGTCATCCAGCTTGATGCCCAGCACACCTTTGCCCGCGCCGGAGAGGATGTTGATCTCCTCCAATAGGAAGTGGATCAGCCGGCCGTTGCGTGTGGCCAAAAACAGGCTCTCTTCATCCGCCAGCACAGTAACCATCACCACCTTCGCGCTGTCGGCGACGCGCACGTAGCGTCGGCCCGACTTGGTCGAGGCGTCGCGATAAGGGGCGAACGGCAGCCGCGAGGCGAAACCTTCCGAAGTAGCGACCAACAGGTACGGGCCGGGCGGGTCGGCCTTGGTCGGTGGTTTTGTCGTGGCCGGGATGAAGCGCGCGTCGCACGTGGCGGCGGCGATAATCTTGACCTTGTCGTCGATCTTGAAGAACTTCGTGATCGGCTCGCCGTAGCCGGAACTGGCCGGCACTTCGTTCATGCGCATCGTGAAGGCGGTGCCATCGTCCGCGAAGAAGGCGACATGGTCGAGCGTCGACCCCGGCACGACGGCGATGACGCCATCGCCCTCGCGCACGCGTGTTCCTTCAACCGATCCCAGCTTGCCGACACGCTTGACCCAGCCGTCGCGTGTCAGCACCACGTTGGTGTTTTCGCGTGTGATGTACTTCTCTTCGTCGAACTCGAGCAGGTTCTCGTCGGTGGCGAGCCGGGTCCGGCGGCGCTTCGCGGCGTACTTATCCTCGATCGCGCGGAACTCGCCCTTGATCACTTCCCACAGCTTGGCTTCCGAACTCAGGATGTCCTGAATCCGCTTGGCTTCGCGCTTCTTTTCGCGCAGTTCGTCGAGGATCTTCTGAATCTCCATCTGTGCGATCTTGTACAGCTGTGAATCGAGGATCGCGCCGGTCTGCTCTTCATCCAGTTCGAAGGCCTTCATCAGCTTCTGCGCTGCGTCCTGCTTGCCCTGCGATTCGCGGATCATCTTGATGGCCTTGTCAAGCGCATCGAAGATGATCCGGAAGCCATCGAGGATGTGAATCCGGCGGAGCAGCTGGGCCAGTTCGTACTCGAAGCGTCTTCGCACTGTCGCGAAGCGGAAGTTGAGGAAGTGCTGCAGAATCGCCTTCAGGCCGATCTGTTCGGGCTTGATCGTGTCGCCCGAGGGAATCAGGCAGGTCATGTTGAAGGCGAAGTTTTGCTGCAGGGCGGTGTGCTTGAACAGGTAGGCCATCACCAGTTCCGGGTCGCTGCCGGGCTTGATGTCGAGCGCGATGCGCAGGCCGTCTTTCTCGTTGGTTTCATTGGTCTGGCCGGTCAGTTGCGGGACCGCGCGTGACTCGATGATGGTGCCGATTTCGTTTTCAAGCTTTCCCTTGTCCACGTTGTAAGGGATCGACGTGATGATGATCTGCGGCTGCTTGGAACTGGCCTTCTCCAGCTTCCATTCACCGAGGATCTTGATGCTGCCCTGGCCCTCTTCGTAGATCCCGCGCAGCGTGGGCCGGTCGACGATCACCTTGCCGCCGAGCGGGAAGTCGGGCCCTTTCACGCCGGCATCCATCAGGCGGGCTGTCGTGATGTCGGGTTCATCGATCAGCGCAATGCATGAGCGCAGCACTTCGCCCAGATTATGCGGCGGGATGTTCGTCGCCATGCCGACCGCGATGCCCGAGCCGCCGTTGACGAGGATGTTGGGGAACTGGGCCGGCAGCACGACCGGTTCGACGTTGCTGTTGTCGTACGTGGCGCGCATGTCGACGGTCTGCTGGCGCAGTTCGCTCAGGAGCACATCGCAAGCTGCACTCAGCTTCGCTTCCGTGTAGCGGTCGGCCGCGGGTGGGTCGCCGTCGACGGAGCCGAAGTTCCCCTGCCCGTGAATCAGCGGAACGCACATGACCCAGTCCTGGGCCATGCGCACGAGCGCATCGTATAGGGCCAGGTTTCCGTGTGGATGGTACTTCCCCATCACCTCGCCGACGATGCGGGCGCATTTGACCGCGCGCCCGTCGAACGACAATCGCAGGTCGTTGTACATCGCGTACAGGATGCGGCGTTGCACGGGCTTCAGACCGTCACGCACGTCAGGCAACGCGCGCGAAGTGATGACCGACATGGCATAGCGAAGATAGCGTTCGTGGGTCTCGCGCGAGATCGATACGGTCTGAATGCTTTCCGGCATAGGTCGCGGCTCCGAGTCCCTTCAATGTTCGCTGGACAAGAAATGATATGAGTGCGGGCAGTCCATGCAACGCGAGAAGCCCCCGGGGCAGGCCGGGGGCTTCATAGGGGGCTGCCGGGCAGTGGCCGTTATTTCTCGGCCGAGTTCCACGATGCGGGCACCGGGTAAGCCTTCTCGATGGCCTTGAGCTGTGCCGGGTAATCTTCCGGCACGGGGGCGAAACCCTTCAGTTTCCAGGTCGTCAGCATCGGCTTGCCGATCGGGTCGTTCTGGGCCTTGAAGAGAGCAGTCTTGAACTTCTCGATCGTCTTGGCGTCCAGTCCGCCCTTCTTGGCGACGATGCAGGCGTTCGGGAACACTTCCGACTGAGTGAGGACCTTGAGGTTCTGAAACTGGCCCGGATTGACGCGCTGGAAGTACATGAAGGTCGAGCAGTCGATGATCGTGCAGCCGGCCCGGCCCTCGATCACGTCGAAGATCGCATCGTCGGCGAACGGGCGGTTCAGCTGCCCTTCGAAGACCGTTTTGTGCTGCGTCTTCTGCTTTTCGAGGAACAGCTCACCAAAGTCGCGGTGGTTGCCGGGCAGCGAAATCTTCTGGTCCTTCAGGTCGCCGATGTTGTCGGCCTTGCAGTCCCAGGCGACGACGCAGAACGACTGAATCGGCTGCATTGGCACTGAGACGGCAATCGGCATCAGGTCCGGGTACTTGCTCTGTGCCCAGGCGAATTCGTGACCGGTCATGACGCCGATGTGAACCTTGCCGGCATCAAGCTGGGCGGCAAGCGTACGGGCGTCGGCGGGGAAGCTGATGGCCCCTTCCATGCCGGTATTCGTTTTCATCATCTTCAGAAACGGGGCGGCGCCGAGTTTCATCAGCGATTCGTGCAGGCCGTGGAACAGCGTCCGCGGCATGGCGATCTCGACAGTTGCGGGCGGGGCAGGTTCAGCTGCCCGCAGACTGGCCGCGGGGCAGACGCTGACCACCAGCAGTCCCAAGCAAACGCCCAATCGGGTGAAGATCGCCACGCCGCACTCCTTGCGATAGCTATCGCGATGAAATCGACTGAAGCCGCCGTACCGTTGTTCCATCAACGGCCCGGATACTTGATCGTGAATCCGCCGGCGGTGATGCGCTCGATGTTCGCCAGAGCGCTGATCCGGCTGTAAACCGATTCGTTGTAGGTTGCCTGCCCCTTGGCCGCTTCTTCCTGCGCTTCAAGCAGTTGCTGCAGCGTGGCCGCGGTACTGACCTTGTCGCCGGCCACTTCCTTGAGCAGCGACAAGTTCCTGGCGCCAGCGTCCGCCTGTCGCTTCGACGCTTCCATCGCCAGGCCGGCGAAATGGAACTCGTTCCACGCGCTCTCAGCCTCGAGCGTTACCAGGTTCTTCGTCTTCTCGGTGACGGCTTGCGACCGGGCGACCAGTTGCCAGGCCTTCTCCGAGCGATCAGTCCGGCTGCCGACCATCTGCACCGGCATTTCGGGCCCCAGCGAATCGGGCCGATAGCTGCCGTCTTTCGAACCGTATGGAAGTACCCGGCTGTGGATGTCCGCCCCGCTGGCAAACGTCTCGGCCCGGTAGCGAATGCGGATGGACCACTGGGCATATGCCTCCAGGGTCGCAACATCCGAGAACAGGCTGGCCATCACGATCTCGCCGCGCCGGCTCAGGGCATGGCCGATCACGTCGTCCTTCTTCAGTTCGATCTTCGCGAAGTCGGGAAGGATCTCATCGGCCGGTTCAAAGGTAAAAGCCGGGTCAACGCCCATCGCTTCCCGCAGCGCGGCCCTGGCGCGTTCGTATCCCGCCTGCGCCTTGATGTGCAAAGCCTGCCCACCAGCAAGACGGGCAACCAGGCGATTCAGGGTAATCTGGTTGATCTCGCGATTGCCGCCATCCTTGCCTTTGACGATCGTTTCCACTTGGTCCCTGTAGAAATCGACAAAATCGATTGCGTCCTTTGCGACTTTTACCTGCTCACGAGCATAAACCACGGAATAATATGTCCACACGACGGCTTGGGTAACATCGTGCCTGGCCTGTTCGAGTTCGACCTCGGCCGCGTGGACACCCGTGCAGGCCTGTTCCTTGCGGATCTTGTGATCGCCGGTCAGCCGGACGACAAAGGGTGCATTGCTGACACCGCGCTGGCTTGCCTGAGCGAAGCCGATGCTCGCCTGCAGCGCCGCCAGCCGTGGCTGTTTCTCGAGGGAGATGCGGATGCATTCGCCGACGGTAAGCTTTTTCACCTCGACTTTGGCTTCCTCGGCCGCGCCATTCTTTGCGGGCGGAACGATCGGCTCTTGCGCGCGGAGACTGCCGATCGCTGCGAGAATGATGCTCAGAAACACAGGAGCAGTACAACGCGGCAGAACAATGTGATCGGACAGCATGAGCATTCCCCAGGCAGGCACCCGGTCGCGGGTGCATCCCAACAACAGTCAACGTCCACGGCGGTTCGTCATCGATTCTCTACATCCATCGGCGGGCATGGCGGCGCACTGCAAGGCACCCGGGCAGCGTTTGCATTATTTTGGTCGGCCTCCAACAGGTCGAATCGACCGTAGCGATTGTGACGAGGCCGGCTGGGCCAGGTATAACTGATGCAGCAGCTGAACCCGATTTTCCTCAAGCGTGAAGCACTTATGCGCGAACCGTGCAGCCCGGCCGTCGAACGGGCCCTGTGCCGACTTCAGGAAGGGCGGACGCCCGACGCTGTCATCACCGGTGCGGACCTGCTGGGCGCGCTCACGGTCGAGGAGGACGGCCGGGCGGCCACACTGCTGCTGGCCCATGGCCTGAACATCGATTCCCTGTCGGCGAAACGGTCAACCGTGATCGATCTAGCCCGGCTGCTGGCCGATGCGCGGGCGCTTGCCCGCGGTCACGACACGGAAGGCACTGTTACTTCCGAGTATCTGCTGCTGGAACTGATCGAACAGGACGAAGGCTTGCGCGATTCGCTGACCGCCGGCGGCCTGGACTTTGGGGCACTGCGGAACGCTGTTGCCGGTGAGGAACCATTGATCGCGGCCCAGGCAACGGAACTGGAATTGGCCGACACGTCGGACCGATTTCAGATAGCCAGGGTCCTCGATGTGAACCTGAATCGTGCCCGCGAATCGCTGCGGACGTTGGACGACTTCGCCCGCTTCATCCGCGACGATGCCCACCTGACCACGCTGGTGAAGCATCTGCGGCATGAACTGGTGGAACTTGCCGAATTGCTGCCCGCTTCGCTGCTGTTGCACGCGAGGGACACCATCCATGATGTCGGAACCGCGATCAGCACCATTGGGGAGATGTCGCGCACGTCGCCGTCGCAGGTGGCTCTGGTCAATGTGAAGCGGTTGCAGGAATCGTTGCGCAGCCTCGAAGAGTACGGCAAGGTGATCGACAGCGTGTTCGCGGCAGGAGTTGAACAGTTACGCTATCGCGCGTATACGCTGGAGAAGGCAATCGCCGTGACGCCGCAGGCCGACCTTGAATCCGCGAGGCTCTACGTTCTGCTGACCTCAGCCTCGTGCGTCGCCAGCCTGGAATGGACGATCGCGGAGGCGGCCGCGGGAGGGGCATCGATCTTTCAACTTCGTGAGAAGGGGCTGGATGATCGCGAACTGTTAAAGCGTGCCCGCGATGTGCGGCGCTGGACGCGCGATGCGGGAGCGCTGTTCATCTTGAACGATCGGCCGGATATCGCCCGTCTGGCCGAAGCAGATGGAGTGCACCTGGGACAGGACGACCTGACGCTGAATGAAGCGAGGCGAATTCTGGGTGCGGAAGGCCTGATCGGCATCAGCACACACACAATCCTGCAGGTGAAACAGGCGCTGGACGACGGGGCCGACTATATCGGCATCGGCCCGACGTTCACCTCGACAACGAAGCAGTTCACGGAACTGGCGGGGTTGGCTTTCATCAGGGAGGCGGTGGGGCTGACACGCGTGCCGGCATTTGCCATCGGCGGCATCAATCGCACGAATGCGGCACAAGTGGCCGCGGCCGGCGCGAAGCGAGTGGCGGTCAGTGCCGCGATCACGCAGGCGGACGACCCGCGCGCCGCGGCAGCGGAACTTTGTGCCCTGCTGCATGAGTGAGGCAAGTCACTTGCCGCGTTTCGCGAAGAACGCGGCAATCAGCGATCGGCATTCGGGTGTCGCGGTCAACTGCATGAAGGCCTGATGCTCCACTGCCAGTGCCTCGTCCAACGGCAGCCGGCAGCCGCCGTCGATCACATCAATGGCTGCCAGCGCGGCCAGTCGCTTTGCACCTTCGGGCACCCCGTCACGGCGCGCCTGCAGCGCTTCGGCACTGAGCGACATCGCGTTCATCATGCCGGAATCGGCAAGGCCGTCGGCCATCCCGGCCAGAGTGGCCGGGTGCTCGGCAATGGGGACCGGCAGGCTGTGCCGGGTCCGGTTCGACATATAAGTGCCATTCACTGCGATCAAATGTCTGACCGTCTCGGTGTGCAGCATTTCAGAAGGAACGATCGCATTGACCAACCCGCGTTCGAGGGCGCGATCGGCATCGAGCGGTTCGCCGTCGACAATCAGGTCGAACGTCGTGGCGGGTCCGATCAAGCGCGGCGTTCGCTGGGTGCCGCCCCAACCGGGGATCAGGCCAAGCGACACTTCCGGCAGTCCCAACGAGACGCGTGGATGGGTTCCCGCCAAGCGAAGGTCACATGCCAACGCCACTTCCAGCCCGCCGCCGAGCGCTGCACCGTCAATGCATGCGGCCGTGGGAAACGGCATGGTGGCGAGCATCGCCAGTACACGATGACCGGCATTCATGAACTCGCGCGTCGGCAGATGTTCGGCCGAGGGAACCTCGGCCAGTTCGCGAATATCAGCCCCGGCAATGAAGATACCCGGTTTGCTGCTGACGATCATCAGCCCGCTCAACCCTGTTTTCGCACGAAGCAACGTCAGCGCTTCCTCGAGTTCCGCCCACAGGCGGCGTGAAAGCACGTTCACTTTGCCCTGCGGCTGATCGATCGAGAGCGTAGCAATTCCCGCGTCTTCGCTGAGCGTTACTGCCGACATGAAACACCCCCCCTGCTGTAGCGTGCGGAAACCGGGCGATCTTCAAAGGAAATCTATTGTGTCACGTATCGAGTGCCTGTAGACTCCAAATTAATGAGCGTTTCTCACTTTCTGCAGCGCTCAACTCCGGCTGAATCTCGGACTCGCAATCCTTGTTGATCCTCTCAGTTGGGTTCTCCGAGTTTGGCCGGCATGATCACCTGTTCGTGAGGAGTACAGTGCCATGCGCTTTTCCCGGCGTGCCTTTACCCTGATTGAGCTGCTGGTCGTCATCGCGATCGTTGCGATCCTGATCGGTCTGTTGCTGCCTGCCGTGCAGAAGGTACGGGAAGCGGCGGTGCGCACTCAGTGTGCGAATCACCTTAAGCAGTTTGGCGTGGCGATCCACAATTACCATGATCAGCGTGGCACCCTGCCCCCGGCACGGCTCGACTACGATGGCGGTGTCACCTGGTGTGTACTGATCCTTCCCTACATGGAACAAGGTAACTTCTACGACCAGTGGGACATCAGCAAGCGATATTACGTCCACGATGAAGCCATCCGAAAGACCAACATCGCGGCCTTCTACTGCCCGGCCCGCCGCGTATCGAACTCCGCGGCGAACGTGAGCAAGGCCCCCGGCAGCGACAAACCGGACGGCACTTGGATCGCTCAGATCAGCTATCCGGGCGGCCTGGGTGATTATGCCTGTTCCGTTGGCAGTGATGAAACCCAGTACAACACGCGTCTGGCCAATGGTGCGATGATCCTTGCCAAGTACAAGAACGTCGGCAACGATATTCAATCGTTTGAATCACTGACAAAGTTCCAGAGCATTCGGGATGGCTTGAGTCAGACGATCATGATCGGCGAGAAGCATGTCCGTAAGGGAAAGTTCGGCGAGACGAGTACCGGCGACGGTTCGATCTGGAACGGTGACCCGGCGAACCAGAATGCCGCCCGCATCGCCAGCGACGGCCACACAATCGCACGGACGCCGGATGACGGGTACAACATCCAGTTTGGCAGCTACCACGCGAACGGGCTGTGCCAGTTCCTGTTTGCCGATGGCAGCGTCAAAGGGTTGCAGCCTTCACTCGGCGGCACCATACTGGGCCTGCTTTCTGATCGCGATGACGGCGAATCCATCCCCGATTTCTGATCACCCGAGGCCGGCATGCGCCGATCCGCATTCTACATCGCCCTGCCGCTCGCCACCCTGTTTGGCTGCGGCGGTCCGCGCTACTACCCGATCGAGGGGCAAGTTGTGTGGGCCGAGACGGGAACTGCCGCCATTGAATTGAAGGGCGGTTTCGTCGAATTTGAGTCAGCCGACCATCTGCTGAGCGGTCGCGGCGAGATCGGCCCTGACGGCCGATTTCAGATCATGACTGTCAAACCGAACGATGGACTGCCGCCGGGCGAGTACGGCGTGGTCGTTATTCAACCGCCATCGCAGTTCGAGAAGCCGGAACGGCTCATTGATGTGAAGTATGAACGGTTTGCCCACTCGGGACTGAAGGCCCAGGTGCAAGCCCGGTCGAAGAACTCAGTCAGCATCACCGTCGAACGTCCAAAGCCCAAGTCGTGAACCTCAGTAATCCTTGCGGTCCAGGTTGTCGAGCGCTTCCTTGAACGCCCTTGCGGAAGTGAACCGCGCCTTCGGGTCGCGTTCGATCGCCTTCAGCAGCACCGCCGAAATCTCTTCGTCAAGTTCCTGATTCAGTTCTTTCGGGTTGCGCGGCGGCGTATTCAGATGCCGGCGCAGCGTCTCCTCGGAAGACAGGGAACGCTCCCACGGCAAATGGCCAGTCAGCACCTCGAAAGCCGTCACACCCAGCGCGAAGATGTCGACACGATGGTCGGTCGTCATGCGCTTGATGATCTCGGGAGCCAGGTAGTCAGCCGTGCCGGTGCGGTTGCCCGGCCTGCAGTAGTCGGGCGTGTATGGAACGGTCAGGCCGAAATCGATCAGCTTCACCACCCCTTCCTTGGTGACCATGATATTGCGGGGGCACAGGTCACGGTGCAGGTACTTCTGCCCGTGCAGGTACATGATCGCTTCAGCCAACTGCATCAGGTAGTCGACGCGATTGCCCTTCAGTTGGGCATTGTGCGTCTCGATCAGGTAGTTCAGGCCCAGACCTTCGATCCATTCCATTACAAGGAACGGTTCGCCTTTGAGGGTCACGCCATGCTCGTAGGTCGTCAGCACGTGGGGATGCTTCAAGCCGATGGAAATGTCGCCCTCGCCGGGCTTGGACAGACCCTGAACTTTGAAGCGATCTTCGAACTTCTGGGTCTTTTCCTTATCGAGCAGCTTCAGGCAGACGGTACGGCCGAGTTTGCTGTCATAGGCCTGATAGACCTTGGACATGCTCCCCTGGCCGGTCCGGCCCCGAAGTTCAAATCGCTTCGAGATATCGACGCGGTTGGCCGACCCCTTGCGGGCCTTGCCAGCGGATGCGGGCTTCTTGCCGCCGTCCCCGCCGAATAGCTTCTTGATCCCGTCGAAAAGGCCCACGTCAGTCTCCATGTCGTCGTGGGCGACGACATCGTGCAATTGAATCAGCGTCCGCAGTAATCGATGATCTGTGCAACTTCCGTGCGCAAGTTCTTACGTTCGACAATGCGATCGACAAAGCCGTGTTCCAACAGGAACTCGCTGGTCTGGAATCCTTCGGGAAGTTCGATGCGGACTGTATTCCAGATAGTGCGTGCCCCGGCGAAGCCGATCATGGCCGCAGGCTCAGCGAGGGTGAAGTCGCCCTGCAAGGCCCAGCTGGCAGCGACGCCGCCCATCGTCGGGTGTGTCAGGATCGAGACATACAGGCCGCGCTGCTGGTCATACCGGGCCAACGCGCAGGAAACCTTCGCCATCTGCATCAGGGAGAGGATACCCTCCTGCATGCGGGCCCCGCCGCCCGAACCGCTGACGATGATGAGGGGCAGCGATGTCCGCGTGGCTTCTTCGATCGCGCGCGTCAACTTCTCGCCGACCACCGAGCCCATGCTGCCGGCCATGAACTGAAAGTCGGTGATGCCCAGCACAACCGGTCGACCGCGGATGAACCCCCGGCCAACCACCGCAGCATCCGGCAAGCCGGTCTTGGCTTGTTCGTCTTCGATGCGCTTTGAATATGGCAACCGGTCCTTGAACCCCAACGGATCGCATGGACGGATGTCGGTGAACCATTCCTCAAAGCTGTCCGCATCCAGCAATTGGTTGATGCGTTCCCGGGCCGAGACATAGAAATGGTGGCTGCACTCGGGACAGACGTTGAGCCGTGACTCCGCTTCCTTACGGAAGATCGTCGCCTTACACTTTGGGCAATGGATCCACAACCCTTCAGGAATGCCCTTCTTCGGCTTCATCTTCGGCCGGGTGCTCATCAACGTTGGTCCTTTGTCCTTTGTCATTAGTCATTAGTCATTGGTCATTAGTCATCACGAACCGTCAACGACCAATGACTAATGACTAATGACTAATCAATCAATCTGCTTCAACGACTGAAAGTCCTTGCCTTCCACGTAAGCGAG
>Ga0105047_10007198_pt1 | contig 18801 bp, 12 predicted proteins | sample MAT04_FD_78384 | JGI IMG/M metagenome (GOLD analysis project Ga0105047, IMG submission 78384) | Freshwater microbial communities from Lake Fryxell liftoff mats and glacier meltwater in Antarctica - MAT-04 (megahit assembly) | ecosystem: Environmental > Aquatic > Freshwater > Ice > Liftoff... | reverse complement strand
TGGAAGTGGTGATGGATTTGGAAGTGGTGATGGATTTGGAAGTTGGCTCGGTGGGTTGTTCGCTGGGTTTCCTTCATCCGCAATCCACATGCCAAATCGAAATGCCATTTCACCATTCCATTTTCTCCAGCCAGCTAGATCTGGTGGTATTGGTTTGACTATAACGGGCGGTTTCCGAGCAGGTGGTTTAGGATAGTCAACCGGAGTGGGTTCAATAGTAACGCTTTCCACGATTGGAATTGGTCTGTGTGGATCGTAAACGTTTCCTGCTAACGCCTCGATCCGCCGCTTGGTACGTTCAGCATCCGGCTCTCCCTCGCCACAGTTCTTGATTAGGCAGCTAGCACGCAGCCCAGGCGTTTTTACCTCGAGTTGCACAAAACCAAATGGGTTCGACGGACCGTTTCTTCTACGTGCCATCAAGAAACCATCTGTGCTTTTATCATTCCGTTTGCGAGAGCTCACCACGTAGCACAAGACGGAGCTGCGCGCGTCGTGTACGGGCTCAATCCATGCATTGCGATCACCGATACTCGGCAGCCCAGCCCTCGTAGCATTGATGGATTTGCTCGCAGCTGGCATGTCCTGACCGAAAAACAGCGAGAGTACATCTTGAACGCTGAGACGCCGCTTTGGCAAGGGAATTGCTTGGTTCTCTGCTATCAAGTCATGCTCGCGAGTAAAGGGCATGACTATCTTGTCATCGCTTCCAAGACGCTTCGTGAAATCCTCAATTTTCGAACTCTTTGCTTCGATCCAACCTTTATTGATGGCGAGAAACTTTTCATTTTCCCATCTTTTTGAATCCACGTTCAAGATCGCTGACTCACGGTAGTCCTCTTCACCGTCATGGCTATAGACGTCAACTTGCAACCATTTCGTAACGGGGCCGTCTGGATTTGTCTCGATGGCCAAGACCTCCAAATAGATATTAAATGAAAATTTGGTAGCTTCGTCCCATCCTGACCGCCATAACGGGCCATGGTAGGTGGCGTACGCGCCCGCTTTGTCTGGTATGTCAGGATACTGAAATAGCTTGGCGAAAGTCGGCTGCAATATGAGCTTATTGTTTAGGCCATCAAAGACTTCAAAATCCTTTCCGTCATGCACGAATTCGTCTGGTCCGACATAGTGCGGATGGTACTTTCCGATGGGTAAATTCAATATTGCGTTCTCTGTGACGGCATAACGTTTGCCGGTGATGACATTTTCCAAAACGACGCTACCCTTGGTCAACACATCGGAAGCCAGGCCTTGAGTAGCATCCACCTCGACTCGAAAAGTTCGCTCTGGATAATTAAAGTAACCAATCAACGCGGCAATGGCACTCGCAAGGGCTAGGCCCCAGATCCACTGAATAGGACTAGGCATTGCACTTAGATTAGCGTCTGCACCTCGCGCGTTTTTTGCGCCGGTTTCAACCTTTGCAATGTCGCGTTTTGGTTGGGGTGGAGTTCTATTTTCCCACCGATAGTATTCGGCCACCAAGTCGCTTAAATTCTTCGCTGTTGAGATTTCACTCAATCTGAATTCCACTTCTGCCATCGAGCGAGGCCGTTCGGACGGGATCAAGGCAATCATGTCGCTCACCAGAGTATTCAACTCCTTATCGACGTCGGGGCGAAGCGTTCGAATGTCCGAAACGACCGGAGGCATGCCGGGTATTTCGAATGGTCTCTGACCCGTCAATAGTTCATAAAGAGTGACGCCAAGACTGAAAATGTCGGACTGCGATGTCACAAGTTGTCGGCCGGTGCGTTGCTCAGGCGACATGTACGCCAAGGTTCCTAGAACTTGGTCTGCTCGCGAAACCGCATCGTCTCCTTTCAACTCAAGAATCTGAGCCAAACCCAAGTCCAGCAATTGGACGTCGCCTTTGGCCGTTATCATGAGGTTCGACGGCTTGATGTCCCGATGAATCACTTTTTGTTCGTGCGCATACTGCAATGCAGAGGCAGCCAATCGAACGATACTGCAGGCCTCTGGAATAGGAAGTGGCCCGAGGCGCCGAACCAGCTGACTGAGGTTGACTCCGCTAACAAGTTCCATTACGAAATAGGGTACTCCGTTTTGTTCTCCTCCTTCGAATACTTGAACAATATGCTTGTGATCGAGTTGAGCGAGTAACCGCATTTCTCGCGAGAATCGAGAGATTGCTTCAGGCGTCCCCATCCGTTCGGACTTTAAGATTTTCACTGCAACGTACCGATTCAGCCGAATATCCAAGGCGCGATAGACGCTCCCCATTCCACCTTGGCCAATACATTCCAGGATGCGATAGTCCCGAATCATACTATTTCGGCTGCCCAAACCGCTGTTTTCGCTCACAGAACTTTCCCTTTGTGCTAACGAAACAAAGCCGCCAAAGGACGAACGAGAATTTCCGACTTCGACCCCTGCCATTTGTGGTGCCTTGACCGTCGGTCCGACCAGCCGCGTCATCGAGTCGGATTCTTCAGACAAGATCTCTAAGTCGGTTTGGCATCGTATGCAACTGACCAAATGGACTTCAAAAATTTCAGTTTCGAGATCCGTTGATTTCCCACTGAGATAGCTTCGCAAGGTCTCTGGCTGTGGACATGGAAAACTCATAATTCATCTCTCTTGCTTGAATCACCTTAAGCGTTCGTCACCGGTTGCCGGGCGATTTAGTTAGGGGTGGGCTAACAAATGCCCATCTATCGTATCAGGTCCGAGTGGGGGCTGCACACTCGATTCAGCTGTTCGCGACGAGCGATGATTTTATGTCATATCCGTTTCCAATATCTTACGCAGTACTTTCATCGCGCGATGACGGAGTCCGGCTACTGCGGAAGTGGATTTACCAAGCAATTCGGCTATTTCTTGCATCGACTTCCCTTCCCAATAGCGAAGGACTATCACCTGCCTTTGTTCGACTGGCAGACTCTCTATGGCGTCCGCAACGGTGCGAATTTTATCCTTGCGAATAAAGACTTGGCTCGGACTGGGGGCCTTGTCTTCGAGAAAATGCTCGAGTTTCATCGAGGATGCGTCTAGATCCGCAGAAATCGATCGTTCCCGATGGACATCCCGTTTCTTGGTACGCAAGTCTCGTATCGCATGATCAATAACGTGAACCAAAATTTGTCGCAACCAACCTAGTATTTCCGCTTCCTTCTTCCCCAGGCATTGCGCCCGAGCGGTGTATGCGTTTACGAGTGTTTGCTGAACGATGTCCGAATGATCGACTTTCCCGTTGTAGCGATTCGACAAGTGCCGCCTAGCCAAAAACGCAAGGTACCCACGGTACTCGAAAAACTCTTTCGGTTTAGTTTCGTCCAGTGTCATTATGCTCTGCCACTCATCGGGAGCCTATCCATGGTATTTAGCGTAACTCGCCGTCCGCGCAACGTCATGTCATGGCTTGCCGACAATATGTGCTCTCCAATTACCGCGACGCTATGTACCGTTTTTATATGGCCCTCGAATGTTCTCAACGACCGTCCGGATTTTAGATCGCATTGTACGATCTTTCCGGATTCCGTGCCTACAACAAAGGACTTGTCATTCTGAAGCACGGCGACATCCAAGGTTGGAACTCCGAATTCGAATTCGCCTTGAAGCTTCATTTCTGGGTCTCGAGGCCAAGACCAGTTGGGCTTGCAGGTTTAGCCATCGGCGGTGTTGCTCGCACTGTTGCATTTCGATGATTTGCTCCGTGGATCCTTTGAGATTCTGTACGATTTTTCGCGGCTACGTCGAGTACGATTTCTGAGCTCAAACTCGAAGCTTTCAAATTGAAATCAAGATCCACGTTTTTTAGCCAGGATAAGAATGGGAAGCGATACTCCGAGGGTACGTCATTTACTTTTTTCAGACTCGACTCATTCCATGCCGTACTCGTCCAATGCGATGTGGATGGAGGCTTGTTTTGCAGGATAAATTCCCCCCCGAGCGGACATTTCAACTTGCCGTTTATCGCCTTCTCTAGCGAATTGCGAAAGTCCTCAGGCTTTGCTCGCAATCCATTCGTCCAACGCGTTAACCAAACCGCATTGGCTGCCGATTGCTGTCTGGCAATACAATACGAATACGCATGTAGATAAGGGGCAATAGCTGCTTGCTCGATCCCGCCCGCATGGAGATGTATCTGCGTGGGCTTGGTTCGTTGTTTCTGCAAGAGTCGCTGTCGAATATCACGTCGAAACTCAGAATGGGCACTATAAATGGACCAGGCTTCATCGTCGGAAATGGCGTTCAATTTCGATAGTCCTTGTAGACCAGCAATCGTGACATCCAGCATCCCGACTATTGCATCGCCAGGATTCAAGAAGCCGCGCAGGAGAACGAAGGGATTTAGGCCTATGGGTGGAATTGGGTTTGAGACGCCCGGGTTTTGAAGGGGCAAATTGGAATCTCTCGTTTGAAGGCTTTTTACTAAGCCAGCCAATAGCTGCAGACCGTCTCGACCAGCAGGCGTTACCGCTGCAAAGGACTGCTGTTGCACCAGGTTTTCCTTTGCGTGCTCACCCAAACGCTGCAATTCTCCGCGCCTAACCTGAAACGGCATCAATGAATCACATAGGCCGAGGTGGGCCAAGAACCTTTGAGGATTGCCTCGCAGATGTGCAGAGACGCCCATAAGTTCATCACCTTCAATCTCCGCATGGGTCTGTGAGGGTTCAGCCAAATAGTTTGCTAAGAAGCCATACTCCTTGCGTGCATAGGGAGTCACGTGAATGTCGAGGTGAATTCGGTCGATTCCACCGCCGAGAGGCTCATTCTGAAGGGTGGCAAAAACGGGATCCATCGCAGGCCATTCTTCCCTATATCGCTGCGAGAATCTTTGGTATGCCGCGAGTTCAAATTCGTTGACCTTGTCGGGTTTAATGTCAGCAACCGGGATGAAGGATCCCACGCGTCCCCGGAGCGAATCCATCGCTTCACCCGCAACCAACTCGACACGGCTTCCATCGGGATAGATACCAAATTCCGTTGGCAAGAAACTACCTCTCACAAGCGATTGACGCGAATCCGCTTTATACCCCATAGCCTTAGCCACCAGCGCCGCAACCTCGAGCTTCTGACAATCTCTAGCTGCGTTGCGACGTCGGTTTAACTCCGTTCGAAAAGCAGGCTTGTGATGCGGCGAAAGAATGGGTCGGAAAGATAAAACGTGATTTCCGATTGAGCCGACTTGGGATTGGATGCATTGGCAAATCGAAATTCATTGAGATTCGCCAATGACTGATTCGAAGTCCCTAAACTCAAGACTGAATTCATTAATTCCCGCGAGTTGGTTACAAGCAAATAGCGCCCATAGCGTACGAAAAACGAGCGAACGCGTTGATCCCTGGTCCCCATAAAGGAAACGAAATGTCCCTGAATGGTCTCCGATCGGAGAATCGCTTGAGAATTCTTGCTGGCCGTTATTCTTTGCTTTTGCAAAGCCTTTTCCGCCTCCTGCTCTTGTCCAACATGGGCTTCAATCAGAACTCCTATTCCAGCCCCTTCTTCGAAAAACACGTCGGTACCGAGAATGGCCAAGTCGCTGATCCGTTTGTCCAGTCCTGACTCAATGGACTGATCTGAATTGATTCCTAGCTGCAACTCAATACGACCTCGTACATCGGAATCGATGCTAGGACTGGTCACAATCTCGTCAAGGGAGCCACCCCAGTTGATCAACAATTGTCGCAACCACGTATAATTTTGAATGGATTTGCATCGCACATAAAAGCAGTCGTTGGGGACCATTGTCGCAATCGATTCGATTTTCGCCTTTGTTCCCAAACCGCTATCCGACATTCGGACGCTTTGAACATTGATCGGATTGGGTAAGGGAAACGTTGCAGGTGATCGTCCAACCGTCTCCTTTGTATCATCAATCATCATCGCCAAGCGAATCGATTCGAATCCCAGTAGCATTCCGAGCGTGCGTTCAAATTCTTTCTCCAATCGGCTCGTACTGTCGACGCGAGAAACACTTCGCCTCGTGACCGGTAATTTCAAATGTTGACCAAGTACGGCCAAGAAGTCATCCGAAGAGTGCGAAAGAGTAGAGGATACGCCGCTGTGTGCCTGTTCGCAAAGCGCTTGCCACCACTGACTGAACAACGCAGAATACTCCGCGGGATCACCCCTTTCGGGCTTCACCTTTACCTCGAATTGGACATTGCCTGCAATCAATAACTCTATGTTCGCGGGGAACTCCCCTGAGTAGATAAAATAAACTAGCAATGAGCCGTCGGTTTTGACGTCTTTCACTGCAGGTAGCCAAATCGAGATCCTTGAGCTCTTCACCTCGATTGCTTGATCGGAATACCAACCCGCCTCAAAGGCCTGTTCTCGAGAGAACTCGACAACCCCCACACCGTAGGGAGTTCCGTGGACGGCTAACGCCCGGACAACCGAGAGTTGCTCGGACGAAACCAAATGACTAGTGTGCAAGCCGATCCAAATCAGACTTAGCCAAAAGCAGAGTAAGATTTTCGTGGGCTTCCAACTCGTACTTCGACATCTATCGATATGGGGCTTGAGAGTTGCTATCAGCATAAAGTGGAACCGTGTAGGTCGAAAGAAACGAGAGACGGGACTGCGACGCGCATCGTACTTCGGAGAAAATTATCTTCGCCAGCAATGGATTTTTATGTCGATGAAGGCGTACGTGGCGATGATTTTGTGCCCCTGAGACGTGGGATGGATGCTGTCCCAGAAGAGATATCGATTGGGATCAACATTGGGAACAATCGCAAAACCCAATCCCGTAACTGGGTCAAAGAGCGTGGAGGAATCCACGACGTTGCGAAGTCCGAAAAGTCTGGGAGTCCGAGTTACCGCTTGGAAGAGTTGGCTGACTTTGACGTCGGCAATTCGAATTCGCCGAAGGTCACGACGCAGGCTTTGCAATTGAGCGGAGAGAAGCGAATTGAAAGCGGTCGTCGCAGCGTTCAAAGCGGACGAAGCAGCAGGGACAGTATTGAAGAAAGGCGTTTGCCCGAGAAGCGGCAAGTCGAGAACGACAATATTCCTTGCTCCTGCGTCGTAGAGGTCTCGTATGGCCCCCGATATAGCTTGAACCGCTTCAGGAACAAAGTTCACTTCACCAGAAGCTGAACCGTAGAAGATATCGTTAGCCCCAGCCCAAATGACAAAAGTATCATCCCGATCGGCGTCGCCGCCGTTCGCAAGAAGATACGTATCAACTTGAGTCACCAAATCTGGCGTTCCATAAGGCGAGGCTCCAGAAGCTCGGGCGCCATTGAATGCGTAATTGGTTCCGCCGATCAAACTTGGGAGTGGGATGGGTTCATTCATCGCATTAGCCAATCGCTCGGTCCAAACAGGACCGTTTGAGAATCGACCGTTGAAATAGAGCGGAGAAGGGGGAAGAAGACCTCCTGAAGCAAGGTAAAAGTTCCCTTCGTCGGACAAACTATCCCCAAAAACGACAAGATCCGCTTGGCAGCAAGTCCAGAACTGGGACCCTAAAAAAAGGAGAGCGATACAAAAGGTTCGAATCCGCTGAATCATCATACGTGAGTTCCCTTCAAAGTGCTTCTTTCAAGAAATCGAGAGTGTCTATTTTGTAAGAACCGAACTGGATATCAAGCGGGCGCGGAAAATACCAAATTCCGTCGGCTTTTTTTGAGGAATGCAGAAATCACTCAAATCGGGAGCGTTGGAGCAACTGGATTGGCTCGTCTATCGCATGCAATGCTGGAGCAGTATCTCCACCTCCCGCGTCGTTCGGTCACTAAGCTTCTTTACGGCCGTGAGCTTTCTCTCAACGAATGTTGAACTAGCGTCCAAAAAAGTCGATGAGCTCAAAGTCCACAACAGGAATCCCATCGCAGCGACGGATGTGAATCGACCAAAGATCGTGGAGTGTTGATGGGCAAGCATGCTTGTGTTCCTAACCTGGGTAGATGATTGAATGGAGCTATTCGATGGGCTTTTCGAGATTGCATGAACCTATCCATACAACCGAAATCCGAATGATGGTCCCCTCAAGAAATCTTGATAGCAAGAAGCGGCCTGCCCAGTTGTAGTTTGGGACCATTGTCCCGAACTAATAAACGGACGGGACATTGGTCCCATCCTACGGTACTTTTCAGCTTGCCGCTCGCCTTATAGCGTTTGGAAGCCTGCTTCGGATACGCCACCCATACGATTGCATCGCCGAAAAATAATTTTCGCAAATTTTGCCGATATCTGTTCCAGCTTCATCTGTTTGTTTGCAAAGCCAATCGCAATTCGTGCCGTCGATTTTGACGATGCCGAGCGCACGATCGTTATTCCGGTCAGTTGTGCGAGTTCCGCATCAAACGAATCCGACGCGTTAAGGACGAGAATCGTTTCGTTTGTCCACGATTGTAGCTGGTGCAATTCCATGTTATCCGCTATTTGTTTTTGAGACGCATTCGGTTGTCTTTTGGATTGTGTTCGACTTCCGCAAGTGTATGATGCGGTGCCCGGTGGTGCTTTGAGTTCCAAGAGATATTCTTTCGTGCCGATCTTATTTCGTCAGTCCGGCACAGGTGTTCTCCGCAGCTGGTCTCTTCAGGTCGGCGACAATCGTGCTGTTCCACGATGCGAAATTACTCGCATCCGTCAACAGCCTCCATACGGTCGCAGGCGGCACAGCGATGTCGATCGAAATGGAGGTTTGGTATAGCAAACAATGACATCGCGATGCGGCCAATGGACCGACGATCGTGCAGAGGGCTGATTCTTGGCTGCGTACGGCAGTGATAGCTATTGGGACGAGTCTACTTCTATAACGGTTCGATAACAAAGATAGTTTGATTCACGGACTCGATCGAAATTTTTTGGTCGCCAGCGGTGTTGGGCCAATGGATCTGGAGCTCGATGGGACCCGTGGATTCACCGACTCCGAAATGAATGGTTTGTCCAAAGCTACTTTGATAGCTTCTCCCGGTAATTACCTGTGAGATTTGGGGCTTGGAGCCGTTCACGAGGCGGAGACACGTCCCAATGGCGTCTCGAGGGCTGCGTCTTCCGATGAGCTTGATCCGAATCCAGTTTCCGATGCCAATCGTTTCGTTCTTGAGAATCGTGGGCGGAGCGTTTGAGTTCAGAATTGCAATGTCTATTGAGCCGTTGTTGTCCAAATCTTCTGCAATCATTCCACGGCCGCTTTCCGGGGGTTTTTCTTGCTCAAGAGCCCTTTTTGAGATGTCGAAGAACTTTCCATTATCATTGAGGAAGACAGTATTTTGGACTTTCCACGCAGTCGTAAATGCCCATGAACTGACCATGGGGTCGGTATGACCATTGCAAACGAACAAATCCTTGTCGCCGTCGTTGTCTAAATCCATAAATGCGACTCCCCAATTTGCGTGAGGAAACAGACCTGTACCTGCCCTTTTTGCCAGAGTGACATCCGAAAAAACTGCGTTACCAGAATTGGAATAGAGCACGGGATATTCGTTGCTGAAGGTCGATGTGAACACATCCAGGGTTCCATTCCCATCAAAGTCAGCGACATCCAAACCCATGTTGCCATTTCTTCTCCCGTCCCCGGCAAAGGCGATTCCTCTTGGAATAGCACTTTCCTCAAAGAATCCCTTTCCATCGTTGATGTAAAACAGATTTCGCTCGACATCGTTGACGACCAACACGTCATCGTCTCCATCATCGTCGAAATCTGCTGCAACAACCGACATGGATGTCGTCGCAATATCACCGAGTCCGCGTTCTTGGGTTGCATCGCGAAAAGTCCCATCTCCAGAGTTCAAAAAGAAACGGTCCGTCTCGGCGGTAAAGTCGAGTGGCCCGGGATAGCTCGGATAGCCGTCTGTGGTTCGCTTTACGTTCTTTGAAATTGGGTCCCGAACATAGTGGCCAACGTACAGATCGAGAAAACCATCCTTGTCCGCATCGAAAAAAGTGGCACCTGCTCCCATCTGATCGGGGCACGCAATCCCGCCACTTTCAGCCATTTCGAGAAACGTTCCATCCCCTTGGTTTTGGTACAAGCGGTTTGGGCCAAAGTTGTTCACAAACAAATCAGGAAAACCATCACTATTGAAATCGCCTACGCAGACACCCATACCAAATTCTTCGGCATTGCAGTGACTAAGGGATGAACCATTGATGAAATGCATGGATCCCAAATTGCGATAAAGACTATTGGGACTTGTCGAGGAATCCGAGGGGACACCCTTGGCGGTGCTGAAGTCCGAGCCGTTGAGAAAATAGAGATCGATGTTTCCGTCAACATCGAAATCGAAAGCCGCCATCCCGCTGCCGACTGCTTCGACAATATACCTTCCATTCTTTCCGTCATACTGATGAACAAAGTCGATTTCTGAATCAAGTGTTCGGTCTACTAACCTGATACCATTATCGGAAACCACATTCTCGTTGACTGATTTTTTCGCTTCGGTTCTACTTTGCATCTTTGTGGGTTCCTTTGAGTCACAACCTGGCAGGATGTATATTAGTAGAGATACAAGCAAGGCGATCCTATAGAAACTCAATTCGGTTCGTTTTGTGACTTGCGATAAAACCACGATGCTCCTCACCGCGACTCCTCTTTGTCTAAGTTCGAGAGCGCATGAATCGCTTCCTCATTGTAGGGATCCAAACTCAAAGCCTGTTGAAGATACTTTCGAGTCTGGCCTGGGTCTCCATTGTGATAATGTGCGGTTGCCAAAACGTAGTAGTTCGACGAAAGCGGGGCTAGCTCAACCGCTTTCTGAGCGTGCTTTAGCCCAGCGCTCGGGTTCCGGCCTTTTGGCATCTCAACTTGGGACAATAGGCAGTGACCAATCGCATCATTGGGTTTGATTCGAATGTATTCAGTTAGCGCTGACCGGGCTTCGTCAAGCTGTCTAAGTTTCATGCACTGACGAGCGTAGGACATCAACACCTGCGGATTGTTTGGAAATTGCTCGGCGGCATCTTTTAATAACTGTACGGCGAGCTCTGGTTTGGTTGTCTCCAAGCTTCGGAGGAGATTGCTGAGTAACTCAAGATCGGATGGAATCAAACGCACTAGCTCCAACTCTGTCTGGGCCACACTTTCGAGTTTCCTCTGATCTCGTTGAATCTGGGCAACCGTCGAATAAACAAACTTCGCCAGATCTCTCGCTCGATCCAGGTCCACGTCCAATTCCGATCGAGTTTCGCTATCGATCGACGCAAGCTTGTCGATCGAGTTGAGTTTCGTCTCATACCGTTTCATACCAAGGTTATCTCCCATCGATCGGTACACCAACAATTGACTATATGCCGCATCCCGATTGAAAGGGTTCCAAGCCAACGCCTTGTCGAAGGCATAGCGAGCTTGCGTCCAATCTTCAGCCAGCGTGTGCGCCTTTCCAAGCAAAACCCAATACGAATCGGATCTCACATTGGACTCAATTAGCTTCTCTGCAAGACGTTTTGCCCCCTCCGATTCACCCAGCGTCAAATAGATATTGACGAGCGGAATATAGCCCTCGATTCGGCTAGGATCTATTTCAATCGCTTTCTCAAAATACCCCCTTGCTGCCTCGTCGTTTCCCGATTTGGTTTCGTAGAAACCTAGATCCAAAAGTGGTTCAGAAGATTCGGGAGAGAAACTCAAACAGTCTAACCAAATGGTTCGCGCCTCTTTTGCATTGCCTAGTCGAAGATGGAGTTTTGCCAAAAGACAAATCGCGGCAACGTTTCCCCTGTTTCCGATTGCGAAAGCTTCCGCTTTTTCAAACGACTTCGTACGGAGTCTCTGGATCTCTTCCGAATGGTTCGACAACGCGAGCATGCCAGTCACATTGGGTCGCTGCAATGCACTCGGCAACGGAGCTTCGATTGTATGTTCAATTGCTTGGGGACTGGAAGAAAAACGGTAGAACACTAGGCATACGCTTACCATCAAATTAGTGCCGACTAAAAGCAAAACCACTCGCTTGTTTCGCGTTGCGAAGCTCGAATCATCTGCCCCTTTTTTTAAAAACCTGATCATGGAAAGAAATCATCGAGTGAAAATCGAGTAAAATTTAGTCTGTTTTGTTGTACGCTTTGCCCTTAAAGCTCATCGTTTCTGGAGAGAACGATTTTAGCCAGAAAGCGAGTCGAAAAGTGACCCTTCCGCCTAGATAGCCCGGATTATTCATAACTCGAAGCCTAAGCAATGAAACGGCAGTAAGGCAATCGGCAGCATGAAAAGTACCGTAGAATGGGACCATTGTCCCGTCCATTGACTCGTTCGGGACAACGGTCCCAAACTACTAGGCTGGAAACTTCCATTTAGAATGTCGATCAACCTTTCCTTTTCGTCTCGGCCAGGATCCAAGCATGTCTCAGAGGCGTCGTCCCAGTATCCAATCACCCAGTATCCAATCACTTCGTCGAGATCAAAAGAAGCTCGATCTGGCTGGTGCGGATGGAGACAATCCGACGGGAAATACGAATGCGAGTATTCTGAAGCCGAGCAAAGGTTTTGGTTTGCGTGCAATCTTGCTTTGTTCGTATGCACTTCTGTTCGTATCCGTCGCTATCGCATTCTATCCAAGTACTAGTCCTGTATCCCTTTCGGATCGTCGTCCTAAGCGATCACCAAGCCAAAACACGCTAGCGAAAACCCTCCCTTTTTCATTGCCAAGTGTTCCAAGAGAGATTGATATCCAAGTCGAGAAAGAGGATTTGTTGACCCGCTTGGATGAGTCGGTACTCGCTTTTCCCGACAATTCCTCTCTGCATCATGTGATTGCGTTGACCTGTGTTGAGCTGACGCAGACAGAAAAGGCAGAAACTCATTTCAAGCTTGCTCGACGATTGAATTTCAGTAGTCCATCGATTGGTGTTGGATACGCCAAACTATTGTCTCAACTAGGCAAACCGGAAGAGGCAGTCGATCTGCTCACGGATCTGTTCAATCGTGGCATGATTACCGAAGAGCTATTGGATGAGTTAGGCAATACGCATCTACAACGTGGTGAAGTGGAAAACGCTTACCGCATACTAGCGGATGCTCATCTCAAGTATCCAAAAAACAATTCAATCCTTTTGCACTTAGCACAATGCGAGGTACAAAAGGACATGTTTGTCGAAGCCAGAGATCACGCCCAACGCTTGCTCGAGTTGGGACAAAAGGACAGTGCTGTCTACATGACTCTATCCACGGCATTGATTCGACTTGGAGAACGCGAAAAAGCCCTCGAAGTTAGAAAACAACAGGCTGCTGCCACCCCAAAAAAACCATCTGAGGACGAAACCTATCAACAATCCTTTCGGGAATTTGCCTGCCATAGCTACATGATGTTAGGGAACTGCCTGATTGAGCAGAAGGAATGGGAACAGGGAGAGCAGTGGCTGCTTTATGGTCTGCGGCTGTCGCCTGCGTACAAACCCAGTCTGATCAGTCTGGGGGAGTTCTTGCGGAAACGCGGAAGAATTCAGGATTCGATAAAAGTTCACTCGCGACTATGCGAGATGGAACCCGAAAATCCAGTTGCCCTTAACAATTTGGCGAGCCTAGCTGCAACAGCGAAGTTGCTTCCGCTCGCAGAATCCTCGTTGCGCAGAGCCGCCGCCTTAGACATGTCCGGTGTTTCTAGCTTACGCTTCGCGCAGTACGCAATGCAACGTCCTGATTATCTTGTGGCAGAGCGATTTGCCAGGGATGCGATGCAAAAGAGCCAATCGGAGGAGTCGTATTCCCTGTTGATATCGATACTGCAATCCATGGGACGCCTTAGCGAGGCAAATGCATTGCGTGAATTGGCAATGCAAAAATTCCCCTCTAGCAAACTGAATTCGAATTAACATGACGAATCATCGACAACATTCGATGCGTGGACGTTCCATCGCGGCCGTAGCGTCCTTTTTCCGTAGAGCGATTTGGCGTTACTCAAGAATTGCCCGATCCCTTCTGCTACTGACGATTTCTTCCGTTTCAGTGCCCTTGTTCGCGGACGAGTTCGTCGCCCAGTTCCAGAACTGGACCTCGGAGAAAAGTGGCATAGATTTCGTCCATACAGATGGAAGCCAAGGGGTGCATTACATCATGGCTAGTGTGACGGGATCGTTGGCTCTTTTTGACTTCGATCTGGACGGGTTGACGGATATCTATTTCCCCAATGGAGCGCCCCTCCCAGGATGCAAAATAGATACCACTCCTACGAACCGACTCTACAAAAACCTTGGAAACATGGGGTTCGCGGACCGAACAGCCGCATCGGGGCTGGGCGATCCTAAGTATGCGATGGGTGTGGTCGTCGGTGATGTCAACAACGATGGTTTTCCTGATGTGTTCGTTTCCAACTTCGGCGAGAACGTATTCTTCTTGAATCAAGGGGACGGTACATTTACCGATTGTACCGTTGCGTTTGGATTGAAGGTCGGAGAGCGTGTTGGGGCTGGCAACGTCTTTTTTGACTTCGATTCGGACGGTGACCTCGATCTCTTTGCTGCGTCTTACGTTGACTTCAAAATGTCGGAACATCGAGTGCGTCATATCGATGGCCATGCGTTCTCCTTGGGGCCGCGAGATTTTCCCCCTGGCACTCACTATTTGTTTGAGAACGACGGGCAAGGAGCATTTGTCGACGTCTCTCAATCCTCTGGAATTCAGCAACACCGCTCAACGGGTATGGGTGCGTTCGCTGCCGACCTGGATGAAGATGGCGACCAAGATATCTTTTTAGCAAATGATTTGATGGCCAACTCACTGTTCCTAAATGATGGGAAGGGCCGATTTGAGGAAGCTGCCGTCCTAAGTGGGTTGGCCTTCGATCGAAACGGTCGAGCGAACGGAAACATGGGGCTCGACTACGTGGATTTGAATGGCGATCAAATGCTCGACATCGTCACCACAACGTATCAAGAGGAGATGCCGGTCTACTATGAGTGCATTGCGCCGGGCCTTTTCTCCGACTCAACGAACTTAGCAAAGATTGATCCAGCCCTTTTCCAGCACGTAACGTGGGGTGTTGGAGGAATTGATTTCGACAACGATACTGACAAAGATTTGTTTTTTGCTTGCGGTCATTTTGAGCCAAATTTGCATCTCATTGATGACCGCACGACGGTTAAGGTGACTAACTTCCTGCTCGAAAATATGGGCAAGGGAAGGTTCGAAAACGTGACCTCAAAAGCGGGCACCGCAATGAAAGTCGTTGAAAGCACCCGAGCAGCAGGATTCGACGATCTCGACAACGATGGCGATATCGATTTTGTTGCTCTGAACGTGAACGCCCAACCAACGATTGGCGTCAATTTACTGATCCAATCCCCTGCCAAGGAATCTCTCGATTCAGGGCAACGCAGCGATGCTCTTGCAATCGGAGTGGAGTTAGTCGGAACGTCCAGTAACCGTAGTGGCGCCGGAGCCATTGTCGAATCGAACAGCGGTGGGCAGAAGCAACGACAAGCGGTTCTGCTTGGCCGGGGATACGAAAGTCACTACGGTACGCGTCTCCACTTTGGGCTCGGCAAAAAACTGTGTGAAGAGCTCGTCGTTCAATGGCAAACTGGTAAACAGGAAGTCTTCCAATGCTCCGGAACCAATTTGAAACTGATTGAGGGGCAAGGTAAAGAGCGAAAACGAAAATGAGCAGTTAGGCCGACTTCTCATTTTGCTAAATCCAAAAAAATCTACTTTTTGGACACTTCTCGCCGATCGCCACTACACAAGACTACTCATGGAAGATTTTGCATTGCAATACTTTGAGATTTTGAGCCTGGGGCGCCAGCCGAGCCATGCCACAAGAAATCGGCTAGCGCCTCAGGCTCAGGCTCAGGCTCAAAAAGAAAGCATTTCATTGGGCAAAACGCTAGGATGATTAAAAATGGTGGCATTCGTCGAGTAGTGTCACTTCTTGCCCCCTTTGGAGCTCAGCGTAAAGTCTTGCTTGTTCGTTTCAGCCTTAACGGTCATTGTCAGTCCTGAGGTCTCCGGATTCGTAAAGATCGGAGGTAAATCCGAATCAGGCCCAGTCGGTTTTGAGCGGGCGGCTTTATCTTCCTTTATTTCGGAAGATCCTGAGGCCCTCGACAAATCCTCAGCAGGGGCCTTGTACCAGAGGACAGCGACTTTGTAGTCTCCAGGTTCTGCACCTAACAGAGCCTCCGGCCTTGAGTCCATGATCGAGTAGACACCCGCCTTGTCCGTTCTTCCAGATGCAGCCTTTCCGTTTGCACCGGTGGGGATGAGGTTAACTGTTGCTCCCTCCAGTGCAGTCCCATCCAATGTAACTATGCCCGTCACGGGATATACTTTGTAGTCAGCGCCACCGCAGCCTGTTGCAGCCAGCGAAAGCAAGAATGACAATCCTAAAAAAATTGATCGCATATCTCTGTTTTTCCTCGAAAATTAGTAATGAAAAAGCGGAGGCCAATGTGGCCTCCGCAGATGTTCAGAAATGAATATTCACCCGATGGTAAAACCCTACTCTGGCATCGCTGTGGTTTCTCCGCCAACCCTGGACCCGAGAGCACCCCAAACGCCCCAGTATGATGGGCCTTGGTAATGCCGGGAGTTTGATGGGATAGCTGGCACGGTAAAAGAAAGATTGCCTGTATCAATGTTCTGGGAAATAAACCGAACAGAGCCATCTGCGATTGCTGCGTTCACTCCACCGGTGTGTCGGCTGCTGGCGGTAGGCATTGCGTTACTCTCCGCATTATTATTTGCACATGTCGGTCCATTCGGGGGCAAAATAGTGAAGAAGCCCGAGAAGGCGTTCAGCGAATCACCCCAACGACGTCCCTTGCCCCAACCGCCATTGTCCCAAGTGTGTTGAGTCGTACCCAAAAGCATGCCGTTTGGTCCACGAGTTGCATTGCAAAGTGCGGGTGTAAATTGTCCGCCAACGGGCCCGATCGAATTCAAAACGGTCCCACTTATAATTGGATGCCCTGCGGTACCCGAATTTCGACCGACTACCAACTCGGACAGCAAGATGGTGTTGGATGATCCGTCGCCGATGCCCAACACGGATTGTCCTCGCTCACCATTCGCATACATGCCTCTCCACTCCCAGTCTCCCGAATTCAAATAAAGATCGCCACGGTTGGCAACGTAGTTTGTCGGTGCGATGTCTTGGGGTGCGAGCTCAAAAACATCCGAGGGACATCGGAACGTGGGAACTCGAACAGCATACGGGCTTAGAATTCGGGCACCGGTTGGTCCGGCAGGGTCAAAATGCCAAGGTCGACCACCAGCCAAGGTGAATGGAACGATCAATCCGTGCAATGAGCTCTGCTCAATGTAAGGGAGCGTGGACGCCAAGAATCCAATGCGTTCCCAAGCGTTTCCAGCATTTAATGCACCCCTCCAATTCATTTCATGCGATGCAGCAGGAAAACGCCTGAACACATCGTGGAAGTTGTGCTGAGCCAGCGCCAAATTCTTCAAATTGTTAGTGCATTGCATCCGACGAGCAGCCTCGCGGGCTGACTGAACTGCGGGAAGTAACAACCCCACCAATATGCCGATGATGGCAATGACCACCAAAAGCTCCACCAAAGTAAAACCGCGTTTTATTCTCATAATGAATTACCCTTAAACAAGACCGGAAGGAAGGAAATGACCCATAGCCAACTGATAATACCAATTTTCGGTCAGTAAAACAAGGCAATTGAAAAAATATGCTTTTTTTTAAGGAAAGGTTCGGAATTGCCAGGAAACATGAGTACTCGGCAGCTCTACCCAGATTTTTTGGACCATCTCCTCGGAATTGCGTACGATTGCTAATATTTTCGTCGTAATGGAAAGCCATCTCATGTTCTTCTCATCGCATTTCTAGAAATCCAAGAGACCAAAATTAATACTCCGAACTTGGTTCTTTTTTTCGGTCTTGGTATTGGATGGAGCTTGTTTCGGCCAATCTTCGTTCTGGTTCGTGGATCGCCGGGAAGAGTCAGGGATCGAATCCAAACACTATGTTGACGAAACCGAACCTTGGTTGCCGCGATTGATGGTGGCTGGAGTCGCAACATTCGATTACGACGGAGATGGAGCTGTTGATTTGTTTCTTCCGAGCCAGCCACTCGCATTTCCCACAGACGTAAAACCCGCAATCCAACCAGACGGCTATCTAGGAAATCGACTGTATCGCAATTTAGGAGCGGCTCGTTTTGCGGACGTAACACACCCCGCGAATCTGACCTCTCATTCGCACACGCTCGTTGTGGTTGCAGGTGACCTGGATCATGATGGAGACCAAGATCTGGTGCTGAATAACTGGGGTGGGGTTGAGCTTTTCCTAAACCAAGGGGATGGCACATTCGAAAAGGCGACCCCAGCTCAAATACCCCAAAGCTCCATTCCTTCCAAGGATGCACCTTTGTTCGGTGCTGGCATTTGTCTATTGGACGTAAAAAACGATGGAGATTGGGATGAAGGCGGATACAGCGAAGTGTTTCTCTGCAGCGATACGGCTCCCAATCAATTGCTCATCAACGATTCGGGCAAAACTTTTGCGGACGACGCGATACTGCGCGGCGTGGCCTTCGATGTCACCGGGAATGCGAACGGAAGTATGGGTGTCGATACCGGTGATATGGACAACGACGGTTTAGAAGATTTGCTCATTTCGAATTACACAGCGCAGACCCCTGTCCACTACCGAAACCTTGGAGGAGGACTATTGGAAGACGCCTCGCGTTAATCTCGCGTCGGTAGTAGCCTTCTCGCTCATCGGTCCTTGTGATTCTTGCAAACTGCGTTGGATTCACGTGTTACTTTTTTCTGTTCTTGCCCTTAATCTCGTTCGCGAAGGTGCTCTTCTGCCGGAGCATATGATGGTAGTGTTGTGCGAAACGGTGCGCTTCGTCTCGAACGTACTGCAACAGCCGCAAGGCAAACGACTCGCGTCCCAATCGAAT
>Ga0105047_10007197_pt1 | contig 18802 bp, 12 predicted proteins | sample MAT04_FD_78384 | JGI IMG/M metagenome (GOLD analysis project Ga0105047, IMG submission 78384) | Freshwater microbial communities from Lake Fryxell liftoff mats and glacier meltwater in Antarctica - MAT-04 (megahit assembly) | ecosystem: Environmental > Aquatic > Freshwater > Ice > Liftoff... | reverse complement strand
GCCGACTCCGCCACCCGCGCCGACTCCGCCGCCCGTGCCGACTCCGCCACCCGTGCCGACTCCGCCGCCAGCACCGACTCCGCCGCCCGCGCCGACTCCGCCGCCCGCGCCGACTCCGCCGCCGGCACCGACTCCGCCGCCAGCACCCGAGCCGACCGCGCAGAACCCAGCCGTACAGACCTGGCCCGTCGGGCAGTTTTCATCGGTGGTGCAGGGAGCGCCGGTAGTGGTCGGAAGGCAGCCCACCGCGAACAGCGAGAGCAGGACAGCCGAAGATCGAATGCGCATGGGGCCCCATCCTATGACGAAATGGGCTGCGTCGCTGGTCGACCCCGAGCCACGCAAGCTTCAACGTCGGGGGTGTTCGCGCTTCTTGTGCGTCAGATGATCAGGGCGCGCCGCGCGGGCTGACCACTTCGCCACCATCGCCTTCGTGGCCCTGAAGAAAGTTCTCCAAGAAGATGTCTGCGGCTGCCTTCGAATCGCCCTGACAGTCAGCCAGCAGCTTCTCGGCCTGCCGTTGTTTGGAAAGTCGCCACGCTTCATCAACCAATGACAGAACGCTTCGAAGCGGTGATCGTCGAACTTCAGCAGGTGCAGGTGCGGCGTCAACTGAAGCCAGCTTCCAAACCACTGCCAGAAGCAGACGGCGCAGCAGCGCGAGCTCTCGGGGGCAACCGGTTGGGAATCGCCGATCTCAAGGCCGCAGCTGCACAGGAACTCCCGATCACTGTCTCGAAGCTCTACCCGGTGCCGGGGCGTGACCCCGATCGCCAGCTCGGTGGCAGGCGTCTTCGTCAACGACTCGTACGCCCGAATGTTGCTCGAGCAGCCGCGGCGTGGCTTTGCCTTCATCGTTTTCGATAAGGCTGCGGGCGGCCGAACGCTGCTGTTGCTCGACACGATCGCCCGCACCGCCACCGCGCTCACCGACCGCCTCCACTTCGTCAAGCATGACCCGTGGGTGCTCTCGGCAGGGTGCGGATCGCCAGCACGACAGCTCCGACCGCGATGTAGGGGAACATGGGCCCCTGTTCCACGCAGGTGCCGGCCCTGTGACATCCCTGTGAACTCGTCACCGGCCAGCCTGCGCGCCCTCCTGGAGCACCACGGTGAACATGATCGCCGGGGCCGCGACCACCATCTCGATAGGCGCAAGGCCCTCGCGGCTCACCGACACCACGAGATGTCCGGTGGGCATCGGTCCCCCCTCGGCTCTGTGCCTGATCGCGAACTTTCCATCCGGCCGGGAGCGCGCCGCAAACGTCTGCACGTTCGCCTTCCCTGCTTCGTGCAGCCGCGTGGCGACCAGCAGCGCGCCGGCGACGGGACGGCCCTCGGCGTCGACGACGGCTCCGGAGATCAGCACGGTCGGAGGCTCCTCCAGCCGGCAACCAGCAAGGAACAGCAGCACCACGCACCACAGGGCTCGAGCGTTCATGCAGCAGACGGTAGGCGCCCGTCGCGCCTGCCTTGAATCGGGCAACGGGAGGTCCTCCCAACGACGGAGGCCGGGCCGTCATCGGCCAGCGAGCGCCCGGCACGGCAGCCTGGGCTGCGCATGGTGCTCGTCGTGGAAGGCGAACCCCAGCACGCTGGCCGACCCCGTCCACGCCAGCTTCAGCGCGATCCTCCGCAGCAGCGGAGGAGGGTGGTGCGGCAGGTGCGACGCCCACGCGGACGCAGTCAGGTGCAGCACCAGACAGGCGGCGACCCAGACCTGCAGCCCGACGATCCCGCTGCTCAGCGCGAGCGCCGCCGCGATCCCGATCAGCACGTACTCGAGAACGATCCACCTTCGCTCGCGTCGATTCGCCGCGCCCCAGGCATGCGTCCGAACCGCGACGGCGTTCTGCGGGCCGACCAGCACCGCGCGCCAGAGGGACACCGCTGCTCCCACACCTTCGAAGTCGTCCTTCGCCAGCGGCCGTGCGTGATGCCGCTGGTGCATCAGCCGCATCGAGTGACCGCTGACCAGGCTCAGCAGCGATGCGATCGTCAGCATCCACTCGTTGAGCCGACGCGGCAGCCGCAGCGCGCCGTGCGCGAGGTCGTGGGTGAACGAGAACGACGCGAAGTAGAGGCCCATCGCGAGCACCGCGGCGAGCAGCGCGTGCTCGCGGAACATCACCAGCACGGCGACCGCGGTTCCCGTTCGCAGCAGGTGCAGCAGCGTGTCGAGGCGTTTCATGCCCTCGGGTAGAGCCAGCGCCGTGCCGCGCCGTTCTCCCTCGGAAATTCGGTGCTGAGCGCCTGAAGTGCCCACGCCGTGACCGACGTCCTGCTCGAGCCGCGCTCTCGCAAAGGGCAGGGCGGTCTTCCGCCGGCCGACTACCTGATTCATATCGTCCTCAGCGTGCTCGTCGGAGCGCTGCTCTGCTCGGTCTTCTCCGCGACCTGGGGCGACTGGGCGCGACCCACCCAGGTGCAGCTGGCGCCCACCCACTTCTGGCCGACCACGCTGATGGCGATCGGCGCGGTGGCGGTGAGCCTGCTCGAGCTGCTCACGCTCTGGGAACAGACCTTGTTCGCGACGTGGGCGTGGGGAATCGCGGTCGCCGCGTTGGGGCTGCTGGTTCCCGGTGCGCTCTACGATCCGGTCGCCAACCACACCGGCCCACTGTTCCTCCCGGTCTTCGTGCTGTCGCTCGGCGCGACCATCGTCTGCAACCTGTGGATGGCGAAGCACACGCTCGAGGCGTCGGGCGTCGATCGCAAGCGGCGGCTCGCGCTGTTCGGCGCCAACGTGCTCGGAGCCGTCGGCGGCGGAGGCATCATCATGCTCCGCATCCTCGAACTGGCGCCGATGGAACTCGCCTCGCCGCTGCTGCTCGGCTCCGTGCTGCTCGCCAGCTACGCGGTGCTCACCGGAGAGAAGGGCCGCCACCGCGAGGTGCTGGTGCAGGGCCTGGCGTTCGCGCTCGCCACCGCCGCGTTCTCGGCGGTCGGCCTCACCGTGTTCTTCGCCTTGATGAACTTCCTCGTCCCCGAGCAGCTGGCGGCGCTGGGCAAGGTGGCGAGCGTCGTGGCCCACGAGATCCGCAACCCGCTGAGCGTGATCCTCGCCCAGGCGCGGCTGCTCGAGCGCGAGGGCGCGAGCGCCGATCGCCTGAAGGACGTGCGCGACCAGGTGCAGCGGGCCTCGCGCTTCGTCGACGAGCTGCTGCGCTACTCGAAGCCGCGCACCCTCGCGCTGACCAACGTCGAGCTGCGCGCGGCCCACCAGCAGGCGATCGATCACGTGCAGCAGGCACAGAGCGTGGCGTTCCTCTCGCTGCTGCCGGGCGAGGCCGTGACGATCGAGGCCGATGCGCAGGCGGTGACGGATACCGCGATCGTGCTGCTGTCGAACGCCGCGATCGCCGCGGCCGAGCAGGCCGTTCCTCAGGAGACGATTGCGATCGAGGCACACCCCGACGAGGTCTGGGTTCGCGTCGAGGACCACGGCCCGGGCGTCCCAGCCGAGCTCGAGGGCCGCCTGTTCCAGATGTTCGTCACCGGGCGCGGCCGCGATCACAAACATCCGGGCACCGGGCTGGGGCTGGCGATGGCCAGCCGCTGTCGAAGCTCGTCGCCGAAGGGAAGTTCCGCGACGATCTCTACTGGCGCATTCGCGGCGTCGAGCTCGAGCTGCCGCGGCTGGTCGACAGGGCGAGCGACATCGGCCTGCTCGCCCAACACTTCCTCACCAGCGGCAAGGCGCTCGTGCCCGGTCACCGCGAGCCGAAGCTGTCGGCGGGGGCGCTGCGCCGGCTGGAAAATCACGGCTGGCCTGGTGATGGCCGCCGGCCGCGACGAGATCCTCGAGGAAGACCTCTCGCCCGCACTGCGCGATCGTTCTGCGCCCACGGCCGGCGCACTCTCGACGCTCGACGAAAAAATTGCGGCGCTCGAGCAGGCCGAGATCCGGCGCGCACTCACAGAGACCGACGGCAACAAGAGCCGCGCGGCCGAGGTGCTGGGCCTGTCGCGCCAGGGGCTGGTCAACAAGCTGGCGCGCTTCGGCCTGAAGTAGGCCATGTCCTTCGATCACGGTGGGGCTTCAGTTTCGAGCGTTCGATGGGGTGTGTCAGAACTGAGCGTCAGGGCGCGAGCACCGCGGTGATCGCCGTGTCGAGCGTGCGGTCGGTGCCGCTGACGATGTCCGCGACCGTGGGCAGCACCTCGATGTCGGGGACGATGCCCTTGCCGTGGAGGACTCCGCGGTCGAGCCGCAGCACCTCCATGCCGGTAAAGGTGAAGGACAGCGCTCCGGGCAGTCGCGCCTGGGTGATGTTGCCGTTGGTCGCGGCGCTCGGCCTGCCCACCACCTTCCTGGTTCGCTTCGCATCGACGAGCATCGCCGAGATGGTCTCCGCGGCCGAGACCGAGCCCGTGCCCACCAGCAGCACCATCGGGCCCGCGAAGTTCGGGTTGGCCACCGGGTCGATGTACCAACCCGACATGTCTTCGACCCTCGAGCGGTTCGGGCCGGTGAGCACCGGCACCCTGAAAATGGGCGACAGCATCCGCGCCTGCACCAGCCGCCCGAGGCAGTCGAACGCACCGCCCACCGGGTAGCCGCGCATGTCGACCACCAGCCCTGCCGCGGTGCTCGCCTCGTTCAGCACCTTGACGCAGCCGTCGGCGACATCGGCCTCAACGTCGAGGCTGAAGTAGTAGACGGTCGGCGCGCCGCGGTCGGTCAGAAAGCTGGCCCGCCGCTTGTTGAGGTCGAAGAGCGAGAAGTACTGCGCCGCGCTCGCGGGGCTCACCGTCACCGTGCGCAGCACTCCGTCGGGCGCGCGAAGGCCGATCGCCGTTGGGCCGAGCAGCTGCACCATCTTGTAGGTGGCGAGATCGAAGGTGTAGCCGGGGGAGGCACCGGCGGTGCGCGGCAGCTCTTCGGCGAGCCAGTCGGCCATCGGCTTGCCCCCGATTGAGACCAGCGTGTCGCCCTTGTTGATCAGCGGCGTCAGCGAGGTGGTGACCACGGGCTCGGCGGCGACGTCGGTGAGGAGCACCGGCAGGAAGCCGGCGATCAGGTGCTGGCCGCTGAGGTCGCGGATGAAGTTGTGACCGTCGTGCACCGCTTCGCCCAGCCGGCTGATCAGGTTGAACTGAAGGGTGCGGTTGAGCGTCACGCCGGGCGCGTCGAGCGCGGCAGTCGTCTCGGCCAGCCGCTCATCGATGTGATCGCCGACGACGTGAAAGTAGGGGAAGAACTTGCGCAGGATGCCGTGGGCGATCAGCTGCGCGGCGCGCGCCGAGCCGAGCGTCAGCTCTGTCACCACGGTTCCACCGCGTGGGTCGATTGCCTTCAGCTCGCTGCGCACGGCGAGTGGGCGCGCATGCGGCGGAGGCGTCGACAGGTTCGACAGCGCCGCGAGAGCGCCGGGGATCCCTGCTGCGTCGACGTCGGCCGCAATCACGTCGGGCCAACGGCCGAGCGAATCGGTCAGGTTCATCGCCCGGTAGCCGACGCCCACCTGACCGATCGCCTGCCACCGCGACTCGCTCGTCGCCGCGAGCACGCTGGTGCCCCACAGCCACGCCCGGCTGCGAAGCCGCAGCTCGCCCGCGAAGCGCGTGGCCTCGGGCGCCATCGCCTCTTCGGTGATGACCGCCAGCGGCAGCGCGGCCATCAACCGGCCGTAGAGGCTGCCCCCTTCGAGGTTAACCATCAGGTTCTCGTAGATGCTCGTCGCGCTGGTCTCGTCCGGGTAGCCGTAGAACGAGCGAACGCCCTGGCGCGACAGCAGCAGGTGCGAGCTCAGCGCCGCCTCGCCGGCTTCCTTCAGCGCGAGGTCGAGGCCCACGGCGTTCGGCAGCCCGCGCAGATCGATCGCGATCGCTTTGGCTTCGCTCGGAATCGTCACGCTGCCGGCGCCGGGCCGGATGATCGCCACGTCACCCGACAGCTGCACCGACGCCTGTGGCAGCGGGCGATCGTCGGCGCGCAGGGCGCACACGTCGATCAGCGACGCGGCGTAGATGACCACTCCCTGCTTCGACAGCAACTCCTCTCCGTTCAGCGCGGTCGAGAGCACCGTGTCGACCGCCGGGTAGTTTTCGAAGGGGCCGAAGTGGCGCACCGCCGCGTGGGCCTCGGAGAAGGCGACCGCGGTGGGCTTGCTGTTCGAGGGGCCTGCCAACATTCGAGCGCAGCTCGGCTCGTTCTCGAGAGGAAGCAGCGGCCCGGCATCGGGGGCTCCGGCATCGGCGTGCCCGGCGTCGACGGACCCTGCGTCGGACAGTGGCGTCGCCGCGTCGATAGCGCCGGTGTCGATCTCGTCGACCACACAGAGGGTGCCTTCGAGGTGGGTGCCTGCTCCGCAGGTGATGGGCGGCGGCGTGCCGGGGCAGGCAGTCAGCAACAGCGCAATGAAGACGGCAGCGAGGAATCGCATCACGGGCAAGGCTCCAGGTTCGTTCGTCGGTCTCCCGGTAGAGACGCCCGCGCGGAAGTGTGACGGCCCGGCGTCATTTTCGTGAGACGTTTGCGCGACGTCATGAATCGACAAGGCTTTTCGCCCGAGCTGGTGACGAAGCGGGTGCAGGAGGACGTGGCGCGCGGGAATTTCCCCACCGCGATGGACGTGCTGGTGCGTGCCTACGGCCCCGAGCTTGCCGGCTTCTGTGCGGTGCAGCTGAAGGATCACGCCAGGGCCGAGGAGGCGTTCTCCGAAGCCCTCTTCGACATCTGGCGCGGGCTGCCGCAGTTTCGCTTCGCGGCGTCGGTGCGAACGTGGGCGTACGCGGTCACCCGCCACGCCTGCTTCCGGGTGCGCCAGGCGGAGCAGAGCCGGCGCGAGACGACCGCCGAGAGCGAGGCGTTCTGGTCGCAGCTCGAGGCTCCGCTTCGCACGCTCACCCAGACCTGGCTGCGTACGACGGTGCGACAGGAAGTCGTGCGGCTGCGGGCGTCGCTGGCGGAGGAAGACCAGGCGCTGCTGACGCTCCGGCTGGATCGCAAGCTGGCGTGGGACGAAGTGGCGCAGATTCTCGCTGGCCCGGAGCCGCTCGAGCCGGCCGAGCTGAAGAAGGCGACCGCCGCGGCGCGCAAGCGCTTCGAGCGGGTGAAGGCGTCGATCGCCGCCCTCGCGAAGGAACAGGGATTGTTGAAGTGACGGAAGAAGACGAGAGCCCCGACGACCCGGCGTTGATGGCGCTGCTGCTCGAGGTCGCGCGCGCGCCGGGGACACCGCCTCCCGACCTGACGGGAAAGCTGCTGGGCCCCTTTCGATTGGAGTCAGCGATCGGCCGCGGTGGCAGCGCCGTGGTCTACGAGGCGCGCGACGAACGGCTGCAGCGGCAGGTGGCGATCAAGGTCTACGCGTTCGAGGAAGACGTCGAGTCGGCTGCGCGCGCCCTGGGTGAAGCGCGCACGCTCGCGTCGCTGCAGCACCCGAACATCGCGCAGGTCCTCGACGTCGGGCAGAGCGAGGGCTTCAGCTGGGTCGCGATGGAATTGCTGCGCGGCTCGTCGCTGCGCCAGTGCCTCTCGGCCGGTTCGCTGGACGGCGCCGCGCGGAAGAGGGTGGTCGAAGGGTTGCTCGCAGGGCTCGCGGCGGCCCACCGCGCCGGCGTCGTGCATGGAGATCTGAAGCCCGAGAACGTCGTGCTCGACGCTCAGGGAGTGCCGCGGCTGGTCGACTTCGGCAGCGCGCTCGCCGGGCTTCCGATTGGGCTCACGCCTCGCTACGCGGCGCCCGAGGTGCTCGCGGGCGGCCGGCCGGACTTCGCCGCCGACGTCTACTCGCTGGGGTGCACGCTCGACGAAGTGCTGCAGCGGCCTCGGGTCCGTCCGCGCTGGTTGTCGTCGTGCCTCGCCGCCCGCGAGCAACGCTGTGCGGATGCAGGCGTGGTGCTGCAGCGGGTTCACGAGGCGCGACATCGCAAGCGCGTGCTCGCTGCCGTCGGCGTGACGGCTCTCGCGGCCTGCGTGGGGGTGGGCGTTGCGGGCAGGGGCGGCGCGACGGCTCCGAAGCTCGAGGTCGAGCGGCTGACGGCGCAACCTGCGGGCGTCGAGTTCGATGCGTTGACGCTCTCGAAGGACGGCACCACGGCTGCGCTGATGAGCAAGGGCGGCCTCTCGCTGCTGTCGCTCGACTCGCGCCAGCTGACGAAGCTCGCCGACTCGAAGCTGGCAGAGGTGGTCTGTCTGCGTTTCTGGGATGAAGACACCCTGGTGCTCGGCGAGACGCACGGAGCCGCCGCGGGCGTCCTGCTGCACCGCTTCGATCTGCGCACCCGGACGTGGTCGACGGAGCCGCGGCCCGCTGCGTACTGTCCCGTCGCGATCGACGCGCTTCGATCGGTGGAGGTCTCTGCGAGCGCGCTGACCCTGGTGACCGAAGGCGCCGAGCCGCGCGTCATTCGCCCATTGTCGCCGACGGAGAACGTGGTGGGGCTCGAGGTTTCTCCGACAGCGCCGGTCGTGCTGGCGGCCGTGCTGCATCGCGGCTCGGCGGGGCCGATCGTGCGGCTCGAGCTGGTCCCGCTGTCGGGCGCCGCGTCGACCGTCGCCGTCGAAGCACGTGGGCTGGTGCAGGAAGGTGGCCTCGTCGCGGCGACCTTCGATGAAGCTGGCAATCTGCTCTACGCGACTGGAGCGAGCCTTCCTTCCCAGGGTTCGCGGGTGCATCGGCTCGCGCTCGATTCGAGCGGCCGGCCCGCGGGTGATCCGATCGAGCTGGGCTCGGTGCCGGGCGTCGCGTTCTCGCTGACCAGCCGGGCCGGCACGACGCTGGTGCTGATCGCCCAGCCGCAGACCGACGTGATGACGGCTCCGGTGCAGGAGGATGGGGGCCTGGGGCCCGGGACCCGGCTCACGCTCTCGGACTGGACGGAGCGGGCGAGCTCGGCTGATGAGGCCGGCTCCTTCCTGGGTCACGCCGAGGATCGTGCGGGGTTTCGGGTGGCGCGCTTCACGCCGAATGGAATCGAGCCGCTCACGCCCGCGAGCCGCGAGTGGACGACGTGGCCCGTTCGCGCGGGGAAGGACGTCTTGTATTGGCGGGTGGATCCGGCGGGCGAGAAGCCTGCGCAGCTGATCCGCGCGTCGACGCCGGCCACCGCGTTGTTCGCGACCCCGACGCCGGTGAAGGCATTTCACTTCAACACGCCCGCGCCGCACGAGTGGGTCGTGCAGTGCCCCGACGATCCGCGCCGATGTCAGCTCGTCTGGCGCGGCGCCCCGGAGGTGCAGCGGTGGAACGTCGATGTGCTGAGCGGCTCCGTCACGCCGGAGGCGCCGCTGATGAAGGCACGGCTGCTGACGCTGTCTCGAGCTGGAGATCAGCTGGCCTCGGTGGACCTCGCGGCCGGAGTGCTGCAGCTGCGCACGCGCGCAGGGGAAGCGCAGTCGACGATTCCGCTCGACGGATGCGGGCTGCAGTTTCTCTCGGCCGGGCTCGAGGGGCAGTGGTGGGGCAGTGGGTTCTGCGACGGGACCAACGTGCTGCTGCGGTTCGACGCGCGCGGGGTGCATCGCGTGCTCGCGGCGTCCACCGGGTGGGTGAGTCAGCCGGTGCTGTCGGTCGATGGCCGGCGGCTGGCGTGGGCGCAGGGGTTGTTCGACACCGACGTCTACCAACTGCGCGTACGCGAACGCCGCGACTGACCGGAAAGGAGAGGAAGATCCAAGCGCGCCAGGAAAGCTTGGCGCCAGAGGAGGAGAGAATGAAAGAACTCTGAAACTGGCGAGACCAACCCAGCGGGTCAATCCCGTCCGGCTCGCTGGCGACCACCAATGCCAACGGGGCGTACAGCTTCACCACGCCCTTCATGTACAGCGGCTCGGGCTGCTCCGCGTCTCATCGCCGTCAGGTGCGCCAGGCCTTCTTGAACTCGGCGAGCACGAACACGGCGAAGCCGATCGCCGTTATGACGCCCCACCACCACAGCTCAATGGGCGCTGTGTGAAAGAGGCGATTCATGATCGGCAGGTAGGTCAGCAAAAGCTGCACGCCCAGCATGAGCGTTGCCCCGATCCAAACGGTCGGGTTCGTGAAGAACCCGATCTTCCATGACGGAAGCCTGAGGCTGCGACACGCAAAGAGGTACCCGACCTCGACCACCACGATCGTGTTGACGGCGATGGTGCGACTCGCTTCGTCGGACAGGCCGAGCCGCTGCGCCCATTCGAAACAGCCAAAGGCTGCCGAGCCGACCACCAGCGACACCACCGCCGTCCGGATGCCGAGGGCTCGGTCGAGGATGGGTGCGTTCGCGGCGCGCGGTGGTCGGTGCATGAGGCCGGGTTCTCGCGGCTCGAAGATCAGCGTCGTCCCGAGGAGCGCCGTAGCGAGGTTCACCCACAGGAGCTGGACGGGCAGAACCGGCAGCGTCGTGCCGAAGAGCACGGCAGCCAGGAGCACCAGCCCTTCGCCCCCGTTGGTCGGCAAGGTCCACGCGATGAACTTGACCAAGTTGTCGTAGATGCCGCGACCCTCCTCGACCGCGGAGGCGATGGTGGCGAAGTTGTCGTCCGTCAGGATCATCGCGGCCGCCGAGCGCGCGACGTCGGTGCCGCTCTTGCCCATCGCGACGCCGATGTTCGCCTGCTTGAGCGCTGGGGCGTCATTGACGCCGTCACCGGTCATCGCCACGACGTGGCCACGCGATTGAAGCGCCCGAACCAAAGAGAGCTTCTGTTCCGGCGCGACGCGCGCGAACACCGCCGCGACGTCGGCGACCGCAGCGAGCTGGCCTTCGGTGAGCGCGGTCAGCTCCCGCCCCGTGACCGCGCGCAGTCGCCCGGTCTCGTCGCGTTCGCCCTCCAGCCCGAGCTCGTGCGCGATCGCCGCGGCCGTCACGGCGTGATCGCCTGTGATCATCTTCACCTTGATGCCCGCGCCCAAGCAGGCGGCGACCGCACGCTTTGCCTCGGCCCGCGGTGGGTCGATCATGCCCACGAGACCAAGAAAGGTGAGGTGCGCCACGTCGCCGTGCGCTGTGAGGCGGGTCCCTTCCCTCAAAGTCCTTCGCGCCATCACCAGCACACGCAGGCCGCGCGCGGCCATGGCTTCGACCTCACGGTGCGCGGCCGCTTCATCGAAGAAGCCACTGCGCCCATCGACCTCGAGTCGTTCGACACAGCGACCAAGCAGCGCGTCCGAAGAGCCCTTCACGTACAGCGTCGTGCCTGCCGGCCCATCGTGCAGCGAGGCCATGTACATGTGCTCTGACTCGAAGGGGACTACGTCGAGCCGGGGGAAAGGGGCCAGCGCGTGATCATCGAGCCCAGCCTTGCGTGCTGCGATCGTGAGCGCCGCTTCGGTTGGGTCGCCCTCCACCTTGAGCTCGCCATCCGTTGGGACGAGTCGCGTATCGTTGCAGAGGGCGCCCGCGCGCAGTGCCTCGAGCAGCGCCGCGGATGAGCCGGGTTCGATGCGAGCCCCGTCGCGCTGCAGCTCGCCAGCGCCGTCGAATCCCACACCCGTGAACTGAAAGACCTCGCTGGCCGCGAGCAGCGTGGTCACCGTCATCTGGTTCTCGGTGAGTGTGCCCGTCTTGTCCGAGCAGATGACCGTGGTGCTGCCCAGCGTTTCCACCGCAGGCAGTCGTCGAATGAGCGCCCCCCGCTTCGCCATCGAAGAGACACCGACCGCGAGGAGAATGGTGACCGCGGCCGGAAGCCCTTCGGGAATCGCGCCCACCGCGAGAGCAACGGCGGCGTTGAACGTGTTCGTGAGGGAAGCGCCGCGCAGCGATCCGATGACGAGAAGCGCAGCGGCCAGCCCGAGAATCACCCAGACGAGGACCCGCGACAGCTGGGCGATGCGCCGGGTCAGCGGCGTCTCGAGCGTCGCGGTGGCGGCCATGAGGCCCGCGATGCGACCGGTCTCCGTACCGTCGCCTGTCGCCACCACCACGCCTCGAGCGACGCCGTACGTGACGGCGGATCCCGCGAAGGCCAGGTTGTCTCGGTCGCCGATGCCGGTGTCCTCCGGGAGCACGGCCACGCGCTTCTCCGACGGCACCGACTCGCCGGTGAGGCCAGCCTCCTCGACCTTGAGATCCTTCACCTCGAACAGCCGGAGATCGGCTGGCACGGTGTCCCCCGACTGCAACGCAACCACGTCTCCCCGGACCAGATGCTCGCTCGGGACGCGCCGAAGTCGACCCTCGCGCAGCACCGTGGCTTCGGTGACGATCGTCTTCGAGAGAGCGGCGATGGACTGCTCGGCCCGGTACTCCTGGAAGAAGCCGATGATGCCGTTCAGGATCACCACCGCACCGATGACGGCGGCGTCGACGTAGTCCCCCAGGAAGATGGAGAGCCCCACGGCCCCGAGCAGCACCACGACGAGCGGCTGAACGAACTGCTCGGCGAGCTTGCGTACCCAGGAGGCGCCATGACGCTCGGAGAGAACGTTCAGGCCGTCGCGCTCGAGCCGAAGCGAAGCCTCGGTCGTCGTGAGCCCATCCTCGGAGGAGGCGACCGTCGTCAGCGTCGCTGCAACATCGAGGGCATGAAAGGACGCGGGGCTCATCGATTGGTGCTCCATCTTGAGCCGCGCGTTATGGGGCGCCCGCGCCTGCGGCACGGTACCGCCTTGCGGCGGGTCTCGTCGATGCTCTGCTCGATGATTTCAGTGGCGATCTCGAGCTCAATGCGGGGCGCCGTTTTCAGCTCGGCGCGGGTCAGGCGACGGCGCGTGAGCGCGAGAATCGACGACGGCTAAAGCGGCAGCGCCTTCAGGAAGTCCTCCACGCTCCCTTCCCCTCCGAAGCCTGCACTTTGTCGTCGAGCGCGCCCCGCATGAACTTCGACAGGGGCTGCTACCCGGCGTGGCAAGACACGGTCTCGTTGTACTTCGTTAGCCGGCTTCACGGCACGGACTGCACCTCGATGCGCTCCCCCACCACAGTGCCGGCCCAGGTCCGCTTCTCGAACTGGTACTGCCCGGGCGTGGGGAAGCGGACGCTGAAGTCGTTGGTCTGCGGTCCGGTGATGGCCCACGCCGGGCCGCACACCTGGTGCAGGACCACGTCGGTCGGAAAGTACTCGAGGTTGAAGGCCACCACCTGAGAGCCGAGCACCTTGATCGTCCCCACGGTCGGCCAACACCACCGGTCCACGTAGTCACCCCGCGCGGTGACGTCGCTCGGATTCTTCGCCGGCTCGCTGCACAGCGGAAGCAGCAGCGGCTCGTATCGGTAATCGAACGAGAGCTCGAAGGTCGCGCTGCCGAGGTGCGCGGTGAGGGTGGCGGGACCCGGCGTTCCGTTGAAATAGAAGATCATGTGATCGAGATCGTCTGGTAGCGGCGCGGTCTCCGGCTCCACCCAGTGGTCGAGCGGGGTGCGGGTGAGTGCGATCACCTCGCCGCGGGAGGCAGTGACCCGGCCCGCGCCGCCGACCGCCAGCGAGCCGTCGGCCAGGTGCCAGGTGAGGATGAACTGCGGGGACTCGGTCGCGACCACCGCGAGCACCGCGTCTCCGACCACTTCGGCGTCGGCGAGAACGTACCCGTCGCTCTGGACTGCTCCCGCGCGGAGGCGAGCTTCACCCCGGACCGCCTCATCGAGTCCGACCACGCGCACCTGGCGGGTCATCTCGTAGTCCCTACCGAGGCTCTTCTCGTGGAAGCGAAGCGTCGCGATCCCCGGCTTGAGCGCCCGGATCGTGACCAGCTTGAAGTTGATTCCGCCGCTCTCGAGCGCGACCACTCCGGTCGGGCTGTCCTCGGTGACCTCCACCTTGTGGTACCTGCTCGGCTTGGTCGCCGACGCCATCGAGAGCACCCGCCAGGCGAACGACGCGCCGGCGAAGACCGCGTGGGTGCCGGGGCAGTTGAACGCCTGAGCGCACTCGAACCTCAGCGGCTCGTAGCTCGAGAACTTCAGCGCCACGGTGTCGGTGCGCGTGGTCCCATCGTCCATCAACCCGACCACGGTGAGCACGGTGGGTCCCGCCACCCGCGGGGTGAGAATGACCTGATCACCGTTGAGCCGGAGATCGCAGGCGTCGGCGCAGTCCGCGGAGAGGACCACCCTCATTGGCTGCGGCGTGTCGATGAACCGGCAGTTGTTGTGGAACCAGTCGTCGCTGAGGAGCTCGAACTGGAAGGACTCGGAGCACTCGAAGGTGCCCTCGAGCGCGTGGCTCACCTTGAGAGAGACCGGGACGCCGATCGCGGCCTCGGCCGGCACCCCATCGAAGTTGAGCTGCTTGCTGTCACCGTTGTTGAGGTTCGCGTAGTGGTGCAAGGGGACGCCGCACCCGGCGAGGGCGAACGCAAGGAGGAAGAAGGTGCCGAGTGATTTCATGACCGGGACCCAATGCGACGCGCAGGCCAGCGTCCGCGAGTGGCCAAGGGTCCGAAAGCGCTCCAGGTCTCACTCGCGCGTCACGCGCCTCACCCGACGGTGTGCAGCCTTCTGCACACCGAGGCGCACCCGTGCCTAGGCGAAGTTCCCCGGCCACCACCGCGGTGGTCGTCACGCGGCGACTTCCGGGATGGTTGGGTTCGAGATGCTCGGCCGCGTAGACAGGTGGGCGACGATCGACCCCGGCAGCGGGCCGGGGTTGCGATCGATCAGCTCTCCGATCATCTCCAGCTCGCGCTGGGGGTCGTAGACCGCCTGCCCGGGGGCCCGCTTCTCGATCCGAATCTGCCTGGCGGTGCAGGAGGTCGGCGCTGAGTCGTTCTGCCCGTCTGTCTCTGTGGCACGTGCGCTGCTAAGGCGCGCGGGATGAACGGACAGCGCGCGACGAACTTCGTGGTTCTGCTGGTGGCGCTCGCCACCGTGCGCTGCGGTCAGCCCGGACAGGTCGCTTCCGATGCAGGCCCGGTCGATGCGGGTCTGCCCGACGCAGGTCTGCCCGACGCAGGTCTGCCCGACGCAGGTCTGCCCGACGCAGGTCCGTCGTCCGTGCCAACGAATCCGATCACGTTCACCAAGAACACGCCTTTCACAGTCAACAGTGGAACGACGAACTACGTGTACGTGCCGACCGCGTATGACTCCACGCACCAGACGCCGACGACGCTCTTCGTCTGGCTGCACGGTTGCGGAGGGTTCAGCTCCGGAGACATCTACACGGTGTCGCCGGGCGCCACTACCCAAGCGTGGATCAGCCTGACCGTCGGAGGACAGGAAGGAAAATGCTGGAGCATGGTGGCCGACCCACCGCACGTTCTGGGAGCGATCGCCGCGCTGAAGACCCAATTCAACATCAACCCCAGAAGCGTCATCCTCGGCGGCTACTCGTCAGGCGGCGATCTCGCGTATCGAACGGCGTTCTACAATTCGGGGTTGTTTGCGGGGCTCCTGGTCACGAACACCTCGCCGTTTCGCGACACAGGCTCCAGCAAGACCGCCTCCTTGGCTGCCGCGTCGTGGAAGTTCAATGTCGTGCATCTGGCGCACCTTCAAGACACCACGTATCCAATTGGCGTTGTTCAATCCGAGACGAACAGCATGACCGCAGCCGGTTTTCCGATGACTCGAATCGAGGTCAACGGAACCCACTACGACAATGCGGGTGCGATGGCGAATGGGCAGGCTGTTCCCGGCACCGCCGCAGACATCGCGACCTACCTCCTTCCAAAATTGTCCGCGGGTTGGACAAGCCCGTAGCGGCGACACGCGTGTGTCAGCGACGCGAGGCCTCGCTCGCGTCGTTATGCCCGTTTGCGGAAGGCGACGCCGTGGCACGCGCACTGCTATTGCGCGCGGCATGAACCGACAGAGCGCGATGACCTCCAGGTTCAGTACGCGCCGATCTCGACGGCCCGCAACGGACCTGACGTTCGCGTGTTTACCTCCCGTGCGCGCTCTCCTTTCCCTTTGTGGCTTTTGTTTGGTGGCCTGTCAGCCTCAGTTGCCCGACGGGGGGGCCGATGCGGGCTCTTCGGCAGACGCTGGAGCCGTCGACGCGGGCCTGCCCAGCGCTGACGCGGGGGGCACGAGCGACGCGGGGGGCACGAGCGACGCCGGCCCGAAAGACGCCGGGACGATGGCGCACGACTTCTACAGCGGCGCTGACGACCGAGCGATGGTCGACGTGCCGCAGGACAATGCTGCCCCCGCGGCGTGCACCATGCCTCCAGTCGGCCCGTGCCTTTACCGCCCGCCGCTCGTGGCCACGGTGGAAGAAGTCGTCTTCGACGACGACGTCTCCTACCTCGACGTGCTGGGCCGGCGGCGTTTTGTCTCGATCGCGGTGTACCGCGCGCCCAACCTGCCGCGTCACGCGCCGGTGGTGCTGATGTCACACGGCGGGGCCCAGGGAGTTCGCCACGCAACCAAGGCGATGCAGGAATGGGCGTCGATCATCTCTGGCGCTGGCTACGTGGTCATCTCGCTCGCCCACGACGACTATCCTTTGAGCTCCAACGACGGCGGCGTGAGCGACTACGAGCTGCTGTGCGACGCCGTCGGTGTGCCGCGCGCTTCCGGCTTTATGTGCGACCTCAAGGTGAACTGGGCGCGCCCGTATGACCTGCAGGCGGTGCTGTCCTGGCTCGGGGACCGCGAGGCGACCAACGACGCGTGGGCTGAAGCCATCGACCTCAAGCGCGTCGCGCACTTCGGTCATTCCGCCGGCGCGGGGGCCGCCCTGATGGCAGGCGGCGTGACGCGCAACTTCCTCTGCGCGCAGCCCTTCGGCGCTAACCAGGGCAGCCTCGTGCCGTGCTCCACGACCAACCTCGTGAGCCGGCGCATTCCGCAGATCCGCGCCATCGTCGCCTTCTCTCCACAGGGCCCGGGCTCAGATGGGTTCATGACCGAGTCGTATGCTTCGCTCGCCGTGCCGATGCTGATGGCAAGCGGTCGCTACGACGGCGACGTGGGTGAGCCACAGAATCGGGTGCTGCTGTGGGACCTCGTGCCAGGCGGCGAGCGGTGGAAGGTGTTCCTCGACCACGATGGGGCGCAGCACGGCCTGCTGGGTGGCAACCTCGACCCCTGCATCAACGCACCCGGGGTGTCGGTCGCCCAGTGTCAGACGCTGCGGGCCACGTTGAGGGCGGCTGCGCTGGCGTTCCTCGACGCGCAGTTGCGTCAGAGCCAGGCGGGGCGTGCGTGGCTCGGCTCGCATTACGTCGAGACCCTCAGCGGAGGTGCTTCGACGTTGGTGTCACGGTGAGGCAACAGGCGGTAGAGCAGTGGCTGTCGACGAAGCCTTCAACGGCTCCGCAGGTATCCAATCAGCTCGCGCTTCTCTGCCTCGGCCAACCCGGTGCACGTCATCCAGTGCCCTCCGGCGCCCTGCCCGTAGCCCGCATCCACCGCGCGCGGGGTGAGACAGAACAGCTCCTCGAGCCCGTTCACGCTGCCGTTGTGCAGCAGCCGCTTCACCGTCGCCAGCCCCGTCAGCCGGGGCGCCTTCACTCCGCGGGTAATCGTATCGGGCCCGGCACGCAGCCCGCAGCACGCATACCCATCAGCCCCAGGTCCATAGATGCCGCCGTAGACGGGGTCGGTTTCCATCTCGGCGAAAGTGAAGACGCGGGTCCCAGCCCCACCCGGCCCGTTGTGACAAGTCGCGCAGCCGCGCTCGACGAACAGCCGCGCACCCTCGCCCGCGTCGACCGCAGCCGGGGCAGGCGAGCGCAGCGTGTAGACGTAGTCCCGCAGGGGAAAGAGCCGATCGTCCGTCCACGCGTCGCCCGTTCCTATCGCTGCGAAGCCGTGGATGAACTGCATCAACGCGTGTACGCCGCCGTTCCACGACAGCATCTCGTCCGGCATTCCTGCGGCGCGTCGCTCGGCCTCTGTCGGCAAATCCCACAGCGACACGATTCGGCTCACCGTCCACACGCCGTCGTCGAGCAGCGGAGCGGTAAGAAAATCCATCGTCCCCGGCGTCAGCGACAGGAAGCGTTCCTGGTCCTCGATGCTCAGCGGCTTGCCCGACGCGGTGAGCAGTGAGAGCCCGAGCAGGCCGGCCTCGGCGGTGTAGCCAGCGCGTTGCTTCGCGGCGAGCACGTGGGGGCGCAGCGCTTGTCGTAGCTTCGGCGCCGTCGTCTTGCTCTCGAGGTCGAAGCTCAGGGCCAGCGGCGCTCCGAGCGAGGCGACGAACGTGCCGTAGTCGAAGCCTTCGTTCGCGAGCCCCACCGCGTAGCGGCCGTCGGGCAGCCGGGCGAAGTGGCACGCCGCGCACGTGAAGGCGTGGGTCGAGCCGCGCCCAGCAGCCAGGCCAATCGGCATCCCCTCTTCGCTCGCTGGATCCGCGATCAACCCCAGCCGCTCGAAGCCACGCCCGAAGAACGCCGGGTAATGCTTCTGCGAGAAGCGCAGCAGCTTCGACGGAATCCCCGCTGTGCCGAACGTCTCGTAGAAGTACATCCACTTTCCGCAGCGCAGCCGCGTCACGTCGTCGCGCGCTCCGGCTTCGTACGCGTCGCACGCGCCTTCCAGGCGTTCAGTCTCGAGCACGGCGGCCAGGTCGGCGCTCAGGTCGGTGGTCGTCGGAGTCCCCGGGGGATCCACCGGCCGCACGCGATGCACCGCGCACGAGGCGATCGCCACCACCGCGAGCACTGTTCGGAGTCGCCGCATGCGCCCGACGCGTAGGGCCGAAGGCGCCGCGAGATCAAGCAATCCTCAGAAGAACGCGCACTGCCAGCTGGTTGACGGTCGTCGGCTGATTGATCACTGAAACTGCTCCTTTTCGTAGGTGCCGTTGTGTTCGGATTCGGGATGTTGGGTTGCTCTACGTCGCGGCCGCGTGAAGCACGGGCGCTCCGCTGGGTGGCCGTGGCGCAGGGCTTCTCGCTCCACGCCGACACCGCGGTGCATGCCCACGACAGAGCCGGCCTCGAGCGGCTCGGCCGCTACGGCGCGCGCGGCCCGGTCGCCG
>Ga0105047_10007196_pt1 | contig 18805 bp, 23 predicted proteins | sample MAT04_FD_78384 | JGI IMG/M metagenome (GOLD analysis project Ga0105047, IMG submission 78384) | Freshwater microbial communities from Lake Fryxell liftoff mats and glacier meltwater in Antarctica - MAT-04 (megahit assembly) | ecosystem: Environmental > Aquatic > Freshwater > Ice > Liftoff... | reverse complement strand
TTTTTACCGACGCCGAGGTGGAGTCGAACGCACCCGGTATCGTGGGCTTCGGCGTGAACGGCACGGGCGACATCATGCTGCAACTGAGCAATGGCGAAACTTTCGCCCGTGGTCGGATGCTGCTGCAAAAATATCAGGATCCGAATGCGCTGGTGCGCGAACCCGGGAATCTCTTCTCCGGTCTGCAGACCGCCAACCCGATTGGCGGCTTCGCCTTGAGCGCAGCCAATAACACTCCGGGCCTGGGCGGAACCGGGAAAATCGAGCAAGGTATGCTGGAACTTTCCAACGTCGATCTAACCGAGGAATTCGCGCAGCTCATCAACACGCAACGCAGCTTCCAGGCGGGTTCGCGGGTCATCACGACCGCCGACCAAATGCTGGAGGAGATAGTCAATCTCAAGCGCTAAACTGCCATGTCTGCTCCGACTTCTGAAACTGCGACACCCGCTGCGGCACCGGGCAAAGCCAAGGGTGGTGGCTCGATGATGCCCGTCATCGCCGTCATTCTTCTCGTGCCCGCGCTCTGTTACGCGACGACTCAATTCGTCCTGCTGCCCAAGTTAAAAGCCGCGGTGGGATCGCCGGAAGCCAGCCACGAGAGTGCGCCCGCCGCGGGCGAGAAAAAGGGTGGAGATAAAAAGGAGGGCGGCGCGCATGGAGGAAAGGAAAAGGAAAAGAGCAAGGCTTCGGGCAAGTATGCGCACAGTCATGAATTCGGCGACGTGATCGTCAATCTCGCCGGAGCCAAGGGCACTCGTTATTTGCGCGCGCGCTTCACGCTGGCCAGCTCCGACGCCAATCTCGAAATGCTGGTCAAGACCAACGAGAACCAGCTTCGCGACGTCGCCATTGGCGTGCTCTCGGCGCAATCGCTCGACAGCTTGGAAGCCCCGGGCGCGCGCAGCGCCGTGCGCAACGAACTGATCGCGCAGTTCAATCACGCGCTGCACGGCGAACTCGTCGAGCAGATCTATTTCGCCGAGTTCGTCGTCCAGTAATTCCGATGTCCGACGCTCCCGCGCCCACCACGACCGCATCGCCTGCCGATGATGGTCTGATCCCGGTTGTCTTCCGCTCGGACGGAAAGCGGATCGATGCGAGGGAAAGAATCACGATCGAGCTGGTAAACTTTCACAATCCGACCCTCCTCGCGGAGGGCGAACTCCGGCGCTTGCGTTCGGTGCATGACGATTTCGTCCGCGCTCTGACCTTGCGGCTCTCCAGCCTGCTCCGTTCGGAACTGGGAATGAATCTCGGGAAATTCGAAACGCAATCGTGCGAAGCCTTCATCGAAGGGTTGAAGAACCCCAGCCAGATTGCGCTGTTCCGCGTGACCCCGCTGAACGGCGTCGGCTTTATCGAGCTGCCGCAGAAGCTCGCCGCGGCGCTGACCAACCGCATCCTCGGGGGCCGCGAGCCGGCCGCGAATCCGGAAGCCTATCTCACGGAAATCGAGATCGCCTTGCTGGAAGACGTGATTGCCATCATCACCGCGGAGTGGTGTGAGCAATGGCACGACGATACGGCGATGAACGCGCATTTGATCGGGCACGAAACGAACCCGCGGTTTATCCAGGCGAGCGCGAAAAACGCGATGATGCTGGTCGTCGGGATCGAGGTCGGTTTTGGCCGGTGCGAGGAAGTCATCCAGATCGCCGTGCCGCTCTCCATGATCGAGCCGATGATGAAGCGCCTGCACGCGGCGCGGGAAAGAGATTCCCAGCGCACCGATCGGAACGCGGCCTGGCGGAATAGCTACGACGATATCGCCATCCCGGTGCATGCCGAAATGGTTGTCGCGCGCATGACCGTGGCCGCGTTGCTGAAGCTTAAGACCGGCGACCTCATCGAGCTGCCCGCCTCGGCCCTGGAGACGGCTCGGATCAACGTCGCCGGGAGCTTCCGCTTTACCGCGCGGGCGGGACAACAGGATGGATTTATCGCGGTGCAGATCGCCGCCAAAGCTTTGGACTCAAGAAAATGAACACCGCAATCGAATCGCAGAATCTGCAATTAGTGATGGATGTGAAAGTGGAACTCACGGTCCGCATTGGCTCCACTCGACTAACCATGCGCGATGTCATGGCGCTGACGCCGGGAACGGTGTTGCAGCTCAGCCAAGAGGCGACGGAACCGGTCGGGCTCTATGTGAATGACAAACTGATTGGCCGGGGAGAAGTCGTGGTGGTCGAGGAGAACTTCGGCATCAAAATCACGCAGCTCATCGGGGAGGATTCGTGAGCTGGCGGTATTTAACGCTCTCGGTGATCGCCATCGGCACTTTCGCGGCGCCGCTGCGAGCGCAGACTAAGCCGGAGGACGCTCGCGCCAGCGCGCTTTCTCCCGAGACCACGCTGACCCCACGGCCGCCGACCAAGCTCTTTACGCAGGAGAAGAGCACGGGGAGTAACCAACTCGTGATCTATTTCATCGCACTGCTGGCCCTCGCGGGCGGTGGCTTCTATCTCCTCAAGCGCGGTCTGCCTTTGCGCGGCGCCCGTGGCGGAGATAGCCGGTTGCAAGTCCTGGAAACGAAGATGCTCGGGAACCGGCAGTTCCTCGTCGTCGTGAAGTATGAAGACAGCAAGATGCTGCTCGGCGTCGGCCCGGGACAGATTCAACTACTCTGCCCGCTCGAGAGCGCGGACGAAGATCTGGATAAGCTGACTCGCTCGAGTGGACAGGAGTCCGTATGAGCGCGCTTTTGGCAAAGGCAGCGCCGCGCTGGTGGCGGTCGCTGCTGCATCTCGTCTTCGCGCTGACTTTGCTCACCGGAGCGGCTCAGGCACAGGCTCCGCAGGCGCCCGCAGGGACGACGATCAATACCCCTCTCTTCAAAGTGAACGTGGCTCCGCGCGACGCGGAGGATCGCGGCAGCGTGAACAGCGCTCTCCAGATCCTAGTGGTGATGACGATGCTCACGCTCGCGCCGTCGATCATCTTCCTGATGACGAGCTTTACCCGCATCGTCATCGTGCTGGGTTTCGTCCGCAATGCGCTGGGCATTCAAGGCGCGCCGTCGAATCAAATCCTGATCGGACTCTCCTTGTTCCTGACCATGTTCATCATGGCACCGGTGTGGGGAGAAATCCAAAAGGAGGCTTACGATCCTTACATGGCGGAGCAATTGACGCCGAAGGAAGCCCTAACCAAGGCGTCTGAGCCGATGAAGAAATTCATGCTGCGCCAGACGCGGACCAGTGAAGTGGAATTCTTTCTCGGCCTGGCTGGTTCGGGACCGACCACCGTGGCGGAGTTGCCGATCAACGTCATCATCCCCGCCTTTATCGTCAGCGAACTACGCACCGCCTTCCAAATGGGTCTGATGATTTTCATCCCGTTTCTCGTCATCGATTTTCTCGTCGCCGCTACCTTGATGTCCATGGGCATGATGATGATGCCGCCGGTGGTGGTGTCGCTGCCCTTCAAGCTCCTGCTCTTCGTCCTCGTGAATGGCTGGCATCTGATCATCAGCTCGCTCGTCCAGAGCTTCGGCGTATGAACGTCGAGATGGCCATCGACCTCTTGCGCCAGTTGATCACGATCTCGCTCGTGCTCATCGGGCCGATCGTCCTCGTGTCGGTGGTTGTCGGCGTGGCCGTCAGTCTTTTCCAGGCGGTGACGAGCATTCAGGAACAAACCCTGACCTTTGTGCCCAAGCTCATCGCCACCGCGCTGCTGCTCATCTTTGCGGCGCCGTGGATGGTGCGGCAGATGATGCAGTTCACGGTGACCTGCTTTTCCCGTCTGCCCGAGATGGTGAAGTAACTCCCGCTATCTCTCGTGGAAGCGCTGTTCGATCCAGTCACGATTTATGCGCTGATGCTCGTCTTCAGTCGCGCGGGTGGATTGCTGGCGCTGGCACCCGCCTTCTCCGCGCAATCCGTGCCCGTGATCATCCGAGTCGCGCTCGCCTTTTTGCTGGCGACGGTTTTTCACGGCCTTGTGCCCCTGCCGAAGGAGGTGCCGAATCACTTTCTCCTCTTCGTCCTCGCGATCGGTCACGAGATCATCGTCGGTCTGCTCATGGGCTTCGCGGTGCGGTTCATCTTTTATGCGTTGGAAATCGCCGGCCAAATCATGGCGACGGAAATCGGCTTGATGATGAGCACCAGCATGGACCCGGTCACCCACGCCGAGACCAGCCCGGTGACGACCGCGCTCTCGTATCTCGGCATCGTCATCTTCTTTGTCTCCGGGGCGCATCATCTGATGTTCATGGCCTTCCTGCGGAGCTTCGAGCTGGTGCCCGCCGCCGCCGGCAATTTTGACCCTCGCGTCGCCGACGTGGTGGTGCGCGAGAGCGGCAAAATCTTCCTCCTCGCCGTGCAGATGGCCGCGCCGCTTATCGCGATCAACTTTCTCGTCAATTTTTCGCTGGCCATTCTGAGCCGCGCCGCACCGACGATTAACGCCTTTTTACTCAGTATCCCGATCCAAATCTTCGCCGGACTGACGGTTCTGAGCATGGTCATCGGGTTGGCGGCTCATTACATGCTAAGCGGGCTCGGTGGAGTGCCGGAGCTGATGCTTCGGTTCATCCGCTAGCCCATGTCCGACAAAGATACCAAAACAGAACAAGCCACGGAGAAGCACCTTGAAGAGGCGCGTTCCAAAGGTCAGATCGCCAAGGCGCCCGAGCTGCAGGTCGTGGCCGGCTTGCTCGCGACTTTTGCAGTGATCCTGTTTGCCGGCAAGAATACCGCCATTCGCGTGGCCGAGATGTGGGCCGGAATGTTCGGTCACCTGCATGAGTTGGAAGTCAGTAGCGAACGGATCGGAGATTGGACGAAGATCAGCATGCTGACCATGCTCAGCCTGGCGCTGCCGGTGCTGATCACCTCCGCCCTGGCGAGCGTGCTGGTGGGTCTCTTGCAAACTCGCTTCGCCCTCACGCCCAAGGCGCTCGAAGTGAAATGGTCGCGGCTCGATCCGGTGCAGGGCATGCAGCGCATCTTCTCCAAGGAAGGCGCGATGCGGTTGCTCGTCGATTCGCTCAAGCTCGGGATCGTCGGCGGGCTGCTTTACAGCGGCATGCGGCAGATCATCAACGACCCCATCTTTTCCTCCGCAGTCCAGGCGCACCAGCTCGGCGCCTTCATCTACGACACCACGCTGCTGCTCCTCTTCCGCTTCAGCCTCGCGCTCGGCGGGGTGGCCGCGATCAACTACCTTTACCAGCACTTCAAGACGAACAAGGATCTGATGATGTCGAAGCAGGAGGTGAAGGACGAGGCGAAGTCGGCGGAAGGTGACCCGCTGATCCGCGCGCTGCGGCGGCAGATGGCGCGCCGGATGTTGCAAAAGCAGATGCTGGCGGCCATCCCGACGGCCGACGTGATCATCACGAACCCGACCCACTTTGCCATTGCGCTGAAATACGAGCGCGGCGTGGACCAGGCGCCGATCGTCCTCGCGAAAGGGGAGAATGCTTTTGCCAAGCGCATCAAAGCCATCGCCGCCGCTCACGAGGTGCCAGTGGTCGAGAACAAGCCGGTCGCGCGGATGCTCTTCAAATTCGGCAAGGTCGGCGAAACCATTCCCGCTCAGCTCTATCACATCGTCGCGGAGATTCTCGGCTTCGTCTATCGGACCCATCGCTACTACTTCCACGAACTCAAACAACGCCGGCTCGCCGCCTGATTTATGTCCGCCACTCTCGCGCCCGCGCGGTTCCAGATTAAATCGCTGACCAAACACAGCGATCTGCTTTTTACCGGCGCGCTGTTCGCGACGATCGTGCTCCTCGTCATGCCGGTGCCGCCGCTGATGCTCGACATTCTGCTCACGGCGAGCATTGGCATCTCGCTCCTCGTGCTCCTCGTGACGATCTACGTCAAGGAAGTCTCCGACTTCTCGTCGTTCCCCACGCTGCTCCTTTCGGTGACGCTTTTCCGCCTTGCGCTGAATGTCGCCTCGACGCGGCTCATTCTCATCGAAGGTCACGCCGGCCAGGTCATCGAGTCCTTCGGTAACGTCATCATCCGCGGAAATTATCTCGTTGGCGCGGTCGTCTTTTTCATCCTCGTGGTGATCAATTTCATCGTCATCACCAAGGGCGCGGGGCGCATCGCGGAAGTCGCCGCACGTTTCACCCTCGATGCCATGCCCGGCAAACAGATGGCGATCGATGCGGAGCTGAATGCCGGCGCGATCGACGAACCGACCGCCCGCGCCCGCCGGCTCAAGATCCAGACCGAGGCGGACTTTCACGGCGCGATGGACGGCGCGAGCAAGTTCGTCCGGGGCGACGCCGTGGCCGGCATCCTCATCACGCTGATCAACGTGGTCGGCGGCATCGCCATCGGCGTGATGCAAAAAGGCATGCCGATGACGGAGGCTCTCCAGAAATACACGCTTCTGTCGATCGGTGACGGCCTGGTGTCGCAGATTCCGGCGCTGATCGTGTCGGTGGCCGCGGGCTTGCTCGTCACGCGCGCTTCCGCGGGCACCGACATGGGTTCGCAACTGACAAAACAGCTCGCCACCCAACCCCGCGCAATTGCGATCGTCTCCGGGATGATGCTTCTGTTCGCCATCGTCCCCGGGCTGCCGGCGACGCCTTTTGTCCTTCTCGGCGGCCTCGGTGCAGCGATCACCTACTATCTCAAGAAGCATCGCGTCGCCAAGGTGGACCCCGCCACTCCAGGGGCTCTGCCAGCATTGACGGCGGGTGGTGCCGCGCCGGCACTCGGCGGGCCGAAGACCGGCTCCACGGAGGATCTTCAGCGGCTCATCGACACCGAAGTGTTCACCGTCGAACTCGGTCTCGGTCTCGTCCGCCTGGCCGACAAGGCCCAGGGCGGCGATCTGCTTGATCGCATCACCGGCGTACGCCGGAATTTCGCCCGCGACATGGGCATGATCATGCCCGCCATCGCCATCCGCGACAGTTACGAAATCGAGTCCACTGACTACCGCTTCCTCCTGCGCACCAAACCGGTCGCACGCGGCCAGCTCATGACCAATCGCTGGCTGGCGATGAACGTCGCCGGCAGCCCGGTGCAAGTGAAGGGCGTTCCGACGGTCGAACCTGTGTTCGGAATCGATGCGGTCTGGATCGAGGGCAGCGAGAAAAACACCGCGGAGATGAACGGCTACTCGATTGTCGATGCCCCATCGGTCGTCATCACGCACCTTGCCGAGATCCTCAAGCAGGTCGCGCATTTGATGCTCGGGCGGCAGGAAGTGCAGGGCCTCATCGACCACCTCAAGACGACCCATCCCACGCTCATCGCCGAGTTGCTCCCCGACCTGGTGAACGTCGGCATCATCCAGCGCGTGCTGCAAAATCTCCTTAAGGAAGGCATCTCGATCAAAAACCTGCCGGTGATCCTCGAGTGCATCGCCGACTTCGCTGGAACGACGAAGAATCCGGACGACCTTTCCGAACAAGTGCGCCGCCGTCTCGGAACCTATTTTGTCGCGCAATTCGAGTCGCAGCCGGGACTCATCAAGGCGATCACGCTCGATCCGCGGCTCGAGCAACTGCTCGGCACGCGCATCCAGCGCTCGCAGTTTGAAGTCGGACTTAGTCTCGATCCGAACCTCGCGCATCATCTCCTCGGCGAACTCACGCGGCGCGCCAATGAAATGATCGAGTCCGGTCTGACGCCGATTGTGATGATCACCGCCGAAGCTCGTCTCGCCTTCAAACGGTTCTTCGACACTTCGCTGCCAAAACTCGTCGTGTTGTCCTATCACGAGTTGCCTCCGCAGACCGAGATCCAGAACTTCGCCATCGTCCAACAGCCCCAGGCAGCACCGCAACCAATGGCCGCGATGGCCGCCTGAGTGGCTTGACCGTGGCCTTTTCATCATGTTCCAAAATCCAAACAGACTGCGACTGCCGCAGAGTGTGAACGATCGGATCAAGAGTGCGATCGAGCATCCTCCGCCCAGCGCCGAACGGCTGGCCGCCGCTCAGCAGATGATCGATGAAACGGGATGCATCTCGGCCTCGCCACCCGTGGCTTTTCAGATCTTTAGTCTCCTCCGGCAGCCGCAGTATTCGACGGACACCTTGGTCCATCTCGTGCAACTGGATCCGGATCTGACCGCTCAGATTCTCCGTCTGGTGAATAGCGTGCAACTCCGGGGAAAGGGCGTGGCCTCGATGGAAGAGGCGGTCATGCGGTTGGGTGCTGCACAAGTCACGAACGCGGCCTTGTCATTGACCGTCGGTCGTCTCGTCGTCATGCCCCGTACTGGGTATTGCCCTGATCCCGAGGCGCTGTGGCGGCACTCCGTGGGTTGCGCACTGGCCTGTCGCTACTTGCGAGGGATTTGTATCGGCGTGCAATCCGATCCGGACCTTGTCTTTACCGCGGGTCTGCTGCACGACATCGGCAAGATCGTCATCAACAATGCCTCGGTGGAAGCGGTGGAAGTAATTGCTGAGATCATGCACGAAGAAGAACTCAATGCCTCCGACGCCGAGTTGGCGGTCTTCGGTGCGGATCATGCGGAGATCGGCGGACAGGTTCTTGAGCGATGGAATTTGCCGGCAGAATTGGCCACTGCGGTGCGCTTTCATCACGCCCCCGATCTTGATCACTTCGGCCTCGCGACCCTGGTGCATGTCGGCAACTGCTGCGCGAAGGTCCATGCGGGTTCGCGTGGGTGGGAGGACTTCCGGAAGACGCTCCAGCCGCTCGCGCTGGAACGATTGGGGCTTTCGCGTCGGAAAGTGGAAGAGTGCTGGGGTGAGGTGCTTCAGAGCATGGATGACATCGAGCGGTTTGTCGGGGGCTGAACGACGGCTCCGCAGTTGAGCAAGCAAACGCTGGACGGGAGAAACTCCGTTCCCAGGAGCCGTTCGCGGCACAGGCCACGGCACAAACCGCCTCCTTCCGGCAAAATCTTCCCGATTCGCGGAAGGAGAAGACGAGCCGACAGACCATGGCGCGCTCTCCAGAACCTCTATTTATCGAGGTCCGCGGGCCAAAGGGAGAGTCCGTCGGTGCGGTTGGCACAGGCTTAGCTAAGGGCGGCAGCGTCACAACGCATCCTGAATTTGACCCATGAAATACTTCCTTCTAATCGGCGGCTTCTGCGGCTTCCTCATCGTCTTCGCGAGCGGCGTCGCCGCCGGGAATGATCTCTCCTACGCACTCCGCAATGCCACCATCGGCTGCCTGTGCGGGGCATTGTTGATGCGCGGATTGCGCCTGCTCCTCTCGCATCAACTCCGCCAGGCCACGACTCAGCAATCCGAAGCTCAACTGACGGCCGCGGCGCCGACCGCGGCTCGCGGATAGCCCTTCTGGTCATGAACATCGCTCTTTCCAATCCACCACCCGCCGCAACTCCGACCCCGGCGCGCGCCCTGCACGCCTGGCATGCCTACCGCAACGGTCCGACGGCGGCTGTTTCGGAAGACGAATTCCTCAAGGCGCACCTCCCGCTGGTCCGCCGCGTCATCGACCGAATGAAGGCCTCGCTGCCTGCACAAGTGGATGGTGAAGATCTCGGGAGTGTGGGGGTGATCGGTCTCGTGCAGGCAGCGCGCAGTTATCGGGCGGATCAAGGCGCGTCCTTCAGCACCTACGCGACGCTGCGAATTCGCGGGGCGGTGCTCGATGAGCTTCGGCGCATGGACTGGATGCCGCGCCGCGCTCGCGGCAAGGCCAAGGAACTCAAGGAAACAGTCAACCAATTGGAACAACAGCTCGGACGCATCGCGACGGAAAGCGAAGTGGCCGGGGCCATGTCCCTCTCGCTGGAGGAATATGGAGAACTGCTCGATGCGGTTCGCCCGATCACCTGCCTGGAACTCGATGGACTGGCCTCAGACGAGGACGACGAAACGACTATGCACGAACTCATCGCCGATGAATCTCAGACCTCCGCAGTAACCCAAATAGAGCACAAGGAGCTGCTCGCGCTGATGGCCGCACGCATCGGGCAACTGCCCGACATGCAGAAAAAGGTGCTCGCGCTCTACTACTACGAAGAGATGCGCCTGGCGGAAATCGCCCAGGTCTTTGGCGTCACGGAATCACGCATCTGTCAGATCCACACGCAGGCCGTCCTCGGCTTGCGGACTTACCTCAAATCCGCGCAGGACCGCTAACTTCCCATGCTGCTCATCATCGGTTTTATCATCGTCATCGCCGCCACGCTCGGAGGCTTCATGATGGCCGGCGGCAAACCGATCGTCCTGCTCCATTTATCGGAGTTTGTGGTCATTGGTGGCATCGCACTTGGCATTCTGGTCATCGCGAGCCCGTTCTCCACCCTCAAGCTCACGATGACCAAGATCATGGGCGCGCTGAAGAGTGGCGTATCGAAGAGCGAGAGTTCGGACTTGCTCAAACTCCTATTCGAGCTCTTCACCCTGGGGCGCAAAGGTGGTGTCATTGCTTTGGAGGAACATCTCTCGACGCCCAAAACGAGCAGCATTTTTTCCAAGTTCCCGTCCTTCCTGAACAACCACCATCGTGTGGACTTTCTCTGCAACAGCCTGCGGCCGATCGTCGATGGCCGGGTCAAGCCCGACCAACTTTGCGAACTTCTCGAACACGATCTCGAAGCCAAGGAAGAAGAGGCGGACGGTCCCATTCATCTGCTGCAGTTGATCGGGGATTCACTTCCGGGCGTGGGCATCGTGGCCGCTGTGCTGGGCATCATCAATACCATGGCGGCGATTTCTGAAGGCCCGGAAAAGGTGGGTGAAAAGGTCGCGGCAGCGCTGACCGGCACCCTGCTCGGAATTTTCGTGGCTTACGGCTTCGTCAATCCGCTCACCGCCCGCATCAAGGCGAACAACGGCATGGAGCAGCTCTATTTCAAAGCCATCATGAAGGGCGTCATCGCCTTCGCGACTGGCCTGGCACCAATCATGGCCGTGGAGATTGCGCGCCGCTGTCTCGATCACACGGTCCAGCCTGCCGCGGACGAACTGGAGGAAATGGTGAAGGGCGTCGCCGCCACGCCAAACTGATATGGCCAAGAAAGCAGCCCATCACGGCGGCGCCTGGAAAGTGGCGTTCGCAGACTTCATGACCGCGCTCATGGCGTTGTTCATGGTGCTGTGGATCTCCGGGCAGAACGTCGAGATTCGCAAGGCGACCTCGAAGTTTTTCCAGGATCCCTACAACGCGCTTCCCGAGCGTTCCTCGGGTCTCATGGCCGCGCAGATTGCCGGCGCGCGCAACGAAGAAAGCCACACCGATCCCACCGCGCCGGCGAATATGGGCTACCTCGAGGCCATTGCCAAAGAACTCTACCGATTGGTCAATGTGGAGGAGAAGCAGGACGAGAAGCCGGTCGATATTCAAATCACGTCGGATGGCTTGCGCATCAACATCTACAATCGGGTGGCGAAGCCGATCTTCGTTAAGGATTCCGCCGAGTTCACGGAATGGGGAAAGTTTGTCGCGCAGACGGTGGCGTGGCTCATCGACCGCTATGATTTCAAAGTCTTCATCGATGGCCACACGCCCGCCGGGCGCGAACCGCTGCGCAAGGATTACGGGAGTTGGGAATTGAGCGCCGACCGGGCCAATGCCTCGCGCCGGGCGCTGCAATTCTACGCCGTCGATCCCAAGCTGATCGAGCGCGTCGCCGGATTCGGCGACACCGTGCCGCTGCCCCGCACCGCCCCGGACGCGGAGGCCAACGAGCGCATGACGATCAGTCTTTCGGCCCAGCAACGTTCGCTCAAGCGCGACGCCGCGACGAAAGCCATTGCCGACAAAAAAGCCGCATCCGTCACCGCCCCATGAAAAGTTTTCTCGAAGGCCGCCAGGCCGTTTCCCGCCAAGGTTTGCCCGCCGATCGTGCCGGCAGCCAATTGCCCAGCCTCGGTCAGCCAGCATCGGATTCAACGGTGCCGATCCTCACCGGATATTCCAAGGTCCCACAGCGCGCGCACGGCGAGAAGAAGATCGAAACCGTCGAGGTCGATGGCGTCGTGCAAAAGATCATCGTGACGTGTGGCTGCGGCGAAAAGATCGAGGTCCACTGTGGCTATTGAGCGCGCGATTGCCGGGCAGATTGTTCCGGGGCAGGCGGCAAATCTTGCAGCGCATCGCACTGCGCCGAGGTGGGATCGCCGGCGCTACCACTGGATAAATTGCATGGCACACCCGGTGCTAAGGGGCCGCTTATGATTCCAGGTATCTATCAAGGAGCCGCCGCCATGAGCGCGCTCGAGCGCTGGCAGACCGCCATCACGGGCAATCTTGCTTCGGGCTCGGTCGCAGGCTTCAAGAAAGACGAGACTTCATTTTCATCAGCACTCGCGGGTGGGACCAAGCTCCAGCCCGGCGACCGGTCCGCTGCCGCGGAGCGCCTCATGCCGCAGGCGACGAGCCGCGTGAGTGACTCGCAGGGCGCACTCCGCCAGACCGGCAAGGATCTCGACTTCGCGGTGCAAGGGCCGGGCTATTTTCAAATCCGCACACCCGCGGGCGGGAACGCCTTCACGCGCAACGGCGAGTTTCACCTCGATGGCACCGGCAAGCTGGTCAACAAGCAGGGCCTGGAAGTGCAGAGCGATGCCGGTCCGGTCAACGTGGATATCCAGCTCGGCGCCGTGACCGTGGATCGCACCGGGCAAATTTCGCAGGGCGACAATGTGCTGGGCAAGCTCGCGGTCTTCGACCTTGCCAAATCCGGCCAGCTCAAGCGCTCCGGCGATGGGCTGATGGTTCCGGCGGATGGCAGCACGCCGCCGCGGGTGGAGAATCCCGAGATGCTGCAAGGCTACGTCGAGGAGAGCAACGTCGTCCCGCTCCAGGAAATGGTGAACCTGATCAGCGTCTCCCGCGCTTACGAAGTTTCCCAAAAGCTGATCACCGCACTCGACCAAACGACCCACTCCGCCATCGAAACGCTGGGCAATCCTTAATCCAAACTTACCAAACCGAACCCTATGTTGCTTTCACTTTACTCCGGCGCCACAGGCATGCAGGCGCAGCAGCTCAATCTCAACACGATCTCGAACAACCTCGCGAACGTGAACACCACCGGCTTCAAGCGCAGCAAAGTCGAATTCCAGGATTTGCTTTACCAAAAACCGCGCGCGGTCGGCACCGATGCCGGCGGCGGCGAACTAGTTCCCACCGGTGTGGAAATGGGCAACGGCAGCCGTGTCGTGGCCACGGCGAAAATGTTCACCCAGGGCCAGCTCAACCAAACCGGAGAAAAATACGACGTCGCCATTCAGGGCGACGGCTTCTTCGAGGTGCAGCGCCCGGACGGCACCACCGCTTACACCCGCGATGGCGCGCTGAAGGTTTCCTCGGACGGTAAAGTCACGACGAGCGATGGCCTGCCACTGCTCAGCAATTTCCAGCCGATCACGGCCGGGGCGACCGATGTCTCCATCTCCTCGACGGGCGATGTGACGGTGACTTCGCCGAGCGGCAATCAATCCTTTCGCGTCCAGCTTGTGCGCTTCAACAACCCGAGCGGCCTGCGCAGCCTCGGCGGCAATCTCTACGAAGAGTCTCCGGCCAGCGGCACGGCGGCGCAGGGCAATCCTGGCGAGGAAGGCTTCGGCACGCTGAACCAGGGCTACCTCGAAGGATCAAACGTCAACGTCGTCGAGGAGATGGTGAACATGATCACCGCGCAGCGCGCCTACGAGATCAACTCCAAGTCCATCCAGACCTCGGACGAAATGCTCCAGAAAATTTCCCAGCTCAAGCAATGACCATGAAACGCTGCACCGCAATTTCCCTGGCGCTGATTGCGCTCACGAGCCTGCGCGCCCTTGGCGAAACGCCTCTCGGGGGGATTCTCGAACACGTCTATGTTCCGGCAGGCGCGGCCAACGAGCGGGTGCGCGTCGCTCCGCCGAAGGCCAATGCGGCGGTGCATCTGGTCACGGAAAGCGAATTGCTCGACCGCCTCGAAAAGGAACTGACGAAACAGTTCAACATCGACGGAGAACTGCGGCTGAACTTTGGCCGTCCGTGGCAGCCGATCCGCATGGCGTCGGACGATTGGCAGGTCAGTTTTCCCGAGCTGCCGATCGGCGGGTTGTCGAAAAGCTTTCTGGTGCGCGTGCAGATCAGTGCAGTGGAACGCGTCTGGTTCGACCAGCAGATGGTCGTGCAGGCCCAGCTCTGGAAGCCCGCGCTCGTCGCGACCCGCCGCCTCGAGCGCGGGCAACCGCTCGACCGCGCGGCCGCTGAAGTGCAAACCCTGGACGTGTTGCGCGAACGCGCCGCACTGATTCCGGCCACGACCAAGATCGAGGACCAGGAAGTGTTGCAGACCGTGACCGAGGGACGCCCGCTGACCTGCAAGGATGTCGCCGCGGCCCCGCTGGTGCGCAAAGGCGCGGTCGTGGAAGTGGTGGCCGGCGACGGCACCATGTCCATCACCATGAAGGGCCTGGCCCTGGGCACGGGCGGAATGGGCGACGCGATTACCATCCGCAACATGGATACCCGTAAAGATTTTCAGGCGCGTGTCGTTAATCGGAACAGCGTGCGCGTCACCTTCTAACTTCCATGCACCTCCTCACCAAACTCACGATCACCGCGGCGGCCGCGCTCCTCTGCGTTTCCTCGGTCATGGCCGGTTCGCTGTGGAGTGAAGCTTCAACGAACGAGCGCGGGATGTTCGCCGACAAGCGCGCCAAGCGAATCGGGGACATCGTGACCATCGTGGTGCAGGAGAACACCGTGTCGAACAACTCGCTCGAACTGAAAACCGCCCGCGCTTCGAAGCTGGACACAGGCAATCCGCTGACCAACCTGGTCAACCAATTCATCACCGCCCTGCCCGCGACGATCCTCGGCAAAAACCGGCTCACCGATGCCATGACCAAGGCGGCAGTGCCGGGAGCGACACTCACCGTTCCGGCCCTCAATGCCAGTGGTTCCACCGACTACAAGGGCGGCGGCGATATCACCAATCGTCAGGTCGCCACCGCGCGCTCGGCGGTGACGGTGATCGATGTTTTGCCCAACGGAAACATGGTCATCGAAGGCGTGCGCCTCGTGCGCTTCAGCGGCGAGACGCAATACGCCTCGCTGCGCGGCGTCGTGCGGGTCGCGGATGTGCTGAAGGATAATACCGTGCTCTCCAGCAACATTGCCGATGCGCAAATCGAGTTTGTTTCCGAAGGCACCCTCACTGAGGCCCAGCGCAAAGGCTGGCTGCTGCGGCTCGCCGGAAAAGCTTCCCCATTCTGATCATGCGTAACTTCCTCCTCACCCTTCTCATCCTCGCCGGAACTGTATTCGCGGGTGGTGACGCAGGCTCGCCGGTCGCGCCGCTGGAGCCGCTCTCGGGCACACCGTCGCGCCTAAAGGATCTGACGACGATCGAAGGAGCACGCGAGAACCAGCTCATTGGTTACGGCTTGGTCAGCGGTCTTGCGGGAACGGGCGACGGCAAGGTGACGCAGACCATCCAGAGCATCGCCAATGCGCTCCAGCGCTTTGGCATCAATGTGCCCGCGGAAGCCATCAAATCGGGCAACATCGCGGCGGTCATGGTCACGACGGACATCGGTCCGTCGATGCGCTCCGGCAACCGCATCGACGTGACGATTTCCTCCATGGGCGACGCGAAATCGCTGCAAGGCGGCATTCTTTTACAGACGCCGCTGCTCGGTGCGGACGAGGTCGTCTATGCCGTGGCGCAAGGCGCGATCGCGGTCGGCGGCTTCATCGGTGGAACGGGCGGCCCCGGTGGCGCGACGGTGCAGAAGAATCATCCGACGGTCGGCGTGATCAGCAACGGCGCGATCGTTGAACGCGAAATTCCCGCGCAAATCATCAAGGACAACAGCCTCAACCTCGTCCTGCGCAACCCCGACTTCACCTCTGCTGCACGGCTCGCCGAAGCGGTCAATCAGGCCTTTCCCAAGTCCGCCCTGGCGAAGGATGCGGCCACGGTCAACGTCATCATCCCGAAGGAATACGCGGACTACACGGTCAACTTCATCGCCACGCTTGGCGGGATCGAAGTGCAGCCTGATACGCCCGCCCGGGTCGTGATCAATGAGCGCACCGGCACCATCATCGCCACCGCCAACGTCCGGATTTCCACCGTCGCGGTGAGCCACGGTTCGCTGACCATCAGCATCGCGTCGAATCTCACCGTGAGTCAGCCGAACGCCCTGGCGAATGGCGCCACCGTCGTGACGCCGAGCACCACGACTGACGTGAACGAACAGCACGGTGGCTTTAAGATCGTGCAGGAAGCGCCCTCGATCGAAAAAGTTTCAGCGGCGCTTAACGCGCTCGGGCTCTCGACACGCGACATGATGGCAATTTTTCAGGCGATGAAAAAGGCCGGCGCGCTCCAGGCCGAACTGGTCCTCAACTGATGAAAATCGACGCCACATTCACCACCCCGCAGACGATGCCCAGCGCGGCGGAGCTGACGGCGCAATTGCCCAAAGGGGAAAAGCTGGGCAAGGCCTGCGATCAATTTGAGGGCATCCTCGTCCGGCAGATTTTGTCGGAAGGCTTGAAGCCGATGCTCGCCAAGCCGCTCGGCGGCGAGGCGACTGGCGCCGGGATGTACGACTACATGCTCACCGACACGCTGGCCAACGGCATCGCGGGCAAGAACTCCATGGGCATTTCCCATCTGCTGCAAACCCAGCTCGCACCACGCCCCCCGACGAGTAGTTCCACCACCCGCATATGAATCTCGACGTCTTTGATGAAATGACTCAGGCCCTGCGCGCGGAGCTGCAGGAATATGGTGGGCTGATCGGGCTGCTCGAGGATCAACAAAACGCGATCCTGCGGGGGGAACCCGAAACGTTTCTCGATCTCGGGGCCGCCGTCCACGAGCAGGCCGCACTGCTCGGCGCGCACCGCGTCTGCCGCGAAAAAACGGTGCAGCATTTTGCCCGCGGCTGCCAGCAACCGGAGACGCTGACCCTGACGGAATTGCTCGCGCACATGCCGGCCTCCGTGGCCGGGATGATCAAGGCTTTAATCGACGAGATCAACGCGCTGATCTCGCGCACGCAGCGACGGCTGCGGCAGAATCATTTGCTCCTCGCGCGGTGCGTGAGCGCCGCACAGCAGTCGGTGGTCGTCGCCGGAGGAGGCGAAATGGTCAGCACCTACGGCCGCGCGGGAGCCGTCAAACACACCATCGCCGCCGATCCGGCGCATCTCGCTGTCGCCTGATATGTCGCTCATCGCCAATCTCCTTCGCGGCACCGCCGCCCTGACCGCGCAGAGCAAGGGGCTGGAAGTCACCGGCCGCAACCTCGCCAATGTGAACACGCCGGGTTATGCGCGGCAGCGCGTGGACCTGAGTTCGGGCGCGATGTTTTCCGGTCGCAATGGGCCGGAGTCAATGGGCGTCAAAATCGAGGGCGTCAGCCACGCGCGCGACACTTTTCTCGATCGTCAGATCCGGGTGGAAAAGTCGCTGACCGCCGGGCTGACGATGAAGCAGGATACTTACAGCCAGGTGCAGACGGCGCTCGGGCAGGGGATCAATACGTCGAATGGGGCGGTCGGGGTGGACGGGATTTCGGGTGCGACGGGCGGCATCAGCGGCGGTTTGGACGAATTTTTCAGCGGTTTTCAGGCGCTCAGCGCGAATCCCACGAATGCCTCGGCCAAGAGTGTCATCGTCGATTCGGCGACCACGCTGGTCGAGAAAATCAATCTGGCGGACCGGCGCCTCGCGGCGGTGCAGGGCGATCTCACGGAACAGATCGCGGCGGACGTGGCCGGCGCGAACCAATTGCTCAAAGACATCGCCGGACTGAATGAGACGATTGCCCGGCTCGAAGTGCTTTCGCCGGGCGGGGCGCTCGATTTGCGCGATCAGCGGCAGGGAAAATTGGAGGAGCTTTCGTCGTCGATGAACGTCGAGACGCGGCCCAATCCGTCGGGCAACGGGCAGATCCAGGTGTTCGCCCGCGACAGCCTCGGCAATGAAGTGACTTTGGTGGACAAGAATGTCGTCGTCAGCCCGGTGTCGTTCACGGGCAGTGCGTTCGAGGCGGGTTCGCCCGCGTCCACGCTCGCCCTGGGAAGCGGATCGCTCACCACGCAACTCGAGGCGCGCGACGGTTTCACCCAATCGGTCCGCGACGATCTGGCCAGCTTCGCGACGCAGGTGCGCAACGCGGTGAACACGGCCTACAATCCGGGCGGCACCGGACAGGACATCTTTGCCGCAGGAGCGGGCGGGGCGCTGATCGCCGTCGCGCCGGGACTCACGGCGAGCACGCTGTCGGCGAGCGCGACCGGCGATGCCGGCGCCAATGAACTCGCAAACGCCGTCGCCGCCGTCGCCAATCAACGATTCTCCGTCGGTGGCGGGGATGCGATCGACGGCACGCTGGGCGGCTTTTTCGGCGCCACGGTCGCGCGCGTGGGCAATGCGCTGAAAACCGCGGGCAGCCAACTGGAGGACCAGCGATTAACCGAAGGACTCGCGCTCTCGCGGCGCGATCAGGTGAGCGGCGTCTCGCTCGATGAAGAGACGGCGAACCTGATGAAATATCAGCGCGCGTTCCAAGCGTCGGCGCGGTTCGTCACGGTGATCGACGATATGCTCGACGTGGTCGTGAACCGGCTGGGCCGAGCCTAAACTTTCAACTTCTTATGCGTGTCACTTTCAACTCCTTCCGCGATGAGTCGCTGGCGAACATCAACCGCGAAGCCGCCAATTCGGGCCGGCTGCAGGCGCAGATTTCCAGCGGCCAGAAAATCTCCCGCGCCGATGAAGATCCGCTGACCGCGCAAAAGATCCTCGGGTTGCAGAGCTCGAATGCGCAGACGCAGCAATTCTACAATAACGCCAGCTACGCGCTCGATATCAGCCGCGCGAGCTTCGGCGCCGTCGATGAAGT
>Ga0105047_10007193_pt1 | contig 18806 bp, 15 predicted proteins | sample MAT04_FD_78384 | JGI IMG/M metagenome (GOLD analysis project Ga0105047, IMG submission 78384) | Freshwater microbial communities from Lake Fryxell liftoff mats and glacier meltwater in Antarctica - MAT-04 (megahit assembly) | ecosystem: Environmental > Aquatic > Freshwater > Ice > Liftoff... | reverse complement strand
GCCATCCCGCCCTTCGAGTTTGAAAACTGGGCCGTCATCGCCCTCGGCGGCATCCCCAACAAGGTCCAGGTTGGCGACATGGGCATCGACGGCCGCATCTTCCCCGTCGGCACCAAGCCCGAGGACAAGCACAGCATGTTCGCCGGCGACTGGTTCCCCGTCCAGGTCAAGCAGACCGACCGCGTCGGCCGCCCCGATATAGACCAGTTTGAGGCCGTCATGGCGCGTGAAGACCGTCAGCGCGGCTTCGTCGTCGCCTTCGGCTACACCTCCGACGCCGAGTCCGAGGCCGCCGCCTTCCACAAACGCACCGGGCGCGTCATCAAGCTCATCAGCGTGCAAGAGATCCTCGACGAGCAGCACGTCGCCCGCCTCTAGCCCCCCACCTCTAGCCCCCCGCGTCCCACCCGCTCTCCGCCCACGCGTACCCTCACACCGCGTGATCTGCCCCTTCTGCAAGCTCAACGACGACAAGGTCATCGACAGCCGCAGCACCGACGGCGGCGCTGTCATCCGCCGCCGACGCGAGTGCCTCAAGTGCGCTAAACGCTTCACCACCTACGAACGCGCCGAAGAGCTCGCCCGCATCACCGTCGTCAAAAAAGACCTCCGCCGAGAGACCTTCGACCGCGACAAGCTCATGCGCGGCATCCGCTCCGCCTTCGGCAAACGCCCCGTCAGCGAAGAAACCAAGCTCCGCGTCGTCACCGACGTTGAAGAATCCCTCTACCGCGACTTTGACCGCGAGGTTGACAGCGTCGAGATCGGCAAGCGCGTCTGCGAAAAACTCAAGGTCGTCGATGAGGTCGCCTACATCCGCTTCGCCAGCGTCTACCACCAGTTCCGTGACGTCACCGAGCTGGCCAATGAGCTCGCCACGCTCCTCAACCGCCCTAAAGACGTCAAAGATCAGGGCAAGCTCTTCGGGCAGTGACGCTGCCTCCGGTAGACTTTCGCCATGAAGCGATCCGCAAACCCCCAGCCCGCCCGCTGCTCGCTCTATCTCGGGGTCTTGCTGCTGGCGTGCACGCTGACCCCCGCACACGCCGCCCCGACTGACGCGCCGCTGGCAACCGAGCCCGCCCCCGCACAGCCCGCCCCCACGGCACCAACCGCCGCAACACCCGTTGCGGAATTTCCTTCGCGTTGGAGCGGCCCGCTGCACGCGGGGCCCCAAACGCTGACGGTCGACCTTCGCGTCACCTCACCCACCGAGGCCACGCTCTCGATCATCGAGCAGAACCTCGCTGACGCGCCGCTCAAGGCCGTCCAGATCACCGACACGCAGATGAGCTTCCGCCTGCTCGTGCCCCCGATGCCCGCCGCCGCCGCCGCTGACTTCGCGCTCAAGATCAGCCGCGACGGCCGTACCGCCGAGGGCACCATGACCCAGGGCGGCGCTCGCCTCCCGATCACCCTCAAACGCCTTGAGTCCGGCCAGGCCGCCGCCGTCCTCAACCGTCCGCAGCACCCCAAGGCACCATTCCCTTACGAAGCCACCGACGTCACCTTCCCCAACCCCGACACCGGCGGCACCCTCGCTGGCACCCTCACCTTCCCGCGCGCCGACGCGAACACGCGCGCCAAACTCACCGCCGTCGTCCTCATCAGCGGCAGCGGCCCCCAAGACCGCGACGGCACAATCCTGGGCCACAAGCCCTTCTATGTCCTGGCCGACGCGCTGACCCGCGCAGGCATCGCCGTCCTTCGGGTTGATGACCCCGGCGTTGGCGCGAGCACCAACCCCTACACGAGTCATGGCAGCAAGCTGCCGCCCACCACAGACGTCTTTGTCACCGACGCCCTCGCCGCCGTCACATTCCTGAAGGAACAGCCACGCATCGACCCCGCCCGCATCGGCCTGATCGGCCATAGCGAGGGCGGCGTCATCGCTCCCATGGCCGCCGTCCGCTCCAAGGACGTCGCCTTCATCGTCATGCTCGCCGGCACCGGCGTCAACGGGCGCGAGGTCCTTGTCTCGCAACTCGCCGCACTCGACCGAGCAAGCAAGACGCCAATGCAAGAGGCCCATCAGGGCGCAGCGTTCCAAGCCTGGCTGTTGGAACTGCTCGCCTCAGACCTTTCCGACGAACAGCTCAAGGCCACCCTCGCCAAGCTTGCGGCCGACGGCGGCACCGACACGCTGCGCTTCAACCACCCACAGCGAACCGCGCTACTCGACCCCACCACCATCTCACCGTGGCTCCGCAGCTTCGTCAAGCTCGACCCCGCCCTCGCGCTCCGCCAAGTCTCCGTCCCCGTGCTCGTACTGCAAGGCGGGCTTGACTGTCAGGTCGTCGCCGAGGTCAACCTCCCCGCCATCACCCGTGCGCTGCTGCAGCCGCGCATCGGCACTCCCGTCCCGGATGTCACCGTCCGACTCCTGCCTGCACTCAACCACCTGCTCCAGCCGGCCGTCAGCGGCGCACCAGATGAATACGCAGCCATCGAGACCACCATCGATCCCGAAGCGCTCAGCACAATTGTTCAATGGACCGTCGCTCGCGCGGCGTCCATCCCACCCGCGCCAGCCGCCCCCGGCAGCCCGCCCGCAAGGCCCTGAGCGAGCCGCTCGTCACTCCAACCCGCCACGCGAAGCCCCCCACCCACTCGCCCACTCGCCAGCGAAACTCACTCACTGTGCTTGGGCAGCTCGGCCTCGCCCAGCAGGCGATACTCCTTGCGCCGCAGGATCTGCCCCGCCAGCGTCAAGTCGTCCACCGCCAGCACGATGCACGACACCCCAAGGTGCCAGCCCATCAGCGGGTACGCAAACCGGATCGACAGCTCGGCCCGCAGCAGGTGCTCGCACATCCCCGTCAGCGAGTGCCCCTGGTCAAGGCACACCACCAGCACCTCGCTCTCCATAAACGGCAGCTTCTGGTCCAGCAAGATCTGCCGCGCCGCCGCCGCCATGTTCGGCACAATCCTGATCACCGCGTGGTCGCTCGCCTCATGCACCGCCATCGCGCATATCCGCACATGGCTCTCGTCAAACCCGCGCGTCATCTCGTGCAGCCTCCCAACCCGATTCGCCAGGAAGATCGAGAACTGCGTGACCGTCGGGTTGGTGTACCCGCGCGAGGTCTCGACGGGTGTTGGCGCTTGCGACATATACCGCCCAGTCTATCAGCCAGCACCGCTTTGGGGAACTCCCCGTCCAACCCTTCGACTCACATCCCAGGGCTGGCCCAGCCGCCGGTTCCGCGCCGCCAGCGCAACGCTTACCAGCTCCTTCCCCATCAAGAAAAATACCCCCGACCATCGAAGGCCAGGGGTGCTAAGAAGCGGGCTCGCGCGCACAGGCCAGGGCAAACCCACGAGAGAAGCGAGTCTACTCACTAGCCCCAGCCATCACGCGCTGAAGCTGCTGCCGCACCCGCAGGTGCTCGAAGCGTTGGGGTTGTTGAACACAAACCCGCGGCCCATGATCTCGTCCTTAAAGTCAATCGTCACGCCGCCCAAGTACAGCAGGCTCTTGGGGTCCACGATCAGCTTCACGCCGTGGATCTCAAAGACCTCGTCGGTCTCCTTCTGCGTCTCGGTCAGGTCCAGCAGGTAGCTAAAGCCCGAGCAACCGCCGCCCTTTACGCCCACGCGCAGACGGATCTTGTCGCCGTCAAGCTCCTGCTGCTGGATAATGTTCTTGACCTCCCGCGCCGCCGACTCCGACAGGTTAACGGGCGCCGCGCCCGTCGAGGCCGGAGAAGTGGGGGGGTTGCTGATCGTTGTCGCCATGGTTGATCCTCGCTGTCTGTTCTATCAATCCTTGCTCTACCAGTCCTCGCAGGTGGGCCATCAAGGCCCGCCTGACCGCTCAACATACGCACCAAGCGGGCCCCCGGATCGCCCGGGGCCCGGGTCATCGCTGGCCGCCGCAGGCCACGCTTGCAAAGCGCCGCCCAACGCCACCGCAGGCCGTCACACTCAACCCGCCTTCGCGTGGTCGTGGTCCTCGGCCATGTCGGGCAGGCCGTTCTTCTTCCGATAATCGTTGATCGCCGCCTTCACCGCGTCCTCCGCGAGCACCGAGCAGTGGATCTTCACCGGCGGCAGGCTCAGCTCCTGCACCAACTGGGTGTTCCGCAACTCCGCGGCCTCCTCCACGCTCATCCCCTTGATCCACTCCGTTGCCAGGCTGCTGCTGGCGATCGCGCTGCCGCACCCGAAGGTCTTGAACTTGGCGTCCTCGATCTTCCCGGTCTGCTCATTGACCTTGATGCAAAGCTGCATCACGTCGCCGCACTCAGGTGCGCCGACCAGCCCAACCCCCACGCGCTTGTCAGACTTCATCTGCTCCTGCGTGCCAAAGTTCCCCACGTTGCGCGGGTTCTCATAATGGTCAATCACCTTCGGGCCGTACGGCATGGGAATCTCCTATAGGGCCAACTGGAAAAATGTCCAAGTTGCCAAGTCAGATCTGTATCTTCGAATCCCTCGGCCGCGCTCTCGCGGCATCTGTTTTCAACGTGCCAGTCGGGATTGACCCGACCGTTAGCTCGATCTCCTGCGGCACCGCCGATTCGTCCACTCGGCCCTGTCTCGCTTTGGGTCTTTGCAGTTTAGTGGTGCGCCCACTGCACACTCGACAGATCGATCCCCTCCTTGTGCATGTCGTACAGCGGGCTCATCACCCGCAGCTTCTTCACACCCTGCACCACCTGCTCGATCGCGAAGTCCACCTCCGCCTCCGTCGTCCACTTGCCAAGGCTTAGCCGCAAAGAGCTGTGCGCAAGCTCGTCGCCAACGCCGATGCCCTTGAGCACATAGCTCGGCTCAAGGCTCGCGCTCGTGCACGCGCTGCCGCTGCTGCACGCGATGTCCTTCACCGCCATCATCAGCCCCTCGCCCTCCACAAACCCGAAGCTGATGTTGCTGATGTGCGGCAGACGCTTCTCCGCGTTCCCGTTCACCACGCACGAATCCAGCTGCGCCAGCACGCCCGCCTCAAGCTTGCTCTTGAGCTTCGCCAGCCGAAGCGCGTCACGCTCCATCTCGGCCATCGCGATCTCGCACGCCTTGCCCAGCCCGACGATCCCCGTGATGTTGTGCGTGCCCGACCGGAACCCACGCTCCTGACCCCCGCCCTCCTGCAGCGCCTGCAAACGCACCCGCGGGCGGTGCCGCCGCACGTACAGCGCGCCCACGCCCTTGGGGCCAAACAGCTTGTGCGCGCTCAGGCTCAGCAGGTCCACGTTGTCCTGCTCCACATTCGTCGGCATCTTCCCGACCCACTGCGTCGCGTCGGTGTGGAAGATCACCCCGCGCTCCTTGCACAACGCCCCGATCTCACGCACCTGGTTGATCGTCCCAAGCTCGTTGTTCGCCCACATGATCGTCACAAGGATCGTGTCCGCGCGCATCGCCGCCTTGACCATCTCCGCCGTCACCACCCCGTCCGCTGGCGGCTCGATGAACGTCACATCAAACCCCTCCTTCTGCAGACGCTTGCACGGGTCGAGCACCGCCTTGTGCTCGATCGTGCACGTCACGATGTGCCCACGCCCAGACTGGCCCGCCGGAGCCTTCTGGTACATGTACGCCACGCCCTTGATCGCCAGGTTGTTGCTCTCGGTCGCCCCGCTGGTAAACAGCACCTCCTTGTCGGTGCAACCCAGCAGCTTGGCCACCTGCTCACGCGCCGTGTCCGCCGCCGTCTCCGCCGCCCACCCATAGCTGTGGTTCCGCGAGCCAGCGTTGCCAAACATCTCCGTGAAATACGGCAGCATCGCCTCGACCACCCGCGGGTCGCAGGGCGTCGTCGCCGCGTTATCCATATAGATCGGAAGCTTCAGTGCCATCGTCTGCTCCTGCATTCCCGCGCCCGAGAACCAAAGACCCCTCAAGGTCAGCGCCAAACGCACGTTCGTCGCCTTGACCTGACTACGCCACCCCTACTACGCCACCATGATAGCAGGGGTTCTGCACAATCGAGCCTCATTGAGACTCAGACTCAGCCCGTAGCTCCGCGCTCACCCACCCGCCCGTAAACGCCGCGCCCGTGCGCAATCCTCCGCACCTCGCCAAGAACCCCCGAACCCGCCACACGCCCCAAGCGTCCATCAATCAAGTCAGCATCCGTGCTAAACTCTCCTCTGAACGCCTCACCCCCACCTCCACTCCAATCTCCTCCCCGATCTCCACACCAATCTCCTTCCCCACGCCCGCGTGATCCCGGTGCACCGCCCGTGCCGGGAATTCCGAAACGTGCTCATTCCAGATCCGTCTAGCCCAGACCGAATCACATCACCCGCCGCGGCATCTTCGCCCCGCGACAAACCCACCGAGGGCCCCGATGCAGAACCGCTTTGGCCTCAAAGACCTCCTCCTCATCGTCCTGATCCTCGGCGTACTCGCGCTGGGCTTCCTCCATTCCTTCCAAAACGACCGTGCGTTCAAGCAGACCAAGGACGCCGTCGAACGACTTAAAACCCTCGAAGGTCAGGTCGGCCAGCTCAGCACCGGCGTTGGCTCCCTCGCCAACCAGGTCGGCACCCTGAAAGAGACCATCGCCCAGGGCGTCAAGGTGACCGGCTCTGCGCCGGCCCTCTCACCCACGTCATCGACCGCGCCCGGCGAAACTACCGCCCAAACCACCGCCCAGGCCCGGCCAGCCCAGCCCAACGCCCAACCCGCCGGCACCACCGATTCCTCCTGGGCCAAGCCCGGCGTCACGATCGAGCGCCAGCCACCGCTGAACTTCGCCACCGACCCGCGCACCGTCAAAGGCTTCCGTGACGGCGGCGAGCTGACCGAAATTTGGGAGGCCCAGACCAAAATCATCACCCCCTACATCGCCACCGATACCTACTCGCGCCGCATCGAAGACCTCGTCATGGAGAGCCTCGCCAAGTACGACCCCAAAACCCTGACCCATGTTGGCGTGCTCGCCGAGGCCTGGCAAATCGACCCCGAAGGACTCTGGCTTCGCGCACGCCTTCGCCCGGGCCTGCGCTTCAGCGACGGCTCGCCCATGACCGCCGAGGACTTCCGCTGGACCTTCCACGAGTTCGTCATGAACGAGCAGATCGAGGCCGAGCGGTCACGTTCGGTCCTGCGTGACTCAATCGCCAAGGTCGAGGCCATCGACGACCGCACCGTCGAGTTCACCTTCAAGGGTGTGCTGTTCTCCAACGTCTCCAACGCTCTGAGCCTCAGCGTCATGTCCAAGGCCTTCTACAGCAAGTTCAGCCCAGCGCAGGTCAACCGTGGCACCGGACTAACCATGGGCTCGGGCCCCTTCCGCGTCCGCGGCGTCTCTGCCACCGGGCAGTGGGGCCCCCCGGACGACATCGTCTTAGAGCGCAACGAGCAGTACTGGGGCCCAAAGCCCGCTGTCAACACCATCCGCATCAAGGGCATCAGCGAAGAGCTCGCCCGCATCAACAGCTACGCCAAAGGCGACGCGCAGCTCGTCACGCCCACCGCCGTCCAATTTGTCGCCAAGCGTGAAGACTCATCCAAGCCCGGCACCGACCCGGTCTGGCGCGAACAGACCCGCTACCTCGAGTGGGTCAACATGCGCAGCGGCTACAGCTTCATCGCCTGGAACTGCGGCGAGCGCAACGGCAAGCTCACGCCCTTTGCCGACCCGCGCGTCCGACGCGCCATGACCCACGCCCTCGACCGCCAGAAGATGATCAAGGACATCTGGAAGGGCATCGGGCAGGTTGCCAAGGGCAACATGCCCCTTGCCAGCCCCGGGGCCAATAAGGACATCGAGCCCTGGCCCTTCGACCCCGCCAAGGCCGAGGCCCTGCTCAAAGAGGCCGGCTGGGAGGACCGCGACGGCGACGGCAAGCTCGAAGACAAGTTCGGCAGCCCCATGAAGTTCCAGTACACCTACGCCAGCGGCGGCGAGATCGCCGAACGCGTCGCTCGCTTTGTCAAAGACGCCTATCTCGCCATCGGCATCGAGGTCGAGATCAGGCCCGTCGAGTGGGCCGTCTACACCGACCTGCTCAAGACCCGCGACTTTGACGCCATCACCCTGGGCTGGGGCGCCAGCGCGCCAGAGTCCGACCCGATCCAGATCTTCCACTCTTCGAGCATCAAGAATCAGGGCGACAACTTCGCTCAGTGGAACAGCCCCGACGCCGACCGCCTGATCGACGCTGGCCGCCGCGAACTGAACTTTGACAAGCGCATGGCGATCTGGCGCGAGCTTGAGGCGGTCATCCACCGCGAGCAGCCGTACACCTTCGTCCGCGTCCCGCCGTGGCTGCGCTTCGCCGCCACCGACCTGGGCAACGTCGTGGCTTATCCCAAGGGCCTTGAGCCGACCGAGTACTTCCGTGGCAGCGCCTCGACCCCCGCGCCGATGAACTAATCCGCCCCGCACATCGCCAAGTTTCCCGACGCAACCACTCAGCGCCACGCAACCACATGGTCAACTTCCTCATCCGTCGCGTCCTGCTCATGGTGCCCACCCTCGTGGGCATCACGCTGCTGGTCTTCATGATGCTCGCGCTCTCGCCCGGCGGCATCGGTGCCGGGATGCTCGCTGGCGGCTCGGGCGGGGCCATGCAGTCCAGCAACTCCATCGCCATCCAGCGCGCCAAGCTCGAAGACCGCTATGGGCTCAACGAGCCCGTGATGGTCCAGTACTGGCGCTGGCTCGGCCGCATCAGCCCCATCAAATTTGGCCAGCGAGACCTCGTCGCCACCACCGGCGAGCTCATCCCCCGCCCGCGCGCAGTCCCCCAACCCACGGCCTGGAAGTGGCTCGGCGCCACCCTCCCCGCAGTACCAGACTTTACCGACCGCGAGCGTGACGCCAAGTTCCCACCCGGCGACACCGCGCAGGCCGCCGCCGCCCGGACCGCGGCATTCAAAGACGTTCAGCGCGCGTACGTTGAGGCCCGCGCCAGCTTCACCAGCATCGACGCAACCCTGCGTGACAAGCTCAAGCAGTACGTTGAGGCCACCGAGCCCAGCGACCAGTGGTCCCGCTTCCTTGACAAAGAAAAGCCGCGCGTCGGGCGCATCACCGCCCGCCCGCCGCAAGAGGGCGTCCGTGAGCTGGCCGAGGCCAAGGCCCTGGCCCAGCAGGCCGCCAAGGCCTGGGGTGATGCCGCGGCGGCCCGTGAGGTGCTGCTCGCGGGCATGGCCACCGGGCCCTATCCCGAGGCGGGCTTTGGCGTCTCTGGCGTGGTCAGCATCGCGTGGCCTGACCTGGGCATCGCCTTCAGCCGTCAGCGCCCCGTGATCGACCTGATCATCGAGCATCTGCCCATCACGCTGCTGATGAACCTGCTCGCGTTCCCGATCATCTACATGGTTGCGATCCCCTCGGGCATGCTCGCGGCCGTCCGGCGCGGGTCATGGGCCGACGTGGGCCTGGGCGGGATCTACATCGGGCTGTACTCGATCCCCGTGGTCCTCGCCGGCGCGCTGGCCCTGGGCTTTCTCGCAACGCCCGAGTACGCCAACTTGTTCCCCACCGCCGGGCTCTCTAGCGCCGCCTCAGAGGGCATGACGTTCCTGCCCTCGCACGACGAGGCCGGGTGGCAGACCGGCTGGCTGCTTGACCGCGCCTGGCACCTGTTCCTGCCCGTGCTCTGCATCGTCTACACCGGGTTCGCCGTGCTCAGCAAGCAAACCCGCGCCGCGATGCTCGAAAACCTCAACGCCGACTACGTCCGCACCGCCAAGGCCAAGGGCGTCTCGAACAACGACGTGATCTTCGTCCACGTCTTCCGCAACAGCCTGCTCCCGCTCATCACCATGTTCGTGACGATCTTCCCGGCCATGCTCGCTGGCAGCGTCATCATCGAGCGCATCTTCAGCGTCCCGGGCATGGGCTATCTGCTGCTTGACGCCATCAGCCAGCGTGACCGCGAGCTGATCCTGGCCAACACCACGATCATCGCGGTGGTCAACCTGCTGGCCCTGCTGCTGGCCGACATCCTCTACGCGATGGCCGACCCGCGCATCGCGTACAAGTAACCCGCGCTCTTTCGCCGCCCCGCGCAACGCCAACCAGCGCCCACGCCAAGCAAACCCCTTCCCATGACGACCGCCAACGCCAACATCGCCAACGAACCCGCCGTCGTCACCGGCGTGCAGCTCATGCAGGGCATCGGCGTCCGCCCGGCGGTCGGCTTCTGGGCCGACGCATGGTCCACCGTCATCAAACGCCCAACCGCCGTCGCCGCCCTCGCGTGGCTCGGGGTCATCGCGTTCCTTGCCGTCTTTGCCCCGATGCTGGCCAGCGGGCACCCGCTGTGGATGACCCTCAAAGCCGCCGACGGCAGCAGCTCTTCCTTCTCACCTCTCTGGCGCGCGCTCACCGGGCTTGACCTTGTTCTGCTCACCGGCGTCCCGCTGGCCACCGCGTACACCCTGGCCATCCCCATCGGTTCGCGCGGCTCGCGGCTTCGCACGGCCTTCGGCGCACTCGTTGTCGCCGTGCTCGTTGTCGCCCTCGCACAGATCGCGCAGAACTACTTAACCGGCCTGGCCGATGATGCCGCCGGCCGGGCCCGCACCGTCGCCGCGCAGGCCGCCCGCGCTGGCACCGAGGCGCCGGCGTTCATCACGCCCTTTGTGCGCACACCCGGCGCGGGGTCAGTTGTCGCGCTGGTGACCGCCGCCATCGTGCTGCTGGGCGTGCTGGCGGTGCCGATCGGCAAGCTGCAAACGCGTGCCGTCGTCGCGATCTTCGCGTGCGTGCTCGGCGCGTGGGCCGTGCAGGCGCGGTTCATCAAGCCCCTTGAACGCTTCGACTATCTTGAGCGCGAGCGCGCCGGGCTGGTCACCAGCGCCACCTACACCCTGGTCCCGTGGTCGCCCCTTCAGCGTGACAGCGGCCGTGAACGCCAGCCCCCCGGCACGCTCTTTGGCACCGCACAGAATCTCACCGACACCTCAACCCCCGGCTACGGCTTTGCCTTCCTGCTGGGCACAGACGTCTTCGGGCAAGACGTGCTCAGCCAGCTCATGCACGCCTCGCGCCTGGCCATCTCTATCGGCGTGGTCAGCACCGGCATCGCCCTGCTCATCGGCGTCACACTCGGGGCCCTGATGGGCTACTTCGGCGGCTGGGTAGACCTGCTGCTCATGCGCATCGTCGAGGTCTTTATGGCCGTGCCTGTTCTGTTCCTGCTGATCGTCGCCGTCGCGGTGCTGCCTGAAGAAGCGCGGACGACGTACGTGATGATGGCGATCATCGGGTGCTTCACGTGGACGGGCATGGCCCGCTTTACGCGCGCCGAGTTCATGAAGCTCCGCAATCAGGACTTCGTCCAGGCCGCCCAGGCCACCGGGCTGCCGCTCTGGAGCATCCTGTTCCGCCACATGCTGCCCAACGGCGTCGCGCCGGTGCTGGTTGATACCAGCTTCGCTATCGCCGCGGCCATTAGCGTTGAGGCCACCCTCAGCTACCTGGGCCTGGGCCCGGCCGACAGCGCAAGCTGGGGCAAGCTGCTCAGCAGCGCCGTCAGCAGCGAGGGCCAGTTCAAGTGGTGGCTCGCGGTCTTCCCCGGCGGCGCGATCTTCCTGACCGTGCTGGCCTACAACCTGCTGGGCGAGGCCCTGCGCGACGCGATTGACCCCAAGCTCAAGAAGGCCCGCGTGTAGCGCCGTCGTGTCCGCGCGGGGCAGCATTCCAACTGCTTCACCTTCCCTTTGGCTTCGGGAGGGCGGAGTTTCAACCCGCCTTGTTTTGTTGCACCGCATGGGCAGGATTCCGTCCTGCCATGCGTGCCCCTGCTTCCAATCGCCCGCCCCGCCCGCCCCGCGCATGGCTCTCTACCATCCGTCCGATGAGCCAGCCTCTTTCCACCGCCGCCAACCAGCCCGCACTCCCGACCGACGCGGCCCACGCGCACCTGCACGCCGCCGGCCACAACACCACCCTCAGCGCCGCAACCACCGAGTTCGAGAAGCTCGACCGCTGCGCAGACCTTGACCACCGACCACGCGTTCTGCTGGGCAAGATGGGCCTGGACGGGCACGACCGCGGCGTCAAGGTCATCGCCCGCGCGCTGCGCGACAGCGGCGTCCACGTCATCTACTCAGGCCTGTGGCAGACCCCCCGCAGCCTCGCCATTAGCGCCGTGCAAGAAGATGTAGACGTCATCGCCGCCAGCATGATGAGCAACAGCCACCTGGTCCTGGGCCCGCGCCTGCTCGCAGAGCTGCGCGTCCTGGGCCGCCCTGACGTCCCGGTCTATATGGGCGGCATCCTGCCAGCAGAAGACATCCCCCAGCTCATCGCCGCGGGCGTCGCGCGCTGCTTTACCACCGCCACGGGCCTCATGGACATCGTCGCCGCCGTGCGTGACAGCGTCCGCCCGCTGACGCGCACCGTCCCCTCGGCTGATGCCGCCGCGCACCTCGCGCGCGACATCTCGCTAGTTCACGCTGGCAAGCCCGTCGCACCCGCAACGCGCCGCGCACGCCCGCGCCGCGTCGTCGGCGTCACCGGCTCGCCCGGCGCCGGCAAGAGCACGCTGGTCGCCTCACTGGCCGGTGAGTACACGCGCCGATCCAAGAGCCAAGGCCGCACAGGCCGCGCGGCGGTCGTCGCCTTTGACCCCATGAGCCCGCTGACCAGCGGCGCACTGCTGGGCGATCGCCTGCGGGTTGACTTCAACGCCATGGACGACGCGATCTTCTACCGCAGCCTCGCCATCACCAGCGAGGACTATCGCACGCTCGACGACATCCTCACCCTCGTCGGCGGCGTGCAGGACGCCGCGGGCGCACCGATGTTCGACACCGTGTTTGTTGAGACCGTCGGCGCGGGCCAGAACGAGACGGCAATCCGCCGCCACGTCGATCAAACGCTGGTCGTGCTCACGCCGGGCATGGGCGACGCTGTGCAGATGGACAAGGCCGGGATCCTCGAGATCGCCGACGTTTTCGTATGCAACAAGGCCGACTACCCGGGCCAGAACGAGCTGGTCCGCAACCTGCGCGACGTAGCGGGCAAACGCCCGGTTGTCGAGACGGTCGCAACAATGGGCACCGGCGTCCCAGCCTTGCTGGACTTGATCGAGCGGCGGTGAGGCAGGCATGGCCGACAGCGCTTGACGAACACCAGCGGCGGCGCTCGCGCCGATATGAGCGCGCGCCTGCCCCGCCGGCCCACGCGTAACGTCAGCCATGCCAGGACTCTTCGACGGCACGCCCCTGCAAAGGCCGGTGACCTGCGCCACCTGCGGCAAGGCCATGGCCCAGTGCGCATGCCCGCGCGACCAGCGCGGCGTCGTTACGCCCCCTGCCGCGCAGCCTGCGCGCGTCCAGCGCGAACGCCGCCGTGGCAAGTGGGCCACCGTGGTCATGGGGCTTGACCCCGTCGCCACAGACCTGCCCGCCCTCGCACAGACGCTCCGCAAAAAGTTCGCTACCGGCGGCAGCGTCAAAGACGGCGAGATCGAGCTCCAGGGCGATCACCGCGACGCGCTGGTCACGCACCTTAAAGCCCTGGGTTACCCCGCCAAGGCCGCGGGCGGCTGAAGGGTTTCACTTTGCCTGCTTGCCTTTGCCGCGCGTGGTGCAGGATTTCACGTGGCCTCTCTGCCTCGCGTGGTGCAGGATTTCATCCTGCCATCGGGCCACGCGCCCCCCGCGCCCCTGCCCGGCCCACGCGTGACCTACCTTGTCGGTCCTGCGCCGCGCCGCAGCTCCGGGCCACGCGCAACGCCGCCCTTGACTTCACACCACCCTCGCACCGCCAGCCCTGAAACGAGCCCATGCCCGCGATCCTGACTGTCCGCGACATCGAGAAGCACTTCGCCGACCGCACGCTTTTCGAGGGCGTCAGCCTCAGCATTGAGCCGCGCGAACGCCTCGCGCTCATCGGGCCCAACGGTGCCGGCAAAAGCACGCTGCTCAAGATCCTCGCGGGCTTTGAAGAAACCGACGGCGGCATCCTCTCACGCGGCCGCGGCATGCGCGTCGCCTACGTCGCACAGGCCGACACCTTCCCCGAGGGTGCAACCGTCAAGTCCGCGATCGTCGGCGAGCTTGAAGCGCTCAGCGCCGCCGGTAAGCTCCCGCACCTGCACGACCACCACGAGCTCGAGCTCGCCTGCGAGATGACCCTCGCCCGTGTCGGCTTTGATGACCTCGACGCGCTCCTTGAAACCCCGTGCGAGCGCCTCAGCGGCGGTCAGCGCAAGCGCGTCTCTATCGCCCGCGCGCTCGCTCAAGAGCCGGACCTGGTCCTGCTTGACGAGCCCACCAACCACCTTGATGTCGAGGGCATCGACTGGCTTGAAGAGACCCTCTCGAGCAACGCCTTCGCGTCGATTGTCGTGACCCACGACCGCGCGTTCCTTGAGCAGACCGCCACCCGCATCGTTGAGCTCAGCCGTGCGTATCCGCAGGGCACCTTCAGCGTCTCGGGCGGGTACGCCGAGTTCCTCCGCCGCAAGACCGAGTTCCTCGACGGCCAGGCCCGTCAAGAGCAGGCCCTCAGCGCGCAGGTCAAAGAAGACCTCCGCTGGCTCGGGCGCGGGGCCAAAGCGCGCCGCACCAAGAGCAAGAGCCGCATCGACGCTAGCTACGAACGCATGGATGAGCTCGCGGCCCTCAAGGCCCGCAACGCCCCCAACCGCGCCGCGCAGATCGACTTTACCGCCACCGACCGCCAGACCCTCAAGCTCCTGTTCGGGCGCGGGCTCTGCAAGTCCTTCGGCAGCCGCGCGCTGTTCACCAACCTTGACATCCTGCTCACCCCCGGATCCAAGCTGGGCCTGATGGGCCCCAACGGTGCCGGAAAAACCACGCTCATCAAGCTCCTCACCGGCGAGCTCGACAGCGACCCGCCCACGCAGGCCATGCTCGACGAAGAGCGATCAATCGCCGATCAGCTCCCCCACGGCATCCCGCCGCTGGGCACCATCAAACGCGCCGAGAAGCTCCGCGTCGTGCTCTTTAGCCAGCACCGCACAGAGCTTGACCCAGACGCAACTCTGGGCGAGGCCCTTAGCCCGACTGACGCGGTGATCTACCGCGGGCAGACCCTGCACATCGCCACCTGGGCGCAGATGTTCCTGTTCAGCAAGGACCAGCTTCGCGGGCGCGTCCGCTCGCTCTCAGGCGGCGAGCAGGCCCGCGTCCACATCGCGCGCCTGATGCTCGAACCCGCCGACGTGCTCATCCTTGACGAGCCGACCAACGACCTTGACCTTGCCAGCCTTGACGTCCTCGAAGAGAGCCTCGAAGAGTTTCCCGGCGCTGTGGTGCTCGTCACCCACGACCGCGCGATGCTCGACCGCCTCGCCACACGCGTGCTCGCCCTTGACGGCCGCGGCGGCGCACGCTATTACGCCGATTATCCCCAGTGGCAGCGCTTGCACAAGATCGTCGAGCGCGAAGCCCTCGCCGCCAGCAAGGCCCCGCCACCCGCCGCGCCGCCCGCCGCACCGCCCAGGAAGAAGCTCGCCTACAAGCTGCAGCAAGAGCTCGCGGGGATGGAGAAGGCCATCGAGCAGGCCGAGCACGCCGTCCACGCCGCCGAGGCCAAGCTGGCGACCCCCGACGCCGCAACGCTGGCCGATCATAAGAAACTCGCGGCCCTCACCCAGGCCCTCGCCGATGCGCAGGCCCGCGTCGCCACCCTCTATAAGCGCTGGCAAGAGCTAGAAGCCCACTGACCACCCGCGGCATGCCCACTGACCACCCGCGGCGTGGCCACTGACCAACCGGCCACCACGCGGTGGCGCGCACCCGGGTAGAGTTGCCCCAGCCGTCGCCGGCGCGAACACCCCCGCGCGATGAGCAACAGGGGTACGCCATGTCCAGCATCTCCAGCGTCGACGCCGCCGGCACACCCGCCACCAGCGCCGAGGTCAAGGCCCAGTGCGAGGCCTTCCGCGCCAGCTTCAACCAGCTTCAGGCCGAGGTTGGCAAGGTCATCGTTGGGCACACCGAGGTCGTTCAGGGCGTGCTCATCGCCCTCTTCGCCGGCGGCAACGTCCTGCTCGAAGGCGTCCCGGGCCTGGGCAAAACGCTGCTGGTCCGCACCCTCGCTCAGGCCCTCAGCCTGCCCTTCGGACGCGTGCAGTTCACGCCGGACCTCATGCCCGCCGACGTCATCGGCACCAACATCGTCACCGAGGACCCCGCCACCGGCCGCCGCGGCTTCGCCTTCCAGCGCGGTCCGATCTTCGCGCAGCTCGTCCTCGCCGACGAGATCAACCGCGCCACGCCCAAAACCCAGAGCGCGCTGCTTGAAGCCATGCAGGAACGCAGCGTCACCGTCGCGGGCCAAACCTACAAACTCGAGCTGCCGTTCCTGGTCCTCGCCACGCAGAACCCTATCGAGCAAGAGGGTACTTACCCGCTGCCAGAGGCCCAGCTCGACCGCTTCATGCTCAAGCTGGTCGTCGGCTACAGCCAGCTTGAAGATTTGATGACAATCCTTGACCGCACCACCAGCGGCATCAGCCCCGAGATCAAGCCCGTGCTTGGCGCGCCGCGCATCCTCGCCATGCAGCGCCTCGTGCGTGACGTGGTCGTCAGCCCCGCCGTCCAGCAGTACGCGGCTCGCCTCGTGCTTGGCACGCACCCGCAGGGCCGCTTCGCTCCCGAGATGGTCTCGAAGTACGTCCGCTGCGGTGCCAGCCCGCGCGGCGCGCAGGCGCTGGTGCTGGCCGCCAAGGTCCGCGCGTTGATCGACGGGCGCTTCCACGTCAGCAACAAGGACGTCCAGGCCGGCGCACGCGCCGTGCTCCGCCACCGCCTCATCCTGAACTTCGAGGCCGAGGCCGACCGCGTCGACCCCGACGCAATCGTCGCCAAGATCGTCGAAACAACCCCGACTGAGCCGGTCAAGGGCTGAGCGCCCGCAACGCAAGACCCAGGGGCATCAAGGCAGACCCCGCTGAGCGGCGCCGAGCAACGCAGAGTGAAGTTGAGTTGAGCGAGCAAGACCGTGGCCGACACCCACTTTAACGCTGCTGATCGAGGCCCTGACCAATGGATCAGGGCCGGGTGGAACCAGCCCTTCGGCCGGATTTCGAGTGCGCAATCGAAGTCCACAAGCACCTTGGCCCAGGGCTCGTCGAACGTCTTTACGAGGACGCGCCCTGCCGCGAACCATCCCTCCAGAGCCTCCACATCACTCATCAGGACCTTTCAAGCCTCTCCTACAAGGGCGCCGCGCTCGAAGGTCCTCGGCTCGAAGTTGTCGTTGATTGCACGCTCATCATTGAAGTCAAGGCGATCAAGTCCGCCCTGTGCGTCCACCTCGCCCGGCTCGTTTCTTACCTCCGCGCCGCCGAGACCTCTATCGGCCTGCTGTTGAGATTCAACGTCCCGCGCATGGTTGACGGCGTCCACCATCGAGCCCTCACCCCCGCACCGCTCTCCCCCTCTCTCTCCCCTCTGTAACCTCCGCGTCCGCCCCGCGCCTAAGCGTGACTCACCTGCCCCACATGCTCAAGCTCCCAGACCCACCCCGCCCCGCGACCATCGACGACCTGCTCGACCCGCAGCTCGTCGCGCGCCTCTCCGCCCTCGATATCACCGCGCGCAAGATCCTCACCGGCAAGCTCAAGGGCGAACGCCGTAGCAAACGACGCGGCGAGTCCGTCGAGTTCGCAGACCACCGCCCCTACGCCATCGGCGACGACCTCCGCCATATCGATTGGAACATCTTCGGCCGCCTTGACCGCCTCTTTCTCAAGCTCTTCCTCGAAGAGGAAGACCTCTCGCTGCACATAGTCATCGACGCCTCCGCAAGCCACGACGCCGGCACCCCCAGCAAGTTCCTGCTCATGCAGAAGCTCACCGCCGCCCTCGGCTACGTCGGCCTCGCCAACCTCCACCGCGTTCACGTCACCACCCTCGGCGGGCTCGATTCCGCCGGCAATCCGCAGCTCGCCGCCTCGATCAAAGACCTCCGCGGCCGACGCAGCCTCGCCGAGCTTGTCCGCTTCCTCTGCCAGCTCGAGCCCGGCGGGCCCGGCGCCTTCACCGAGGGTTGCAAACGCGTCGCGCTCTCACGCCGAGGCCGCGGCGTCATGATCGTCCTCTCAGACTTTCTTATTAAAGAAGGTTACGACGATGGCCTCCGCCTCCTGCTCGGCGGCGGCTACGAGCTCTACGCGCTCCAGGTCCTCAGCCCGCAAGAGCTTGACCCCACCACCGACCCCAACTTCGGCGGCGACCTCACGCTCAAAGACTGCGAAGACGCCGACCTCGCCGAGCTGACCATCTCCGCCCCGCTCATGAAGCATTACCAGGCCACCCTCGCCGCCTACGTCGCCCGCCTTCGTGAGTTCTGCGCCCAGCGCTCCATCGTCACCCAAACCGTCCCCAGCAGCACGCCCGTTGACGTGCTGGTCCTCGACTATCTCCGCCGCAAGGGCCTCGTTCGTTAGATGACCCAACTCACGATCCACGCCCGGGGGTAAGTATCTTACAAGCAACCCCGAGCGCAGGACCAGCCCTCGGGTTGCTCTTACACCACGCCGCAAGAGGTTCCACCCACGCCCGCCTTCTACTCGCATGACAGTCTCACCCAGCTCTCCGTAACAACGCCCCTCCAACCACATGACCTTCCTCTCGCCATCCCTCGCCCTCACCGCCGCGGCCATCGCCGTCCCGGCCCTGATCATCCTCTACTTCCTCAAGCTTAAACGCCGCCAGGTCGAGGTCTCCAGCACCCTGCTGTGGAAGAAGGCCATCCAAGACCTTCAGGCCAACGCGCCCTTCCAGCGCCTCCGCAACAACATCCTGCTTGTCCTCCAGCTCATCGCCCTCATCGCCGCATTGCTCGCCCTCGCGCAGCCAGAGCTCCGCCGCGGGCCCGCCTCAGGCCAGCGGCACGTCATCGTCATTGACCGCTC
>Ga0105047_10007191_pt1 | contig 18807 bp, 16 predicted proteins | sample MAT04_FD_78384 | JGI IMG/M metagenome (GOLD analysis project Ga0105047, IMG submission 78384) | Freshwater microbial communities from Lake Fryxell liftoff mats and glacier meltwater in Antarctica - MAT-04 (megahit assembly) | ecosystem: Environmental > Aquatic > Freshwater > Ice > Liftoff... | reverse complement strand
GCATCCGCGACTCCGAGGACGCCTGCCCGAAGATCAGCGGCACCGCTCAGGTCGGCGCTTGCGATGACGACGAGGACCTCGACTCGGTGCTCGACGCGGTCGATAACTGCCCCGGCACTGCGAACCAGGGCCAGATCGACATCGATCACGACGGTATCGGCGACGGCTGCGACGTCGACATGGACGGCGACATGGTCCCCAACAACCTCGACAACGCCAAGGAGATCCCGAACGTCGACCAGGGCGACGACGACCGCGATGGCATCGGCAACGTGGCCGACAACCAGTTCTGCTACGTGTTCGACCGCACCGCGATGGCCTCCTGCCTCAGCCCGGACGACACCTTCAAGGTGGGCGCTCTGGCCGTGGCCGATGGTCTCCAGGTTCTCCCGGCGACCGGCGTCGACCTGAAGCTCGAGCTGTTCGCGAACCGCGCCAACACCCCGATCGAGTACACCTGGACTGTCTCGAAGGCTCCGAAGGGCTCGACCGCGACCGTGCAGGGTGCGGTTGGCAAGGTGACCACCACGCTGCCGGGCACGTTCCAGTACGCGCAGGCCAAGACCGGCAACAACGTCGCCCCGATCTTCGTCGCGGACGAGCCGGGTGAGTACGAGCTCAAGCTCGTCGCCAAGCTGGTGTTCGCCGACGAGGTGATCACCGACGGACCCCAGGTCGCGACCTACAGCGTGAAGCTGACCGCGACGGGCGATGCGCAGGCCGGCTCGGGCGGCTGCCAGACGGTGAACGGCGGCTCCGCCGGTCTCTCGTCGCTCTTCCTGGTTGCGCTCGGATTCCTGGCCATGCGCCGCAAGGCGGCCTGAAAAGAGGAATTCGTAGAAGCCTGGGAGTAGCGTTGGACGAGCACGAGGCTTCTCGAACGGCCGTGAACGAGTACAATCAACTGTGAGTGAAGGGGCTGGACCTGGGAAACTAGGGCCAGCCCCTTCTGCTTTTTTGTAAGGAGAGACACCGATGTTGTTGAACCAGCGTTACCTCACCCTCGGTGTCTCGATGGCCTTCGCCGCCTGCTCGCCTGCTCACCTCGAGCCGGTGCAAGAGGCGGACGTGCGGCTCTACGACGACAAGCTGCAGGTGCGCGGCGAGGTCTGCACCAAGGTCCCGGGAGACGAGTTCTTCCCGGTGAAGATCCTCTTCATCATCGACACCTCCGCGTCGATGCACGAGACCGACCCTCTCAACCAGCGCGTGCGCGCGGTGCGCCAGGTCCTCGATCGCTACGCCGGCAATCCCTCGGTGGAGTTCGGCGTGATCGCGTTCGACGCCGTCACTTCCCAGGTCACCAATGGCTTCACCAACGCCCCCGATCTCGCCGCCATCGACGCGCGCCTCTCGGTCACCGATCGCCTGACCGACTACCAGGGCGCGCTCGGCGCCGCCTATGCGATGCTCACCCGCGACATGATCAACACGTCGCCCGCGGTGCGCTCACGTTCGAAGTACGTGGTCATCTTCTTCTCCGACGGCGTGCCCGACCCGCAATGCATCGCGGGGATCCCGCCGGCGATGCAGCCGCGCGCGGTGTGTCAGTTCGATCGCGCCGAGTGGCCCGATCAGTTCATGCTCCCCGGCGGCAACAACCCCAACACCAACGCGCCGTGGACCTGGGACGACTTCCAGGGCCTCTACCCCGACCTCGACCTCGGCAAGGACTACAACTCGGTCGGGCAGCTCACGCGCAAGGTGCAGGACATCGTCGAGCTCCAGGAGATCTACAACGTCAACGAGGTCCGCGTGCACACCGCGTCGTTGTTCGACCCGAACACCAGCCCGGCGTTCATCATCGCGTTTGGCCTCGATCGCATGGCGGCGCTCATGCTGCTCCGCTCGATGGCGATGGCCGGCAACGGCTCGTTTACCGAGTTCACCAGCGCCGACTCGATCAACTTCCTCAACATCAACTACACCGCCACCAAGCAGACCTACGAGATGACCAACTTCATCACGTGGAATGGCTCGTCGGTCCCGTCGCAGAACGGCCCGCTCGCCGACAGCGATGGGGACGGGCTCTCCGACGAGCTCGAGGACGAGCTCCGCCTGTGCGGCTCGGATCGCGGTGGCGCGGCGTGCGCGCTCGGGATGATGCGGTTCGCGGATCCGGTCGACACCGACGGCGACGGCTACAGCGACTTCTTCGAGAACACCTTCCGTCAGTCGGGCTTCGATCCCAAGGAGCCGGCGACCATGACCACGCCGTGCACCGCCACCGACGACAGCGACGGCGACGGCCTGCGCGACTGCGAGGAGCGGTTCCTGACCACCGATCCCCGCCTGTACGACAGCGATCTCGACCGCATTCCCGATGGCCTCGAGGTTCGCCTGGGTATGGACCCGACCAACCTCGATGACGCGCTGTTCGACAGCGACTCGGACGGCATGCGCAACAAGGACGAGCTCCTGGTCGGCTACGACCCGTTCGCGCGCGAGCCGGTCGCGGCGCTCCCCCCGAAGCGGATCTACGACGTGAAGTACGAGGGCGAGCAGCAGGACGGCACCAACTGCTACAAGTTCGACGTGTCCAACATCCTCCTCCACACCACCCGGGGGATCGGGACCGGCCGCGGCCTGAACAAGATCTGGCTATCCTTCATGGAAGGACCGCGCAATGATCCGCGCGACTTCGGAGAAGGGAAGGTCGCGTGCGTCGAGGCCAGGTACATCGAGCCGGACTTCAAGAGCCCCGGCGACGGCATCATCAACCTCAGGAAGACGGACTTCTTCGCGCCGAGCGACCCGTCGATCGAATGCGTGAAGCCGGGTCGCGTGGAGGAGATGGCGCCTTGAGGCGCGCGATCGCGCTGGGCCTCTTCCTGGCCTCGTGCACCGACGCGCGCATCGAGCGCGTGCCCGATCCGCCGCCGCCGCCGGTCGACAACCTGCTGTCGATCTCCGGCCGCTTCTGCACCGATCGGCCGGAGACGGTGGAGTTCCCGACCAAGATCCTGTTCATCGTCGACGTCTCGGACTCGATGAGCCAGACCGACCCGCCCGATCCCGCCGACAACAACTACACCTCCCGCACCCGAGCGGTGATCGACGTGATCAGCGAGCTCGCCGGGCAGCCGGGCGTCGAGATCGCGATCGTGGCGTTCCAGTCCTCGCAGAACGATCTGAGCGGCGGGTTCCAGCCCAACCTGACCGCCCCCCAGGTCGCGAATCTCATCGACTACGCCACCCGGCTCAACTCCGAGGCGGGCCAGACCAACTACGAGGGCGCGCTCGACACGGCGTTCCAGATCCTCCTCACCGACATCTCGGGCGCCGACGATCTGAAGCGCGCGCGCTCGAGCTACTCCGTCATCTTCGTGTCCGACGGCTTGCCGCAGCCGGTCGAGCCGCCGACCAACACGCCGGAGTCGATCATCAAGACCGTCACCGCGATGCAGCGCCTCGAGCGCGAGCGCCGGCTGGTATCGCTCAAGGTGCACACGGTTTACCTCTCTGGGCGGACGCCGCCGCAGTTCCAGAGCGGCCCGATCAACCTGATGCGCGACATGGCCGACGCCGGTCAGGGCACGTTCAGGAACGTCGGCAACGGCGAGAAGATCAACTTCCTCGACATCGGGTTCAACTCGTTCCGTCGGGTGTTCCAGCTCAAGAGCTTCCTCGTCGAGAACCGCAACGCGCGGCCTCTGAAGCTGCTCGACGAGGCGACGGACAGCGACGGCGACGGGCTCACCGACATGGAGGAGGCGCTCATCGGCACCACCGAGACGAGCTCCGACACCGACGGTGACGGGTTCAACGATCAGCTGGAAAACGGCCTGCGCAACGCCGGATTCGATCCGCTCGATGGATCCGACGCCGACTGCAAGGTGCTGCCGAACGACGACTACAACCAGCGCGACGACGACGGCGACGGCCTCCTCAACTGCGAGGAGCGCTTCCTCGGGACCAACCCGCGTCTGTTCGACACCGACGCCGACGGCATCCCCGATCCGATCGAGGCCCGCGCCCGCGTGATCGCGGTGACCGACGACTTCTTCGCCGATCCCGATCGCGACGCCGTCCCGAACGGTTTCGAGATCCGCGACCACACCGACCCGACCAAGGACGACCGCGAGGACTTCGGGAAGCTGCGCTACCGCTACGATCTGAAGGAGGTGGAGATCCGCGACAGCCAGCGCTGCTTCACGTTCGAGGTCGAGAACATCGCGCTGGTCTCGTCCGTCTCGCCGACCGGGCTCGACGCGGACAAGGGGTGGAACACCATCTCGGTCGTGTTCGGGCAGGTCCCTGCGGATCGGCCGAGCGACTTTGGTGAGTTCCGCATCGCCTGCGCCAAGGCCCGCTTCCTCGCCGAGGAGGAGCTCAAGTTCCCCCCGAACGGCCGGGTGAGGCTGGAGGAGATGGACTTCAAGCGGCCGTCTTTGCCGACCAGCACCACCGCGACCGTGACGGCGACCGACCTGTTCGACCCCGATCGCGACTGCGTGCTGCCCAGCCAGCCCGTCCCGCAGTAAAGAGGGAGACAGCATGTCGAATCTCATCACGTCTTCTCTGGCGCTGGGCGCGCTCGCGATCGCCTGTACCCCGACCGAAGGCGGCCAGGACGCGGGGCTGCTCGATGCCGGCCGAAATCGCCCTATGTGCGCGGTCGATCGCCACAACACGAAGGAAGAGGCCTTGGCGCTCAACCTGGGCATGCCGTTCCTGTCCGAGGCGGCGATCTGCCCGCCCACCGATCGCGACTTCTACACCTTCACGCTGCCCGGAGCTTCGCTGGTGCAGGTCGACGTCGCCTATCCGAGCGGCGCGACGACGCCGGTCGAGCTCGCGTACGAGATCCTCCGCGGGCCCGACGACACCGTCGTGGCGAGCGCGCAGGACGCCATCAGCGGCGACAACAAGTCGGTGCTCTCGCGCCGACATTATCTCGATCAGGGCGGCCAGTACTGGTTGCGCGTCCGCGACGTCGGCGACGACGAGCAGGACCTCCTCAACAAGTACGGCGTGACGGTGACCGCGGCCAACGATCCCGATCCCAACGAGCCCAACGACACCTGCGCGCTCGCCCAGAACCTCGGCGCCATGGGCACCGGCGTGATCACCTTCGCGGGCGACAAGGACGCATTCAAGTTCGACGTCCCCGCCGGCGTGCGTGTCGTCGACGCGACGATCACCACCACCAAGGCCTCGTCGGTCGACATCCAGGCGAGCCTCTACGACACGACGGGGCGCTACCTCACGAAGTCGGTCGACCCGCGCGGCGAGGACGGCCCCACCCGCGTGCAGGTCCGATATGGCCTGCAGAGCCCTGGCGGGCAGTACTGCATCATCATCGAGGACGACGACGGCGCCGACTCCGATCCGCTCACGCGCTACCAGGTGACGTTCCAGCTCATCGCGGAGCCCGACACCAACGAGCAAGCGCGCCGGAACGACTTCCCCGACGACGCGGTGGATCTCGGCGCGGGCGGCACGCGCCAAGGCTTCATCGCCTCGACCGCCGACCTCGACTGGTATCGCATCGACATCCCCGCCCGGCGGATCGCGGAGATCACGCTGAGCTGCCCTGGGTGCATGATCCAGCCGTCTGTGAGCATCGTGTACGGCGACACCGACTCGCCCTGCGACGCTACGAGCGCGTGTGACTACGTGCTGGCGCCGAGCGGCTCCTGCAACGGCGACAACGACTGCGAGTCGAAGATCTGCCGGCCGGTGCCCGGTGGCGCGAAGAAGTGCGCGAAGCCTTGCGGCGACCGCTTCGAGTGCGGCTCCTTCCAGTGCCAGCAGGTGGCGTCGGTCTCGGCCTGCGTCGGCGCAGCCGCGTGCGTGACGGGGCTCTGCGGCACGCTGCAGTACACGGGGGTCGCCGACGCGTCGACCGGCACGCTGCGAACCGCCCAGCCGCTGGTGAAGAACACCAGCTGGATCCTGGTGCGCGACTTCCAGGACGATCAGTTCTCGCCGTCGCCCTACACGTTGACGGTGAACATCGCACAGGACCCGGACACCAATGAGCCGAACAACTTCTACTTCCCGTACACCGACGCCGACCCCGGCGACATCCTCGGACGCGGCCGCGATCGCGCGACCGTGGTGCAGTGGTCGCCGCCGAGCATGGCCGGTGATCGCAGCGTGAGCGGGCGCGGCTGCATCGCGTATCAGGGCGACATCGACATCTTCAAGCTGGAAGGCGGCAACCCGTGCATGACGGGGAACTGCGGCCTGGCGCTGACGTACTCGCGCCCCAACGCCAATCCGGATCTCGATCTCGCGTGGTTCCTCACCAACGGAGGGCTGGGAACCGTGTCCTCGTTCCTCTCGTCGGGCGAGATGCCCGACACCACGTTCGGCGACGCGATCTGCGGTCGTGAGTCACCGCCTGAGTGCATGATCTATCGCGCCGACAGCAACGGGGACTACTATCTGATCGTGCGCGACTTCAACCAAGACGCGTGGGATGTCAACGCGGCCCAGTGCTACACGTGGACGCTGCGATCGGCGCCGAGCTCGGGATGTCCGCAGTCCTGTCCGACGGTCGCGGGGAACGGGATCTGCTCATGTCCATGAAAACGACGATTCTTGCCGCGGCCCTTCTGGTGGGTTGCGGAGACGGCACCACCACTCCGAACGACGGGAGCACACCGGTCGGCGCCGACGCCGGACCGGGCCTCGACGCCGCGCCCGCGCCGATGACCTGGCAGATCGATTCGATCGAGGCGGGCGACGTGAGCTCCGGCTGGCAGCCGTCGATCGCGGTCGCGCCCAACGGGACGATCGGCGTGGCGTACTTCCGGAAGAAGGACGACCTCGGCGTGTGCATGCGCATGGCGAGCCTCGGCGCCGTCGCTCAGTGGGACATCCTGTACACGAGCTCGATGGGCGGCGGCGCGTTCAGCACGCCCGAGCTCGTGACCACCGTCGAGATCATCAACATGAGCGGCCTCTCGCTCGCCTTCGATCCCGCGGGCCAGCCGTCCATCGCGTTGATGGGCGGCATGGAAGGCATGATGCGCTGCGGCGGCACGGACATCGTCCTCGCGACGAAAGGCGCCGGCTGGACCTTGCGCACGCTCGACGGCAACGGGGCCTCGACCCCGGTGTTCCCGGAGGACGCCGCCGCCTGCGCCGCTGCACAGAACGTGTGCAACCAGGGCGACAGCGTCGGTGAGTGGCCGGCGCTCGTGTACCATGGCGGCGCGCCGGTCGTTGCGTACCGCGACATCCACTACGGGTGGGCGATGAACGACTTCGACAAGTCTGATGTCGAGATCTCCATGGGTGGCCTGAGCACGCTCGACGCGAGCTGGGGCGGCGGCACGTTCACCTCGATGGTGGTCGACGCCCAGGACCGCGTGCAGCTGGTGCACCACAACAAGTTCCGCGAGAACCGCGCTCACGGCTCGGGCATCTTCGCCGCCACGTACGCCAATGGCGCGTGGACCCGGAAGAAGATCTCGGACGAGACGGTGATCGGTTACCGCCTCACGTTCGCCAGCACCGGCAACAAGCTCGGCCTCGCGTATCACGCCTCCGAGGCGCTGAAGCTGCGTTACCTCGAGTCCGCCGATGGCGACACGTGGGGCAACGAGGAGGTCGTCGATCAGACCGGCAACACCGGTCTCACGCCTTCGCTCGCGTTCGATCCGGCGGGTGCGCCGGCCATCGCCTACCACTCGTGCGGGCCCTTCGTGCCCGGCTCGACCGACTGCCCGCAGGACAAGGACGCGCTTCGTTACGCCAGCAAGTCCAGCGGCCGCTGGAAGAGCGTCGACGTCGAGACCAGCCGGGGCGGCGTCGACGGCAACTTCACCGCGCTCGCGTTCGGGTCGGACGGCCTGCCGGTGATCGTCTTCCAGGCGACTTATTTCGATCCCATGAGCGGGTTGGTGTCGCGACACTTGAAGGTCGCGCGAGGACGTCCTTGAGAAAATCTCTCCTTTTATTGCCGGTTATTTTGCTCGGGGCGGCGTGCGGCGATGGGCCGTGCGGTGTCGCGGTCAACTCGCTCGAAGGCTCGATTGGCGAGACGCTCGACATCACGGTCGACCGGGTGCGCGTGCGCAAGGTCGATCTCGAGACCGTCGCGGTGGAGTTCCTGCACGGCAACGACTTCGTCGCGAAGGTCGTGACCGACGTGCGCTCGTTCGCCAAGGGCGTCGAGATCCCGCTGAGCGACGGCTCGGTGCGCCGGCTGACCTCGCCCGAGACGTCGTTCCCCACCACGATCGAGAACGGCAGCATCACCTTCGAATCGGAGCTCACGCCCGGAACGGCGGCGAGCGGCTGCTTCAGCGTGCTCTTCACCGATCGCGACGGGGGGCAGCGCTCGCTGGCCGGATCGTTCTCCGCCATGCTGGAGGATCTCTCGATATGAGGTTGCTCGCGCTGGCCATCGCGTGTGGGCTCGCGGGCGGGTGCACCGACGCGAAGCTCTTCGGCCAGCGCGGCCCGACGACCGCCGACAAGGTCGCGCTCAAGGGCCACCTCTGCACGTCCGACCCCACCGAGCGATCGTTTCCGGTGCGCGTCCTGTTTCTCGTCGATACCTCGGTGCCCGAGTACACGTCCCTCCGCGCGGACTCCCTCGAGCGCGTGACGCGGCAATTCTCGACCCCCAACTATTCGTACGGGATTATTCGCTACGCCGGCCCGCTGAAGGGCACCACCTGCGGCCTGCGCAACCTCACCCCCGACGGCTTCACCAAGAACCTCGAGGACGCCATCGCGGGCGTGCGCTGCGCCGACGTCGGCAACCCCGGCCGCAACATCCTCGACGCGCTCTCGCTGGCGAACAGCTTCATCTCCGGTGACGTGCTGAAGACGCCGCTCGGCCTGCGCAGCCGCACCAAGTACGTGATCGTGCTGCTCTCGAACGGCCCGCCGTCGGTGAACCTCGGCGCGCTGTGGTGCAGCGGCATCGCCCCGCCGATCATGGATCCGGCGATGTGCCAGCAGGCGTTCTTCGACGAGTTCTGCGACGACGCCAAGCCCCCGCCCGCGAGCTGCGAGCGCTACCAGTACACGCGCATCGTGCAGGAGCTGAAGGACTTCACGCTCGCGAACGGCGCGCAGGAGTTCTTCTTCCACTCGGTGTATCAGCGCGATCCCGATCAGGCAGCGGCCGGCATGGACGACATGCCGGCGACCGATCTGATGTCCGAGCTCGCGCTCATCGGCGGCGGCTCGCTGTTCCGCTACCCCGGCATGGAGATCTGCGACACCGCGCTCGGTGACGCGCGCGGTTGTGTGTTCTCGTCGATCAACATCGACTCCACGCAGGCCGTCTTCCAGCGAAAGCAGATGATCGTGTCGAACCGCAGCGCGCTCGCGACGCCGAAGGGCCTCAAGCCCGACAGCGATCAGGACGGGCTCTCGGACGAAGACGAGCTGATGCTGGGGACGTCGCCGATCCTCGCCGACACCGACGGTGATCTCCTGAGCGATCGCGTCGAGCATTTGCTGCGCCGGGTGGGCCTCGATCCGCTGGTCGATCAGAACCTGATCCCGAACGGCTGGCCGGTGGAGTGCCCGCGACCGGGCAGCCCGTCGCCCAAGGCGTTCCCGCCCGATCAGGACCTCGACGGCGATCGCGTCAGCGACTGCGAGGAGATCCTCCTGCGCAGCAACGCGACGCTGTTCGACTCGGACGCCGATGGCATCGCCGATCCGCTGGAGCTGCGCATGGGCACCAACCTCATCGACGACGACGCGCTGCTCGACACCGACGCCGACGGCCTGGCGAACATCGACGAGCACCGCCTGCACCTCGATCCGCTGGCGCGCGATCCGAACACCGACAAGGTCTACGCCTACGACTTCACGCGCGAGCTGGAGGCCGACGTCATGGCCTTCACGCAGCCGCTCCCCGTCACCGGCGTCACGATTCTGAGCACCGGCCCGGCGAGCACCGAGGGCCGCGCGTCTGTCTACTATCAGGCGCCGCCGGATCCCTCGCTCGAGGTCGGCCCCGACAACCCCGCCAGCATCGCCTGGCGCGATCCGCAGGACAGCACGGTCACCGGCATGGACCGCGGCCGCGGACCGAGCGTGCCGATCACCGGCGACGGCATCTACGTCCTCTATTCGGCGGGCAGCTTGCCCGGCGACGCGGAGCTCTCGGTGACCGTCGAGGTCACGTCGTACCTGTTGCCGACCATCGAAGTGAAGACCGACGTGCGCCTGCGCCAGTCGCGTCGCTCGTGCTTCGATTTCCGCGTCTCGGACATCCTGCTCGTCCCGACGCTGACGCTGCCGGACACCGGGATTCCGGGCGTGAACTACGTCGACGTGTTCCTGTCAGAGGTCCCGTCGAACAACCCGTCGACGTACGGCGTGTTCCGCGTGGCGACCATCCCGCTCGTCTATCCCGACGACCCGAAGGCCCGCGCGATCCGCGAAGACATCGAGCTCATCGACCAGGACTTCTTGTCGTTTGGCGAGTAAGGAAACGTATGGCTGGCGAACCGAGCGGTGAGCGCGACCTTCGAGAGGTCCCCGAGCCGGTCGACGTTCGCGGCGCGCTGCGCGAGGCAATCGACCGGCTTGCTTCGATCGAGGGACAGCGTGCGCTGATCGGGGGCGTCGCGCTCGCGATCCACGGCATAGAGCGGTTCACCAAGGATGTGGATCTCGCGGTCACTGTGCAGCAAGCCGGCGCGATTGAAGCGGCGGGTGGCGTCGCGGATCTCCGGCCCCTCAAGATCGGCGGGGTCTCGTTCGCCACTTCGTCGGGCGTTCGGGTTGATCTCATCGATCGCCGATTCGAGTATCGCGCGCTCTTCGAAGAGGCGATCGCGGTCGCCCAGCGCGAGGGGCCTTCGGCGACCGTCGGCGACCGGCGGATCCCCGTCGTCACCCTCCCGCATCTCGTGGCGATGAAGCTCGCCGCTGGGCGTCCCAAGGACGAGAGCGATCTGGCGGCGATCCTTGCACAGTCGGCCCTCGACTATGCGCGCGCACGGCAGATCGTGAAGCAGCACTTGGGAGACTTCGCGGCCCGCTACCTCGATCGCCTGGCTCGAACTGCGGGGCGCGACGATATGCCCGAGGACTATGCGGACACGGCACCTTATGTCCGGTGATCCCGGCCCGAAACCGCCGACGAGCGGAACGAGCGGAGCCGTCGGATCGCGACCAGACCGGCGAGGCGCTCGATCACCGCGCGCGTCTCGTTTCTGCCGTTTGGCGAGTAAATAGCGAGCTCACTTCTTGGTCGCGCGCGTCGGTGGCGCGAGGCCACGTACGGTCGGCGCCGCGTCGGCAGCGGTCGCCTTCTTTACGAGGTCGCGGTCGAAGGTGACGAACTCGGACGCTGCGGCTGACGATGCCAGATGCAGAGCATCAGCGAAGCCCATGCCTGCGCCAGCCCAACCGAGCGCGCGGACGACCGCCGGCATGTCCTCCACCACGAGGTTCTCGAAGCCTACGATGCGGCCGAGGGCGTCGAGTACGACGTCGCGCGAAAGCTCGTAGGCGAGCTCGAGGACCCACGCGGTCTCGAGGAGCACGGTCTTCGAGACCCAAACGCGGGAGGTGGTCATGACCGCCGTGGCGAGCGCCACCTGCTTGAGATCGTCCCCCGTGACGACGCGGACGAGGATGTTGGTGTCGAGGGCGATCATCGGTTTCGCCGGGCGCCGGTGGCGATGGCGATCTCCATGTCCTTGAGGCTCTTTCGCGGCCCTTTGTAGCCGGTGCAGCCGACGAGCTCGTCGATCGTCGTGCGCCGTGCCCGTAGCGCGGGGCGCAGGATGACGACGTCCCCTTGGTCTTCGATCTCCAGGACGGTCCCCTCGGCCCAACCGTGCGAGTCCCGCAGCTCCTTCGGGATCACGATCTGACCTTTCGATGAGACGGTTGTGCTGCGCATGTGCCTCCCTGGTAAGACGAAGGTAAGATACATGTAGGTAGGCGAATCGGCGACGTTACGGCGTGTCGTTCGCGTTCGGCGCGGGCATCTCGACGAACGATCTCTTCTGGCGGTCGAGCCGCAGCGCGACGCGCGCGAGCCGCGGCGCCCGGCCAGCGCGCACATCGGGCAGAAGCCGATCACGCCGGTGAGCTCCAGGACATGCCGACAAGAGGCGCGCCGGTGGCGAACGGGTTCGCGGGGATCGGTCTTTTCTACGGCCCGACCAGAACCTGCCCGGTCACGCCGGTGACGTAATAGCGCGGGACCTGGATGATGCCGCCGTCCGGGTTGTTCGGGTCGGGGACGTCGAGCAGCGTGGCCCAGATGCCCTCCAGGCGGTGCTCGGAGAACGCGGGGTAGGGCGTGACGGTGTCGCCCGCGACATGGACCAGGTTGCCGCCCCACGCAGTGATCCAGACCTCGCCGAAGCCGAGGCCGGTGACGCGCCGGAGGTAGTAGGCGGGGGCGCCATCGACCTCCTCGAACTCGGCGCCGCGGGAGCGGAGGATCGTGCCGTCGAGGCCGACGATCCAGACCCGGTCGGCGGCGACGCCCCAGACGCCCTGGAGCGGGATGCTGAGGCCGTCGATGCGCTGGCGGGTCCACGTCTGGTCGGGCTGGAGGCGCAGGACCAGGCCGAGGTTGCCGACCGCCACGCCGGCGGCGCCGTTCTCCTCGATCCAGAGTCCGTGGATGGTCTCCTGGGTGGGGAGCATGACGGTCGTCCAGCTGCCACCGGGCATCCGGAGGTCCTTCGTGATCATCGTGCCGTCGATCCCGACCGCCCAGATCCGGCCGTTGGGGCGCCCGCGGACCGCCCGCAGGTCATTGCCGGTCGGAGAGAGCTCCGTGGACCACTCGCCCATCTCGCCGCGGTGGATGATCGCCCCATTGTTGCCGACCGCATAGAGCTCGAGGACGTCGGGCCCGCCCATCGGATCCGGGCGCACGAAGCCCCACACCCCGCGGAGGTCGTCCGTGATCGGCGTGGGCTCGAGGAAAAACGTCTCGCCATCGCTCCGGAGGACCGTTCCGCGCTCGCCGACGAGGAAGACCTCATTCGGGGAGGTGCCCCAAACATCGAAAAAATTAGGCTGGGGGCTGGCCAGGACCGGCAGCGAGACCGATCCGAAGAAGGGCCCGGCGTCGGTTTGCACCGAGCCGTCCGCCACCGAGGGGGGGGCCGGATCGGTCTTACAGGCGGTCAAAAGGGCCGCAGACGCGAGAAAACCGGCAAGCAGGGAAGGCCAACCCACGCCGAACAGCATACACCCGATTTGACACCAGGCCCGAGGCTCGAAATAAGAGTGCTTGCATGCTCGAGCTCCTGAAGTCTGGTGAGCCCTTCCTCTTTGCCAACATCATCGTGTCCCTGGTGGCGCTTTCGATCACGTTCCAGCGCACCCATGCGCTGTGGTTCAAGTTCGGGCGATCCGTCGAAGATCTCCTGAAGGACATCTTCGCGCAGGTCGAGGCGGGGAGCTTCGCGCGCGCCCTGCAGCTCACCAACTCCACCGACCACCCGATCAACTCGGTGCTGAAGGCCGCGCTCCTGCGCGCCAACCGCCCCGAGAAAGAGATCCGCCGCGCCGTCGAGGTGGCCGCGATCGCCGAGATGCCGCGCCTCAAGCGCGGCACCGGCTACATGCCGCAGCTGTCCAACATCGCGACGCTATTCGGTCTGATCGGCACCATCCGCGGTCTGATCATCTCCTTCGGCGGTATGTCCGGCGGCGACCCCGCGACCCGCCAGGCGATGCTCTCTGAAGGTATCTCGATCGCGTTCTACAACACGTACGTTGGGCTGACCGTCGCGGTGCTGATCATTATCGCGTACATGATGATCCTGGGAAAACAGAACAAGCTGATGGCGAGCATGGAGCTCGGATCGGCCAAGCTGATGGATCAGCTCCTCATGCAGCAGTCGATCACGAAGGAGAAGGGCGCTGCCAAGAAGCCCGCCTGAACGATGTCCGAATCTGGCTCGATATTCGGCGAAAAGAAGAAAAGCCCGTTCACCACCGGCAGTGGTGGAGGCGACGAGTTTGCCGTCGACCTCAACCTGACGCCGCTGATGGACGTCATGAGCAACATCCTCTTCTTCTTGCTCGCCGGTTTCGGCGCGCTCTTGATCTCGTTCCTCACCGCGACCGTGCCGGTGCAGTCCGAGGGCGAGTCCGAGCCCGAGACGCCGCGCCTCGATCGCGTGGTGGTGAACCTGCAGATCTTGCCCGACAGCTACAAGATCAACTGCTCGAACGACAAGATCCCGGGTGACGAGCTCGCCAAGCTGAAGCAGGTGATCCGCAAGAAAGAGGCGGGCGGCTACGACAATGCCGCGCTCACCGCGGTGCTGCTCGACATCAAGAAGAAGTACCCCGCGTCGGACACCATCATGATGGTGCCGAGCGAGACCATCGTCTACGAGGAGATCGTCGCGGCCATGGAGGCCTCGAAGGAAATGAAGGAGGACAAGCAGCGCCTGCGCTTGTTCCCGAAGGCCGTCATCGCCGATCTCGTGAAGACCGAGCTCGACTCACCGCCGCCCGTGGAGGCGCCCAAGTAATGTCGGGCGGAGGCGGCGGGAGTGACAACGAGTACGACGTACAGCTGAACCTCGTTCCGCTGATCGACATCCTCACGAACATCCTCTTCTTCCTGATGGTCGGCTTCGTGAGCCAAGAGATCCAGTACGAGGCCGAGAACAAGATCAAGCTGCCGGTCGCGTCTACGAACACCGAGCTGCGGATGAGCGTCGCCGTCTCGATCTCGAACGAAGAGCTGCTGGTCGAGAAGGTCCGCGTCGCGAAGATCATCAACGGCAAGGTCGATGCGCTGACCGAGGGCGACAAGATCGTCCCGCTTTTCGAGAAGCTCAACGCGCTGAAAGCGGCCAAGCAGGGCCAGACCGGCGGCGTGTCCGAGAACGACGACGTGATCTTCCTCGTCGCCGATCGCAAGATCCCCTTCACGCTGCTCTCGCCGATCATGAAGACGGCGGCGATGGCCGGCTACCCGAACTTCCGCTTCGCGGTCATCAAGAAGTGAAGCCGCTCCTGTCCTTGCCGCCCGACGCGCTCGCGGGCGTGCTCGGCGGCGATGGGCGGGCGCAGGCGGTCTACGCGGTGATGCGCGAGGGTGGCGATCCGTTCGCGCCCGGCGTCCTCGCGCCCGGCGCTCTGAAACGACTCCAGGAGCACGTCACGCCGACCGTGCTCGCGATCGAGACGGAGACGGTCGCGAGCGACGGCACGGTCAAGCAGCGGGTGCGGCTGTTCGACGGTCGGGCGGTCGAGATCGTCGCGATCCCCACCGAGGATCGCACCACGCTCTGCGTCTCGAGCCAGGTGGGCTGCGCGCGCGCGTGCACGTTCTGCCTCACCGCGACGATGGGGCTCGTGCGGAGCCTCGGCGCCGACGAGATCGCCGGGCAGGTGGTGCTGGGCCTCGCGCTCGTGCGCGCGCGGAAGATGCCGGTGCTCCGCAACGTGGTGTTCATGGGCATGGGCGAGCCGCTCGACAACCTCCCCGAGGTGGAAAGGGCGCTCGAGGTGATGACCCTGTCGCGTGGGCTGGGCATCGGGCCGCGGCACGTGACGGTATCCACGGTGGGTCCGAGCGTGGAGAAGATCGCCGCCATGGCATCGCTCCCGGCGCGCGTGGCCTGGTCACTCCACGCGGCAGATCCAGCGCTGCGGGCCCGGCTGGTGCCCACCGCGCGCGCGACGCCGATCGAGCTGCGCGACGCGCTGGCGAAGGTGCTCGAGCCGAGGAAGGAGCCGCTGTTCGTGGAGATCACGATGATTGACGGCGTGAACGACGCCATCGCCGACGCGGAGGAGGTCGTCACGCTGCTGCGCGCGTTCCCCACCGAAGTGCGCGTGAACCTGCTGCCGGTGAACCCGACCGAGCGCGGGCACCAGCCCAGCAGCGAGGCGGCGATCGATCGGTTCCGTGATGTGTTGATCGGGGCCGGCATCCGCACGCTGACGCGGCGCGCGCGCGGCGCGGAGGAGCGGTCCGCGTGCGGTCAGCTGGCGATCGACGGTCTCGGGCGACGTCAGTAGACCAGCGGTACCACGCGCCAGCGCACGCGCTTGGCGTAGCCGGGATAGCCGGCGAGGGCCTCGTGGAGGAGGCGATCCTCGAGGCGGGTGCGGCGGAGGATCTCGATCGCCGCGAGCAGCGCCGGCGCGAGGCCGATGAGCGAGCCCACCGCGAGCGGGATGGCGAGCACGATCACCAGCGCCGAGAGGTAGCCGGGGTGGCGCACCAGGCGGTAGGGACCTTTGTCGCAGACCGCGTGACGCCGCTCGATCTGCAGCAGGATCGCGCTGCTGAAGAAGCGATTGGTGCCCATCGCGAGCGTGCGCAACAGGTACCCGCCACCGAGCACGAGCGTCGCCGCGGACCGCACGTCGTCGGGGACGCGCGAGAACGGCAGGTGGCCGAGGCCGAGCGCCGAGGAGAGCAGCGTGAGCACCAGGAAGAGCGCGACCCGGCGCGAGAAGGGCTGATCGGCGCCGTCCGCGCGATCGTTCGATCGCTCGTCCACCACCGCCGCGATCGCGGCCGAGCCGGCCAGCACCACCGAGACGAACGCGAGGAACACCACATCGAGCGCCGGCCAGGCGAGCGCGATCGCCGGCACCACCCACCACCCGTTCTTCGCGACCTGCGCCGTGACGCGCGCCGATCGCGAGGGCCCCTCGTAGCGCGGCGGCGTGGGCAGGGGCGTCGACCGTCTCTCGATCGTGGCGCGGAAGGTGAGGCACGTCATAAGTCGTCTGGGAGCGGCGATCCGAAGCTCGCGCATGGGTGGAGGCGCGCGCAGTACTGTGACCTGCGGAGAGACATCGCTAATAATTTCGGTGTTTTAGTGGCGCAGTCGACACACTGAGGGCGACGCGCCCCGTGATTGGCGTACGCTGCGGGGATGCGGGATCCGATCGATCTGTTGCTCCACACGCTGAAGTTCGCCGCCGAGAAGCACCGCATGCAGCGACGCAAAGACCCCGACGCGTCGCCGTACATCAACCATCCGATCACGGTGGCGAGCGTGCTGTATCACGAGGCCGGCGTGCGCGATCTGACCGTCCTCGCCGCTGCGATCCTGCACGACACGGTCGAGGACACCGAGACGACGTTCGAGGAGCTGCGCGAGGAGTTCGGCGCGAAGATCGCCAGCGTGGTGATGGAGGTGACCGACGACAAGTCGCTCGCCAAGGCCGAGCGCAAGCAGATGCAGATCGAGCACGCCGCGCACCTCACGCCGGAAGCGCAGCAGGTGAAGATGGCCGACAAGATCGCCAACCTGCGCGATGTCGCGTCCAGCGCGCCGCCGTCGTGGCCGCTCGAGCGGCGCATGGAGTACTTCGATTGGGGGAAGCAGGTCGCCGATCAGATGCGCGGAAAGTTCCCCAAGCTCGATGCGCTGTTCGACGCGGCGTACGAGCAGAAGCCCGGTTGACAGAGGTCGCGCGCCCGCGCGAAGTCCACCGCGTAACCCGTACCTCCGGATAGCTATCCTGACGGGCTGCGGCCGCCGATGCATCTCGCCTGGCGGCGTTGCGTCCCCTCGCCAGACAACGAGTAAGCCTTCGGGGACGCGCCTTGCCAGACGAGCGCCTCGACACCCGCAACCCATCAGGATAGCTATCCGGAGGTACAGGGACGGTGGTGCTCGACGTCGAGTGACGTCGAGCTGGGAAGCTGGTGTGAATCCAGCGCGGACCCGCCACTGTGAGCCGGCGCTTCGCAGGAAGCAGGCGTGATCAAGAAGCCACTCGCAGCGATGCGGGGAAGGCGATCACGCTCAGCCGGGAGTCAGGAGACCGACCTCCGTCCCATCGATGCCTCTCGCGCCCGATCCGCGCGAGAGAGACCTCCTCGGGGAGAGGGAGGGATCGTGCGGCTCGGCCTAGCGCCCGGGTTCCGAATTGCGTTCCGCGATCTGCGAAGGGATCGCGGCCGATGGCAAGGCGGACCACCGAGGCATACTCATCGTCTGTCGAGCGTGGTCCAACGCGGCCAGCGGTCGCGAGACCGAGCGAAGCGTGGGACGCAATTTGGAATCCGGGCGCTCATTGCCGTGTTGTGTTTGCCGGCCACGGCGTGGGCTGAGCCTGTATCCACTTCGACGCTCGCGGTGCACGTGCGTGCGCGCGCGCTGTTCGGTGATCCGAGCGCCGCGGCGTCGCGCATCGATCCCGAGACGATCGCCCAGGCGAGGCGCGAGGGCACGACGCTCGGCGCGGTGATCGATCGGCAAGCCGGCGCGCGCGTCCTCGACGAGGGCGGGCCTCTGCACGCCGAGCGCGTCACGGTGCGCGGCGGGAGCGCGGCCGAGACCCAGGTGGTGATCGACGGCGTTGCGCTGGTCTCGCCGTTCGCGACGGGCCTCGACGTCGGCCTCATCGGCGTCGAGAGCGTCGCGCGCGCGACGCTGGTGCGGGGCGGGGCGGGCGCGCTGTACGGCGATGGCGCGCTCACCGGTGCGCTGACGATCGAGACACGCACGCCCGAGGAGACGCCGCCGCTCACGCTGGGGCTGCGGGCGGGATCGCAAGATCGCTTCGGGCTCTCGGCGGTCGTGCGGGCATCCGATCTGGCGATCGGCGCGGACGTCGATCGCACGTCGGGGCGCTTCGACTACGTCTCGCGCATCGAAGGGCTACCGGACGCGGCGCGGGTGCGCGAGAACAACGACGCGTCGCTCGGTCGAGCCCATGCGCGCGGAGGCTGGGCGCTCGCCGGCGGTGCTCTGACGCTGCTCGCGGGCGGCGTCGTGCGCGAAGGCGGTTCGCCGGGGCTCGAGACCTCGTCCGATCTCGACGCGCGCGAGCGGCGCGCCCACGGGATCGCGCGGGTGGCGTGGCAAGGGCCGCTGCTCTCGGGTGCGACCTGGGAGATCGCGGCGCAGGGAT
>Ga0105047_10007190_pt1 | contig 18807 bp, 22 predicted proteins | sample MAT04_FD_78384 | JGI IMG/M metagenome (GOLD analysis project Ga0105047, IMG submission 78384) | Freshwater microbial communities from Lake Fryxell liftoff mats and glacier meltwater in Antarctica - MAT-04 (megahit assembly) | ecosystem: Environmental > Aquatic > Freshwater > Ice > Liftoff... | reverse complement strand
GAACAACAACTTCGCTGAGCGGCAGATCCGCCCGGCGGTGATCCTGCGCAAGAACAGCCAGTGCAACCGGAGCGAGCGAGGTGCCGCGACGCAGGCAATCCTCATGTCCATCCACCGCACCCTCAAGCTCCGCGGCCATGACCCCCGCGCCCAGATCGAAATGGCCCTGCGAACCTACGCCGCCACCGGCGCCCTGCCACCGCTGCCCGTTAAAGTGGTTGCAGTCGGCTGAAGAGATACGGTTGATTTAGGGGCTGTGCGCCTGATTCGCCATTTGAGAATGGAGCAACGCGCCGGACTTCGCCGGTGCAGTTGTGCGCCGGACAATCGAGAGTGCCGCGAGGAGCGCGTGCAAGAGTGAAAAAGCAAGATCAGTCGCTATCCAACGGGCCTTTGACTGTTCGCCCAGTAGAATGGTTGGTAGGAGCTGTTCAGCCCGACCGAGGCACCCGCAGCCGGCGCTCTTCAGGTTGGGCTCGGGGACAACGGCGAGGTATGCAGCGAACGCGAGGAGCATGGCGGCGCCCGCGCCGAGCGCGACGGCATGCCCTGACCCCCGGCGAGAGTTTGCCGTGGAGATAATCCAAAGCCCCACCAGCATTTCGAGCAGCGGGATTAACCAACTGAGGTGTGGGGCCACCGTCGAAAGAACACCGTGGGCCGCAATGACCTTGCTTAGCGCACCAGGGTCAGTTATCTTGAGAAGTCCGAACAAAAAGCCACGCCACACCGAGAACAATCGGTGGAATCGCAAGTGCTCTTGTGCCGAAGCTCACCGGACGCCCCAAGAGAAGCGCCGCTGGAGCCAGAGGGCGATGCCGCCGATGATGCACGCCGCGGCGGCCGCGTAGATGATTTGCTGCAGGGCCGTCGTGCGCGCGGCGGGAGGTGCCACGTGGTTGCTCGCGTCTTTGACGGGCTCGGTAAAGACGATTGGTGCTGCGGTCTCAGCCGGGGGGCGCAAGGGCCGAGCGCGGGTGGACGGGGCCTTGCCTGAACGAGTGATGACCTCGCCGGTCGCGAGATCTTCACGCTCGGGGGCGAGGGACTTCCAATCGAAGAGATCAGCGGCCGGCGGCCCGGGAAGGAGGCTGGCCGACTCGTAATACTCGATAGAACTGACGAGCGCCGGATCAACAGGCGCATCGAAGGGTGTATTTTCGGGGAGGCGGAAGTTCAGACGTTGGCGCGGGAAACGGGCGGGAAGCAATGAACTGTCCATGCGACCGCTGAACTGCCTGACGAACGTCTCGGCGTCCGGTTTGTCGCGAAAACGCACTTCGAGGACTTCGCCGGTCGTGCCATCAGCCGTGACTCGAAGCGCGCCTGATGTGATCGGCGGATTTGAAGTAAGGGCGAACGCGCCGGGAGCGGCCGGGTCTTCGGTGATGTTGACACCGGTCGCGCGCAGCCGTGCAACCGCGAAGGCTACCAAAGTGGGATATGAACGATCCGCTCCAATACGAGCCTCGACGGTCGAATCGGACAATCGGCGGTAGCCGACCCGAACGGCATTGGTCGAGTCGCGCGTCAGCATCGATGTTGGTGAGAAGATCGTAATGTCCGTCGTCAGCTCGGGCGGGCCGCCATAGGTGCGATTGCGCTGCTCGATGCGCAGGTTGTCACGACCGTCGTAAACAGTGCGGATCGAGAAATAAGGGTACAAGGTCTTACCCGATACTGGATCGACGTACGGAACGACGCCTGGCGCCAGCTTCTGCTTCTCGCGCCACACCTCTGGGGTACTCTCGTGTAGTGCGACGGGCATCATCGAAATAATTTCGATGGCCCGGGGCTGATGGGCCTGCTCAATCAGCGAGAGCCCCGCTTCGGACGTGGGGGGTTGGCTCGCGAGCGTGAGCGCAACAAGCACGCCAAGCACGCTCATGAATCACCATCGCCAGGGTCGCCGCCGTTCGGGCATGCCATGTCGCACACGATAACACCGTTCCAGAAAGAATTAATCGGATTAGCATATGCGGGCGTATCACACCAACACGGCGGCGGAGCGGAGTGCGGAGTTGCTGGAAAGCATGTGATGAGTCGTGGAAACTGTGAGGCTGGCGCGAGACACGCTTTACCCGGAACGATATCGTATACGGGAGGGAAACACATGGTGCACGAAGTGCAGGATGAGTTCGGAGTGCTACTCGTGATGGTGATGTCATAGCAGACGGCGGCTATGGCCGAAGCGCAGACTGACCAAGCAGCGAGAATGCCACCGAGAACAGGAAACGGCTTTCGTGTCAGATATCCCATCGCGAAACTCCTTGCAGATTTGATTTCGTGAAAGAGGCGGTGTCAATGGATTCTACCCCCCCCCCTCCCCCTATTGTCAAGTGTCAACATGCATGTGCAGAAACTTGTTGCACGAAAGGCAAGGCCTGAATGGACCGATCCGCGACCGCCAGACCGGAAGGTGCCCGCGCATTCTCAATCATCGAGGTGCTCGTGGTGATTGGCGTGCTTTTCGTACTTGTGGGAATTGCGCTGCCGCTCCTCTCGCGGTCGGTGAGCAAGGCGCGCGGCGGCGGTTCGCTCTCCAGGGCGCGTCAGATGGGTCTGGCGGTGAGCGATTTTGCGGCGGGGCACAAGGACGAGGTTCCGGTCCTGTTCGCGCCTAAGTACGCACTCGCGTACGAGGAGCAGGAACAGATTCCTCTCCTCGGGCGAGTTCTGCGCGGCAACTGGTTTGATAATCGCGGTCGCTATCACAATGCCCTGCCGGACTATCTACCCGCGGACGTTCTCGCCGAGCCAGAATGTGAGTTTGATCAGTTCCCCACGCGATCGGGAACGGTTACGTCACTGGCCACAAACTATCATCTTGCAGGAACGTTCTACGCCGAACCAGCGTTCTTCAACTTGCCTACGCAGCGCGGCCCCGAGCAATGGCGGGCTCAAAAGCTCGGCGCTGTAGCCTTCCCGTCGCTCAAGGGCATGATCCGCCAGTCGATGGTGTTCAGCGAGTCGGGCTGGCGGCAGGGCTTCCCGGCGTGCTGCACAGGGGATGTCAAGTCGGCCATCATCTGGGCGGATCTGTCGGGCACGATGGATGTGCAGGGAAATCTTCGTCCGGGCGTGCCGAACTTCTGGGGTTCGACCTCCGGTCCATTGACGTACTTGGACACCGGGATTCCGATCGACGCGACGCAAGACGGCAACCTGGGGCGGGATAAGTAGGGGCGGATGGCGACGGCCCCGACGACTCGATCCCAGAGTTTGATCTCGGCGGCCGTGTTCATGGCTGCTTACCCCAGGTCCAGCCGGAATTCTTTTTGAGCCCGCGCTTGGAGGGCGTGGTGGCGCGAAGGCGCTCGCTCTTTTGGCGGCGAAGCTGCGCGATGGGGCTGGCTACGGGTGGCGGGATAAGGGCGGCGAGGTTGGCGCCCAGGCCGAGGGCGCGGAGGGTGCGGATGAGGTTGGTGAACTGGGTGGAGACGCCAGACTCGAGGCGTTCGACGGTGCGTTTGGAGACGCCGGCTTTGGCGGCGAGTTCGGCTTGAGTGAGATTCTCGGTGAGGCGGCGGCGGAGGAGGCGCTGGCCGAAGTCGGCGAGGAAGGCTTGGTCAGATTGGAGGAAGGGTGTTGGCATAACTCGTCAGATGTGTCGAGTAAATCGGCGCTTTGGCGGTGGAGTCGCCTGAAGTGGCGAGTTGAGTGGTGTTTTGCGAGTGACGAATATCGCAAAGACTGATAAAAGTATCGATTCAGACCGCCCAAGACCGCTGTTCAGCGGTTGCCGGTTTCGCGGCGGATGCGGGCGGAGGTTTCGAGGATGCGTTCGCGGCCGCGGGAGTCGATGGTAATGAAGTAGGCGCGGAGGGTGAGCCAGGGTTCGCGGGAGTTGCCTTGGGCGAGGCGGGCGACCCAGTCGGGGAGGTCAACGAGGGGGAAGATGTAGGTGCGGGAGACGAGGTCGTCGAAGACGAGGGCGTTTTGGTCGGGGTCGGTGATATCGACTTCCCAGAAGGTGCTTTGGCGTTCGCCGCCGGACATGGCGATGGCGTCGCTGGAGCCGTCGCTGCCGGGGTCGGCGGGGCGGTAGAGCTCGATGCGGACTTTGCCGAGCCAGCGGCAGGACTGGCCGAAGCGGTCGGCGAGTTCGAGGTGGCAGGCGAGGCGGAGAACGTCTTTGGAATCGGGCTCGAGGCGGGTGAGGGGGTTGATGCGGAGCGTGGCTGGCTCGACGGCGGCGAGGATGCCCTCGGTGGTGAGCGCGCGGGTGGGCGCGGAAGTGGCGGTGGAGTTGGGATCGACCTTGGTGATGGCGGGCGCGGCGGGGAGTAAGCGCTCGTCGGTGGTGCAGGCGCTGAGGAGCGCGAGGCCGGAGAGAGCGAGCGCGGCCAAGGGGCGCGAGGTGATCGGCTGGCGCGACGGGCGCGGAGGATGCGGAGGGGTGGATTGACTGGAATGGGGGACCGTGGGCATCAGGCCAATCCTACTGCTGCTGCGGCGTGGGCGACGGGGGAGCGGGCGGGGATGACGATTGGGCGGCGAGGCGTTCGAGGAGGGCGGCGATTTCGCCGATGTCGGCGCGGGTGAGGGCGGCGGCGAGATCGATGGCTCCGGCGGCGAAGGTGAGGGCGCTGAGGACGTTGCCGGAGGCTTGCATGGCGTGGTGGGCGGCATCGGCGGCTTTGAGGAGGGCGGTGCCGCCGCCGGCGGCGTCGAGGGCGGAGATGTCGAGGGTGGTGGCCTGGGTAATGAGGTCGCTGGCGGCGCACAGGAGTGACCAGATGCGGCAATCGATCTCGGCGTGCTGGTCGAGCGTGAGCGTGGACCAGGATTGGAGGCGCTCACGCGAGAGCGTGGCGGACATGTCTTGATAAGACTGGGCGAGGTGGCGGGCTTGATCGGGCGTGAGGAAGGGCATGGTGGTGGCCTTGTGGTGAGTGTGAGTGACGGAGTGCGAAACGGCCGGGCTGAGAACGAGCCAGGGCGGTCAGGGCGTGGCGGTGGGCACGCCCGCGATTTCGGCGTGGGCGGCGATGACCTCGCGGAGGATGGCGACAGCGCGGGCGGCGCGGGCGCGACGGAGGGTGAGTTCGGCCGTGAGTGCGCCGGTGCGTTCGCGGGTGAGGGATGTGAGGGCCGGGTCAGCGGAGGTGTTGGCGGCGGACCAGGCGGCGATGACGGCGGCCTCGATGTCGAGCGATTGGTCGAAGTTTGAAGTGATGAGTGACTCAAGGCCGCTGGCGAGTGTGAGCAGGTGCGGGTGCGTGTCGCGGGCGATCTGCGTGAGGGCGTGGGCGCGATAGGTGGCGGAGGCGGCCCGCTGGGCCGCGGCGGCGAGGCGGGAGGCGGCGGTGGTGGTCTGGGGTGTAATGAGGCCGGCGGCGGCGAGCGCGGCGGCCAGTTGCTGGTGTGGTTGGCCTTCGGGGTTAAAAGGTGCAACGGGCTCGCCAGCGAGGAGGGCGAGTGAGGTGAGGTAGTGCGAGAGGGCGGCGCGGAGGGTGATGATGGCACTCGCCTGGGTGGTGCGCGCGGCGGACTCAGTGATGAGCGTGGGCTCGAGCTGCGGGGGCAGCAGGCGGGCATTGAGGAGTGGCGCTTGGGCGTAATCACGAGCGGCGGAATCAAGCGCTGTGAGCTGCGCGGCAAGAGGCGCCAGAGCGCGGGCGCGGGGGAAGGTGGTGCAGGCGGGAAGGATGAAGATGAACGCGAGGAGGGCAATGGCCCGGATGGACGGCATGGGTATGGCTCCGGAGGTGTGAGGTGCGAGAGTGGTTCAGGCGGAGGGTGCGGCCTGCGCCGGCGCGGATGATGGCGCAGAGGGCGGAGGTGCTTGCGGGCTGAAGCGGAGGCGGACTTTGAGGCGGGCGAGGAGGGTGAGGAGCTCGCGCTGCGCGCCCTCGATGGCGGCGAGGGCGCGGGTGTTAGCCTCGATGGCGTGCAGTAACGTGCTGGTGCTGGTGCGCTCGGCGAGGAGTCGCTCATGGGCTTCGGTGAGCTGGCGCTCGCGTTCAACTGCGGAGCGGCGCTCGGAGAGCCACATCCAACCCATGAGGCCGGCAGCTCCGAACTGGGCGAGGGTGACGGTGAAGTCGGGGTCGGTCATTGGGGGGCTCTGGGAGTTGGACAATGGGCGATAGGCAACAGGGGGAGACAAAAGCGCACGGGAGTTTCAGCGATAGAACTTGGCGATGTATGCCAGGGAGCAGGTGCGGCCGCGGCGGCGGGGGCCATCGGGTTCGAAGCGGGCGAAGCGGAGGTCTTCCCATTGGCGGCCGTGGTGGTCTTCGAGGGTGCCGGTGGTGGCGTAGTTGTCGAGCTGGGCGCGGATGTCGTCGATCTTCATGGAGAGCTTCTCGTCGTCGTCGGCGACGAGGCGGCCCTCGATGCGGACGATGATTTCTTGCGCGCCGAGTGAGAGCGAGCCGGGAAGGGTTTGGCCGATGGCGAGGCGCAGGACGATCTGCTGGCCTTCGACGGGGTCGATGAAGCGGTGCGGACCGGAGCCGAAGAGGTCGAGCGATTTGTACGAACTCATGGGTTAGACCTCCTCGATGGCGATGGGGTCGGACGTTCCAGACGCGCTGGCGGCGATGAGGGTGATGGTGCGGGTGGTGAGCGAGGCCGTGACATCGTGCTTGAGGGCCGTGACGACGGCGGAGGCGGTGATGCGGCGGCGGGCACCATCGCCGCCAGCGAGGGCGGTCTCAAACGTGAGCGTGACGCTGGCGCCGAGCGCGGGCGGCGCGGGGACGGCGAAACCGGCGAGTGCGCCGGTCTCAACGGTGTGGGTGACTTTGATGGTGGTGCGCTGCTGGGCGACATCGACGAAGGCGGCGTGGGGGCCGGTGTCGTCCCACTCTTCGATCAACGATTCCGCAGCGCGATCGATGATGATGTGGGCAACGTGCTCGAGGGGGAGGCTGTCGAGGGTGACGGAGTTTGGGCGCAGAGCGAGCATGGGCGCGGCTTTCGGGTGGAGGAGGATGAATGCGGGTCAGGCGCGGAAGAGGGAGATGATGTCGAGATGGCGGACTTCGTCTTGGAGGCCGTCGGCATCGAGGTCGAGCGAGATGGTGGTGGCGGCTCGGGCGGCGGCAGCACGGCGGTTGAAGTGCTCGGCGCGGAGCGCGGCGGGGCTGGTTGCGGGCGTGAGGCCGGCGAGGGCGGAGTAAATGGACGCGAGCGCGGTGAGCGCTTCGAGAGGGATGAGTCCGGCTGAGTTCAGGATGGTGGATTCGGCGGGGGCATCATCGGTGGGTGTTTCGCCGGCTGGGGTGAGGCCCGCGAAGCGGATGAGCGTGTCGTGCGCGAGGGCGATTTGCGGCGCGAAGGTGGCGATGCACATGGGGCGGCCGGTGGCGGGCGCGGGCGGGATGACGGCGGCGGAGGTTGCGGCGCGGGGGCGCGAGACGGTGAGCGTGGTGGCCGAGAGGCGGGCCGTGACTTCGAGCGCGGCACCATCGAAGATGACGACGTGACCGGCGGTGATGCCGAGGGCGGCGAAGTCGATGCCAACCATGGTGAGCGTGGTGCCGGCGATGCTGGCAGCGCCGCTGGCGAGTCGCTGGCCCAGGATGACGCCGTCACGGAAGAGGCTGGGATCGAGGATGAGCAGGTCACGGTCCTGGGCGAACATGGGAAGAGCTCCTTGGGCACGTTTGGCGGCCGACGGCGAGGCGTGAGAAAGAAGCCGCCGCGGCGGATGTCTCCGGCGCGGCAGCGGAATCCCCGATTGATGAAGTGCGGGCGATGAGGTGCGCCGCGCTGATCAGGTGGCCAGGCCGCGGATGGCGGCGTGGGCGAGCTCGTTGCGAAACTCGAGGGTGTATTCGCCGATGAGCTGGGCGTGGTCTTTGTCGCCGACGGCGGCGAGGGGCTTACTGAAGAAGGAACGACCGACGAGGGGCAGAACCTCGATGCGTGAAGAGTCGAGGAGGAGAACGGTGTCGGTCGGAACCCAGCGGCTGAGGATGACGCGGCAGAGGCCGAAGTCGGACTCGTAGGTCGAGACGAGGTCGCGGAAGTTGGTGTCGGTGGTGTCGGCGCGTCGGAAGCCGGTGAGGAAGGAGTTGATGCGGCGTTTCTGCGCGCCGCCGACGAGGATGGTGTCGATGCGCGACTGGGCGGACTCCCAGACGAGGCGGAGGGCGGCATTGAGGACGGGCTCGGTGAGTTCGTTGAGGCCGCCGCCGCCGCCGGCGGGGATACCGCCGGAGTTGGGTTGGAAGTTGTTGGTGAGAATCTGCGCGGCGATGCCGTTCATGGTGCGGCGCGAGCTGACGCCGCCCTGGGGGTTGACGGTGGGCGCGACACCGTTGATGACGCTGTTTTCAAGGTCGCGGAGGAGTTCGCGGAGGCGTTCCTGGCGCTGGTAGTCCATCTCGTCGGCCACACCGACCTTGCGGGCGGAGAGGAGCGTGCCGCTGACCTCGACGGCGGCGGTGAAGATCTGAGTCCAGTTGCGTTTGCGGGCGCGGTTGGTGAAGCGGGTTTCGGGGCGGTCGTCGCCTTCGAGGGCGGAACCGCCGAGGATGGTGAGTTTGAGGCCGTTAGAGAGCGCGCTGGCGGGGGTGCCGCCGTAGCGACGGGCAACGGTGAGGATGTTGGTGGCGACGGCGGTGACGAACATGACCTCGCGCGAGTTGCCGGGGCGGACCTGGTCGCCGACGCGGAAGCGGGCACCATTGAAAACGGTGATGGCGGTGACGTCGTTGGCGTTGGGCGTGAACGACGACTGGTTCACGCTGTCGGTGTTGGGGAGCAGTTCATCTTCCATCCACTCGTGGATGGTGTTCTGGGCGGACTTGCGGGCATCGCCGAGATAGTCGAGGAACGGAGTTTCGAAAGGGCTGACGATGCTGACGAGATCGCTGATATCTTCGGCGAGTTCGGGAGCATCGACGCCTGGACCAAAGGTGGAACGGCCGGTGAAGGGCATGGTGGTAACTCCAGGAAAAGAAGGGACTGAAAGAACGTGAAACGAAGGTGACGATGAACGGACAGAAGACGGCGCGTGATCAGTTGACGAGGGCGCGTTTGGCGCGGAGGTAATCGGCGACGGCCTTGCGGTCGCCGCTGGCGGGTTTCTCGGGCGTGGTGGGGCGCGGGGCGGGCGGAAGTGCTGCACTCATGCCCAGGGCTGGGCGGCGCGGGGGCGAGGGGGGTGCCGCCGGCGTAGCGGGTGTGGTTGGCGTGGGTGACGCGGCGACGAGGGCATCGAGGCGGTCGAGCGTGGCTTCGGCAGCGGCGAGGTGTTTGACGAGTTCGTCAAGCCGCTGGGCGAGTCGCGCTGCGACGGCGTCGGCGGGTTCGCTGGTGGCTGGTGCGGGCGGAGGGGTCGGTGTGGGTGGAGTGGCTGGTGTGGGCGGTATGGCGGGATCAGCAGAGGTCGGTGGCGCGGCGGGATCGGGCATGGGTGGCCTTTCATTGAGAGATGTGGACAAAGAGGAACAAGGAGATTGAAACGAGACGTTGTGTGTGCGGCAGAGTGCCTGCGCGGCGTCAGATGACGCCTTCGTCGGTGGTGGGCGCGAGTGGTGTTGCGGGCCGCGCGGAAGCGGCCGCTGCGGAAGGTGCCGCGGGCAGTGGGTCGGGCCATTCGACACGAACGAGGCGGTCGTGCGGGCTGGTGTTGAAAAGCCCGGCGTGGTCGAGCGCGGCGAGAATGAGCGTGCTGGCGGAGGCGATGCCGCGGCCGTAGGCGAGTTGTTTGCGGGCAGTGCGGGTGAGGACGCCTTGCAGAGTGAGGCGGAGAGCGTTTTCGCTGGAGAGGTTGCCGACCTTGGCCTGCACCACACCGGTGGCGAGGGGCGGGAGCGAGCTTTGCTTGTCAAAGGCTTGGCGGAGTTCGTCGATGTGGGCCTGCTCGCTGGGCGAGGAGCCCTCGCCGCCGAAGGCTTCGATGGCGGCGTCGGGATTGTCGGTGCACCACATTTGGCCGGGGCCAACGGGGCGCGAGTCGAACCCGTCGAGCCCTTTGGCGAGGTACATCTTGAAGCTCTGCATGGTGACGCGGAAGGCGCGCTCGCTGAGGCGGATGTTGAGTTCGTCTTGCAGAGGCAGGAGCGGTTCAACCTCGCTCACGCCGCTGTAGGCGAAGGGCTGCGAGACGTTCTGGATGTGGACGACGGGCGGCGTGCCGGGCGAAACATGGTTGGCTTCGGAGACGATGAGTTGCGGGCCATCGCCAGAGTCGAGATAGATCTGGTGTGCGTGGGGGCCGAAGAGTTCGGTGATGGTCTCGGTGGCGCGGGTGGAGGTTGGCGCGGCGGAGCGTGAGTTGGTCGGGGGCGTGGCAGTGAGTGTGCGAGCGGCGCGGGTGTAGTGCAGGATGAAGGCGTCGAGAGTGCGATAGTCGCCGGGAGCCAAGAGCGGGATGGCGCGGGTGGGCTCGGTGACTTCGACGCTGACGAGATCGGCCGCGGCGGCGGCGAGCGCGTCGAGGGAGCGCGGCGTGGTGGTGGGCGCGGGCGGGTCTGATTCCGGCTCGTTCGCGCCGGATTCCGGTGCTGGTGCTGGCGCGGCGGAGCGGACGAGGAGATCGACGTGGCCGTACACATGGCCGAGGAGGCCGATATCGGCGAGGAGCGATGCGCCGCCGGAGCGCTCCCAAACGGCGTCGAGGATGCGCTCGATGGCGGCAGCGGTGGCAGGGTCGGCGGCGCGAGAGATGAGTTTGACTGGGCGCGAGAAGAGGAAATCGACCATGGCCTGGATGCGCCAGCCGATGTCGTTCTCGATGACGACTTCGCGCCGCAGGCGCTGGTGATTGGCGGCAGAGCGTTCGACAAACCCCGTGAGCCGCGCCGGCAGCCCGCGTTCTTGCGCGAGTCGGTAGCCACGGCCGCCGGATCCTCCGCTGGATCCTGCCGGCGCTGGCTCAATGGGGTTGCGGAAATACCGGAAGAAGGTTTCGAGCCGCGGCTTGACGGCACGCTCGTGATCGGTGATGAGGGCGGCGAGGAGATCGCTGGTGAGGGCGACGTCAGCGAAGGGTGAGAGGTTGAGTGGCATGGGCGGGCTCGGCTGGCTGGTGCGGCTGGGTTGGACTGGATGGGCGTGGCAGTGGAGGAAGACGGTGAACGCCGCAGCGTGAATGTGTGCGGCGTATACCCATGGGCAGATGGCGCGCTGGGTGTGGCATTTGGCGCGCGCGGGGAGCGGGCCGGTCGCGCAAGTGGTTGGCTGGGGGGGAATAGAAAATGTGAGAAAAATGGCGGAGGAGGTGTGTGAAAAGGCTGGGTTGTGCGCACTGGCGGGCGCGCTCGGCGGGTCTACCGAGATTGGCCTCGCCGCCAGTCAGCATCGATCGGAAGATCGGTGCCGTTCGGCCGTCGAATCGTCCCGTGCGGAGCGGCAGCCATGACGATGCTCGTTCATCTCATTGATGAGCGCAGCGCGAAATCGGTCAGAATGTCTGCCGGAGCGGACGCGGGCGCTCAGATGGAGATGAGGTCGTCGGATGACGCAGCCGATGCAGCGTTCTGGCGGACGCGCATGACGACGAGGGTGACATCATCATGCACGGAGCGGAGGCCGCAGAAGGTGCGGAGATCGCGAATGAGGTGTTCGACGATCTGGGCGGCGGAGGCGGAGGGGTTGGCGGTGAGGATGCCGAGGACCGAGGCGCTGATGCGTTCGCGGCCGAACTTCTTGTTCTCAAAGTTGGTCGCTTCACTCAGGCCGTCGGTGTAGGCGATGAGGACATCGCCGGGGCGGAGGTCGAACGAGCCGAGCTCGTAGCGCTGCGAGGGATCGATGCCCAGGGCCATGCCGCCGGCCGTCAGTTCTTCGATATCGCTAAGGGCGGGGGCGCGACCGGCGGGCGGGTTGTGGAAGATGAGCGGTGGATCGTGCCCCGCGCCGCAATAGGAGAGGCGGAGCGTGCGCGGGTCGGCAATGCCGAGCCAGAGGGTGGCAAACTCGGATTCGAGCGTGTCGCGCGCGAGGGCGACGTTGAGGCGCTCGACGACCTGGTCGAGGGCGGTGATCTCTTGCGCGAAGGCGCGGAGCGAAGCCCGCACGGCGGACATGAGGAGCGCGGCGGGCACGCCCTTGCCGACAACGTCGCAAACGCTGAGCACGAGGGAGCCGTCGCGGATGAAGGCGTCGTAGAAATCACCACCGAGGTGGAAGGACGGGGTGTAGCGAGCGGCGATATCGAAGGGCTCGATGATGGGCAAGCGCTCGGGGAGCATGCGGCGCTGCACGTCGGCGGCGAGCTGGAGTTGCCGCTTGATTTTCTGGTCTTCCTCGCGGAGCTTGCGGAGGCGCGCGTGCGAGAGGGCCATGGCGGCCTGATCGGCGATGGAGCGGAGCAGGCCGCGCTCCTGGGTGGTGAAGGTGCGAACGGCGCGCGAGTAGAGCCGGATGAGGCCCCAGGCGCGGCCCTGGAAGATGAGCCCGGTGGTGAGGAGGCTGACGAGGCCCTCCTGGCGGGCGCGGGTTTGGGCGTCGTGCTTGATGAGCGGGTCGTGGCGAATGTCCGGGATGGCGACAACTTCACCGGCGAGGGCGCGGGTGCGGAGAAGGCCGCCAGCGGAGATGGAGGCAGAATCGGCGAGCCACGCGGCGGAGAGATGACGAGAGGCGCGATGGTGGAGCGGGCCTTCGTAGCGCTCGCCGAGGGTGACGCTGCCGCCGCCGCCGAGATCGCGATCGAGCAGTGAGATGGTGCCGGCATCGACGCGGAGGACATCGATGGCGAGGTCGAGTGCAGCGCGGAGGACATCGTCGGGCTCGCCGGCGCGAACCAGGAGCGACGAGAGACGAAAAAGAGCATCAAGCTCACCGACGCGGCGGCGGAGGGCGAGCTGGTCTTCGCAGAGTTCGGCGGCGGTGCTGGCGACGAGTGTGACGGCGGACTCGAGGGCTTTGCGGCCGATGGGGTCGTCGATACCCCAGTCGGCGGGCATGACGATGGAGGCGATCTCGCCGGCGCTGATGTGCAGAGGCGCGACGAAGACGCCGTTTGAGAGGTTGTATGGGCGGTTGACGAGTGCAAAGGCGCGCGAGGCACCGGTCTCATGATCGACGATGCGCCAGTGCTCACCGGTGGCGGAAGCGCCCGGGTCAACGGGGATGATGACCTGGCCGGAGGCGTCGCGGAGCCAGATGGGGACGCCGGCGAGGCGGGCGAGTTCGTCGCAGAGGCGGGCGATGACACCGTCAGTCAGGAAGGTGCTGAAGGCGAGGCCGGAGGTGGCGCTGGGGCTCGGGCGGGTGGCCAGGGGGGCGGCGGTGATGGTCGTGCCGGACGGATTGGGAACCGCGACAGAGACGGCCCCGCCGGAGGGGACGGGCAGGGCACGATCGGCCGCGGCGGAGGGGGGGATGGAGGGGCCGGATGATGACATGCGGAGAGCGCGGGCGTGGGCGGATGGAGGGTGGTTTCGGGGCGTTGAGGACGAAGCGAAAGGCGGGAGGAGATTAGGCGGGTAGGACGATCGGACGGCTTGGAAGAGACGGAGAAAGGGTGGAAATACAGAACATTTACCGAATAAAGGAAAGAAGAACGGCCGGCGACGAGCCGAAAATCGATAGACCGATAACTGTTGTTTCGGGGGACAGTCGGGAGAAATCGCGGCGAGAGATCCAAAAATTCGGCTGGTGAGTTGCACGAAGAGTGTTCTCATGGTAATCTTGGGTCGGAGTTGTCGTAGAGGAGAGAGAGATATGACCGCCCTACCGGTTGCTGCGCGCCATTCGTCATTTTCAAGCCCCTCGGCTTCGGCTGGGTTGCTGACCACTTTTGCTGCGACGTATCGCAGGACCATGAGCAAAGTGATGGCTCAGACGCCGCCGCGGCAGTCGCCGGTGCGTGCGCGGATTGCGGCACAGGCGAATGTGCTGCTTCGCGATCACAATGCCCTGGGGTTGCAGTCGCTCTGAACGAACTACGGACACGAGCTGCCAGTTGCGGGCGTGGGCCTTTGAGCTGCGCTTGCGCCAGTTGAACAGTTGAATGTGTATCGCTCGCTGTGGGAGCGGTGTGGATGGAGCTGGACGGGGTGCTGGGCACCTCGTGGCGGTGTGTAGTGCTGAGGAAGTTCTTTTGATCGGCTGGCTGAGAGGCCTGCCGTGTTTGATAATGATGAAGGATGAAATTAGCGCGACCGCCTGAGAGGGTGGTCGTTGTGTTTTTGGGGGCGAGGCACGGGACTGGGACGATGGGCCAGAGGGCTATGCTCTGGCACTCCTCTTGAAAGTGCTCCAGCATGCTTGATCCCATTCATCGGCGAACGTTTCTCACTACGGCGGGCTTGGCGGCGGCGGGCTTGGCGGCGGCGGGCTTGGCGGCGGCGGGCCTGGCGGCGACGGGTTTGACGGCGACGGCGCTTGGCGCGGGGCGGAAGGTTTTGGGTGGTGAGCCGCCAGCGACGGGCGCGGGGACGGACAAGGGCAAGAGCGGTGAGGCGAAAGGGAAGATGAAGATCTCATTGGCGCAGTGGTCGCTGCATCGGGCCTTGCAGGCCGGCACGCTGGATCATCTCGACTTCCCGAAGACGGCCAAGAACGACTATGGGATCGATGCGGTTGAGTATGTGAATCAGTTCTTTAAGAAGAAGAGCGACGGGGCGTACAGCAAGGAACTGCGCAAACGCTGTGATGACCTGGGTGTGACGAGCGTGCTCATCATGTGTGATGGTGAGGGGGCGCTGGGTGATGGCGATGAGAAGAAGCGGGCCGAGGCGGTGACGAATCATCGCAAGTGGCTGGAAGCCGCCAAGGTGCTGGGGTGCCACTCGATTCGCGTGAACGCGCAGAGCGCGGGGACGCGTGAAGAGCAGGAGAAGCTCGCGGCCGATGGGCTGGCGAAGTTGTGCGACTTGGCCGAGCCGTTTGATCTCTCGGTGATTGTGGAGAACCACGGCGGACTGTCGAGCGATGGGGCGTGGCTGGCGGCGGTGATGAAGCGGGCCAAGCACAAGCGGCTGGGGACGCTGCCGGACTTTGGGAACTTCTACGAGTATGACCGCTACCAGGGCGTGACGGACATGATGCCGTATGCCAAGGGTGTGAGCGCCAAGAGTTATGACTTTGACCCCAAGACCGGCGACGAGACGAAGATCGACTATGCGCGGATGCTCAAGATCGTGACCGATGCGGGGTACACGGGGCGGATCGGGATTGAGTATGAAGGCGGCAAGTTGAGCGAGCCGGAAGGGATCAAGGCGACGAAGAAGTTGCTGGAGCGGTTGATCGAGGCGTAGATGAGCCGGTTACCCAGCGGGCATGCCGGTGCGAGAAGGCGCAGTGGCGCGGCCGCGAATGAACATGGGCACATGGAGAAGGCCGAACGCCGCCGTAAAGAGCGAGTGGTCCAGCTTCAACGAGCCGGACCCGAGCACGGGTCGGAAGCCCGCGCCGGCGCATCCGCAACCGGCGGCCTCGAGGATAGCGGACGGGACCATGGTGATATACACGCCCATCGCCGCGGCCAACAGCAGGGACATTGTTTCCGGCACCGGCCGCCGCGCCGGGCCGCCCGCTCCTGACTTGGGGTTTTCTATTTTGAGCGCCAGCGCTATTGCGACGATCAGTTCGACCCCGATCACCGCATACGCCGCCACCGCCGGGACTGGAAGGATGGCGTGCGCCCGGATTGTTTCTGCGAACTCCGCTGGGTCGTGCAGTTTCAGCAGTGCACCCGCGATCCAAACCGTCGCTATCAACCCGCGGCAGAGTGATGGAAGCAATCGCCGGGACCGGATGGATCGCGCAACTGCGCGCGGCGCTTGCGTGCCCGATACGGGCGCGAGCCCCGCGCCGCCCTCCCCCCCCTCGGCGGCGGACGACGTCGGCGCGTTCATCCGCGCCTCCCGCGCCACCACACAATCGCGCAGACCAGCAGCACCGCCCCCGCGATCGAACGCGCCAAGGTCATTGAAAGCGGCGTCGCCGAACGAGCCACCTGAAACTCCCGCGAGACCTGCTCGACTGGCTTGGGCCTCGCCACGGGCCGGTCATCGAGCGGCATGCCGGTAGCGTCGCAGGGCTCACGCGTGGCCATGCTGATGAACGTCGAACCGATGGTGGCCGGGTCGAAGAGTTTTTTGTCGGGGGGGCTATCGAGCGTTCTGACAGCGCGATAGAGCCGCACAAGTCCTCTTTCATTGAGCAGGGTGCCGTCTTGTGCCCGCATCTGTCCCTCAAGAACCGAGGGGTGCCGCGCCGGAAAGAGGGCTGGACCCGAGTGGCCCTCGTAGTAAAAGAGCGTCCATTGCCCGGGCTTGCCGCCCAGGAACACGCCGATCGTCCCTACCTCGCCCGTCGCCGGATTGAACTCGATCTCGGTCCCGAGCTCCTGCGAGGTCACCCGTTGCCACTTCTCCCTGCCCGGTTGGTGAACCGTCGTAATGATCGCATCGGTCGCCTGATCAAGCATGCCCGTTGCCCAGAGCACTGACGTCTGATACCCCTTCAGCGCCGACTCTTGTAACGAGGTCACATGGCGCGCTTTTCGCGCCTTCAGCTCGCGCTCCATCGGGAGCAGACCCCTGCTTGTGACGTGGGCGGTCGCTGGCCGTAACGAAGGTGCCCAAGCCCTGAGCCACGGCGAATTGATCTGAACGGTGACAGTTATATCCCGCGGCCCGACCATCAACAAGCTTGCGGCTTCCACACGCCAGGCGTCGCGCCCATCGAAAATGTACGTTTCGCTGGACGTGATGTGGAGATCGACGCCGCGGCGCTCGTCGCGCACAACGGCAAGACCCTGCGTGGCAATACCCGCCTGGATCTCCTCGGAGGAACCCGAGTGATTCACCGGAACATCACACTCGATGACAAGCGGCGTGAGTGTGCTATGGGCGGCGCGGACTGCGGCCAGCGCCGCCCGCACGTCTGCCGGCTGCAGTACGGGATTCGGATCGTCGGCCACTGCCGATGCGACCGATACGCAGGTTACAAGGAGGAATGGTACCGTGAGAATCATGGCGGAATCAGAGCCAGGCATCAGAGGGAGGGGTCGCCGGGCGGCATCGTGAAACAATATGTCACACACCGCAGTTGTGCGCGATGCACGGTCGACGGAACTGCAGGTAAAACGTACGGTGCGCAATCATACCAGCTATTGCCAAGCGAATCAGTGTTCCATGTGGTTCTCCCCGCGAAACAACTACAGTCTCGAGCCGTTGAGACAACCGACTCGACAACGAGGCAGTCGCCGCCCGGTACCATAGCCGGAAACGGATCGTCGGGACACACGTTACATGGGTGGCCGTTGTTGCTTTCGTTGCAGTTGAACGGCAGGTCGATCGTTGAGGTCACAATCTTCCAACACATCGCCCCCAGCGGGAACGCGAATACCGCCACCGCGCCTGCTGCCACCAAGCCCCTCACTTTGATCCTCGAAAGCGTATACACTGTCGTACCTCCAGAAAAGAAGCGCCTGGAAGGTGCGGCTTCCGGGGGCGATGTGCTTCCGGGAGCGATGTGCTTCCGGGGGCGATGTGCTTCCAGAAGGAATTGCACTCAATGTATCACACACTCACCATCAAATCAAGCTCCTTTTCCCACCCGGCCCGCCGCACCCGCGTTTGCCTGGTCGCTCGCTGCTCTCGACCCACGCTGCGCGGCTTCACGCTCCTCGAGACCATCATGGTCATCGCCGTCATCGCCCTTCTTATTACGCTCTTCCTGCCGTCCCTTTTCCGTTCCCGCGCCGCCGCGCTCGAAACCCGCATGCTCTCCAATATGCGTCAGCTTGCCATTGCCTTCACAACCTACGCCGACTCGCACGCGGGCATCATGGCCGCCATTTTCTCACCGGAGTTCCGCATTCAAGGCAACCCCGAGCGCGTGATTATGCCCGATGGCCAACGCGGCGGGGGCTACTGGTTCAGCAACACCCACACCGCCTGGATGCTCGCCGCGCCCGACTTCACGGAAGAAATGCTTCACGCTGCGGGTCACCCAGCCCACATCCGCCCGCGCGACCGATTCATCTATTCGGACTTTCATCTCTCCGAAGCGTTCTACGCAAGCCCCGCCTACTGGAACATGAAGACCATCACCGGCCCTAAGCAGTGGGCCTCGCAGCGCCTCGACGCTGTCGCCTACCCCGACCGCAAGGCCATGCTCATGCCCATCGAGAACTTCCTTGTTCCGAACTTCCCCAACGGCACCATATCTTGCTGCCGCCAAGGCCTTCCCATCGCCGTGGCCTGGTCCGATCTGAGCGCAAGCAGCATTATGGGCGACGCCGTCCTTCCCGGCTCTCCCAACCCCTGGCACCACCTGACCCACCGAGGGTTCCCGTCTTGGGCGAGCGGCACACCACTCTGGTCTACCAAGGATGGCATCTTTGGGCGCGACCGCTGACCTTAGAGTTTCGGGGCGGCGCTCCGCCCTTGCCACCACTTCTTCGCGCTCGCGACTCCGAACATCAGGAGTCCGATGTCATCGACGAGCCCCAAGGGGCCGAGGATGATCTCCGGCACAAGGTCCACCGGCGAGAGAATGTAAAGCAAGCAGATCAGCACCCACCAGCCGTGGGGGATGCCCCAAGGGCCGTGGGGGATGCGGAACGGGCCGCGGGAGGAGGGTGTGGCGGCGGCGGAGGTGCGCGAAGGCTGGACTGGTTCGCCGACAGGCGCAGGCGCAGTCGCAGGCTGCACGCGGCGTGCGAACGGGGGCATGCCGGGGGGCGGGGTCGGGGATGCAGAGGAAGGGTTGGTCATTTTCAACATCATTATTGGGAGACGTGAGTCGCGCGTGTCGGCGGGGTGAAGAACCGCAGCGGTTATGGGGGGCGGGCGTGGCTGGGCGACGAGTGGGCGGGCCGGGCAGGATGGGCCGGGCGGCGGGGTCGGATCGGGACGGGCACGGCGGGCGGGGGGCGGGGGG
>Ga0105047_10007189_pt1 | contig 18809 bp, 21 predicted proteins | sample MAT04_FD_78384 | JGI IMG/M metagenome (GOLD analysis project Ga0105047, IMG submission 78384) | Freshwater microbial communities from Lake Fryxell liftoff mats and glacier meltwater in Antarctica - MAT-04 (megahit assembly) | ecosystem: Environmental > Aquatic > Freshwater > Ice > Liftoff... | reverse complement strand
GGTTCTCGCGCAGCAGCTTCTGGCCGGTGAAGTCGCTGAGGAGCTGCGGGCGGAGGGAAACCTCGCCGGCATCCTCCTCCTGGCGGTCGCGGCCGGTGAGGCGCTCGCTCATCGCGCGCTCTCGCGCAATGCCAGGGTGATCAGCGCGTTCAACTCGGGGCTATCACCGAGCTGCGTCTTGGCCTTGGCCACCGCGCGCTCCGCCTCCGGGCGCTTCAGGCCGAGGTTGAGCAGCGCGCTGATCGCATCCGCCTCGGGGCTGTCCGGGGTGACCGGGGCGAGGACCACGCCCCCGCCATCCGCCTCGGGCGTGGCGCGGCCGACGGCCCATTTCTGCATGGCCGGCTCGTCGATCACGCGGTTGGCGGTGGCGGCGCCCAGGCCCTTCACCTCGGCGAGCTTCTTACGCTCCTTGGCTGCGATGGCCTGCGCCAACTGGTCCGGCGCCAGGCCCGACAGCACGAGCAGCGCCTTCTGGGGGCCGACCGTCTTCACTTCGATCAACGCGCGGAAGGCCTCGCGCTCCGAGGCGTCGAGGAAGCCGTAGAGGGTGATGGCGTCCTGGCTGACGCGCGTCTCGACCAGCAGGCGCTGCACGCCGTCGCGCGCTGTCAGCCGGTCGAGCGTCTTGCGCGAACAGGCGACGAGATAGCCGACGCCGTTCACGTCCAGCACGCAGCCGCCATCGGCCACGCTGTCCACGCGGCCGGTGAGCATCCCGATCATGCCTGCGCCAACCTGGCCAGCAAGGCGCGCGTGCCGCGATGGTGCGCGTGGCAGATGGCGATGGCGAGCGCATCGGCCGCATCCGCGCGCTTCAGCACAGCGCCCGGCAGCAGGCGCTTCACCATGTCCTGCACCTGGATCTTGTCGGCGTGGCCGGTGCCGACGACGGCGCGCTTCACCTCCATCGCTTGGTATTCCGCGACCGGCAGCCCCGCCAGTGCCGGCGCCAGCAGCGCGATGCCTCGCGCCTGGCCGAGCTTGAGTGCCGCGGCCGGGTTCTTGTTCACATAGGTGTGCTCGACCGCCGCCTCGTCCGGCGTCCATTCGCCGATGAGGTTTGAGAGCGCATTGTGGATCTGCACCAGGCGATGCGCGAGTTCTTCGCCGGAGGAGGTGCTGATCGCCCCTGCGGCGATGTAGCGCAGATGCGAGCCGGCGCTGTCGATCAGGCCCCAGCCGGTGTGCGTGAGGCCGGGATCGAGGCCCAGGATGCGGACGGGGCGGTTCAATTCAGCCGAAAAGCTTCGCCAGCACGGCGTCGCTCACCTCGAAATTGGCATAGACCTGCTGCACGTCGTCATGGTCGTCGAGCTGGTCGACGAACTTCAGCACGGTGGCCGCCGTCTCCTCGTCCAGCGGGACAGTGAGGTTGGGCTTCCATTCCAGCCGGGCGGCCTGGGCCTCGCCGAAGCGGGACTCCAGCGCGTCCCGCACGGTGTTGAGGTCCTCCGGCGCGGTGATGACCTCGTGGCCTTCCTCGCCAGCTGACACGTCCTGCGCGCCGGCCTCGATGGCGGCTTCCAGCATGGTGTCGGCATCGGCCACGCCGGCCGCGAAGCGCACCGCGCCGACGCGGTCGAACTGGAAAGAGACCGTCTCGCCGATCGCGCCGCCGGCCTTGCTGAACATGCTCCGCAGGTCGCTCGCCGTGCGGTTGCGGTTGTCGGTCAGCGCCTCGACGATCATCGAGACGCCGCCCGGGCCGCGGCCCTCGTAGCGGACCTCGGCGTAATCCTCGCCGCTGCCGGCGCCGCTGGCCTTCTTGATGGCGCGGTCCACCACATCCTTGGTCATGTTCGCCAGGCGCGCGGCCACGAGGGCGGCGCGCAGGCGCGGATTGTGGTTCGGGTCGGGCAGGCCGAGCTTGGCCGCCACCGTGATCTCGCGGCCGATCTTGGCGAAGGCGCGGGCGCGTTTTGCGTCCTGCCCACCCTTGCGGTGCATGATGTTCTTGAACTGCGAATGCCCAGCCATGGCTTCTTCAGAGATTGGTTGAAGTTTTGGGTATAGCGCCGGGCGCAAGGTTTCGCCACCATGGGGAAATGGACCCGCACACCGTCACGAATGTCGCCCAGCTCGAAGCCCTCTATGACCAGGTTCTGGAGGTCGCGCGCACCAAATCCACCTCGCGGGTGGACGCGCCCACGCGCGCCTTCATCGCCGCCAGCCCCTTCTGCCTGCTGGGCACGAGCGGGGCGCGCGGCCTGCACATCACGCCACGCGGCGATGCGCCGGGCTTCGCCGAGGTGCTGGACGACCAGCGGATCATGCTACCCGACCGCCGCGGCAACAACCGCCTCGATGGCCTGCGCGACATCCTGGAGGACAACCGGGTCTCGGTCCTCTTCCTCATTCCCGGCGTCAACGAGACGCTGCGCGTGCATGGCACCGCGACCATCTCGACCGACCCCGAACTGCGCGGCCGCTGCGTGGCGCAGGGCAAGCTGCCGGCCACGGTGCTGATCGTCCAGGTCACGGAAGTGTTCATGCAATGCGCCAAGGCGCTGATGCGCTCGGCGCTCTGGGACGGCCGCGCGCGCCCGCCCGAAGTGCCGACGATGGGGCAGTTGATTGCCGCCCACAAGGGCGGCGGCATGGACCCCGCGACCTATGACCGCGACGCGCCGGCGCGGCTCAAGGCCAACATGTATTGAGGCCCTACGCCTCCAGCGTGTACCGGAAGTTGCAGTGCGTGGCGCCGCCCATGATGGTCTGCGTGCGTTCCAGTTTCAGCTTGGGGTCATAACCCTCGCACAGGGCGCCATCGCGGTTGCAGGAGAGCACGGCGCCAAGCTTGGCCAGCCCCATCTCGCGGTAGCTCTCGGCGTAGCGGCAGCGCGTGACGTTGAAGTCGAAATGCGTCTCGTCCTGCCGCAGCACCTCGATGCGGAGTGCGTCGTCAAGCTTCCAGCGCTCCATCGCGTCGGCGAAATGCGCGATGCTGCGCTCGGGTGCGTCGGCCGCGATGGTGGCGCCGGCGGCACGGGCGAGCTTGATGATGGCGCGGCTGAGGATCTCGGTCGCCTGGGCGTCGCCCAGGGCGGCCGTCATCTCCTCGAAGATGCCCTTGGCGAAGGCCGCCTCGATGCGGCGCTGTTCGAGGATGGAAAGGGTCATGCGTGCGTCTCCTGCGTGGGAACGTCAGCCTAGCCCACGCGGCAGCCAGCGATAACCCGCAATGCCCAGCAGCAGGCAGAGCGCCAGTAGGGCGAAGCCGGCGCGGTAGCCCGCCTCGCCCACGCCCACCGTCGCCACCGCCCAGCCCACCAGCGCGGGCAGCAGCGCCGAGCCCAGCACCTGCGCCAGATTCACCGTTGTGACGCCCCGGCCCACCAGATGCTCGGCGAAGAGCGCGCGCCCCTGCGTCACCAGCAGGATGGAGTAGGCCGAGGCGAAGCAGGACAGCATCAGCAGCGCCACCGCGAAGGGCAGGGGCACCGCCGGCCAGGCGGCCAGCAGGGCCAGCGTGCCGACCACCAGAAGGGCGGAGGCGATCACCGCGCGGTCCCGCCCCAGCAGCCGCTCAACCGGGGCAACCGCAAGTTGCCCGGCGGGAACGGCGAGGCCCATGGCCAGCAGGACCGTGCCGCGCGCCGCCGCATCCAGGCCATGCACATCAAAGAGATACGGCCCCGCCCAGAGCGCCAGCAGCGTCGCCATCACAGCATAGGCAAAGGTGTGGAGCGAGAGGATGCGGGGCAGCCCCGGCGTCACCCAGACGCGCAACTGCCCGGCCAGGATTTCGCCGAGGCTCTCGCGCGCCCCCATGCGCGGCGGCGTGCCCGGTGGCTCATCGGCGGCGAAGCGCCACCACAGCACGCCGATCGCGAGCGTGAGCAGGGCGGAGATCGCATAGGCGCCGCGCCACCCGAATCCGCCCGCCACCACGGCCAGCGGCGCGCCGGCGGCGAGGATGCCCGCATTGCTCCAGGCAAAGATCCCGCTGAGAGCGCGCGTCAGCGCCGGGCCCTGGTGCCAGCGCCCGGTGAGCACGACGGCCGACATGAAGCTGGCCCCGCAGCCCAGGCCGAGCACGAATCGCGCGACCAGGAACTGATTGCCGTCCTGCGCGACGGCCTGGCCCAGCGCGCCGAGGACGGCCACGCCCGTAAGCCACAGCACCAGCCGCCGCGGGCCGATGCGGTCCAGCGCCACGCCCACCGGCACCTGCGCCAGCATCAGCGCGCCGAAGAAGGCGGTGTTCGCCGCCCCCAGCGCCGCAGGCCCGAGTGCCAGGTCGGTGGCGAGTTCCGGCGCCACCACCCCCACCGCCGCGCGATGGAATTGCGAGGCGCCGGTCATGGCGGCCAGCGCCAGGCCCACCCGTGCCGCTGGCGTCACGCGTCGATGCCGAACTCGGCCGCCAGCGCACGCGCCCCTTCCGGTGTGCAGGCGAGACGCCGCCGCTGCAGCGTGTCGGTCGCCAGCGGCTCGATCCGGGTGAGCCAGTGGCGGCGGATCATCATCCCCGTCACCTCGCGCCCGAGTCCGCCCGAGAGATGCGGCCGCCGCTCGGACCAGTCCATGCAGTCGCAGGCGAAGCGTGGCGCGCGGCGGGCCGTGGCGAGATCCACGCCGAGGGCGGCGAAGCGCGCCTGCCCGCCTGTGGTCGTCTCCCACCCACCGGGCGCTGCCGTGATCCAGTCATCCTGCGTGAGGCGTTCATGCAGCGCGACGCCGAGCCGCCCGGCCAGATGGTGCCAGCACAGCCGCGCCTGGCGGAACAGCTCGCCATGCGGCCAGGATTTGCGCGGGCTGGCCTGGGGGAGCGCCATGAGGGTCTCGAGCGCGGTGGCGATCTCCTCTCCGGCCAAGCGGTAATAGCGGTGGCGGCCTTGCGCGTGCACGGCGAGGAGGCCGGCCTCCGTCAGCGCCCGAAGCTGCGCGCTGGCCGCCGCAGCGCCGATCTGGGCCACGCGCGCCAGTTCGCCGGCCGTCAGCGCCTCGCCCGGCAGCAGGGCCTGGAGCATGGCGGCGCGGGAGGGGTCGCCGATGAGGGCGGCGATGGTGGCGAGGTTCGACATGCTACGATGCTACATCAGCACGAAGGGTGAGGTTTCGGAACCGCCCGAAGCGTGCCTCGCCCTCCGGCGGGTTTGGCGGCAGGATGGGCGGATGCGCTTCCTCATCCTTGCCGTTTCGCTTCTCCTGGCCACACCGCTCCACGCGACCGAGCTCAAGATCGCCACCTGGAACATTGCCTGGCTCACGCTGCGCACCGCCAATGATCCGGCGCTGCCGCGTGACCTGACGCCGCGCCAGCCGGGCGATTTCACCCTGCTCGCCGCCTATGCGCGCCGCCTGGACGCCGATGTGGTCGCGCTGCAGGAGGTGGACGGCCCGGAGGCCGCCGCGCGCATCTTCGACCCGCGCGACTACGCCTTCTTCTTTCCCGACGAGCGCGACATCCAGCGCACCGGCTTCGCGGTGAAGCGCAGCCTGCGTGCCATCCGCAACGCCGACCTCGCCGAGCTCGACCTGTATCCCAACGCCCGCTTCTCGCTGCGGCGCGGCACCGACATCACGATCGACGCGGATGGGCGGCTGCTGCGGCTGCTCTCGGTGCACCTGAACGCCGGCTGCCGCGAGGGGCCGATGCAGGGCGATCGCGGGCGCGAATGCGGTCAACTCTCGCAGCAATCCACCATCCTCGCCGGCTGGGTGGCGCAGCGCCGGGCCGAGGGCGCGGCCTTCGCCATCCTGGGCGATTTCAACCGCCGCATGACCCATCCGCGCGACGATATGCTGGCCGAACTCAACGCCGCCGCCCCGGTGACCCGCACGACGGAGGGCGTCTCCAACCCCTGCTGGAGCGACGCGCGCGGCGGGCGCCCGTTCATCAGCCATGTCCTGCTCGGCGGCCCCGCGCGCAACTGGATGGTGCAGAACAGCCTGCGCGTGATGGTCTATGCCGAGCGCGACCCCGTGATGCGGGACCGGCTTTCCGACCATTGCCCGATCAGCCTCCGCCTCCGCCTGAACTGAGATGCACGCCTTTCTGCGGGTGACGCTGCCGCTCGCGGCGGTGAATTTCCTCAATCAGGCGAGCCGCGCGGTGCTGGCGGTGATCGGCCCGCTGCTGGCCGTCGAATTTGCGCTTTCAGCGTCGGATCTCGGCCTGCTGGCGGCGGTGTTCTTCGTGGCCTACGCGGCGACACAGCTTCCCGTGGGCATCGCTCTCGACATGTTCGGCGCGCGGCGCGTGCAGAGCGTGCTGGCGCTGACCGCGGGCATCGGCTTCGTGCTGTGCGCGATGGCGGATGGCGTGCTCATGCTGGGCTTCGGACGCTTCATCACCGGCATCGGCATCGCGGCGGGGCTGATGGCGATGCTCAAGGCCAACACGCAATGGTTCCCGAAAGCGCGTGTGGCGGCGATGACCGGCAGCGGCGTCTTCATCGGCGCGCTCGGCGGCATGATGGCCACACTGCCCTTGCAGAGCGTGCTGCCGCTGGTCGGCTGGCGCGGCGGCTTTGCGATCCTGGCCGTGCTGTCCTGCGGCATCGCCGCCTGGATCTGGTTCTCGCTGGACGACGCGCCGCCCGGCCATGTGCGGCCACCCAAGCGCGGCCTGCTGGCCGAGGTGAAGGCCTTCGGGCCGATCTTCCGGGACCCGTATTTCCTGCGCTTCGTCCCGGCGATCGTCGTGCTTTCCGGGCTGAACTTCGTCTATCAGGGACTCTGGGCCGGGCCCTGGCTGCGCGACGTGGCGGGGCTGGGCGATGGCGCGCGGGCCGTCGTGCTGTTCGCATATGCCGGCGGCATGGCGGCGGGCAGCCTGGGCACCGGCCAGGCTGCGAGCTTTTTTCAAGCGCGCGGCTTCTCGCCCATGCTGGTGCCCTGCATCGGCATGGGCCTGCAGATCACGCTGCAGGCGATGCTGATCCTGGCACCCCCCTCGGGCATCGTGGCATTGTGCGTCGTGTGGTTCTGCTTCGCCGTCGCCGGCTCCTCCGGGCCGTCGGGCTATGCGGCGGTGGGCCAGCGCTTCGGCGCCGAATATGCGGGGCGCGTGGCGACGGCCATCAACGGCTCGATGCTGGTACTGGTGTTCACGCTGCAATACGCGATCGGCGCCATCCTCGACCTCTGGCCGACGACGCAAGCCGGCGGCTGGGACGCGGCCGGCTATGGCTGGGCCATGGGCGGCACGCTGGTGCTCCAGGCGGCGACCATCTTCTGGGCTTGGCGCGCCAATTCCATGCTGCCAGGATCACGCGCATGATGATCAGCAGCATCGACGTGGACGTCGATAAACTCCTTGCGGGATACCGCATCGAATCCGGCAAGGGCTTCCGGCTGAAGAAGCACAAGCCCGACGACACGGCGGGGCTGAGCATTCCCAAGGCGGCCGCCGCCGCCCTCCTCCAGCAGGGCGTGGACCGGCTGAGCGTGCAGCAGGACATGCTCTACGCCCAGGATCGCTGGTCGGTGTTGTGCATGTTCCAGGCGATGGACGCAGCCGGCAAGGACGGCACGATCAAGCATGTGTTCTCGGGCCTGAACCCGCAGGGCTGCCACGTCTTCAGCTTCAAGCAGCCAGGGCCCGTCGAACTCGACCACGATTTCCTGTGGCGCCACGCGCGCGAATTGCCGAGCCGTGGCCAGATCGGCATCCATAATCGAAGCTGGTATGAGGAGGTGCTGGTGGCGCGGGTGCATCCCGCCGTGCTGGCCGGCCAGAAGCTGCCCCCCAGGCTCGTCAGCAAGCACATCTGGCGCGAGCGGCTGGAGGATATCGCCGCCTATGAGCGCTATCTCGCGCGGCAGGGCACCGTGGTCCTGAAGTTCTTCCTCAACGTCTCCCAGGAGGAGCAGAAGGAACGCTTCCTCCAGCGCCTGGACGAGCCCGAGAAGAACTGGAAGTTCAGCCCGCGCGACGTGGCCGAGCGCCGGCACTGGGACACCTACATGGACGCCTATGAGGAGGCGATCGCCGCCACCGCAACCCCGCAAGCGCCTTGGTACGTGGTCCCCGCGGACCGCAAATGGTTCACCCGCCTCGTCGTCGTCGCCGCCATCGAGCGGGCGCTGACGCAGTTGAAGCTGCACTATCCCGAGGTGACGGAGGCCCAGCGCGCGGCGCTGGCCGAGGCCCGGGTCGCCCTGGAATGACGCTCTATTTCGGCTACGGCTCCAACCTCGACGCGGAGGATTGGGGCGGCTTCTGCGCGCGCCTCGGCTTCACCGGCGCCGCACTCGCGCCGCTGGGCACGGCGCTGCTGCTCGATGTGGAACTGGCGTTCGACCGCCATGCCGCCTCGCGCCGGGGCGGCGCGCTGAACCTGCGCGCCCGCGCCGGCCAGGCGGTCGAGGGCGTGGTGTTCCGCGCCAATGACACGGCGCTTCTGGCGCTCGACCTGAAGGAGGGCGCGCCCGCGGCCTATGGGCGCGTGCAACGCCACGCGATCCTGCCCGACGGCCGGGTCATCGAGGTGATGACCTACCTGGCGCTGAGCCAGGGCCATCACGTCCCTCACGCGGATTACCTGGGCGTCGTGCGGCGTGGCCAGGCGGCGCACGGGATCGCGCATGGGATGATGGAGGCCGCAGCGCGCGATGTCCGGCCGGACCTCACCATCCGGCATCTCTTCGTCTACGGCACCCTGATGGCGGGCGAGGCGAACGCGCACCACATGACGGAGGTCCCGCGTGAGGCGGGCAGCGTCCAGGGCACGCTGCATGATTGCGGCGCCTACCCGGCGCTGGCGCTCGGCAAGGGCGAGGTTTGGGGCGAGGTGGTGGAACTCCCGCTGCAGCGCCTCGCGGGGATGGATGCGCTGGAGGGCGTCGCCCCGGCCGGCGCGCCGGGGGGCATGTACCGCCGCAGCGTCCTGCGGGTTCGGACCGCCGCGGGCGAGGGGCGGGCCTATGCCTATGTGATGGACGACGCCGCCCGCTTTCCGCGCATCGCGGCGGGCGACTGGCGCAGCGTGGGCGCGCGGCACGCCGCCTGGGCCGAATACGCGGCCCGCACGGCGGCTGCGGAGCGGTAGCCGCTCATCGCTGTTTGAGGCGCGTGCGGGGTGGCCTATAACCGCTTCATGGCGAAGGCCCCCTCCCGGATTCTGCTGAACATCTCGCTCGACGCGGCGCTGGCGATGCTGGCGTTGCCGCTCGCGCTCGCGCTGGCGGGGCCGGGCAGCACGCCGCCGCCGGGCTGGTGGCTGCTCGGCATTCCGCTCTCGGCGCTGGTGCTGGTGCCGCCGGCCTGGGCGCTCGGCCTGCCGCAGCAATACTGGCGCTATTCGGGCGTGCAGGACCTGCTGGCCGTGCTCGGCGCGTCCTGCGCCGCGGCCATCCTGTTCACCGCGACGCTGTGGCTGACCGGCGCCTGGCACTCGCCCAACCTGGCCTTCGCCGGGCTGCACGCCATGGCGCTGACCGGGCTGCTCGGCATTCCGCGTCTGGTCGGCCGGCTGCGCGCCATCCGCCGCGCGGCCGAAGAGGGGAACACGCAGCCCGTGCTCGTCGTGGGCGGCGTCGATCAGGCGGACCTGTTCATCCGTGCCCTGGCACAGCAGCGCAAGCCGGCCTATCGCGTGCAGGGCATCCTCGCCCGCCGCTCCCGCCAGTCCGGCCGGCGCATCCAGGGCCATCCCATCCTCGGCACCATCGAGCAGGCGGACCAGGTGCTGGAACGCCTGCGCGGCGAGGGTCGGCTGCCCGCGCTTCTCGTGCTCGCCTCGCCCGACCTGAACGGCCCCGGCCTGGAACCGCTGCTGGATGCGGCGGACCGCCATGGCGTGCCAATTCGCCGGGCGCCGCAGCCCACCGCCCTCGGCCACGCGGCCCGCGCGCGCGACGACGCGCCGCGCATCGACCTGCGCCCCGTCTCGATCGAGGAACTGCTCGACCGCCCGCAGGTGCCGCTGGACCGCGAGGGCATGGCCCGCCTCGTGCAGGGCCGTCGCGTGCTGGTGACCGGCGCGGGCGGCACCATCGGCGGCGAATTGGCGCGGCAGGTGGCAGCCCTTGGCCCCTCGGTGCTGACGCTGCTCGATCACGGCGAATACGTGCTCTACGAGATCGACCTGGAACTGTCCGAGCGCCACTCCGCCGTGCCCCGCCGCTCCGTGTTGGCCGATGTGCGCGACGAGGCGCGAATGCGCCGCCTGATGGAGGAGATCAAGCCCGAATTGATCTTCCATGCGGCCGCGCTGAAGCATGTGCCGATGGTCGAGAACGACCCGTTGGAGGGCCTGCTGACGAACGCGCATGGCACGCGCATCGTGGCGGACGCCGCGCGGGCGGCGGGTTGTGGCCTCATGGTCTTCATCTCGACCGACAAGGCGGTGAACCCGACCAGCGTGATGGGCGCCTCCAAGCGACTGGCCGAGATGTATTGCCAGGCGCTCGACCGCGAAGCGCGCGCGACCGGCCAGGGCATGCGCTGCATCACCGTGCGCTTCGGCAATGTGCTGGGCTCGACCGGCTCCGTCGTGCCGCTGTTCCGCCGGCAATTGGAGCGCGGCGGGCCGCTGACGGTCACCCACCCCGACATGCGGCGCTATTTCATGACCGTGCGCGAGGCGGTGGGCCTCGTGCTCCAGGCCGCCGTGGTTGGCGCGGTGGACCGCGCCGATGCTCCGCCCGAACTTTTGGAGGGCGGGATCTTCGTGCTCGACATGGGCGGCGCCGTGAAGATCGTGGACCTCGCGCGCCGGATGATCCGCCTCACGGGGCTGCGGCCGGACGAGGATGTGGAGATCCGCTTCACCGGCCTGCGCCCCGGCGAGAAGCTGTTCGAGGAAATGTTCCACGGACAGGAGCCGCCGCGGCCCACGCAATTCCCCGGCCTGCTGGTGGCCACGCCGCGCACCGCCGATGCCGCGCTCGTCGGCCGCGCGCTGGACGAGATCGCGGTCGCCGCACGCGGCGGGCACGGCAAGCTGGCGCTCAACCACTTGGCGCGGATGGTTCCGGAATTCGACCACCAGGATGGCGCGGCGGCCACCCAGTCCGGCAAGGGCTGAGCGGGCGCGCCCGACGCGCGCATGTCATATCAGGATACAAACCGGCATGAGGCGGGGGCTTGATCCCTCGCCCGCCTTGGGGAACGACAGGCGCATGAACCAGATGCCTCCGATTCAGAGCCTTGGGCCCATCGCCCTCTTCGACATGCAGGCCCAGCAGGCACTGATCCGCGCCGAACTGGACCGACGCGTGGCGCATGTCCTTTCCTCGGGCCGCTTCATCAACGGGCCGGAAGTGGCCGAACTGGAGGCGCGCCTCGCCGCCTTCGCGGGTGGCGGGCATGCCGTCGGCGTCTCCTCCGGCACGGATGCGCTGCAGATCGCCATGATGGCCGAGGGCATTGGCCGCGGGGACGCCGTGTTCCTGCCCGCCTTCACCTACACCGCGACAGCCGAGGTGCCGCTGGTGCTGGGTGCGACGCCCATCTTTGTCGATGTCGAGCCCGAGAGTTTCAACATGGACCTGGCCGACCTGGAGCGGCGCATCGCACTCGTCGCCGCCGAGGGGCGCCTCAAGCCGCGCGCCATCGTGGGCGTGGACCTCTTCGGCCTGCCGGCGGACTGGCCCGCGATCAACGCCATCGCGGCGAAGTACGGCATGTTCACCCTGGACGATGCGGCGCAGGCCTTCGGCGCGGCGCTGCACGGCAAGCGCCTCGGCCGCCACGCCGACGCGACGGCGCTCAGCTTCTATCCCACCAAGACGCTCGGCTGTTATGGCGACGGCGGCGCGCTGATGACCGAGAGCGCCGAGCGGGCGGAGCTGTATCGCTCGCTCCGCACCCATGGCGAGGGCGGCAGCCGCTATGAGGTGCTGCGGACCGGCATGAATGGTCGCCTCGACACGATCCAGGCCGCCATCCTGCTCTGCAAGATGGACCTGTTCGAGCAGGAACTGACCGACCGCGCCAAGATCGCCGCCTGGTACGGCGCGCGCCTGCGCGGCCGCATCGGCCTGCAGCGCGTGCCGAACGAGGCCGAGAGCGCCTGGGGCCTCTACACAATCCGCTGCGCCGACGCCGATGAGCGCGGGCGCGTGCAGGCGGCGCTGAAGGCGGATGGTATTCCCTTCGGCGTCTATTATCCGAAGCCGCTGCACCACCAACCGGCCTATGCGCCCGCCCATGCCGGCGGCCTCGCGGCCGGCGCGCCGCCGCTGTCGGTGGCCGAGGCGCTGTGCCACCAGGTGCTCTCGCTGCCCATGCATCCGTATCTGAGCGAGGGCGATGTGGACCGCGTTGCGGCGGCGGTGCTGCGGGCGCTCTGAGGCGCCTGCGACCACGCTTCCCGATTATGCGATCAGCACCTAATCCGCCATTGCAGTTCGGGATGGCTTTGCAGCATTCTTCGAAAGGCGTCTGACAAGCAAAATCGGGAGGAAATGACATGGTCGGTATCACTGATACGGCTCGCGCGTTCTTCGATGCGGTTGAGACCGGCAAAGAATGGGACGTCTGCCGCAGCCACTGCACGCCGGACGCCACCTTCGCCTCCCAAGCCGAGCCGCTCGCGGAGATCAAATCCCTGGAGGCTTATGCCGCGTGGATGCGCGGACTGCTCACCTTCATCCCGGATGGCCGCTACGAGGTCCGGTCATTCGCGACGGATGCTGAACGGAGCAGCGTCTGCGCCTATGCGGTCTTCTCAGGCACGCACACCGGCGATGGCGGGCCTTGCCCGCCGACCGGCAAGAGCACCCGGACCGACTACGTCTACGTGATGGAGTTCGCGGATGGAAAAATTCGCCACATGACAAAGATCTGGAACGCCGGCTGGGCAATGCGTGAGCTTGGCTGGATGTAAGCGTCAAGACGCGCGCCGCGGAAAGCTGCCGCGCGACGACGTCGCCTCTGTCAAACTCCCGGCGAGCGCAGCTAAGGATTGCAATTGCCCTTGCGGCTGCTGTTCCATGGCGTATTCGCAACTGAGGTCCGCCATGCGCCGCCGCTCCCTTCTCGCCGCCCCGGCTGCCCTGATTCCCGGACCTGCCCGGGCGCAGGCCGAACCGGTTGACGTGCTGCTGGTGCTCGCCGTCGATGTCAGCCGCTCGATCGACGAGGATGAGGCCCGTCTCCAGCGCGAGGGCTACCGCAACGCGGTGAGCGACCCGCGCGTGGTGGATGTGGTGCGCGGCGGCATGATCGGCGCCATCGCCCTCGCCTACGTTGAATGGGCGGGGTTCGAGTACCAACGGCTGGTGCTGCCCTGGACGCGCATCTCCGGCCAGGCCGAGGCGGATGCCTGGGCCTTGGCGCTGGCCGAGGCGCCGCGCTCCTCGCTCTCCTGGACGTCGATCTCGGCCGCGATCGATTTCGCCCGCATCACCCTGGCCGAGGCGCCGTTCGAGGGCACGCGCCGCGTCATCGACGTCTCGGGCGACGGCGTGAACAACTCCGGCCGCCCGGCTGAGATGGCGCGGGACGAGGCTGTGGCCGCGGGCATCGTCATCAACGGCCTGCCCATCATCAACGAGCGGCCGACCTTCGGGCGCATGCCGGGCATTCCGCTCGACAATTATTTCCAGCAGCACGTGATTGGCGGTGTGGGCGCCTTCATGATCGTTGCCGAGAATTTCGACGCCTTCGGCACGGCGGTGCGCCGCAAGCTCATCCGCGAGATTGCCTGAGCGTGCCCCCCTTCGCTTGACGCTATGGGCAGCGGCGCGGAAAAGGGCGCGATGGATCACGCGCAGCGAAATACCGAAACGCCTGACGCCAAGTCATCCGACGCGGTCCGCTGGGCCTATCGCCTCATGCTCGGTCGCGATGCCGAGAGTGCCGCGGTGGTCGGCGCCTGGGCGAAGATCACGGATCCGTGCCTCATCCGTGACCATTTCCTCGCCTCGGACGAGTTCCAGGCTCAGCTCAAGGCGGGGTTCCCGCCGCTCGGCGCCTGGATCGACGGACCGCTGACGGCCGAGGCCGCGACGGCAGCCCACGCCCTTCTGCACGGCGGCGCGCCCGCTCCGGCGGAGCTTGCCGCCACGCTGGCCCGCCACCCGGACGTGGCGAGCTTCCGCCACGAATTCCTGAGCATCCTCGTGCCGGGCGTGGAACTGCCGGCGCGCCAGGTGATCGTCGAGGACCACGTCTTCGGGTTCCTGGGCCGCAGCTTCACCATTCGCGGCAACGCGAGCGAGGATTACTGGCGCATGCTGGCGACGGTCGGTCCTGAGCCCGGCGTGGACCGCATGGCGCGTGTGGTGCGCGCCGCCTTTCCCGAGAGGGGCGCGGGGCGCGTCCTCGTCGATGCCGGCGCCAATATCGGCATGACGAGTGCCGCGCTTGCTGCCGGCGCGCCGGACCACGCGGCGCTCCTCTGCTTCGAGCCGGACCCACGCTGTGGCGACCTGCTGCGCCACAACATGGAGGTGAACGGCATCTCCACCGCGCGCTGCTTCGGCGTGGCGCTGGGCGAGCATGACGGCACGGCCCGCATGCGCCAGGCGAGCACCAACAGCGCAACCAACCTGATCCTGGGTGCCGAGAGCCGCGTCCAGAAGGCGGGCGGGAAGGTGGTGGACGTGCCGATTCGCCGGCTGGACAGCATGCTGGCGGAGCAGGGGCTCGACCGGCTCGACTTCCTCAAGATCGACGTGGAGGGTGCCGAATCCCTCGTGATGCGCGGCGGGGCCGAGGTCATCGCGAAGCACAAGCCGCTCGTCTTCGTTGAGTTCAACCTCTGGACGCAGATGACCGTCGCCGCCCGAAACCCGCTGGACGTGCTGGCGGAATGGCGCGGGGCCTTCAGGCACATGGTCGCCTTCAACGACCTGGGCCGCCCCTTCGCCATCCATGACAATGACGGCCTCCTCTGGGTGCTGCACACAGCGCTCACACGGCGCGGTGGCCTGGACGACGTCATTCTTTGTGACCAGCTCGAATGGCTGAAACGTTGGGCATGACCGTAATGAGCGAGCAACTGACCCCGGCCACGGTGCGCTGGGCCTACCGCTTCCTGTTGGGCCGCGACCCGGAAAGCGAGGACGTGGTGACGAACTGGGCCGGCGCGGGGAGCCTTTCGGGCCTGCGCGAGGGCATCCTCGTCAGCCCCGAGATGGCGGGCCTGGCCCTTTCCGGCTTCCCCGAGCAGGGCACCTGGATCGACAACCAAGCCACCGACGAAGCCGCCGCCGCCGTGCTCACCCTGCGCGACAGCACGCCGGCCAACGCGGCCGCGGTGCAGGAACTGCGCCTGCGCTGCCCCAGCCTCCGCAGCCTGCGCCGGCACCTGCTATCGAGCCCCGGCATCGAGGGGCGCCTGCCGCAGCCTGAGGGGCCCCGCAGCCGCAAGCTCCGCCTGCTCGACGCGGAATTCATCCTGGAGGGCGACAGCCGCGAGCCCGAATTCGTGGCCGCGCCCGGCCTCGCCCCCCGGTACGCCAGCCTGCTGAACGCAGCCTGGGCCGATGGCGGTGAGGGCCGCGTGATCGTGGACAGCGGCGCGGGCATCGGCGTCACAACGCTCGGGCTTGCTGCCGGCGCGCCGGACCACGCCGCGCTGATCGCCTTCGAACCCTCGCTCCGCAAGGCGGCGGCGCTGGCCGGCAACCTTGCCGGCAACGGGTTCGCGCGCGCCGCCTCCCGCGCGGTCGCGATGGATGCCCCCGCCGCGATGATGCGCGCCGAGGGCCTCACCCGCCTCGACCTGCTCCGGCTGAACGCGCCGGGGGCAGCCCGCCTCGCCGCCGAACTCGCGCCCTGGCTGCTGGAACAGGGGACGATGACGCTTGTCGCCTTCGATCTGGCGGAACTCCTGACGGAGACAGGCCCCGGCCCGCGCGATGTGCTGGCCGCCTGCTGCGCGGCCTTCCCGCATGTCGTCGCCTTCAACGCGGCGCACGAGCCACAGCCGCTGGTCGACGCCATCGAGATGAACGCGGCGATCCATCGCTGCCTCATGCGGCCCGACCGGCGCGACGAGTTCCTGCTCTGCGCCGACCTGGACTGGCTCGACCGGTTCGAGACGCTGTAGAGGCTGTCGGCCTCGGCGCTGCCAAGTCACGAGAGACGCTTCATCAACGGAGGAATGCGCCGATGTCCGGCGAAGTGACGATCCTGGGAGCGGTCCGCTCCACTGCCGCGCTCATGCAGCGCATGATCGACGACCATCCGATGCAGAATGCGGCGACGCGCGCGGCGGAGATCTGCATCGCGGCACTCCGTGGCGGCCGCAAGCTGATGATCTGCGGCAACGGCGGCAGCGCGGCGGATGCTCAGCACTGGGCCGGCGAACTGGTCAGCCGCTTCCACTACGACCGCCCCGGCCTGGCCGCCATCGCGCTGACGACCGACAGCTCCATCCTGACCGCCATCGGCAACGACTACGGCTATGAGCGCGTCTTCGCCCGTCAGGTCGAGGCGCTGGGCGTGACGGGGGACGTGCTGTTCGGCATTACCACCTCCGGTCGCTCGCCCAACATCCATGCGGCGATGCGCGCGGCGCGCGAGCGCGGCATCGCCACGGTGGGCTTCACCGGCAATGGCCCGGGTGCGGCAGATCTGGCCGCTCTGTGCGACGTGACGGTAATGGTGCCGAGCCCCTCCACCCCCTCCATCCAGGAGGGCCACGAGGTGCTGGGCCACGCCATCTGCGCCATGATCGAGGCAGCGATCTTCCCGCGCGGCACATGACGCCGCCGGGCGAGGCCATCGTGCTGGCCGGCGGCTTTGGCACGCGGCTTCGCGCGGTGGTGAGCGACGTGCCCAAGCCGCTCGCGCCTGTCGCGGGGCGGCCCTTCCTGGCCTGGCTGCTCGACGCGCTGGCCCAGGGCGGCCTGCGCCGCGTGGTGCTGGCTACCGGCTACCTCGGCGAGATGGTGGAGGCGGCAATTGGCCCGCGCCACGGCCCCCTCCAGGTGGATTACGTGCGGGAGGAGGCGCCGCTCGGCACCGGCGGCTCGCTCTGGGCCGCTATGGCGGCCACGACGGGCGAGCGCGTCTTCGCCCTGAACGGAGACACCTGGCAGGCCGTCGACTATGCCGCCATGGCCGAAGCGGCCCCCGCGGCGGACCTCGTCTTCGCGGTGCGCGCCGTGGAAAATCGGGCGCGCTATGGCAGCGTCGTGCTCGAGCAAAGCCGTCTGGTGGGCCTGCGCGAGAAGGGAGAGGCGGGGCCTGGTCTCGTGAATTCAGGGATCTACCTGCTCCGCCGGGACATCCTGGCCAAGCGCCCCATCGCGGGCGCCTTCTCCTTCGAGAAGGAGGTGCTGGAGCGACCCGAGGGACTCGACATTCGCGGATTCACCGTGGATGGCCGCTTCATCGACATCGGTACGCCCGAGGACTTCGCCCGCGCGCAGACGGCGCTGCCGGAGTGGTCGCGTTAGCGTGATCGCTTGAGGGTGAAGCACCGATGAGCGTGCATCACGCGGATATTCAGAAGGCTGGACGATGCGCCGCGCCTCTATCGGCGCGGATCATGGTCTAGCGCACGGGCGCTCCCGGCCTGCTGGCGGGGGGCGGCAGTCGCTCTCGCGGCGCGGCTCCTAGCGTTCGACTTCCTCGATCGCGAGGCCGAAAGCGCCCACGCCCTCGCTGAGCAGGTCGCCCAGGCCTTCCATCCCGGAGAGGTAGGCGGTGGCATCGCCGCGTGCATTGCGCTCGGCGGCGAGCTTCAGCGCCTCGCTCCAATCCTCCGGCTCGTAATCGCCGCGCCCGACCCAGGCGAGCGCGATGAGTGCCACCTGCTGCTCCTCGTTCAACTCGTCGAGGTAGTCGGTGAGCATCTCCTCGGAGAGTTCATCCTCCTCCTCCTCGTCGGTGACCTCATCGTCGTCACCGTCGCCAAGCCGTGCCTCCTCGGCGTCCTGCACGGCATTGGCGAGGTCCACTACGGTTGCCACCACCACCAGGCTGATGCCCAGGTCAACGTCCTCGCCCTCTTCCTCAGCCATGATCACCTCTTGCTTTTCAAGCTGTTGCGGGCCGCAACCCAATGTTTTGCCTGACCCGTCCAGATCGACATTCTAGGTCGGAGGCGTCAGCAATCCCACTCCGGCGCGAAGGCCGGGTTCACGAAACGCCGCTGCTTCGGCAAGGCTGCGATGGCGGTGAGATCGGCGTCGGTCAGCGTCAGCCGGGCCGCGGCCAAGTTCTCCGCCTGCCGAACCGGCCCGGCCGCCTTGGGAATCGCCGCGACCAGGCGCTTCGAGAGGAGCCAGGCCAGCGCCACCTGCGCCGGCGTCGCGCCGTGCCGCGCGGCGATGCCGGTCAGCACCGGGTGGGCCAGCATCTCGCCCTTGCCGAGCGGCGTATAGCTCGTCGTCACGATGTCGGCGGGCTGGGTGACGTCCAGCAGCTTCTGCTGGCCGAGCATCGCGTGCTGCTCGACCTGGAGGCAGGCGATGGGCGCGATGCCGAGGTCCAGCGCGCGCCGCAGCAGCTTGGAGGGGAAGTTGGACACGCCCACCGCCCGTGCCAGCCCCTCGGCGTGGAGTTCCGCGAGGGCCGTCAGCACCGAGGCAAGGTCGAGGGTGGGGGAGGGCCAGTGGATCAGCAACAGGTCTACATAGGGCTGCCGAAGCCGCCCCAGCGACTGTTCGAAGGCGGCGCGGAAGGAGGGGCCATCGGGCTTGTCGTACCAGATCTTGGTGGTCACGAAGATCTCGCCACGCGGCACGGCGCTGCGCCCGATAGCTGCGCCGACCTCGACCTCGTTGCCGTACATCTCGGCAGTGTCGATGTGCCGGTAGCCCAGGCCCAACGCGGATTCCACCGCCGCCTCGCACTCGGCGCCCTTGAGCGGCCAGGTGCCGAGGCCCAGCGCCGGCATGGTGAGATGGGCGGTCTTGAGGAGGGGTGCGTTCATCGTGCGGTGAGGTCCAGG
>Ga0105047_10007187_pt1 | contig 18810 bp, 15 predicted proteins | sample MAT04_FD_78384 | JGI IMG/M metagenome (GOLD analysis project Ga0105047, IMG submission 78384) | Freshwater microbial communities from Lake Fryxell liftoff mats and glacier meltwater in Antarctica - MAT-04 (megahit assembly) | ecosystem: Environmental > Aquatic > Freshwater > Ice > Liftoff... | reverse complement strand
GCATCGGCCAGGTCGCATCCCTGGGCCGGGGCCCAGCGAGCGCGGTCGCATCGGCCAGGTCGCATCCCTGGGCCGGGGCCCAGCGAGCGCGGTCGCATCGGCCAGGTCGCATCCCTGGGCCGGGGCCCAGCGAGCGCGGTCGCATCGGCCGGCGACTGAGGAAGCCAACGAGGCTGGCCGAGGCGCCCGTCCTCCGCTCGTTCAGTCGTCCGGCGGCTGAGCTGACCAACCAAGCTCCGGATGTGATCAATATCGGGGCTCCTGAGGGTCGTCATCGGGGCTCCTGAGGGTCGTCGTTGGCTCGTTCAGTCGCCCCACGGGTAGATCGGCCAACGAAGACATCCGCACCGACCTCTGTTGGCTTGTTCAGTCGTCCCGCGACTGAAGCACCCGCAAGGACCACCGCGACGCGCTCCAGGCGCGCTTGCCCGATAGGGCAACACGGCGCGCCCCATCGTCCGCCCGGTGGCGGCTGGCCGGGCCGAGCCACAGGCCACAGGCTCAACGCGCGATGATCCATGACGTCGATGAGTCCCTGCGTACCCTGGTCAAGCGCGAAGCCCTGAACGGCTCGCGGGTGGAGATCGGGTTCGAGGCACCCACGCGCGAGTGGTCCGCCCGCCAGAACACGCCAACGGTCAGCCTCTACCTGTACGACATCCGGGAAGACACGACGCGTCGCGAGGTGAACTGGGAGCCGGTCCGCGGCGCAGACGGCATCACGACCGAGCATCGACAGCCACCGCGCCGGTTCCGCCTGTCGTACCTCATCACGTGCTGGACACAACGGCCGGAGGATGAGCATCGGCTGTTGTCGGCGTTGCTGTCCTGCTTCCTGCGATACCCCATCCTGCCCGGGGACGTCCTTGCTGGCTCGTTGCTGGAGGCAACGGTCCCGCTGATGACCACGATCGCGTTGCCGCCCCCCGCGGACCGCTCCATCGCGGATGTCTGGTCGGCGCTCGGTGGCGAGCTGAAGCCGTCTCTGGACCTGGTCGTGACCGCGCCCCTGGACACCAACGTGCCCATCACTGCCGCGCCGCCGGTCACCGAGTCGCCCATGTTCCGGCTCGTCCGTCCGGACGGCTCCACCGACGAGGCCGGGTCTGGGTCCGGGCGCCACGCGGCGCGGGCACGCGGCCCGCTCTCGCACGACGAGCCGTGGTCCATGGAAGAAACGGTGATGCCCCGCCAGACGCACAACGACGCTGCTGAAGAGGCGTCGACACCTCGGGCGGCGACCGGCAAGGGCAAAGGCAAGGACAAGGACAAGAAGGTGCCAGAGGCCCAGGTGCCACCCTCCACCGCGCACCTGCCTGGGCGCCGGATCATCGTCCGCGGCGTCCGCCGGCCGTAGATGGTCGCGACCCAGGAACCGCCAGGGGAGTCGACAGCGGAGCCCGCAGCCCGGCTCAGCGCGTCAGCAGCGTCGACCGACCTCGACCCGTCGCTGCGCTACCTGCTCGATCGCCTGGCCGCCGTGGAGTGGCGTGTCCGCGACGCGGTAGAGCGACGCCGGTCCCAGGATCCCGACCCGGACGACCGCTTCCGGGGCCTGTATATCCCCGATGCCCAGGTCGACGAGATGCTCGCGGGACCTCGTGCACTGCTAGATGAGAGCTCCCGGAGCGCGTGGCAGGGGGCGATCGCGACCGCCGACACGAATGCGGACAGCGCGGAGCAGGCCGGTGGGAGGGTCCGACTCAGAAGGGTCGCGCGGACGTTCGGCTTGTTGCCCATCGACATCGACATCCTGCTCGTCGCCGTAGCGCCCGATCTCGATCCCCGGTTCGAGCGGCTCTATGCGTATCTCCAGGACGACGTGTCGCGGCGACGTGCCAGCACCGGTCTGGCGCTCGAGCTGGCCACTGGCGTACCAGGTGCCGCGGTGGCGCGGGCGCGGCTGGACCCGTCCGCGCCACTCGTCGGGGGCGGGTTGCTCCTGGTGGAGGAAGGCGACCGGCCGTTCCTGACGCGGTCGCTGCGGGTCCCAGATCGCGTCACCGCGCATCTGCTGTTGGATGATGCACTCGACCAGCGCCTGGCCGCGCTCGCGGTCGAGCCACGTCCGTTGCAGCTGCCGGATGGTGCTGCCGTGAGCCGGGCTCGTGCGAGTGGCGTGCGCTCGTTCTATGTCCGGGAGCGATTCGGGTCCGCCGGCACAGCTATGGCAGTGGCGGCACTGGCCGAGGATGGCACGCGAGCCCTGGTCCTGGACTTGAACCGGCTACACCCAGCCGATGACGCAGCCGAGATCGCGGCGGTCGCCGCTCGAGAGTGCCGCCTGACCGACTCGGCGCTCATCGTGGGACCCGTGGAGGTGCTCGCGGAGCGTGGCGCAGCGTCCGTGCGCGCCTTCGCGGAAGTGGCCTGCCCCGTGGTCATCATCGGGTCCCGACCGTGGGACCCGGCCTGGTCGCGCGGCGTCCCGGTGCTGGTCGATGCGCCCATGCCCACCATCGCCGATCGCGCGCGCGTCTGGGCGGAGGAGCTGGGGCCGCTGGACGGCGACCTGGACCCGGCCGCGGAGATGATCCAGTTCCGGCTGAGCCCCGAGCAGACCGTGCGTGCCGCCAGGGCAGCCAGTCAGCAGGCTGCGGCCGAGGGTCGCGCGCTCTCGTCGGACGACCTCAAGGCTGGCGCCCGATCCCAGAACGCGGCTGGCTTGGAGCGTCTCTCGCGGCGTGTGCGGCCCCTGGTCACCTGGGACGACCTGGTGCTGCCGGACGAGGTCGCGGAGCAGCTCCACGAGATGGCGTCACGCGCCCGATATCGGGATGTGGTGCTGGACACTTGGGGCATGGGCAAGCAATCCATCAAGGGCCGCGGCCTGACAGCGCTGTTCGCGGGCGACTCCGGCACCGGCAAGACCATGTCCGCGGAGGTCATGGCCAACGACCTGGGCCTGGACCTGTATGTCATCGACCTCTCGACGGTCATCGACAAGTACGTGGGCGAGACAGAGAAGAACCTCGACCGGATCTTCTCGGAGGCCGACCGGGTCAATGGCGTGCTGCTGTTCGATGAGGCCGACGCTGTCTTTGGCAAGCGCTCGGACGTCAAGGACTCCCACGACCGATATGCCAACGTGGAGGTCGCCTATCTGCTCCAGCGCATGGAGCTGTTCGAGGGGGTCGCGATCCTGACCACCAACCTGCGGGCCAACCTGGACGAGGCGTTCACGCGCCGGCTGGACGCGGTGGTCGACTTCCCCGTGCCCGATGACGACGGGCGCCTGCATCTGTGGGACAAGCACCTCCCGCCGGGCGTGCCCCGCGGCGACGACCTCGACCTTGGCTTCATGGCCCGCCAGTTCAAGTTCTCGGGCGGCAACATCCGCAACATCGCGTTGGCCGGCGCCTACCTGGCCGCGGCGGACGACGAGCCGCTGTCCATGGCGCACCTCATCCACGGCACCGCCCGCGAGTACCAGAAGCTGGGCCGCATGTGCGTCGAATCCGAGTTCGGCCCCTACTACGACCTGGTGATGGGGTAGGCTCAGAGCCAACGACGTGCCAGTCACGGGCATGGCATCACCCACGAGGTGACCAGGTGAGACTTCGGCGACGTGTCGTAGCAGGCGTCATGTCCGCGACACTCCTCCTGACCGGCGGGCAGGTGACGTTCGCTCAGTCCGAGGCCCAAACAACGCCACCTGCGGACGTTCCCGACGGCATGGAATGGGATCCGGAGCACGGACTTCGCTCGGACATCCTCTCGATCGATGCCGAGGAGATCGCGCGACAGACCGGGGCTGACCCGGCGGTCATCCGTGCCCGGCTCGCTGCCCAGGCCCGGATGCAGGACGTCATCGGAGTCGCGGTGCGCACCTACCCGGCACTGGTGGGCATCTACTGGACGAACGAGGGTGTCACTGCCCAGTTCGTAGGCGCCGCGCCGGCCGCGGCAGTCGAGCTGCTCGCGACGGCTGGCGCCCCGGTCACAGTCGAGTCCGTCAGGTTCACCGCGCGTGAACTCGACGGCTTTGCCGCGCACGTCTCGATCATCCTCGCGCAGGCCGGGTGCGGCGATTGCCTGACCGCGATCGATCCGCAGCACCAACGCATCGTGGCGACGGTCGGATCGGATGTCGGGGCGAGCATCGAGGCGATCCGGGCGGAGGTTGCCAGGAGCCTGCCGGATGTCGACGTGGCCGTCGATGGTGCGGTATCGCCGATCTTCCGCCACGACTCGGGCAACGTCCGACCGGACCCGGAGGTCGCGGCCACGCAGGCCCGGCAGTTGTTTGAAGCATTCCCCCACCTGGGTGAGTTGGCCCTGGCGGCCAGTCACGAAGGGGGCGTGGGTGGCTGCGACGACGACCTGGAGTTCGGATTCGGTCTCGACCTCATCCCCGACGGGCTCGACAGGCTCCGGGACGGTTCCTGAGCCCTACCGACCGAACTCGCACGGGCTGGGGCGAGGGCCTGGAGCCGTACGCGGCATTGCGGTCAACGGAGACGGCGGTCGTCATCCTGGAGTATCGGGAGGATGCTGCCTGAGGCTGGTCGCTATCGCTGGTCGTAGCTCGGCGCCCAGAGGATGCCGATCGTGTCCAGCGGCCAGAACCTGATGACCGCGCGACCGATGATCTCGTCCACAGCCACGGTGCCGAACATCCGGGAGTCCTCGGACTTGCCCCGGTTGTCGCCCATCACCAGGACCTTGCCGGATCCGACGTCCCAGCTGGCCACGTCGGTGGTCGGCCGGGTCAGTGCGCCGGCCCGGACGTACGGCTCATCCAGCTCGGTGCTGTTGACCCACACCGACCCGTCGCGGATCTCGACCCTATCCCCGGCGACCCCGATCACCCGCTTGATATACGGCGTCGCTGACTCGGCGTTCCCCGGGGCATGGAGGACGACGATGTCGCCACGGTGATATGGATCCAGGCGGATGGTGAGCTTGTCCACCAGCAGTCGCTGGCCGTTATGCAGCGAGTCATCCATGGACCGGCCCTCCACCCGGTAGGCACCGACCACGAACGCGTTGAGCACCCAGTACAGGGCAACGGCGATGAACACGGTCACGGCCAGGCCACGTGACCGAGCGAGGATGCCCGGACCCCGTTCGGTGGTGGTCGTCGATGTCTGGTGCTGCTGCAAGCTCGTCACCTGTATGGAGGCCTGATGTCGTCGTCGTGGCTCCCCTCGGCGCGAAGGGTACCCCTGTCGACGGCGTTGGCCGTCGCGCGAACTGCCAGCCATCCGCAAGGCTCGGCCGATGCGTACCACCCCTTGCAGGCTCCGGCACCGGCGACCTGGCCGGCATCGCCGGATCGGGCACCTTCTCGGCCCCCCCAGGCGACTCCGCGACGGTCACGCTGGAGTACACCCTCGACCCCTGAACGGGTCAGCCCGCGGCGATGAACCGGTCGATGACCTCGTACGCGACGACGCCCAGCAGGATCTGGACCGTGTTCGACACCTGTGACTCCGTCAAGGGCAGGCAGGCGCGTGTCAAGCCGTGGGCGCCAGGCGCCGGGCGCCAGCCTATCCCTCCTCCGGGGCATCGGGAATGGGCCTCAGCCCACCGGACCGTCTGGCGCCAGGTGGTCCAGACGCTCGTTCAGGGCGCCACGCCACGCGTCGACTGCGGCCGGCCACCAGCGATCGACCGCCACGGTGTCCCCGTACCACGGACCGCCGAGCACGCCGTGCACGACATCGTGAAAGGTGACCTGACGAGCCCCCTCCAGGTGCGCGATCGCTGCGGAAACTACCCCATCGCTGCCTGCAGGGTCGGGCGTCCCGACGACCGCCCGGAAGAACCAGTTGCGGGCCAGCTTGACCGGGTTGCGGGTGCGTCGGCGAACCGCGCGAGGACGCGGCCGCACAGCATCTGAGGCGACCGTGAGGTAGGTCGTGGCGGGAGCGTATCGGGCGCCCGGTTGGTGCTCCGCGAGGAAGCGGCAGAGGTCGACCCCCGGATGTCGCCAGCGAGCGTCGGTCAGGTGCAGGTCATGCGGCGTGCCCAGCGTGACCAGGCAGCCGACCATGCCTGCCACGTCCGCCAGCCTGCCCCGGTAGGGCGTATCCGACATGGCCAGCCGGGCAAGGACCCCGCCCCCCGAGTGGCCCACGATGAGGATCGGTCGCGCGCCCGCATGCTCGTAGGCTCGTCGGATCGCCGTCGCGACACGAGCGTGCAGTGCCCCGAAGTCGGTCATACCCGCACGCATCCAGTCGTGGATATGGACGGGTGCCAGGTCAACGCCCGCCGCACCCCGGTCCAGGAGCCGCTGCCGCAGCGGCCGGTACGCGATTGGCGGCGAGATGAGGCCCTCGATGATGAGCACGTACGGCTGCGCCTGGGCAGTGGTCACTGCGCGAGCATAGGCCGCCGATCCGCCAGGGGCGCTACTCGTCCTCTGGCGCGTCTGGCACGGCGCTCTCGCGGCCCTTGGCCTTCTCGGCCGCTTCCCGCTTCTTGCGCTCCTCATCCAGCTCCAGCGTCTCGATGCCCACGTCCAGGACCGTGCCGGTCTTCAGACCGTGGCCGGTCTTCGTGTCGTAGGCGTTGCTCTTGTTGGTCAGCGACGCCTTGGAGGCGTTGAACGCGGTCGTGGCCGCGCTGGGAGTCTTGCCCAGGAGTGTCGCTGCCTGGCCGTCGTGGACATCGTGGACCAGCTGGATGTGCCCCTGCTCGTGGGCCATGAGCGCTGCGTACCAGCGGGACCACTCTGCGCGAGCCCGCGGCAGCATCGCCGACGGCGTACTCCAGGAAGGCATCTCCAGATCGATGCCCACCGTGACCGAGACGGTATCCACGGTGGGGCCCGTGTTGGCCGACGAGCTCATCTGCTCCACCCATCCAACGTGGCCTGCCTCAGCACGCCCGCCGATGACCGCCGCCACATCTGCCAGGCTCGACGCAGCGACCGCATAGCTCGACGATGTCTCGGGGCCGATGGTCTCGGTCGCCCCGCCACCGGTGGTGGCATCCAGTGCCACGACACCGGTATCCGTGGGCTCGGCACCCTCCCGCTGCAGGATTGGCTGGACACCGATCATGGCGCCGACGGCACGGTTGCCGGCATCCGCCTGGAGCCGCTGCACGGCGCGGCTTCGGGTCGACTGGTCGAGCTGCAGGAGCCCGGACCTCATTCGCTCGGGACCGCCGCCGCCGGCCCGGCCGATGGCGGCCATGGTCGGGTCCGCCAGCTCCTGCTCCGCCGATGCGGGCAGTGAGCCATCCTGGCGCGTGATGCGCTGTCTCGTCACTGGCCGATGCTGCGGGTCGGTGGTGGCCCCGGGTACGTCCCGTGGGTCGCTCGTTGGGGCCATCGATCGTGCCCATTCGGGCGATCGTGGCTTCCCGGCAGGCCGCGCGCGGGGACCTTGCCCGGTTGACGACGTGGCGCAGGATGAGTACGGCGGCCGCACCGTGCCGCGAACGGGTTTGCCGAGGAGTCCAGTATGTCTGGCCACGAAACGGACTTCGAGATGGTCGGCCGGACGCGCGCGAGCGCACCGGAGCGCACGACCGAGACCACGGCCCTGCCGGCGCACGCGCCGGAGCTGTCGTCGCGCGCCCTCGCGGATGGACGCACCGGCACCCTGGACACGCCGTCCGTGGTGCATCTCCAGTCGCTCGCCGGCAATGCCAGCGTGTCGCGGCTCATCGAGGACGAGCTGGCACCGGACAAGGTCCGTTCCGTGGTCGGCCAGGGCGGTGGTGAGCAGATGGATCCCGCAACGGCCCAGTCGATGGGTGCCCGGTTCGGCGAGGACTTCAGCGACGTCCGCATCCACAAGGGCGGCACGGCCGCCGAATCGGCCCGGGCCATGCATGCGCAGGCCTACACCGTGGGCAGCGACGTCGTGTTCGACTCCGGCAAGTACGACCCGGGCAGCCCGGCTGGCCAGCGGACCCTGGCCCACGAGCTGACGCATGTCGTCCAGCAGCGCAACGGCGCCGTGAGCGGCACGCAGATCGGTGGCGGACTGGCCGTCAGCCACCCCTCGGACCAGTTCGAGCAGGCCGCGTCCGCCAACGCCGAGCGAGTCATGTCCAGCAACGCCCCGGTCGCCAATGGCGCCGTCGCAGCGCAGCGTCACGCCGACCAGGAGCACTCCGGTGATGTCGCCCAGCGGGGCATCATCATGGAAGGCCCCGAGGAGGAGCAGGAAGAGGGCACGGGCGCCGGCATGATGGCGGCCCAGCGCGATGGGGTCCCCGAGGAAGAGGAAGAGCTCCAGACCTAGAGGTCGGGGCTCTGGAGGCCGGGCTCCGGGCTAGATCAGGCCCTGCTTGATGGCGTAGGCCACGGCGTGGGTCCGGTTGCGCAACTCCAGCCGACTCGTGATGTCGTGGACGATGTTCTTGACCGTCCGCTCGGAGTAGAACAGCTCCCGCCCGACCTCGGCGGTGTCCTTGCCGTCGGCAAGCAGCCGCAGGACGCTCACCTCGCGCTCCGTGAGGCCCCGGAACGTCAGGCCGCGCGGCGCCAGCACCTGTCGTTGCAGCCGCCCGACCTGGTCCAGCAGTCGGCCGAGCAGGTCCGGCGGCAGGGTGCCTTCGCCCGCGGCCACGGCGCGGATGGTGTTCCGGATGTTGCCCGCGGTCGCGTCACTGCGCCGGAGCACGCCACACACGCCCGCCTCCACGGCGATGAGCAGCCCCTGGTCATCGAGCCGCGCGGCCAACAGCACGATGCGCTCCACGCCCTGGCGACGGAGTGCCCGGATCTGGCGCGCTGTCTCCTCGTCCACCTCGTCGGCGACGACGAGGGCCACGGTCAGGGCACCGACGCGGCCTTCTTCCACGACCCGGATACCGGGTGCGGCCCGAAGCTGCGACGCGGTGCCCGCCCGGGAGACCGGGTCTGCGGCGGCGATATAGACGTCGATCGAGTCCACGATCGGCTGCGCGGCTGCGCGGCGCTCCATGACCAGCATGCAGTCGTACTCCTGTGTCCGGATCCCTGCGCGTCCCCTGCCCTTCGGGCAGATCAGGTCGTCCGAGGGTGCACCCCGACACTCACCCACGACTGAACGGCGACTGAACGGGCTGCCGAAACGACCTCGAGATCGCCCCCATGATCGCCCGGAGGGGTAGCGGGGAGGGCCGTCTGCCTCCTAGACTGGCGCCCATGGGTGCGATCGCGAATCTCGGGACTCGGAATGTCGCTGTCGCGCCGGGCGCGCAGGCCACCGCGGACATCCGCGTCCGCAACAACGGCACCGTTGTCGATCAGTTCTCGATCCAGGTGTTGGGCGATGCCGGCACATGGTCGGTCGCCGAGCCGCCCGTCATCTCGCTCTTCCCGGGGGCGGAACAGGCCGTCCGGATCACCTTCAAGCCGCCGCGCAGCTCGGACGTGCCGGCTGGGCCGATGGCCTTCGGTGTTCGCGTCGCATCCCAGGAGGATCCGGCCGGCTCGGTCGTCGAGGAGGGCGTGCTCCAGGTCGGTGCCTTCAGCGACACGACCGCAGAGCTCGCCCCCCGGACATCGCGTGGTCGTACCGGCGCGTCGCATGACCTGGCCGTCGACAACCGGGGCAACACCCAGCTCAACGCGACCATCACGGGGCTCGACCCGGATCGCACCATCGCCTTCGACATCAAGCCGCCGAGCGTGGTCGCCGACCCCGGCACCGCCACCTTCGCGAAAGTGGGCATCAAGCCTCGCAAGCGGTTCTGGCGGGGGCAGCCCAAGACCCGCTCCTTCCAGCTCCAGTTGGACAGCCCCGGCCAGCCACCCGTCATCGTCGGTGGCTCCATGCTCCAGGAGTCGATCCTGCCGTCATGGTTCCTGAAGGCGCTGCTGCTGCTGTTGGGTGCCCTCATCGCGTTGCTGCTCATCTGGTTCCTGTTCCTGCGGCCGGTCATCGTGTCGACCGCACAGGAGCGCACCGAGGATGTCCTGACGCAGGCCGGTATCCCCATCCCCGAACCCGTCGAGGGCGGTGGCGGTGGCAAGTCCCCGGCTCCGGCGAAGACCCAGGCTCCGGCCAAGACGCTGGCGCCCGGCGAGACCGCGGCGCCCCCCACACCCACGCCGACACCCGGCCCCGCAGGTATCGAGACACCCCGTGATGGACGCCTGGACGCTAACGGTGACCCGGCCAGCGCGACAGACGGTCGGACGCTGTTCATCACCGACCTGGTGTTCGCGAACCCCAACGCATCGACGGGTGCCCTCCGGCTCCGGCGCTCGGGGCAGGACCTGATGGTGCTGCGCCTGGAGAACTTCCGCGACCTGGACTTCCACTTCGTGACGCCCATCGCGGTCGGCCCTGGACAACAGCTCCGGCTGGCCTGTGAAGGCCCCTGCGAAGCGGCCGGGTTGTTCTACTCTGGGTTCGAACGCTAGCCATGCGTCGGCGGCCCGCCGCCGTCCTGCTCGCTGCGCTGGTGGCAGTGACGGCGGTCTTCACAGTGACCACACCCCAGTCCGTGCTTGCCGCCCCGTCGGGTCTCGCGGGTCTCATCCCGGACACCACGTGCATCCCGCTCGACGGCGATCCGGATACCCCGGAGAGCCGTGACGTCGGCGTGCGTGGCCACGGCTTCGAGCCTGATACCACGGTCGATATCTACATCTATGTCACCGGTGTCGAGTCCTTCCCGGAACCGACCTCGACCGTCCAGACGGATGCGTTCGGCGCCTTCGAGACCAGCGTCGGCCTGGCCCTGCCCTACGAGTCACTGGAGTACGTCATCTCTGCGGTGACCCGGGGCGGCGAGGGCATCAACGGCAACGCCAATATCGCGGCGCCGTGTCCGCCGACGGTGGTCGTGACACCGACCTGCGTGGCACCCGACCAGCCATTCGACATGTCGTTCGTGGTGGATGGCTTCAGCCCCGGCGGCAGCATCCAGGTGGGCCTCATCGTGCCCGAGGGCTATGCCCTCATCGTGTCCGATCCGCTGACCGCAGACGACAACGGCCACCTCGAGTACTCCTTCAGTGGCGTCGGACCCTTGCCGGCCGGCCGGTACCAGGCGGCCGCCGTCGAGGGGGCCGGCCGCAACAGCATGGCCAGCATCGACAACAGCAACGTGATCGTGGCCCAGACGCCCGTGGAGCTGCCCTGCGTCGAGCCCCAGATCTCGGTGGACCCCGATTGCGCATCTGTGGGAGCGCCCCAGGACACCTACGCTGTGACCGTGTCCGGGGCCGGGTTCCGGTACGGCGAAGCCCGCGTCGCGTGGGATGTCGGTGGCTCGGAGGAGACGTTCCCCATCGACCAGATCGGCGACGACGGCACCTTCAGCGTCTCCATCCAACCATTCCAGCGGCCGCGCGGGCGCATCACCGTGCGTGTGACGCAGACCTTCCCCTATACACCGCCCGACGGCGGCGAGAGCGACTACCTGCTGGGGTCGTATCCCACCTTCCTGTATCCGCCACGGGTCGCGGAGACCCGATTCCGGGTGCCCTGCCGCCCGACGGCCACGCCGGTCACGGCGACGCCGCTCATGGACTTGGACCCGGATTGTGCCTCGCCAGCGCTGGTCGGCGACCCAGAACGCCGCTACCAGATCGGCGTTGCCGCGTCGGGCCTGGTGCCGGGCCCAGTGGACATCGTGTTCGATGCCGGCGCCGCCGCCTCCGACGTCACACCGCCGGAGCAGTTCCCGGGTGAGGTCGGCAATGACGGCGTCCTGCTGTCGCAGACCATCACGCCCCTTGCGAGACCCGTGGGGGAGTACCGCGTCGCCATCCTGCAGGGGGAGGCATCGGTCATCGAGCGCGTCTTCCGGGTGCCCTGCACCGAACCCGATGGGGTGCTGCGGGTACTCCGGCCGGAATGCGGCGCTATCGCGCCCGGTGTGCCCGAGAGCTACTCCATCCGTCTCCGGGGCCGTGGCTGGTATCCGGGCACGCTGGAACTGACCTTCGACCAGAAGGGCACGCCGGAGGTGCAGTCAGCCACGGTCGGTGACGACGGCACCTTCGACGCACAGCTGCCCGGCGGCGGTCGGGACCGCGGCGAGTACACGGTCCTGGTTCGCCAACGTGACGCCCGGGGCGTCGTGCTGCGCGCCTCGCGCGTGTTCACCGTGCCCTGCGTCGAGCCGACGCTGACCATCGAGCCACTATCCGGGCCGACCGGCTACACCACGACGGTGACCGGCACCGACTTCGCGCCGGGCACGATCGTGACCCTGACCTGGGACCGGGGCATCACGGCCGCGACACCTATCGAGGTCACGGCGGACGCGGCCGGCGCATTCGAGACGATCATCTTCCTGCTGCCGCATGACATCCCTGGTCAGCGGGTCCTGACGGCAGGCACACCCGCGGACCCGGGCGCGTTCCCGGAGGTCGCCGTGGACTACCTGGTCACCGTGGGGTCGGGGCAGCCGCCAGGGGGTCCCGACGACCCGGGCGGGGTGATCTTCCGCCGCTGACCCGCGCCAGCCTGCCGGCCCGGCTCAGGCCCGGTCAGTGCTTGACGTCGATGGTCACCAGGACGGTCGTGGTCGGCTGCGGGTCATCAGCGGTCCAGTCGGGGATCTGGAGCGAGTAGCACGCGGCGCCATCCACGCCGAGGACGATCCACGGGAACCCGTTGTCGTCCTTCTCCATCGTGATCCACTTCATGGACGACAGGGTCAGTGCCCGGTCCAGGCTCCAGGTCAGTCGAACATCCTCTAACAGCCCCAGCGCCACGGCGACATCGCCCGCCTGTGGCGCCGAGACCTTGAGCGTCGTGGGGACCTCGTCGAGTGGCATCACGCGGACGATCGCCTGCGTGCCGTCACGGCCGGTACCGCGCTGGTCCAGGGTCACGATGAGTCGGTCGTACTTGCCCTTGTTGGCCCACTCGATGCGCCGGAGGTTCCAGCCCTCGCTGAGGGGATCGGGGATGGTGCTCTCCGTGTCACACACGTAGGCTCCGGGCGCCGGGGCCTTCGTGGGTGTCGCGGGGCTGGGTGTCGGCTTCTTCGTAGGCTTGGGTGTCCTGGTCGGCGTGGGCTCGGGCTCCACGGTTGGCTCGGGTGTCACGTCCTCCGTCGGCGCTGGGATGGCTGTCACGACGGGCTCGACGGTTGGCTCGGGTGTCGGCGCGTCGGTCGGGTCTGGCTCGGCAGTGACCGCAGGCGCCACCGTGGGGTCACCGGTCGCCGCAGGGGTGCTGCTGCCCAGGGCGCTGATGGGCGGGGTCGGGGGGATGGCGTTATTGGCATTGAAGGCGCCACTCAGCACCACGGCGATGCCGGCGACGGCCGCGATGAACACGGCCGCGATGCCCGCGATCGCGAGGCGCTTGCCAGTGCCGCCACCGCTGGCTGCCGCCGCACCGGCCGCCGTGGCAGGCCCGGGGGCAGGTCGAGGCGATCCGGCCATGGTGCCCACGGACGGATCGAGCTTCTGGCCGCATCGCTGACAGAAGGAGCGGCCCGGGGGGTTCATCAGGCCGCAGTTGCGGCACGGGACTCCGGGTGCCTGGGGCGGCGGCATCACGCCATACGCGGCCTGCTGCTGCATCGGCGGCGGGGCGCCCGGTGGTTGCGGGTTGGCGGGTACCGCGTACACCGGTGGCGGCGGTGCCGGGACCGGCACGGGGACCGGCGCTGCCGGCTGGGCCTTCGGCGCGGCCTGGACCGCCGGCGGAGGCGCAGTCGGGACAGGCGGTGGAACCTGCTGGGCCGAGGGTGGCGGCGGAGCGTCAGCGCTGGTCTGATCCGTCTCGGCGGAGCCGCTCCAGGCGAGATACGTGCCGCAGTCGCCGCAGAACTCGTCGCCGGGCTCGTTCAGGTAGCCGCAATTGGCGCATGTGACCCGATCGCTCATCCCGGAGCTCCTCCCGACATGTGGAAGCCCGAGTCTAGCGCGCGGTCAGCGGGCACGGATGAGCCATCGAGTCAGCGCCGGATGTCCAGGATGAGGTCGGCCGTCTGGGTGCTGTCGGAGCCGTCCTTCCAGTCCGGTGCATTGAGGCGTGCGCAGCCTGTGCCGGCGACGCCCATCGCGGCATGTGTCACGCCATCTGCGTCACGCCGGATATCCACGGACTCCAGGGCGCGCAACGCGGCCGGCTGCCCGGTCAGGGGCGTGCCGGCGATGACCGGACCATCGAACGTCAGCACCAGTGCCCGGTCGCCCAGGGGCCGCGTGATGCCGAGCGTGGAGGCGGCCTTGCCGGGGGCCATGAATGCCATGCGCACCGTGGTCCCGGTACGCACCGAACCCTTGACCCGCGCCAGGGAGATGGTCAGTCGATCCGTGGTCGAGCCACCGGCCCAGACCGCGCGCGTGACGCGCCATCGGCCGCCGAGCGGGTCGGCGATCGCCCCCGACTTGCAGGTCCACTTGGAGATGGTGCCGATGGGCCTGGGTGTCGCGGTTGCACCGGGATCGATGGGCTCATCCGTGGCCGCAGGCGCATCGGTCGCGGTCGGTCCGTCCGTCTCGGAAGGTGACTCGGTGCCGGCAGGCTGGGAGGCCTCGGGACCGATGGTCGACCCAGGGTCGATCGAGCCAGTGGGGAAGGTGAGGGCGGGCGAGGCCGCCGGTGGCAGGGAAGCCGACACGATCGCGGACGGACCAGGGCTGACGTTGGCCGTGGCGGAGTTGCCCTGGAAGCCCTTGAAGATGAGGAAGCCGGCGCTACCCACGATGGCGACGACGGCCAGCAGACCCAGGATGGCCGCGATGCCAGTGCCGTGGTCACTGGGCAGGTCCGCACGCTTGGTGGTGGTGCCGCGGACCGGGTCACGAGGCGCACCAAGTGGCAGCCCGCAGTTCCGACAGAACCGGACCGTGATGTCGTTGCGCAACCCGCAGACGGGGCAGGTGATCGTGGGCGGGATCTGCATCGGCCGCTGCGCAGCGGCCTGGCCTCGCCGTCCTGGGAGCCTCATCAGGGGCATGGTGCCACAGACAAGGCTCCTGCCCGGGTGAAGGTCGGGTCGAGTTCCCGCAACCCAACGCCACGGAGATGCCCAGGGACGAGGCTCAGCGTCCCTGGGCCGCGTGCACCGCGGGGATGATGTCGCGGCCGTAGGCCTCCAGCTGGGCCTCCTCGTCGCCGTTCATGAGGTACAGGTTGAACTGGTCCACGCCCGCCTCACGGAGCTCGGCCAGCTTCTGGATGTGCTCATCGACCGAGCCGATGACGCAGAACCGGTCGACGACTTCGTCGCTCACGAAGCCGGCATTGCTGGAACCGACCTCGGCGTGGTGGAGGTAGTCGTAGCCGGTCCGATCCCGGATGTAGCCCGTCAGTGACTCCGGCAGTTCGTCGCGCGGGTACTTGTTGACGAGGTCCACCACGTGGTTGCTCACGAGGGCCGGGAACCAGCGCACCCGGTCACGCACCTCCTCGCGGGGTCCCACGTGCGCGGGTGCCGCGGCCTGGATGCTGATGCTCGCCGGGTCGCGACCGGCGGCCGTGGCCGCCTCCCGGACCATGCCCGCCAGCCAGCGGATGAGGTCCGGATCGGCCAGCTGCAGGATGAGCCCGTCTGCCACCCGGCCGGTCATGGCCAGGGCCATCGGCCCGTAGCCGGCGACCCAGACGGGCAGCTTCCACGAGCCCGTCCAGGGGAATCGGAGCTCGACGTCCTCGTGGCTGCGCGTGCGACCCTCCACCAGGTCGCGGATGAGCTCGATGGCCTGTTCCAGGGTCTGCATCGTCGTGGGCGGCTTCCCTAGCACCCGACGGGCACTGTCGCCGCGACCGATGCCGAGGTCCATCCGACCTCCGGAGATGATGTCCAGCGTCGCCAGTGCGCTCGCGGTCACGCTCGGCTCGCGCGTCGCCGGGTTGGTGACGCATGTGCCCAGGCGCATCGTGTCCGTATTCAGGGCCATGAGGGTCAGGAGCGGATAGACCTCCTGCCACAGGACGTGCGAGTCGAACAGCCAGCCATATGTGAAGCCGGCGGCCTCTGCCTGGCGCGTGAGCGCGACGGTCCGCTCGATGGTGTGGTCGGGCTTGAGGGTGAAGCCAAAGTCCATGGCCCGGCAGGGTACACCGACCAGACCGCGCGGCGCAGTCCCCGGCCCAAACCTGCGGTGTCTCGTAGGCTGTACCCATGACCAGTGCCGCGTCCCGGATAGCGCTCCTGCTCACGATCGGCCTCCTGTCCGGACCGATCGTGAGCGCGCAGTCGCCATCCCTGGTCGCGTCGCCCACCAGTGGGGCATCGATCGGTGGTCCGTCCTCCGGCCAGGTCACGAGCGACGACGGTCGCCTGACGTTGGACATCCCGGTCGGCGCGCTGCCGGATGACGTACACCTGTCGGCGGGCCGGGTGCCCATCCTGGTGCCTGCCGTCGCGGCGTATGAGCTGCGACCCGCGGGCACGACCTTCAGCGCGCCGGTGACCGTCTCCTGGCACCTCGACCCGGCAGGGTTCCCGCCGGCCACGGCCGGCAACCTGGTCTGGTTGGGCATGGCCCGCACCGACGATGTCGTCGGCGGCACGTGGGCGTGGCTGGACGATCCGCATGTCACGGTCGTCGACGGCAGCTACACCGTCACCGGCCAGCTCGGTCGATCGGGCACGCTCATCGTCACCCAGCTGCCGGCCCTGGTCCGTGGACCCGAGGCGATGTGGGGTATGGGATACGCACCGGGCCGGGGCATCCCGGTCGACATGGACCTGGTGCTGGTCACTGGGGCCGGCACCCCCGCCACGGCCACCTTCAGCGGCGACTGGCGGTTCGGTGGCGGCTACCCCGAGCGCATCAGCGTCACGCCGTCCGCCGCCGAGGCGGACCAGCTGGCCGCGGTATGGCAGTGCCAGCGCACCGGGGACACGTCACTGGCAACGACGTTCGGAGTCCGCGAGGGGGCCGAGCCGGGGTCCGTGGTGCGGCCACCTGGTCTGGGGCCCGCTGCGGCCGCGTTCTCGGTCACCTTCCCGGTGGCCTGCGGAACGGTGCATCCCGATCCCGATCCGGACACCTGAGCCGCTAGGGCTTGACCAGGTCCTCGTAGGCGTCCGGCCGACGGTCACGATAGAACTGCCACGTCTGGCGGACCTGCTCGATGACCGACATATCCATGTCGCGCACCAGCAGCTCCTCGTTGTGGGCATCGCCGATGGCGCCGATGTACTGGCCGCGCGGGTCCACGAAGTAGCTCTGGCCGTAGAAGTCGTTGTCGCCCAGGGGCTCGATGCCGACGCGGTTGATGGTGCCCACGAAGTAGCCGTTGGCCACCGCGTGCGATCGCTGCTCGATGTGCCACAGGTACTCCGACAGGCCACGTGACGTGGCGCTGGGGATGAACACCATCTCGGCGCCATTCAGGCCCAGTGCGCGAGCACCCTCCGGGAAGTGGCGGTCGTAGCAGATGTACACGCCGATCTTGCCGATATCCGTCTGGAATACGGGATATCCCAGGTTGCCCGGCCGGAAGTAGTACTTCTCCCAGAAGCCCTTCACCTGAGGGATATGGGTCTTGCGGTACTTGCCCAGGTACGTGCCGTCAGCGTCGATGACCGCAGCGGTGTTGTAGTAGATGCCCGACGCCGTCGAGTCCTCCTCGTACATCGGGGCGATCACGATCATGCCCGTCTGCTTGGCAAGGTCCTGCATCCGCTTCGTCGTCGGCCCATCCGGTATGAGCTCGGTGTACCCGAAGTACTCGGGATCCTGCACCTGGCAGAAGTAGGGACCGTAGAACAGTTCCTGGAACAGGATGACCTGGGCGCCCTGCTTCGCCGCCTCGTAGGCGTGCTGCTCGTGCTTCTGGATCATCGATTCCTTGTCGCCCGTCCAGGTGGCCTGGACCAGTGCGGCGCGGACGATTCGAGACATACGAGATCTCCTCCGGACTCGACCACCCGAGGGGCGGCTGCGGCCGCGAGCGGCCACGATTGGCTGGCGATGTGGTGACGGAGGGTACACCTCAAGGCCCTCGACAGGACCCCGAGACTCGACGCACGGGTATCGTCATCGTCCTGTTCGGGCCTGCTGCACGAGACCGCCGAGCGTCGGTGTCGCGCTCGCAGGCCTCGGCACCAAGTTGCCGTCCGACCAGCCGGTTCCCGCTAGCGCATCACCAGGAACGCATCCAGGTCCACACGTGGTCGCCCGGGCGTGCCGAGGGCCTCCAGGCGCACGGTGTGTCGATCGCCAGACTTCCAGGTCTGTGACCAGACCAGCAGCCGTTGGTTGTGGTCGCCGCCGCGGAGGTCGACGACCGCGACCCGTTTGCCGTCCACGATGACCCTCGCCTTGCCTCGACCGGGGCCGGTGGGCGCCACGATGGCCACTGCCCGGCCCGTGAAGCGAAGCGTCGCCTCGGCACCCTTGCGGAGCGTGAACCGACTGGTGCCGCCGAGCGCAGCCTGCTTCAGCAGCGTCCGCCACGGGCCGGTGAGATCGGCACTCTGTGACTGGATGATGTGACCACTCAGGCTCGAACTCGTGTTCCAGGCACTCGAGTTGCCGTCCGCGTCGATGGCGCGCACCCGGAACCGGACGCTCGCTGCCGTCTGCAAGCGAAACCGGAAGCTGGTGGCACGGATGCCCTGCAACTCGACGGTGCGCCAGCGACCGCCGGCGACCCGGCGCTGCAGCTGGTATCGAGCGAGGCCGCTGCCGCCCGTGTCACTGCCATGCCACGACATCCGCCCGGCACGTGCATCGACCTGCTGTCCGGTGACGAGCGTCAGTCGGGGCGTGCTGACCTTGGGAACGCGCTTGTCCTTCGGGCCGCCGCCGGCCACGCCCGTGTCCGACCAGACGAACTCCACGGAACCGTAGTAGCGCTCCTGGATCCGCTGGCGCGACCAGCCCTTCGGCTCCGCACAGGTCTGTGCCGAGCGGGTATAGATACGCCAGCCGTCGGCGTCCGCGGCACACTTGCTGACGGTGCCGGCGCGATACCCCGTGAG
>Ga0105047_10007186_pt1 | contig 18810 bp, 8 predicted proteins | sample MAT04_FD_78384 | JGI IMG/M metagenome (GOLD analysis project Ga0105047, IMG submission 78384) | Freshwater microbial communities from Lake Fryxell liftoff mats and glacier meltwater in Antarctica - MAT-04 (megahit assembly) | ecosystem: Environmental > Aquatic > Freshwater > Ice > Liftoff... | reverse complement strand
GGCGGGCGCATTCACCGTATCCTCGACAAGACTAACAACTACGACCTCATCTATTACCAACCGGTGATCAAGCCCGCGCTCGTGGGCCTGGCCGGCCCCTGGATCAGCGGCGGCATTGAGTTTAACTGGCCGCAGCATCATCGCCCGGCGACGTTCATGCCGGTGGATACGGAGATAGAGACAGACGCCGACGGCAGCGTGACAGTTTGGTGCAGCGATCACGATCCGATGGCGCGCATGAAAGGCCTGCACGGCGTCTGCCTCAAGCCGGGACGCGCTTACGTGGAGTTAAAGGCCCGCGCCTACAACCGCACGCCCTTCGCCCAGACTTTTCTGTGGTGGGCCAACGTCGCCACCCGCGTCCATGAGGCTTACCAGAGTTTCTTTCCGCCGGATGTCTATTACGTCGCCGACCACGCCCGCCGCTCGATGAGTCAGTATCCGCTGGCGCAAGGTTCTTACTACGGCGTGGACTATGGCGAGCGGGGGCGGAAGGGAATCCCACCGAGTGAAGTGCCGGCGCAATGCGTGCCGCCGCACTGCGCTGATGCACGCATCCCGCGTCACGCATCACGCAGTCTGCCCAATTACGCCCCTAACGACCTCTCATTCTACGCCAACATCCCCGTGCCCACCTCCTATATGTGCATGGGATCAAAGGAAGATTTTTTTGGCGGCTATGATCACAAGGTGCAGGCCGGTATCGTCCACATTGCGGACCACCACCTTTCACCCGGGAAGAAGCAGTGGACTTGGGGCAATCACGAGTTCGGCTACGCCTGGGACCGCAACCTCACCGACGCCGACGCCAGCGGCGAGTTCGCGCCTTACATCGAGCTCATGGCGGGCGTGTTCACGGACAACCAACCCGACTTCAGCTTCCTCCAGCCCGGCGAGACGAAATCGTGGAGCCAGTATTGGTATCCCATCCAGGAGATAGGGCCGGCGCAGCACGCGAATCTGGACGCGGCGATTGCGTGTCGTAGCCGCGGACGTCAGTCCGCGCCAATCGCTATCGGCGTAGCAGTGACGCAGGCGTTTGCCAGAGCCTGCGTCACGCTCTCCAAAAAGAATGCGCCGACTGACGTCGGCGGCTACGAGGAATTGGCCTGCTTCACCCGCGACCTCGCACCTGGCAAGCCATTTGTCACGGAGATTGAACTGTCCAAAGGCGTTTGTGAGACAGACCTCCTGCTGCGCGTCACCGATAGCCAGGGCCGAGACATCATCGCCTATCAACCCAAGCCCCGCGCCAGGGGCGAAGTCCCTCCGCCTGCCACTGAACCGCCTGCACCCGCTGACATCGCCAGCGCCGACGAGCTATTCGTGACGGGTCTGCATTTGGAGCAATATCGCCACGCCACGCGTTGCCCGACGCTCTATTGGCACGAGGCTCTGCGCCGTGATCCGGGCGACGCCCGCTGCAACAACGCCTTGGGTCTCTGGCACCTGAAGCGCGGCGGGTTCGACGAAGCCGAGACGCATTTCAGAAAGGCGATCAAGCGACTTACTCTCCGCAACGCCAATCCCGCCGATGGCGAGCCGAATTACAACCTTGGCTTGTGCCTGCGCTATCAGGCGGAGGCGCTAACGAGACCCGAAATCCGAAATCCGAAGCCCGAAGCCCGAAAGACCACCAGCATGGAAGCTATTCGGATTTCGGACTTCGGACTTCGGACTGCAGACTTGCTCTCCTCCGCTTACGCTGCCCTTTACAAAGCCACGTGGAACCAAGCCTGGGCCGGCCCGGCCTATCACGCGCTGGCGGAAATCGACTGTCGCCGGCAGGACTGGGATCGGGCGGCCGAGCACATCGAAAAGTCCTGCCAGACTATGGCGGACAACGGGCGCGCCATGAACCTCTGGGCGATGATTGTGGCGCGGCAGGGAAACTCAATCGCAGCCGAGGCCTTTCCGAAGCTCAACCGCGCGACCGACCCGCTCGACTGGTGGACCCGCCACCTGCTCGGCGAGGAAATGACCTGCGACACGCAGACGCTCCTCGACCTTGCCCTCGACTACGCCCGCGCCGGCTTCTACGCCGAGGCCATCGAGCTGCTTGAGGAACGGGAGTGCGGGCGCCGCCGCCCGCAGTTTACGGCGGCCGCGCCGAAAACCTCCGTCACCCCGCCAACCGCGATGGTGCCGTTGGCCGCACCCGAGGCGGCCGCGCTCCCCACCGACCCGCGCGACCTCGGCACCGTGCCGCTGCTGCACTACTATCTGGGCTGGCTGCACGAGCGCCTCGCGCTTCTGGCTGCCAATCAGTGTGCTCGCAACCTTTTGTTGCAGGTGCAACAAAAGGTTGCCGGGGGTTCGGAGGCGGATACCCACGCGCGAGCCGCCCTGCGCCATTACCAGCAAGCGGCCACGGCCTCACCGGATTACTGCTTTCCCGCCCGCCTCGAGGAAATCGCCATTCTCGAAGCCGCGATGGCGGCGAACCCCGGCGATGCCCGCGCGCCTTACTACCTTGGCAATCTGCTCTACGATCGGCGCCGGCACGGGGAAGCCATCCGTCTCTGGGAACGCAGCGCCGAACTGGACCCTAGTTTTTCCGTCGTCTGGCGGAACCTTGGGATCGGCTACCTCAACCTCCGCCGACAGCCCGCCAAGGCTCGCGCCGCCTACGAGCGCGCGTGCCGTGCGAACCCCACCGACGCCCGCCTGCTGTACGAACGTGACCAGCTCTGGAAACGCCTCGGCGAAAAGCCGGCCAGGCGGCTGCTCGAGTTGGAGCAGCACCTGGACCTCGTCCGCCAGCGAGACGACCTGAATGTCGAGTTGTGCGCCCTATACAACCAAACCGGCCGCAGCACCGACGCGCTCGCGCTGGTGAGCAGTCGTCATTTCCAGCCGTGGGAGGGCGGCGAGGGCGGGCCGCTGGGTCAGTGGGTGCGGTCGCATCTGGCGCTGGGGCGAGCGACGCTTAATTCCGCCGTAGCCGCGGACGTCAGTCCGCGCAAACTGAAGCAGCAGGCCCCGACTGACGTCGGCGGCTACGCCGAGCGAGAGCGCCTGCTAACGTCGGCCGCCACCCATTTTCAGAAGGCCCTCACCGCCCCGCACAATCTCGGCGAGGCGAGGCACCTCCTCGCCAACCAGAGCGACATCCACTACTGGCTCGGCTGCGCGCTGGCGGCACTCGGCGACGCGCCGCAAGCCCGCCGGCACTGGCTCGCCGCCGCCACTTTCAAAGGCGACTTTCAGGCGATGAGCGTCCGCGCCTTCAGCGAAATGACTTATTACTCGGCGCTGTCCTTTGTGCGGCTGGGCGAGCAGGCGAAAGCGAAGAAACTATTTCGCGACCTCCTCGCCTACGCGCAGCAACTCCAGCAGGCCGAGGCGAAAATTGATTACTTCGCCACCTCGCTGCCGACAATGCTGCTCTTCGACGACGACCTGCAATTTCGTCATGAGACGACGGCGCTGTTCCTCCGGGCGCAGGCGCATCTTGGGCTACGCAAATCGGCTCGGGCGAAAGCCCTCCTGCGCGCGGTCCTCGAGCGTGACCCGAACCACGCGCTCGCGGCCGACCTCCTCCGCGAACTGGCTTCTCTCTCCCCAGCCCGGCACACTGCGCCATGAGCTTCACTCCCCTTGACCTCATCATCTTCGTCGGTTTCTTCGTCCTGGTCGTCGGCCTCAGCGTCTGGAAGAGCCGGCGCGCGAAGGATCACACCGAGAACAGTGCGGACTTCTTTCTCGCCGGGCGCGGCCTGACATGGCCGCTGATCGGTATCTCCATCGTCGCGGCGAACATTTCCACGGAGCAAATGGTCGGCATGGCGGGGCAGGCCGCGGGCGGCGTGGGTTTGGCGGTCAGCGGCTGGCAGTTGCTCGGCTCCGTGTTCATCGTGCTGATCGCCCTGACCCTGTTACCGCGCTTTCTGCGGGCGGGCATTTACACGATGCCCGAGTTCCTGGCCTACCGTTACAACGCCTCGGCGCGGGCAATCATGGCCGTGCTCACGGTGGTCATCTACGCCGTGGTGATGCTGCCCGCGGTGCTCTACTCCGGCGGCGTCACGCTCCGGGCCATTGCCGGTGTGCCGCTCACGCAGGCGGTGTGGGTCATCGGCTTGATTGCGACGGTCTATTGCGCATTTGGCGGGCTGAAGGCGATTGCCTGGGCCGACTTGGTGCAAGGTCTCGCGCTGCTGGCGGGCGGGTTGCTGGTGTTCTTTCTCGGCCTCAAGGCAGTCGGCGGCTGGGAAAACTTCGCCACGGTTAACGCGGCCAAGCTTCACATGGTGCTGCCCGCGAATAACCCGGACCTGCCTTGGACCGGTGTGGTGGGCGGCATGTGGATCGTGATGATCTATTACTGCGGGCTTAACCAATTCATCGTGCAGCGCAACCTTGCCGCTAAGTCACTCCAACACGGTCAGCTCGGTATGATCTTCGCCGGTGGACTCTGGCTCTTGGTGCCCTTCGCCATCGTGATGCCCGGCATGATGGCCCAGCAGCTTTACGCGGATCGGCTGGCCACGACGACGGATGCGGCCTTCCCCACGCTGATCACGCAACTGGTGCCGGCCGGGCTGCGTGGCTTCATCTGCGCTGCCATCGCCGGGGCCGTCACCAGCACGCTGGCCTCGCTGCTCAACTCCGCTTCGACCATCGCCACCATGGATGTCTATCGGAATATGATCCGCCGAGACGCCTCGCAAACCACGCTGGTCTGGCTGGGGCGCGCGTTGACAATTCTGTTTGTGGTGGCCGGCTGCGCGCTGGCACCGATGCTGGACAACCCTGACTTCGGCGGCGTCTTCCAATACATCCAGCAGTTCCAAGGCTATATCTGGCCGGGCGTCGTGGCCGCGTTCCTCGGCGCCTTCCTGCTGCCGCGCGCCCCGGCCGCCGCGGGAGTGACTGCGCTGTTGCTGGGGCCGGTGGCTTATGGCGTGTTGCAGTTCACCAGCAAGACTCCAGCCCGTCCTTGGGGACATGAGATCCATTTCCTGTTGCAAGTATTGCTGGCCTTCGTCGTCGTCGCGGTGGTCATGGTGGTTATTACTCTCATCCGTCCGCTGGCTGCGCCCAAGGTGCTGCCCGAGCGGGCCGACCTGGATATGCGCACTCAGCCCGTGGTGCTGTGGAGCGGGCTGGCGGTCATTGCGGCGGTAGCGGTCTTCTTTCTGAAGTTCTGGTGAGCGGGGGAAGAAATGATGCCAAGCTACCGAACGAAATCCCTGCTGGCCGGCGCGCTGCTGCTCGGCCTCGCCGCCGCCGCGCGCAGCGAACCGGCGCAGCTAGCGACTTACCTCACCAACCTCACGACTCAGTTGTGCCTTCAATGGCCCGCCAACCACACAGTCAACCTCGTTTGCCACGGCCACAGCGTCCCGGCGGGTTATTTCAAAACGCCGGTCGTGGACACCTTTAACGCCTACCCGCACCTGCTGCATCGCGGACTGAAGGAGCGTTTCCCCTCCGCCGTGATAAACGTCCTGGTCACCGCCATCGGCGGCGAAGACTCCGAAAGTGGCGCGCGGCGATTCGAGCGCGACGTGCTGGCTCTGCGGCCGGGCGTGGTGACGATTGATTACGGCCTTAACGACCGCCGGCTCGGCCTGGCCCGCGCGGAAGCGGCGTGGCGCTCCATGATTACCAACGCGACCGCGCAAGGCCTGAAAGTCATTCTGCTCACGCCCACGCCTGACACCGCTGCGAAGCTTGACGATCCACTTGACCCGCTCAACCAACACGCCGCGCAAATCCGCCGGCTCGCGGCGGAATACCAGGTCGGGCTGGTGGACAGCCTCGCCGCTTTCCAGGTGAAGGCGCAAGCCGGCGCGCGATTGGAAGACCTGATGTCGCAGGGCAACCATCCGAATCGCGCCGGTCACGACTTGGTGGTCGCGGGATTACTCCAATGGTTCCCTAAACTCTCAAACCCATGAAAACAGCCTTGTGGTTCCTAGGCCTCGCCGCCTTGACCCTGATCGGCCCCAGCCCTACTCCAGCCCAGTCCAATCCGCCCTCGCCTCCGCTCGCCTTTCGCGTCGGGACCAACGGTGCGTTCACCTTTGACACCGGCGAGTTGCGTGGCGTGCTGCGGGCGGAAGGCAAGTCCGTCGGCCTCCAATCCGTGACGCACATCCCATCCGGCAAGCGGGTGGATGCGAGCATGGGTTTGCTCAGCCACTATCGAGTCTTCACGACGGGGCAACGATATGGCGCCGGCGCGTGGGACTGGCCCAGCACCGCCAGACTTACCGAGCGCGGTGGGCTGGAGGTGCTGTGGCCGGCCACTGAGCTAAGGCCGTTCGAGATGCGCGCGATCTACCGCTGGGCCACCCCGACGGCCCTTGATCTGGAAACCATCGTCACGGCCAAGCAAGACCTCCCCAAGTTCGAGTCGTTCCTGGCCTGCTATTTCACCGGTGGTTTCACCAATGCGCTGGCTTGGGTGCCGGGCGAGCCGACGTCGAGTGAGTCACCCAGCTTCCTGCCCGCGCGCCGCGAGTTCGGCGAGTGGCAAATGTTCCCGCGCGATGCTGCCGCGGTCAGCGTCATTCAAGATGGCCGTTGGAAGCTGGAACCCCATCCAGTGGACTGGACGATGCGTCCGCGTTTCGCGCAGCCAGTAGCGATTCGTTGCGATGCGGCCAGCCAACTGGCCGCGGTGCTGATGGCGCGGCGCGAAGAGTGTTTTGCTCTCGCCATGCCCTACGAAACCGAGGGCCACTACTCGCTCTACCTCGCACAATTCGGTCGCGATCTGAAGGCCGGCGAAACCGCTCGCGCCCAAGCCCGGCTCGCTATCATTGATGGCACGGACCTGCGCCGCATAGGCCGGGCGTGGCTGGATTTCGCCGGCCACCAGTCCTTGACCGAATGACTCGCTTACCGATGAGCTTGTTCGAGAACTGCCGCGGCGGCCCTGCTTGATTCACTATGAAGACCAAAATCATCACTCCTATCCTCCTGGCACTGTGGCTAACCAGCGCGGCGCTGGCCGCGACTGCCGCTCAGACGAATGCGCCTTGGGACACCTTCAGCGACACCTGGGTCGCCACTGACGGTCTGGGGCGCTCGCTGCCTGCTGCGGCGGAGGTCGGCGGCCCCAAAACCAACCGGCACGTCGGCATCTTCTATTTCCTCTGGCTGACGGGCCAAGGGCCGGTGTACGACCTCACGCAAATGCTGGCCGCCGATCCGGGCCAGCCGGCCTACGGCCCGCGCAGCGCGTTTCACTTCTGGGGCGAACCGTTGTTCGGCTACTACCGGAGCGACGATGAGTTTGTCATCCGCAAGCACGCGCAGATGCTCGCGGACGCGGGCGTGGACGTCCTCATCTTTGACGTCACCAATGGCTTCACTTACGACGCAGTCTATCGCCGAATCTGCGCCGTGCTGGCGGCGATGCGCGCGGAGGGTATGCGCACGCCGCAAATCGCCTTCATCGCGCACTCGGGTGAGGACAAGGTCGTGCAGCGCCTGTATGACAGCTTTTACAGCCCAGGCACCCACGCGGACCTCTGGTTCCGCTGGCAGGGCAAGCCTCTCGTGCTCGCCGCACCCAAGTCGCTCTCGCCTCAATTGAACGAGTTCTTTACAGTGCGCGAATCCTGGGCCTGGACCAAGGGCCACAAGTGGTTCGCCGACGGACAAGACAAATGGCCGTGGCTCGATAACCATCCGCAGAATCCTGGGTGGCACGAAAGCCCGCGAGTCCCGGAGCAAATCTCGGTCTGCGTGGCGCAGCATCCGACCTCCAACATCGGGCGCAGCTTCCACGGGGGCCAGGAGCCACCGCCCGGAGAGCGGGCGCCCGCGGAAGGCTTGTGTTTTACCGAACAATGGCAGCGGGCACTGCAAGTGGCTCCGGAGTTCGTTCACGTCACTGGGTGGAACGAATGGGTGGCCCAGCGCTTCATCAGCGAGCAAGGCGGGCAAACCATGCTGGGCGAGCGGCTGCCGCCCGGCGGAACCTTCTTCGTGGACCAATACAACCAGGAATTCAGCCGCGACATTGAGACCATGAAAGGCGGTCACGGTGATAACTACTATTACCAGCTTGCCAGCAATATCCGACGCTACAAAGGCGCGCGCCCCATCACGCCGCTATCCGGGGGGCCGGTCACCGTGGATGGGCGCTTCGACGACTGGCGCAGCGTCGGCCCCGAGTTCCGCGACACGCTGGGCGACCCGGCGAAACGCGATCATCCAGGTTGGGAAGGCCAGCCGCGCTTCGTGAACCAGAGCGGACGCAATGATATTGTGGCCGCCAAGGTGGCCGCCGACGCAAAACAAATTTGCTTCTATGTCCGCAGCCGCGAGCCACTGACACCATCTTCCGACCCCGGATGGATGCTGCTGTTCATAGATACCGACCAAAACCCGCGCACCGGCTGGCTCGGCTATGACTATGTCGTGAACCGCTCGAACTTGCGTCCTCAGATAACTACTCTGGAGCGCAATCAAGGCGGTGGTTACAAGTGGCAATCGCCGGTGGATATCACCTATCGCTCCGCGGGTAACGAACTTGAGCTGGCTATTCCCCGCGCCGCGCTGGGGCGGGCCGAAGGGCCGCTCACGCTGGACTTCAAATGGGCGGACAACTTGCAACAGACCGGCGACTGGAGTGACTTCACCCTCAACGGCGATGCGGCGCCGAATGACCGTTTCAACTACCGCGCAATTCTTGATCCGACTCTCAACGCAAACCCAAAACCTGCCCGATGAAAACCGTCGCCTTGATTGCAGCATTGCTGTTGTCTGTATCTCCGAACTGGGCCGCCGCCCCGGTGCCTCCCACCGTGACTGAGCCAGGTTCCACTCAGCCCGGCAGTCAGGAACTCATGCTACTGGAGAATGGCACCGTGCAGGTTGGGATAGACCGCCGCAAAGGCGGATCTATTACCTGGCTCGCGTGGAACGGCCATACGAACAACGCGGTCAATCACGCCGACCCGGGGCGTCTCATCCAGCAGTCGTATTATGCCGGTAAGGGCCTGGATCGGACCGCGGAGGGGCAGAGTAAGTCCTGGAGTCCGTGGACCTGGAATCCCATCCAAGGCGGGGGTGTCGGTTCCTGGGCACGCGTTACGGAATTCAGGCGGTCAGCGGGGAAAGAGCTTTTCGCAGAAACCGTTCCCAAACTCTGGGACATGCCCAACGAGGAGGCCGCGGCCTGCATGCGCCAGTGGACGGGCTTCGAACCGACCATGCCGGATGTGATCCTGGTGCGTTGCGAGTTCAGCTCTCGACGCGCAACAGGCGACCGCTGGGGGCCGGCGGTGCCGCGACATCAGGAGATACCCGCCTGCTATTTTACGCGCTGTTTCAGTGTCGTCAGGAGCTATCTTGGGGAGGGGCGTTGGCGGGACGAAATGCAGCCGCCTGGACCGCCTTGGGGCACCGCCAATCCACCGCGCAAGGCGATGGCCTGCTTCACGCCGGACGGCCAGGGCGTTGCTGTGTTCAGCCCGTGTGCCACGCAGCCGTGGAACTTCGGACCGCACGGGCAGGGTCAGAGCGATGATCCGGCCGCGGGTCCTTGCCTGCACATGGCCCCGCTGGATCTGGTCAGTCTGGGACCGCAGTCAGAATACCGCTATCGCTACTGGTTAGTCGTCGGCACCGCTTCCCAAGTGGCCGCCCGGCTGGATGTGTTATGGGAGAGATACTCGGCTGAGCGAGCGGAGTTGCGGGAGCCGACCGGCGAGCCGAAAAAGCAAGCTGTCCGTCCCGAACCAGCCGCCAAGTAATGAACCGCAACGATGAAGGCGATGGCTTTGGGACCAACCCTGGCACTGCCCGCGGCTCCGGGCTGGCGGGGCCAGCCTCAACTGACGTGTCAGCTTCGATCACCGCAACACGTCACTCGCAATTGATTATGAAAACACTCTCATTCCTCCTCGTTGCCGGCCTGCTTGCCCGCTTCGGATTCGCCGCCGACCCACTCGCGATTGGATTCGCCAATCCGCCCCAAGAGACCAAGCCCTGGTGCTATTGGTATTGGATCAGCGATAACATCTCCAAGGAAGGCATCTCGCGCGACCTGGAATCCATGGCCCGCGTCGGCATTGGCGAGGCGTTCATCGGCAACATCTTTCTCGATGACGTGCCGGCCGGGAAAACGAAGGTGCTTACTCCTGAATGGTGGGAACTCGTCGCGCATGCCATTCGCGAGGGCGGACGCACTGGAGTTGATATCGGCATGTTCAACTGCCCTGGCTGGAGTCAGTCAGGTGGGCCGTGGATCAAGCCGGAGCAGGCCATGCGTTACCTCGCTTCGTCTGAGACGCGAGTAACTGGACCGAGGAGATTCTCCCAAAAACTGCCGACGCCGAAAGACCCCTTTCAGGACGTGGCGGTGCTCGCGTTCCCGGCGCCGCAAAGTGACACGGAGTCGCTCGCGGCCCAGTCGCCGAGAGTGACTTCCTCGCCGCCCAGCACGGGCCTGGCGAAACTCTTAGATGGCGACCTGGCTACCGCCGCGGAGTTTCCCAGCGGGGCAGGGCAGGGGACGAACCCGTTGGTGGTGGAGTTTGAATTGAAGGCCCCATTCACCGCCCGTTCGTTGCAGATCATCCCCGCTGAGGATGCCCTCGGTGCCGATTGCGAACTGCAGGCGGCGGGCGCGGACGGGACTTTGCAAACGGTGCGTCGGTTCAAGTGTGAGCGCTCGAACATGGCCATTGGCGTAGGCTTCATGCCCCGCGGGCCGGTGACAGTCTCATTCCCGGCCATCAAGGCGAGTAAGTTCCGGCTGGTATTCACCGCCGTCCATGGCAGCGGCAAGTTGCGGTTGGCAGAAATCAATCTCTCCGGCGCCGCGCGACTCGAGTCATTTGTCGAGAAACAACTCGGCAAGATGCATCCCACGCCGCTGCCGATGTGGGACACTTATCTCTGGCCCACGCAGGCCGAACCGAGTTCCGCGACGCTGGTCGTGCCCGTCGGTGACGTGCGCGATCTCTCCAAGCAACTGGACGCCGGCGGGAAGCTGTCCTGGGACGTGCCCGCCGGTGAATGGATCATCCAGCGCATCGGCATGACGCCGACCGGCATGAAGAACTCGCCCGCGTCGCCGGAGGGCCAGGGCCTGGAGGTGGACAAGATGAATCGCACGCTGGCCAAGCGGCACTTCGATGCGTTCGTCGGCGAGGTGCTGAAGCGCGTGCCCGCCGCCGATCGCAAGGCCTTCAAACGCGTCGTGGCCGACAGCTACGAGATGGGTTCGCAGAACTGGACGGATGGTTTCGGCGGACAGTTCAAGCTGCGCTACGGCTATGATCCAAAGCCGTGGTTGCCCGTGCTCAGTGGTCGCCTGGTCGGCAGCGCGGACCAGAGCGAGCGATTCCTCTGGGACTTGCGGCGGCTCGTGGCGGATAGGGTGGCGACGGATTACGTGGGTGGTCTGCGCGATGCCTGCCAGCCGAACGGCTTAGGCCTCTGGCTGGAGAACTACGGGCATTGGGGTTTCCCAAGTGAGTTCTTGAAGTACGGCGGGGAGTCCGATCGCATTGGCGGCGAGTATTGGGTGACCGGCGACCTGGGCTCCATCGAGTGCCGCGCCGCGTCGTCCTGTGCTAACACCTATGGCAAGAAGTTCGTCTCGGCGGAATCCTTTACTGGCGGGCCGGCCTTCCAGAACGCGCCCGGGGCACTCAAGGCGCGGGGCGACTGGGCGTTTTGTGAAGGCGTGAACCACTTTGTGCTCCACGTCTATATCCACCAACCGTGGGAGGATAAGGTGCCCGGCATCAATGCGTGGTTCGGCACTGAGTTCAACCGGCATAATACTTGGTTCGAGCAGAGCCAGTCCTGGGTTGATTACTTGCGCCGCTGCTGCTGGCTCTTGCAGCAGGGCAACCGCGTTGCCGATGTCGCCTATTTCATCGGCGAGGACGCGCCCAAGATGACCGGCGTGCGCAAACCCGAGCTACCGCCCGGCCGGGACTTCGATTACATCAACGCCGAAGTGATCGAGACCAAGCTGTCGGTGAAGAACGGCGTGCTGACGCTGCCGCACGGAACGACTTACCGCCTGCTGGTGCTGCCCGAACTCGAGACCATGCGGCCCGAGGTGCTGCGCAAAGTGCGCGATCTGGTGAAGGCCGGCGCCACCGTGCTCGGCCCGGCACCGTCGCGCTCGCCCAGCATGGAAGGCTATCCCAAGAGTGACGCTGGGGTGCGCAAGTTGGCGGCGGAACTCTGGGGCGGAGCCAGCACCACGCAACCGGGTGAACGAGCCTTCGGGAAGGGCCGCATCGTGTGGGGCAGGCCACTGGAAGCCGTGCTGGCCGCACAGGGTTCGGCGACGGATTTCGAGGCTTCGGCCCCGCTGCGCTTCACTCATCGGCGCTCGGGCGACACTGACATCTACTTCGTCGCCAATCCGAAGGCCATGCCGCTCTCGACTACGGCTGGTTTTCGGGTCGGCAACAAAGCGCCCGAGTGCTGGTGGCCGGATTCAGGACGGATCGAGCGACCGGTTGTTTATGAGGTGACGAATGGCATCGTCCGGATGCCGCTTTCCTTCGGCCCGCACGGCTCCATGTTTGTCGTGTTCCGTGAACCAGCCGCGCCTGCCGCTAAGCGCATCGTCTCGGTCGCGCACGACGGGCGCGAGGTGCTGGGCACCCAAGTGACGCCCCCCAGCGCCGGGGCGGGCGGCGACAGTCCCAATGAGTTCACCTTCGCTGCCTGGATCAAGCCCAGCGATGAGACCACCTTGGTGCGCGAGACCAACCGCGGGGTTGTCGGCATGAGTGAGAAGCGCAACGACGCGTTGGCCGCACCTCACGGCGATGGCTTCGGCGGGAGCGGTCACGCGGGCTGCGGCTTGGCAGTGGGCACCAATGGCGTTTGCGTTTTCGAGCACGGGGCAAATTACTTCGCGCCCACGCTGGTCCACGCGACGCTGCTAAGTGACTGGACCCAGGTGGCTGTGGTCTATCAAGCCGGGCAAGCGAAACTCTACCTCAATGGGGCACTCGTCCGTACCGGGTTGAAGAGCGAACACATCGTCCACTCCGGCGCGGGCGCGGGCGGCCTGGCACAGTTCCGGGGGAAGCTGGGCAGCTTTGCCCAATTCAGTCGTGCCTTGAGCAGCAGCGAGGTCGGCGAGCTTACCCGAACCCTGTCGCGCCCGGATCGTGCTGGCAGCGGCCCGGCGATTCAACTAACCGGGTCGGGCGGCGCACTCTTAGCACTGGTGAAGCAACCGGGTAACTACGAGCTCACCTTCGGGGATGGCAAGCGGCGGCAGTTAAGCATTGCGGAGTTGCCGGCGTCAGAGGTGCTGGCGGGGCCGTGGGAAGTCCAATTCATGCCCGGCTGGGGCGCCCCGGAGCGGGTGGTTTTCGACCCGCTTGGTGACTGGATTCAGTGCGCCGAAGACGGCATCCGGCATTACTCGGGCAAGGCGACTTATCGGAAGACTTTCACGTTGCCACCCTCGCAAATCTCCAATGCAAAAGCCCAGATGTTCCTGGACCTTGGCGACGTGCGGGATTTGGCGACGGTGCGCGTGAATGGCAAAGACCTCGGCACACTCTGGCTGGCGCCGTGGGAAGTAGAGATAACCGATGCGGCCAAGCCCGGCGAGAACACGATCGAGGTCGAGGTGGTCAACGTCTGGAACAACCGGTTAGTCGGCGACGCCGCGTTACCGGTGGCACAGCGACGGACGCTGCTGCTCGCACCGACAGTCAAAGCCGGTGCCCCTCTGCTCCCTGCCGGCCTGCTCGGCCCCGTCGTGGTGCGTTATGCGGTGGAGCGGGTTATTCGCTAGTCCGGCTGACGAATCTCGGTAAGCGAACGCTCGCTTTCACCAAAGGCTGGCGCGATTTCCCGCGCCGCCTGGCAAGACACTTGTGCCAGCAACGCCGAGGCCTCCCTGCACGACTTGCACGCGATAGAAGCGCTGGTGCGGCCCGGGCGCGGCATCGGTGGCCGTGAGGGACGATCCGCTGGCCGTTTGCGCGGGGCCGAGATTGATCCAGTCCGGTTGGGCGAGGTCGTCCTTGAACTGCGCCTGATAGACGTGGCCGGGCAGCGTGGCCCAGGTGATTTGAACTTGCCCGCCGGCGATTACCAGGGGCGCCACTTGGGGCCGTGGGGCGACCGTGACCGGGAAGCTGGTGGCGGAGACTGCCAGGCCATCGCTGACCTCCAGCGTGATGATAGCGCTGCCTGTCCGGCCTGGGGTCGGATGAATCGTGAGGCTGCGGCTGCTGTCGCTGCCAACCAATACCAACCCCGCGAGCGGCACGAGATTGAGGTCCGAAGAATTGCCGGTCACCGTCAAATTGCTCGCGAGTGTCTCCGCATCGTCCACGAGGAAGGGCAGCGGCCCGGCGGCCAGGCCATCCAGAGTGGCGACCGACGGAATCGTCGAGATGTTCGGGGCGCAATTAACGAAGACGGGGAGCCGCAGCGTGTTGTTGACCGTCACGGGGTCGGTGCTGCCGCTGGTCAGGGCCGGGGTGTTCGTCCAATTCCCAGCCGCGATGCCGCGGGCGAGGATTTTCACCGTAGCCGTCGTGCCGGGAGCGAGCGCGCCGAGCGTCGCGGTGACCAGGTTGCCTGAAGTGGCGGTGGCACCCTGGCTGGCCGTGGCGGACAGCACCGCGAAGCCCGCGGGCAAGGTGTCCACGACGGACACCTCGAGCGCAGCCGCCGGGCCGAGGTTGGTGACGCCGAGGACGAACGTGAGGGTGTTACTGCGGTTCAACGCCGCCGGTGTGGCCGTGCCGCCGAGGGCGACATCGGACGATCCCGTGCAACAGGTCGCGTTCGAGGTGGTCAGGCTCAACTCCCAGCCTTGCGCGAGGATGCCAGAGTCGCCGCCCGAGTCGTCCGTGATGTAGAGCGACCAGTCGCCATTTGGAGGGAGGCCGTTGAAAACGGCGAGCGACGAGCCGTAGGTGCCGCCGGGTGCCGGCGCTTCGAAAGTGTCGCCCGTGCCGTAGTTAGCCGGCAGCCAGGCACCGGAAGTAAGGACAGTGGCGTCAGGCACCGCCGCCGCCGCCGCACCCGAGAAGGTGAGATTCAAGTCCACGGCATCGGTGGTGCCGCCCGCGTCCGACATCAGGAGTAAGGATTGTCCCGTAGGCCCGACGAGCAGCACATCAAGGTCGTCCGGGTAACTGTGGTTCAGTCCCCGCAACGTCACCGTGACTTTGCCGACCGTGCCGCCAACATCCGCGACCGAGATGGTTGAAGGATACGGACTGCCAGCACCCTTCGGCTCAGCGCCCGGGATTGCGATGGGCACCTCGTTGGTGAACGAAGTCGTGGCAACCGCGGGTTGACCCAAGGTGAAAGGTACGGCGAGCGTGCCCAAGCTGGCCGCCCGATCCTGCAACCGAAGTCGGGCGGTGATGGTGCCGTTGCACGCGCCCGTGGCGGTGAAGGTGAAGGGCCGACTCACCGCCACTCCGCCGCCGGTGAGCACGCCATAGATTTGCGGCCCGCTGCACAGAACCAGGCCGTTCGTTTCGAGCAGGGTGACGGCGAGATCGGCGGTGTTAAGCGTGCCTGAGTTGCGCAGCGCGAAGTTCACGGTGACGGTCTCGCCGGGATCCACGAAGCCGTTGCCGCCGCCGCAGTTTTCCGCGACCAGCGTCGTGGAGGCCAACTCTATGGTCACGACCGGCGTGCCGGGCACGATGGTGAAATTGGTGTTCGAGACATCGAAGAAAATATTGCCCGCGCCCTGGATCATGAGCCGGGCGGCAGTGGTCGCGACGTTGGGGAGCAAGACGGATTCCGCGCCGTCATTGGGGGTGTTGCTGACGAGCAGGATGGGAAAGGTGCTGCCGCCGTTGGTCGAGAGCAGGAGGTTCACCCCGGCGGCATTGATCGGGGCACTGGCGGTGCCGGCGACATTCCAAGTCACGTTCACGAAACCGGAGCGGGTGCCGGCGGTGTTCGGGGCGGTCAGCACGAACGGGCCGGTGGTGCTGACGCTGGTGACGGTGGTGTCCGCGGTGTTGACCCCGCCGCCGTCCGCGCGGTTGTCGCGAGCGGTGACACGAAACTTCATGGTGCGGCTGGTGGTGGGCAGCTTCTCGCCGATCGTGGTGGTGTTGTTCAAGATGTCGGACCACTTCGGAAACGTGCGCGAGGGGCTGGTGGTGGGGCTGAAGGAGCGCAAGATCGGGCTGCTGCCGTTGTCCGCCGCGGTCAGCGTGGCAGCCGGGCCGAGATCCCATTCCTCCCAGCAATAGGTGAGCGCGTCGCCGTCGGCGTCGCTCCCCGTGGCCGTCAGCGTGAAGGGGGTGCTGCGCGGAATCGTGTAGGCGGCGCCGGCGCTGACGGTCGGCGGCGTATTGCCGGTCGTGGCCACGGCGGCACAGGAGTTGCCGGAACCCCCCGTCGTGAAGACCACGATTTCGTCGAAGCTGATCGCGTGAAAATAGGCGTCGCTGTTCGACTGCAGATTGTCGGCACCGCAGATGCCGGCGTAGCCCATGATGGTCGAAGAACTGCCTGGTTCGTAAGCCGTGGAGGCATTGCGGTTGTCGTTGCAATTGTCGGTGGTGCTGTTGAAACAATGGTTGCCGCCGAACTGGTGGCCCACTTCATGGGCCACGTAGTCAATCCAGAACGCATCCCCCGTGGGCGCCGGGCTGCCGGTGACGCCCTGCGCCTTGCGCGAGGCGACGCAGACGGAGCCGAGGCTGGCAATCCCGCCGCCGCCGGTGCTGAACACATGTCCGATATCATAGTTAGCGCTGCCGATGACAGTCGTGAGATTCGCCTGATTCTGACTGAGCATCGTGCCGCCGTCGTTGTTGCTATAGGGATCGCTGCCCGCGCTCGTATAGACGATCAAGTTGTTATTGGCCACCAACACGAGCCGCACGGCCACCTCGCGCTCATACACCCCGGTCACGCGGTTGATGGCGGTGACAATGGCTGCCTGGGCGGCGGCGACCGTGCCGCCGTGGTAGGCGGTGTACTCTCCGGTCGCGGCACAGGCGAGGCGGTAGGTCCGGCGGTTGCCGCCGGAGGAGCGCAGCAGGCCATTGCTTGGGGGGCGCTCTGGGGTCTGCGACTCCCCCTCGGGCAGGAGACAGACAAAATCACCCGCCACCCGGTGCAGATCCCGGCGGGCGTAACAGGCGTACTGGGTTGGGTCGTTGCGGAAAGCCGGGTCCACATACACCGCGCCATTGGCAGAGAGCACCTGCGCGTGAAAGCCCGCGGGGGTCCAATCCAGCCGCGCGGTCGCCGTCGGATCGTCTATGCCCTGGCCCAGGTAGGTCTTCACCTCGGGGAACTTGGCCGCCAATTCCGGTTCCATAACCGGTGACTCCACAATGCGGAACCGCGCGAACGTGCCATCCGGCAGCGGCAGGAGCAGTTCAGTGGACGATTTCTCGACCGACACCGCCGACTCGGGCTTCGCCTGGGCCAGCAGGTCGAGGAGGATATTGGCATCCAGGCCGAGGGCGCGGAACCGCTCGGGCTGCACCCACCGCTCGGCGGCAGGACGGTTTTGCGGGAGCTGGCCCAAGTCATACCAGGGGTTTTCCGCCGCCTCTGCCGACAGGCGCAGCAGGAGGGACAAAGTGCAAACGGCGAGGGCAACGAGACGCAATTTCATGATGTGTGAATGGACAGTGTGGCTGAGGCGAGAACTGGAGAAGCGGACGGAGGGATCAGCTTGCAGCGGAGCCATGAGGCTCATGCGCCGGAAAGCGGACCAGGTGATGGGAAGGCAGACTGGAAGTCACGCGCGGACCATCGTCGAGGTCCGTTCGCCCGTCAAACGGTGCGTGGACGCCCTCGGTCGCAGCACCAGTCCCCGGCCGCGCCGCACTGCCATTTAGTTAAGCCGTCCACCGGGACGCTTGCTCTTGCTCCTGCTCTTAATCTTAATCTCGGCGCACCGAAAAAGATTACGATTAAGAGCAGGAGCAAGAGCAAACGTCGGGCACCCCGACTCCCTTCCGACTCAACTAAATGGCAGTGGCCCTGCGCCGTGGCTGCGGCGAAGGCGCGTTGCGCCACAGGTCACCTCGGTGGCGGCACAAAATTGGGCTCCGTCAGCAACTGCGTGGCATACCACAGCATCCGCGGCAGATGGAAAGGGCCATTCCACGGGTTCCCCTTCAGCCGGACCGAGACGCCGCCATCGCGGTGCAGATAGCCGTACCACTCGCCGAATGGCGGGTCGGAAAAATGCGCGAAACTCCAGTCGCGGACCTGCTGATGCCGGCGAGCGTACTTGGCATTGCCAGTGACTTGCCAGGCCAGCAAGGTGGGGATGATAACCTCAGAATGCGGCCACCAGAATTTCATGTCGTGCCCACACTCCTGCACCGGCACGCCGCGCACATCGCCGAGATTGGCGCGCAGTTCCTGGGCCGTGACGATGCCGATCTTATGCGCGCCAATGCCTTTGGCGGGCCGGCTTGCCTCTAACTTCGGGGCCATCACTCCCGGCTCAAACGAGTAGCGCAGATAAGTGGCGAAGGTCTTCAACGCGTCCTCCGCGGCACGCGGCGTCGCCACTGGCTTTGGCGTAGGCCGCGTTGGCAATGGCGGCGAAAGCTTGGCTGAAGACGTAGCGGCGCATCCGCAGTGGGCGACCCTCCCGCGTGACGGTGAACCACATTTTGCCTTTAGCAGCTTGTTGAAGTAATAGGTTTTGCGACCCGCCACAAAAGCCCGCCGAAGTTTCTGGTTATCCCATGCGTTACCCAGCACGCTAACCGGGAGCATATTCTACTGGATACTGAGCTTGGTCTCTTCGGTGGGTTCGTCTGACCTATAGGCAACCAGCCGCATACGCCGCCCATAAGCGCTCGCCAAACCAGCCAAAGGGCTTTCCCCATC